>WLWD01001283.1_pt1:0-80000 | contig 126802 bp, 126 predicted proteins | sample 6712731 | NCBI WGS metagenome assembly WLWD01 (sample SAMN12718690, study PRJNA576275) | sponge metagenome | isolation source: marine sponge | host: Mycale hentscheli | place: New Zealand: South Island, Marlborough, Capsize Point | collected 2014-11-01 | reverse complement strand
ACATTCTTCGAAAATTTATAATAGATATTATACTAAATATTGGACTCGTGCAAAAGCCTCAGTAAATTTACAAAATAACTACCATTTTTCTCGTGCATGTATAATGACCTATTCTTACCTTGGAGGACCACAGGGATGCAGCCATTTCTAGCATTGCATTCACTGTCAGCACAGAGCTGCTGCTACTAGCAAAAATGATTTCAAAGTTGACAACAATCTCTGGCAGGTAAATTTTAGCCTGTTGTGGATAAAAAAAATAATCAAAGAACAACTACAACAACAACAATAACAACATACCTTCTGTCTCTTTGTCGCTGCCTTTGGAACCTGTTTCTGAACTTCAGCAGCACCAGGAACAGAGTGGGCTGTAGGAGGCAAATCCAAAGCATCCAGCTCTATCCTTTCAATCTCCCAAATATTTTGTCGAGGAAAAACTTCTGGCTCTGACGTAGTTTTCTTGTCATCCTACCAAGTTACGGACAATTTTACCTTAACTAACACTGTATGTCATGAACAACCAGTTAGGAATCTTAAGATACTTCTGAGCTGGCAATTTACAACAGACAAACCAGAGATGCCAATTCCAGTAATTCTTACTGTGGGAACACCCACCATGGATGAAGCAGAAGCAGTGGAGAAGCAAAAGGGAAATAGACATCAAAGGGAAATGACACATGCGGTTGAAGAAGAGTGGACAATTGAGAACCTAATTTGTTTGTGTATTAAATTTTGGTGCCTCGTGCTATCCTTATTTGGATATATGTTCATTTTTATATTAAATTGTCATCCAATCAGATTTGAGAGACTGGGTGCAATTGGGGTTTATATACTCTGGCCTATCACACCCAGCTCAGAGTCTCGCACATTGAAATCATGGATAAGTTGACACAGGGACAGATCGCTGTCCCTGTGAATCCATAACTCTAATAAGGGTAGATTGTGGGTCACCTTCACCCAGGGGAGGGGGAGGGGGAGGGGGGAAGTGGTATTAGCAAACAGACCAAGTCTTCCTTGCCCACTGAACAGAGTCCTGGCGGCAGTGGATAATGCTGCCGTAAAGCAAGAGGCAACTCAGTGTAGTACTAACGCCGACGCAAACCACCCAAGTTACTATAGTAAATTTAGTGTTCTTTGACCCTGCCTGTACCATGAAGCGAGGTAATTTTGGTGGCAATGTTAGCCCAAGCAACCTGGACCCATTGAGGAACATGTGGTGTATATATCTGTCTTACCTGTCCTTGTGAGACGAGGGAGAGAGGTCTGAGAAGACTGAACATGGCCTCCACAGTCAGAGATATCACAAGTTCAGAAAACATCACAGAGACACACTCCTCAAGAACACCTTCTCCGTCTTCCTTCAAGATGTAGGTTGCTGTAATGTCACATGGCTCTACTACCTGGTGTGTGTGTGTGTGTGTGTGTATGAGTTTATATACCACAGTGTGTAGACTACATACATATAAGTTGAACATGCACAAGTATGTGTGTGCATGTGGATCTATTGGTATCAATAGTAAGAGTCTGGCAACCCGCGACAGTGTGCGTGCATGTGTGCGCATGCTACATATATACATACAGTAACTCATTATCCACCCTTTACCTGTGCCAGCTTGACCATGTTGTGCCCAAACTGGACGAGTGAAACAGAGAAAGGCAACGGTTGCAGTTTCATACTTGTCTCCGCAGACGAGTAGGAGAAGCGGAGTTTGGCTGGTCCACACCCTACGGTACTGGACACCTGCAACAGAACAAACCCAAACTGTATGAAAGAACTCGTAGAAGAATTACGCAGGCTAGATATGTACTTCAACTCATCACTGCAAACTAACTCATGTCGACCATTTGACTTGCTATAGAAGTTTCTCAGGGCTCATGACATGCTTCAACTGTGATACAGAATTAAATTTTGGCAAGACAATTATAGTAGAAAGTAAGAAAGCTAAGTGTAACATTGGAAGTACGAAAGAAAACAATTGGTTCACCCTGGCTGTAATTAGTAGCGGAAGAGGTTCAATCGTTAGCTAAAAATGAATGAACTGGTCATCAGTTTGCCTCTTTGCCAGCTATCAGTCAGTAGGATATACCTGGCATTGTACCTGACATTGCCAAAGACAAGCATATCAACATGGAGAAATTCTATGAAATACTTTGAGCTTAAAGAATGAGCTCTAATTAAACTAAGCACGGGTGGAATGAGCTCTAATTAAGCTAAGCACGGGTGGAATGAGCTCTAATTAAACTAAGCACGGGTGGAATAAGCTCTAATTAAGCTAAGCACGGGTGGAATGAGCTCTAATTAAACTAAGCACGGGTGGAATGAGCTCTAATTAAACTAAGCACGGGTGGAATGAGCTCTAATTAAGCTAAGCACGGGTGGAATGAGCTCTAATTAAACTAAGCACGGGTGGAATGAGCTCTAATTAAACTAAGCACGGGTGGAATGAGCTCTAATTAAGCTAAGCACGGGTGGAATGAGCTCTAATTAAACTAAGCACGGGTGGAATGAGCTCTAATTAAACTAAGCACGGGTGGAATGAGCTCTAATTAAGCACGGGTGGAATGAGCTCTAATTAAACTAAGGGGTGGAATGAGCTCTAATTAAACTAAGCACGGGTGGAATGAGCTCTAATTAAGGGTGGCCGCACACCGCCTACGCAATTTTTTGTTGATGGTTGCTATGCATGATTACTACTATTGTATACTTACAGGGGCTTCTCCACTACTACACAAGGACAAAGTACCTGCCAAAGGAGCCGCTCACTAATTTTAGAGCGAATCTGGAAGAAATAACAGGAAATATCGGGGCCTGGTTATAAAACTTTGTAGCAGTTTTTTGGAGCGGTGCGGTAAGTTGGAGCTCCGCAATTTGGTGCACTACTAGCCGAGCCGATACTCTACTGCAAGACAAAGAGTTATTCTCCATTTCAATATTACTTTATGATTTATTCGCAATTTTTTCTATTTATAAGATATTGAAAAATTCTCTACGTGGTGCAGTTCATTTTTTTTTGGTTTACCCGTGTGTAAAATTTTTATATCGTTCTCATTATTAGATTCCAAGAAAAACTGTTACAAAATTTGGAACTTTAATTCCACTCGCAATTCTTAAGAAATAGCCCCACCCCCATATCTCGTACTAACGAGTACGCGAGCAATTTTTTTTCTCAATTAGTTTGTATTGGTTCTAAAAAGAGCCCGCCTATATCAACAGTAAACAAACATCAATAGAACAATAACAAGAGAGTCAGAAGAGAGAGCAGTTTATTGGCGATAGCCAGAGGTGAAGGTATTAGATCTGCGCATCTTGGGAAGTCTTCGCTCCGCAGAAATCGAGCCTGGTGGATCCATCCGCTTGAGTTCAGGTGCGCAGAGTCCGGAGAACGGCTACTGGAGGAGAGGCAGCCTGGTGCACCTTGCCGCGTGAGCTCAGACGACGTATGGAGAGTTGCTATAAACGAATATGAGACAACAAGAAGCTAAATTAAAACACCACAACTTCGCAAATTATACTTCTGCTACTACTGCGCGATTGTTTCTGCTCGCGTATTATCGAATGGTGGGGTATTGGCGGGGAATAAATTAATGTCCGGATCTACAGGCGGTGCGCGTTGCTATGTGCGGCCACCCTTAAACTAAGCACGGGTGAACAATAGCTTACAGTGTAATTTATTAAATGACCACATGTGGGTCAAAAACAAACAAACAAACAAACTAATCGCTAAATGTACAAGTTGTCCTTGAATAGTAGGGCTGTATAGAAATTAAACCATTTAATGATATTGAGGGCTTACCGGTATATCTGAAACAGCACTATGTGAGAGAAAATAACAACAAAAATATTTATCACTTCATTACTACTTTCCTAGCCTTCTTTTACTATTAGACGTATTCTCTCTCTTTCACAGTTGTTTTTTTTAAACAATACAAACATTTTTTAATCTGTAAAAGTTGTCATTGGGGTGTGAAACCAAAAACCCTGGCTTCAGCTAGCCCACGTTGGGTCATGTACGCTTCATGCGTGTTCCAATGCATGTAAATTGCATGTCACCAGGATGTTTATGTATATGAATTAAGAATGCACTAGTCTAATATCACTTCATGTTCAGAATATGCATGTTGGAACATTCCTGTCCCATGGATGTTGAAAATGTTACAGCATAAACAACCACAACGTGCATTCAACGTCATACTTGAAGCAGTCTGAAATATCTGTGTAACACGCATGTTACCAGCAATCATTGATATACTCACACATTCTGTAGTTTTTACCTCATGTCCCTCCTTACCTCAGCACACATTCCATAGGAAATAACTTCTGAAGGTCTGTCCGACAAAGCTGCACTGAAATGGTCCAACTGAAGCCGAGCATCAAGATTAAAAGAGGAATGTGTCTTCGTACTTCCTTCTGGGAATTTGTCCGGCATGGCTGCCTCATCCTCTTCCTCTGCTTGCTGTTGCGCTGGAGCTTGCAGGTCAGAGAGCATCTTTAAGCACTGGGTGAGCAGTTGAGGTTGAAGGCACATGTGGAGGTGTTGCATGATCAGGTCAACTGTGGACAAGAGGAGAAAAAATCACACAAAATGAACTCCAGCAAAGAGCATAATTGCAAATTATCAATTTTTCTCCTTTCCGTTTGTCATAAAATGGACAAATGAAGTTAAAAGCAAAAAAAAAAAAAAAAATTCTATGTCACAAGATACAGTAACTTCCTTGAACTAATGCAACAACCTTTACCATTCATAGAATTCTGTGAATACTCATACTCCATGGTCACTTGTAGCACCACATCCTTAGAAGAGGCCCTCCTCGTGTCCATGGTGCCTCCCCCTATCTTGGGGGGCTTGGTCTTCCTGTAGTGGAGGTTCTGGTGAAGGATGTAGCTCTCGGTGGTCATGCTGGCCCTGTGGCTGTCGTAGCTGCTGCTGCGCCGACGGTTGGCCGTGTACACCACTTCCTTCAAGGAAGTGTCCATAAGCCAGCAGTCTGCTATAAACGAGGTATCAGGCTGGACGCTCAGAGAGCACATGAGACCATCCAGCGCCAGTTTTGTAGCCAGTGTGACGGACATTGGGTGATGATGAAGGACCGGGTCGTCCGTCTTGACTTCATTGACAGAGACATAGGTTAAGTGCCATTCAATGAAGGTGATGTCAATGTCCAGTTGCAGTAACCTCCTCCTCAGTGGCCCTTTCATTGATATAAATGCTTCATCTGTTGCACCACTGTCAGTTGTATCCTCCATCTTGCCAACGGCTAAAGCTGTTTCTTTATCTGTGATAGCTGGACTACCAACACTGCCACGGTGACCTTTAAGGCACAACAATTACAACAATAACAACAACAAAATATCTGATTCAGATAAAAGAACTTTGCATTTACTGCTACTACCAATTCTATTCTTGCTGCCTGGTAAGATTAGTGGACAATAAACCACATATCTGACTAGTACAGCAATGGCGGTAAGTGAACCAGCCCAGCAAAAAAAAAGTTGTCACGAAGATTTAGTGAAAAGTTTGCAACCACTCAAGTCATTCATCTTCACACGTTCGTTGTATTGGCAAACACTTGCATGGCAAGGTAGCGAATGTAAAAGTGAATATTAGTTGGAACTAGTTATATACTGCCATGTTAGCATGAATAAATCACCACAAAAATTAAAGAACTGGCTTGCAAATGCTGTCATTGAACAGATAACTCTTTAAAATTCTTTCCCATTCATTGTACAGGACCCATACACAAGCGTACGCTAGGTTTTTACCTTTGTAGTTTCCTTGGAGAATTTTCAAGGCACTCATGACATCAATATTGGTGGTATCAAACTATGCACATGTAATTAAATAAATGAAATAACAATTCTATATGAACAAGAGGTCCTCACTTCAAACTTGGGAGATTCAAAGGAAACCTTGAATTGAGGCTCAGCAGAGAAGGCCTGCTCAGGGATTCCTTGAGAGACAATGTGGTTGAAGGAGACAATGGCATCTGGGACACGCGCTAGTCTGTACGAGTCTTCCTCATCTTTCCTGAGGAAAAAAAAAGAAGAGAAAAAAAAGAAGAGAAAAAAAAAGAAGAGGAAAAAAAAAGAAAAGGAAAAAAAAAAAGAAAAAAAAAAAAAAAAAAAAAAAAAAAAAAAAAAAAAAAAAAAAAAAAAAAAAAAAAAAAAAAAAAAAAAAAAAAAAAAAAAAAAAAAAAAAAAAAAAAAAAAAAAAAAAAAAAAAAAAAAAGGAAAAAAAAAATGAAAGAAAATTTTTAGAACGTTTGTATTTATAATTACATGCATATTATATGCAATAAAGCCTTTACTGATTGAGCTAAGAAGTATACCTGCTGATAGAAAGCTGATGGAAGTCCATCTGAATGGTCTCCCCCAGAGGGTAATAAGTTTCTCCCCCATCCCCTGACAACTCCACCATGGTGTACTTGTTGGATAGTAGTAAGCTCTCCAGACACACCTCCAAAGTCTTCTCTGAAGCCACACCCTCTGGAACCGTCACTGCAATGGTGTGGACATTGACGGATAAATGGTACTTGGCAGGTTCTTTTGGAGATGCTTTAGGTTCCTGGAAATACAAGAAGAGAGGAGCAATACTTGAAAGAGTGAGGTTTACTGTGCACATGTGTGTGTGTGTGGGTAGGGGTGTGGCCTACATACTTGAGGAGGAGATTCCATGGCTGCTAGCACTGGCCGGAGGGTTTTCATGATGTTTTGCTGCAATTCTACAAGACTTTCCTACACATGTACGCAAACAAACAAAAACTCAAAAATAATGAAGTTTAAGTTAATAAATTAAAACTGTGTAATATTTGCACCAAAATTCCTGGATTTACTCGACTTTACATGAAGTCTGTGCATGTGAGAAGGGTGGGATGAGGAAGGGTGCTAAAATCTTAAATCTTAGGAGGGGCATTGACAGCAGTGCAGTTGTGTATTTTGCAGAACATATGCACATATGCAAAGTATGGTGATTTCAGGTTGCTTAGTTTAAAATTCTAGTACAGTACCGAATAATTTCTAAAAAGGGGAAGGGGGGGGGGGGGGGGGGGGGGGGGGGGGGGTTTTTGTATGATGCCCCTTTGCTCTTCCCTCAAATTCTGTCCCGCTACAGTGACATTATAACTGAGTGAGCAAGCCGTACATTGAAGAGAGGGAGAACGAGTGATGTCCTTGAAAATGGTAAAAATAAATTTAGGGGTTACCTGTAGTGAAAAGATAAACGCAGAGAGCAAGTGGAAGGACACGCCTCCTACAGTGATGTCAGCACTGAGGTTCATGTCGATGTTGTCTGGGTCCATGATTGGTCTAGAGTAGGTAGGGATGAGGGTCCTGGGCTTCTCCATGGATGGCAGAGGAGTCTTCATCTTGGACTAAAATAATAGCAATATCTGTGATGTGGTTATGTACACTGTGTGCACTACTATTAACTACTACTACTACTACTACTACTACCAGGGTTTCATACAGAGGTAGGGGCGCCCTGGGATTCCCCTCCCCAGAATTTCATGAAATAAATTACTACTTAATGGTATTCTGGATTTTGTTGTTTGTATATATCTACATTTGGTGAAAGTTCACTTCAGTTAATTGAGGTCCTTCAATTGCAATACGCATTAGTCTTCCAATTGATGTCACTAATTCTAGACCTGAGACGATTTTTAATCAAATGGGTGTGGTTTCAGCCAAAGTGGGTGTGATCAAACAAATGTGTGGCCCTCCTTCCTAAATTCTTCCCCACCCCCCCCCCCCCCCCCCCCCCCCAGAAAAAAATCCTGTATGAAACCCTGACTACTATTTGTATAATAAAAATGGAACTAAATTACACATACTTTACACACCTTGAATCTCAACACTCTCTCCAAGTCATTTGAAAATATTGCCTACACATCACAGAGAAGTCAACTTCAGGGTCAGAATACCCAGTAAATCTGCACACTTACCCTGCTGTCCGCCTCGTTGGTCTGCAAAGGATCTATCAAGCTAATAGAGTCCACACTGCACATGACAGAAAAAAAAAATTATGGAAGCCGCTCACATGAGTAGAAATCCTCTTCACCAACTCACAAGGACTTATAAGTGTACCTACCCCTTACCTTCCTGAGCACTCCAGCATCACAATGCTATCTTTCACTTTTGCTGCCAAGCCTATAAAGTAAAATGACTCTATGAGTGTCTAGCAGCATGGATGTCAATATTGCTGTGTTACTGCAAATGAATTAACACCTACGGCTCCACAGTTTGCATGCTGGCTGGCCCCGCCCACACACCCACTCACCGCACATAGAAAGTCTAGCCACTGGGTTACCAGCCCTGATGTATGCCACAGAGACTTCCTTTATAAATGCATTGAAACTAAGAGCACTGGTACCTCTGGACACCTCATACTGCTTCACCTGGAGGTCTGCACATGTGGGGGGGTGGGGCACATGAAAGCAAAGGGAAAGGGTTAATGATAATAATAATAATAATAATAATAATAATAATAATAATAATAATAATAATATGCAGCTGATTAGACAAGATTAATAATAACAATAGTAATAATAATAATAATAATAACAATATTATAACATGCAGCTGATAAGACACAATAAAAGTACATTGTCTTTGAAATTATTAACACACATGTGGATCTCGCACAGCTGATGTAGAACCAATTAGCAACTTTATCATGCAGTACATGCAGAGCTGAGCTAGCTAGCGTGAGTAACATGCATTGCCAAACCTTTTCTTGAAGGCTTTGAAGTTTGCTTTATTGGTCTAGAAGATCTAAGATTCTGGAATCTAGAAGGAGGAGGGGGAAAAAAGCAGATTAAAAGAGCCAATAGAGAAAACTAACATACTCTGTGAAGTTCATGGAGGATAACTTGGTGTAATTATTGACGGCTATCTTAGTCCACGAGGAACAGAGAGTGTCGGATAGAGAAAGGTCTAGGGGAGCAAGTTCTATGTAACACTTCAACTTGGTCATCTGGTGCTCCTTGACAAAGGGAACATACACAGAAGGATCCGCCTGGGAGAAGAGGGAGGAAGGAAGGGAGGAGGGAAGGGAGGAGGGGAGGGAATCAGAATATAGTATGCACAATGCAGATGCATATGTGTATCTGGTGAAAATCATGAGTCTTGATATTTATTGATTAGACCCTGTGCCTTGCCATTACAATGAACTACAACCATGTATATCAGTGATAAAACTGAACTTTATAAGTAAGCACTACCTTACCAACAGTTCACGTTATGATAATGGATTCCAATTCTCACCTTGCACATGCCCACAGACAAGAATCTCCCACTCTCATTATAATGGGTCGATATAGTGCGGGCTGGGGCAGCTTCTGCAACAACAACAAAAACAACTGGAAAACCATTAACAAAGTTAAAAAAAACCCAACACTTTAACCTTTTCGACGCTGTAACCGCATATATGTGGGTGAGAACAAGTCCGTGTTCTCCGAATTAAAAAAAAAAAAAAAAAAAAATCTATTTTAGATTAGCCATCATCTCTTTTTTATATGTAAAGTAGGCATTGTACTTCAAATATTGAACCCATACAGGCAGGTTAAGTATTTTTTTTAAATTGTCTGAAAACGGAGATCGAGAATTTTTTTTTTGACCGAGAATTTTCAGGACGCCGAGTGCCAAATTTTTTTGTTGCCTACGGACTTCAAACATTTAGAATAGAAAGTATAAAGCCTATGAAGAGTCCCTCAGCATTTTGGAAGAATATGGATAAAGTTTTTCCTACCGGACATCAAGATCAATCAATTGGGCTAGTTCATCGGAGTCTCCTCGAAACTTGCTGTAAGATGACTGGTCCCGGTTAATTTTCAGGCTTTTAGAAGCTTATTTTGCTTGTTATAGCTATAGCTACCTACTTTATATGCCTGGCTGTTTGTTTGTGGATTTTTGCGGTTGCTTTGCAGTAGAAATTCAAAAATCAAATTTGAATTCTAAAAGACGCCCAAAGTGTTGAAGAAAGTCGGCGTAGAAAGGGTTAAAGTACAATTGTGCATGTATGCATCTATCACATGTACCTCTCCCTGACATAGAGCTGTCCACAGCAACACTACCGATATCCAACTGTGCCTTCTGACTGTCAGCATTCTGTTCAAACTTGACAGACACCAAGCTCATCTCGGCTTGCAGGGAGTGGACCACACCCACCTCCCTCGCCGAGATGTTTGCCAGTATCTACTCAAAGGAGGAAAAAAAAAAGTGAATTGTGTTTGCTGCTACATAAATGGCCTTACCTTGGACACATCCACAGTGATATGCACCAAAGTAGCCGAGTTCCTATAACAGACAATTGGAAAAGGTCAATAAAAACATATATACTTTAAAATATTGATTGTGAGGGAGAATTAGACAGTCAAGCTAAACTAACCCCATCACTTCATAGACAAATACAGTACAGGTCAAAATAAAGTTCCCATTGTGACCGACTTTTTCCTTTTGCTGCTACATTGTGAGAATTTATCTGCTCGCTAATAAATCAAAGTACCGTACACATATAATTATATACAGTAAATAATTGAATAACTTCTTGTTTGACTTCAAACCATATTGTGATTTCTCACTTCACAATTCATGAAAGTGACTACCAAGTTTGTCTCCTGAAGTGTTTTCATTTGGCTCTGCAAATTGCAGCACGACTTTAGCATACACTTTAAAGCTAGCATTCTTGGTAGGAGACAGAGGGGGTGGTGGGGCTGACATCTCACCTGGGAGCTAGCCCACTCTCCATGGCCTGCTTGCACACGGAGGTGGCCCTGTTCTGGACCTGGTCTGTGATCTCCATGACATGGCACTCCATGAGCTGGTCTGCCTGCTGGGAAACACTGCATCGATGGAACAACTCCTTCTTGGACAGCTGCTCCTGTGCCATCGTCAGAGGCATGTGCTGAGCTCTGGACACCACCGACAGATAGCTGACTGCCTCCACTAGCAACGTCTCCATGGCATCCTCAGACAAGGATAGCTCGACTACAGGCACATTACCCAGCAATTCCATCCTGGAATTATAGAAATAAAAGAAAGGAGAAAGAAAATAATAGTTAATAATAATGGCTGGTAAAGTTCCCCATACAGTGGTGCTTGTCGCACTAACTTCTGCAAATGAGGATCACGGTTGGTAGCATAAGGTATTTTTCCTATACCATTTGGTTTAATTACTGAAGACCCAACAATAAATAATAACAACAACAACTTACTTTGGAATGTAAAGTCGATCAGGAGAGATGTTAACCAAGGCCACTGTTTTGGCAAAGGCCTCACTGCAAGTAAGAAGTTCTTCTGATGACTTGGGCATTCCGTTTGTAACTAACTCCTCCCATCTTTGTCCTGCTACTAATATGAAATACAATGAATAACTCAGCAATCAGGTATCAATTGGTGCCACCACTTACCATCCGGAACCAAACTAATGAACATTCCAACCAATTTGGCGTCATACTGGATAGCGGGCATAGCCTGTGCATGTATGTATGTAATAGCGTGAATGATGTGCCTAATCATCATTGTTTAAAATTACAACTCACAGCTTTTTTTATGTGCGTGGTTGAAGTTATTAGTGTCAATCGGCCAGGATTCAGAACCACAGCTCCGTGACTACACCGTACCAGATACAGAGGACACGCTTTACTACAGGACATGTGGTACGAATGTATTTGTGACTCACCTCTGTCTGTCCGAATGCCGTGGCAACACAAGTGTGGGGATCTTCACATCTGCATCTACACTGACCAGCTGCAATCACCACAACATGTCAACATACACCAATACTGATAATTTTAGCTGCCAAGCAGTCTTTCTCAGAACTCACTTCTCTGGTGGTGAGAATTCCTTCAACTCTCTTCTTTCCCTTCCACATCAGATTGTAAGACTGCTCCTTAAGACTCTTCTCAAACCTAGTGTCATAAACTATTTGAGGGTTTGCAGGAATTTGAACTGAAGAATAATGGATACAACTTCAGGTAAGTTGATTAGTGTGTATATGTGTGTTTGTATGTGTGTACGTGCGTACATGCTGCATGTGTTTGTATGTGCGTACATGCTGCACATGTTTGTAATGTGCTGCATGTGTTTGTAATGTGCTGCATGTGTTTGTATGTGCTGCACATGTTTGTATGTGCATATGTGCTGCACGTGTTTGTATGTGCATATGTGCTGCACGTGTTTGTATGTGCTGCACATGTTTGTAATGTGCTGCACGTGTTTGTATGTGCATATGTGCTGCACGTGTTTGTATGTGCGTACGTGCTGCATGTGTTTGTATGTGCTGTGTTTGTGTGTGTGTTTAAAACTTTTCAATTGTCTCGCATACCTTTACTAAAAACTTGCAAAAGGGAAATAATTGAACACGTTTGATGTTTACACTACAGAAATTAGTTGGCTACTGGAGTGTGTAGTTCTTTGTCACCACTGTGAGGTAAAAATCCCCCCTCCCCCCCGTTCATCCCTCTGCATAAATATTCAGCTCACACCTTAGGTTTAGAACAACAACAACAACAACAACAACAACAACAACAACCCATGATCTTACTCGCTGCTGGCACTGTCCAGAAGCACTCGGACCACTCGGACAACTTCCAGAACAGTCTTGGTGTCCATCACTACTATGGTGTGCTCCAGACTGACCTTCACTTCATGGTTAGCCACCAGCTTGTCCTCTGCACTCTGACCTCCAGAGAATGCCCTGTCTTTTGGGTCCGGTTGTGAAAACTTGAAGTCTAGGACAGATGGTGATGATGATGATGATGATGATGATGCGTTGGCGAGAAATTTCTTGTCAGGAACACATTGGAGTATGACAGGACCAGGTTTGTTGCTTGATCGACCACACCCACTTAAAGTCATTGATGATATGCTCAGTCCAAAACTAAGAAATATTGATAACAATAAAGACACTAGGAAACCATCATAATAAAAAATTCTCCCCTTACCCTGAAAAAAAAATCAGTATGAGATAAAATATTTTGAGAACATTCAAAAGATACCAGAGTGAGGCAAGGTGTATAATACATACATACATACATACATACATACATACATACATACATACATACCTACATACATATACAGTGCTTCCAGCTTAAAGAGTGGATTTTTTAGCTTTTTGGTTAAGGTTGCTAATTCTGCTATAATTTCTCAAGTATGTGTAATAGAAAGCTAAAAATTTGTATTATTATACATTAATGTCATATTAACATACAGACAAACAATTTTGTGGGTTTGTGGTTATTGTTGTGGTTATAGGTGATGGAACTGGGAGCTTCAAGACAGTGAATTTGGAAGTGTTTAAGCTGAAAAAAGAGAAATTATTTGTCCTTATCTCTATAACTTGGTATACTGATACTTTAATACCTGAAGTTTCATATGAGCCTAATTTTGTGGGCACACTAAATTTGAATCTCGAAATATTAAAAATTTTAAGAAAAAAAGTGTTTAAGCCAGGATTTTTGAATTTATTGAGTTATATCTCTAAAATTTTGACACATGATGTAAAATTGCCTTAAAATTATTATGTATAACTTTGGTAGCTATACCTTGAAAATTAAGTGAGTTGTGGCTGTTTTTCACCAAAAAAAAATTATGCACGGTAAGGGTCATCAAATGATGACGTTTACAGCGGATTGTGGGCCTATAGTACACGTAAACGCGACGTCACAAAACAGCGCATGCGTATTTGTGCAAGGGCGCCAGTTTACCGCTAATTGTTGCACGGGTATGGCTGATTTAGCTACGGTTGTATCTCAGGCCCTAGCAGGTATCAAGTTTTACGGCGTTACTGCCTATCGCGGCCAGCGTTTTAGCTTTCGTCTGGAGCTGCACAACCCGTAGGACTCCAATTGCATCGCCCTGATGTTGTCAGAATACAGAATGCTGGGAGCCTTGGGGAGTATTAAACTCCTTCAGCTTTTCTTCAGCTCTTGAAAAAGATGACCTCTTGGATAGGCTTGGCTCCAAGTTAGTAATATACCAGCCAACAATTCTGTGACTGATTTCGACTTCGTTTACTGCTGCTAGTTGAACGATGAGAATCCATACAGCCGATTGCAGTTAGGGAAAGTCCCGTCTCACCGCTCAGGGAAATAACCGTTCGACCTTAGCTCGTTAACTAGTTACGTTTAATGACGAACTACCGCAAAATCTTGACGTCAAAAAAAATGGCGTAAAATGTATTAGAGTGAATGAGAAAAGTTCTGTTCTCCGTTTTCCATTCTCTAAACAGGCAGTTTTACTATTGTAAACATTATTGGGATGATGAAGAAAAGGTATGTGTATGTTAAATGACTGTAGTGAGGGTCTATACAGTAGTTTCAAAAAATCCACTCTTTAAGTTGGAAGCACTGTACACAGGGTCAATCACCAAGCGAACACATAAATGCAAGGGTCAAAGCACAAAATGACATACATGTGTCCAAACATCCATATAAACAAAAACAAATATCTTGATTTTCAATTGTGTTACCCACGATACATACAAAAACAACAACAAATATATCAGCCAGACTGGTTGCTATGGTTATGGGGCGTAATACTTTCTCAAAATAAAGTGCTGGCTGGCATACATGCCCCGTAACTAACTTCCTTTAAGCATACACTATGATCCAGTAGTACACACACCCTTGCACAAATTGGTTGAAATGGACACACACTCACGATATAAGCAGTCGCGGCTGATCGGTCATTGCTGAACTATGTAATGTAGTCTTAGGTAGCTTACTAATCCCATCCTTCATTAAGCTAAGACTACTTACCCGAACCGAGGCCACTGAGAGAATGAAGTGCTGATCCTGTCACCCGTGAATGCCAGAATGGGTCTAACAATACAATCAAAATTACACAGGTAAAAAACATTTATTACTTTTAACAAAATAGCTCGCTCTCTCTCTCTCCCCCCTCCACCTCCTAACTTCCTCCCCCATAATAGAACATTTCCCCCCAACAGGATGCAGTATCTATTTGTCAATTCTTTCAACGCTGTATTAGATGTTTATGTACTTACAAATAGTTGAAACAGGTGTCAAATGTTTAAAATATACGATACGTACTTTAAAAAGTATGATACGTACATAAATGTAAGTGTATTTTTACCTGTTATAATGCTTCTCATTGTCTTGGAGATGAAATTGAATTCTTTGACATGTCATGGCAAGTTTTGTCAACACAGAAGATTGCTACAGTAGTAAAAATGTTAGACCATACTGCAATAAATAGTAATTCAATACTCACATTCTCCGGTTTGATTTTAGATGCTTCTTTTTTGTCATCACCTGTCAACAACAACAATAACAACAACAACAACGACACCATAACAACAAAGGTACCAACCTTCTGCACTTAACCTGCACCAACACCATCGTCATAACTCTAGCAAAAATCGTTAGTGAGAAAATGGGAAAAACAAACGTGCTTGAGTTTACATGCGTTGGTCTGTCTAGATCTTCTACACTTAACTTCCTACATGCGCCATGTAAAGCATGATTTCTAGATCAGAGGCAGCCATTCTGTACAGTAAACCCTAATACACATGCATGTAGGGGGGATGCGGTTACACAGTCAGTCTGTCACTATTACTCCTTATCATATAACAGGATCTCAGACTAAATCACCCATGGAGGAAAAAAAAAAAAACAATTCCAAAACTCTTTCTTCTCATTCAGCTTAGTATTTGTGGTAAAGGACACCAATAGCACGAATTAGCAGTTCAGACAAATATAGTACGAGTATTGAGTGGACTAGAAAGGTATAGACCTCTAAGTGTCTACCAATGGTATTGCCAATAGGGTAAAGGGTATAACATATCGTCTCTCACCGTTAGTGGCGGAGTATTCTGCCAAGTCCACCAGCAGCCTCCTCAGCTTGAGCTCTCTCCACACCTTGCTACGACTCACCATCACTCCAAGCAAATCCATCTCATCCTCCAACTCCTGAAAGATAAAAGAAAAAAAAACTTTCTCTCATTAAAGGAAAAAACAACAACAACCAAAACAACAAATACAAATGATATGATTGATACGTAAACCTAATGAATTAGAAAGAAAAAGGTACCAGATGAAATAATTGAACGATTTTTGTGATGAGTGAAAATTAAACAGAAAATAAGGCCATGGACATAAAATATTTAATAGTGTCAAGTATCACATAGTTGAATTACTAGTGTGTTAATTAGTGAATCTAATAAAACCTCATTGGCTCCTTCTATCACTGTTGCGCCAATGCCTACTGCAGTTCAGGCTGAAGCAGAGGAACTGAACACTTAAATACATGTTTTAGAAAACCAAGTGTTTATTATTATCAGGTGTAAGCAAATCTGGCTTCTCTTCTCAAGTGTCTAGCATTCAAGTGCTCTTTGCAACAGTAATATCAGAAGTATGGTTTTGTTGGCTCAACAGAGAGGGAGGAAACAGCCATTGGTACCAGATAGGAGGGGGGGAGGGGGGGGGGGGAAGGTGACAACCGTGATTCAAACTTGCACTCAGGTATGTACCTTTGAAATATTCCGTAGAACTACATGTACATGTATGCATTACAGTTTGTCAATACATTCTTCTTTGACAGAACATCGTCTGCCTATCTGTCTATCTGTCTGTCAGTGAGCCTCACCTGGATCCTGATCTTCTCCTGTTTAGTGAGTTTGGACGGCATGAGAAACTTCATGTAGAGCTCACAGTATTCCTTGCCCAAGGATCTGCACAAATGGACACATGTAAGTACGTATATACATACATACATACATACATACATAAATCAATGTTTGTATGTCATGATGCTTTGAACAAGACAGAATTAGTGTTATCATAGGAAGGGGAAAACCAAATTCTGGGAATAGTACTTCCTTCAAGTATGTACACACACAAACACACATACACACTTACACACACAAACAGACACATACATATTCTGGCCCTCCATTGTTAATATAAAAATTTCAATTGATTAGCGTATATTGAGCTGTCCAGAGGCCAAAGGTCACAAATTAAACCCAATTAGCTCATCAGGAATGAAAGCCCACTAACCTTTGTAACATGATGTCCCATATCTGTCTCCCCCTCTTCTCCCTCAGGTAGAACACTACGCTCTGGAAGGCAAACAGCCACCTAGCATAACACACACACACACACACATACACACACACACACATACACACACACACACAAAACAACAAAGCAGACAAATGAACAGCAAACTGCTCCTGCCACATAGTCTGTACCTAATCATGTCTCAGTCACTCAGAGTGGCCGGTAGTGTAATAGCAACATGTAAGAAGCAATAAATGCCTTCATGTACTAAGCCAGATTGTTTTCTTATAGCACAGATCTCTACTATGTATGTATGTATGTATGTATGTATGTATGTATGTATGTATGTATGTATGTATATATGTATGTATGTATATATGTATGTATGTATATATGTATGTATGTATGTATATATGTATGTATGTATGTATGTATATATGTATGTATGTATGTATGTATGTATGTATGTATGTATTTAAATCCCGTACTGACCAAGCGGAGGGGTGCAATACCATGGCTCTAGGCTATGGAAACATGTAAAACTAATTTTGATTGGACGGTTTACTTATTCACCTCTCTAGGAGGTATGAAATATATTCACCGTGAATTGAGAAATCTGATTGGACAGTTTGAACGTACCGTGGGTACAAGTATAGGTTACACCACGACATGAAGGTTGGTATGTGACACACAACTGAGGACGAAAGGCTAAGGATAGTGTAAATTCTGTACTGACCAAACAGAGGGTGCAACCAACTTGTACCATGGCTCTAGGCTATAGGAAACATAAGAACTAAAACTAATTTTGATTGGATGGTTCACTTATTCACCTCCTAGGAGGTGGGTATGAAATATGTTCACCTGGAATTGAGCAATCTGATTGGATGGTTAGAACAAACCATGATACAAATATATATATGTCCAGAACACATATTTTATTTTGACTCTGTGAAATTTCTTTTCATCTCCGCAAGACTCAATAATGACACGACCAAGACATCTGTGAGGAAAAATGTCAGCAGATGCTTTACAAACTGAAAGAATTGCTATACAATTACCACACTTCAGACAACTTTAAATATACTGCAATAACTTGCAATAATTAGCCTCATTAGTGGACCAACCATTCTTTAGTGGCCGCGCTGGGAGACTTATTCGGCCTGAACTTGGTGATGTGGCGGACATTATTCTGGTGCTTGATAAAACTGAGAAGTCTCACCAGCAGAAGAAGCTGAATGAGCAAAAGATTCAGCATTAAGAGTTACCCTGTGAGAAATGGTACCCTTTACCTGATCTTGACTGACTCTCACTGCCACCACATCCTGACAGCCCACATCCACACCAACCTTTGAGAACAAATGAAAATATCCCATTCAAGTTTTGATGTGATGATCACTTCCTCCTCTACTTCCTCCTCCCCCAACCACCCACCTCACTCTCTCACTGGGTGAACTCACCAATGTATGACCCTCAGTCTGGCTCAGCTCAAGCTCAGCACTCACTGACAGAGGTTTCAAAACTGGAGATGGGTAGGCCAAGCCAAACAACAAAATAAATAAATAAACAGATAAACAATAAAATTATATGTATATATTATAGAAGTAGAAAACAATAAATAAATAAATAAAAATTAAATAAACAATGTTTTAAAAATTATTTTATTTTGCTTACGATAGTCATAGCCCAAGGTGCTGGAGAAAGGAAACGACTTGTGTTTTTCCTGCATACATTAATTATAATACTTGATTCCTGGATAAATAAAACAGAGGAAATACAAACAAAACAATTACTATTCCACCAGTAGAGGGCATGCTTCATTGAGAGCGTTCAGTACCATCATGCCCATCTTAAATTTAGGTAAGAGAATTTTGTGTTAGTAAATAGGACATCTCATACACTCACAAACTCTCACAATCGCAGTGATTCCATCTCGGAATGATTCCAGCCTTCAGTTTCATAAATACCACAGGATTTGCAGTATCCACACAATGCACACATGCACGGAATGATAAGCATGCTCACAGCACATACGTGTACATGTGTCCGTCTCAATCCTCCGCGCTACGTTAGCCAGGTCGCTATGGGCTGATTGAGTAAGATACACAACTCCCCTCTATGGCTCTAATGTAAATTGATCTGTATTCTTAGTTACACTACACCAGCTGGACCAACCAAACCTCCTGAGATTCACATACTCACTTGGCAGTGGATGAAAATCTCAAGTATTCACTTTAAAAAGATTCTGTGACTCCCTGATTCCCTTTTATTTATTTATTTATTTTTTAGATTTCAATTATTAGAATAATTACTGTTGAATTGTCAAATTAAACAGCTGATTACCTGAGCTGGAAAAATTGACTATATTGGCATGTCCAGCCAGGAATAGAAATTTAGTTAAAGATAGACAGTGTTTGGTGGCTCTCAAGCATTTTCAGATAACAGAATCAATTTGATTATGCGGGTATCATCGTTTATGATCAAAGTGGGGGCTCACTGCATTCCCAACTAAAAGTGGTCATTTTGAAAGTTTTAAAGCATTCTCTAATTCGTCTTCGATGCTGCTCAAATGAGTCAGGATGAATACTTTTAACCTTCACGCACATGCACGCTGAAGGTTAATGAATCTTATATACTACCCCTTTCTATATACTACCCCTGATAATTAGACAACGCACAATTAATGAAAATATGTGTACACACACCAGTAAGGTCTGAGCATCTTGTCTTTGGTTGAGTATAAGATCTTCAGTATTGGAGGTACAGTTCCAGTAGACAGAGAATCTAGAGACATCCATGTGCTTCAGTACACTCCTACATCCCTATACACACACACACACACACACACACACATACACACAACCGTTAACTGGATGTCACCTGTAGCAGTGGCCTGAACTTCACCTTCATTGTAGCAGGATTGGAGGAGCTCGTGATTAGAAGTTTCTCCATGGCTGCTCCAGATACAAGGACTTTGCCTTCTCCACTAACATTGTCCTCAAGCCTCAGATGGACATTAGACACTGACACCTAGCAAAGAATACAATAATACACCGTTCTTTCTTTCCACATCTCCTACCACGCATGCCACACCCTCTAGCTGGACTGTCTCATTCTCCTACAAGCCCAACCATAACTGCATATCATAGTGAACAGAAGCGAGAATTATATGTATCAATAATAAATAAAATCAACACTCAGTGCACATGCGCTTAAGGATACAGTAATCATCCTGTCTCACAATGCTGTATGTTTGTCTGTCTGTTTGTCTAATCTGTCTGTACGTCTCTCAGTTTGTCTGTCTGTCTGTAATACTCCTGATCTAGAAAATAGTTATACTGCTTCTAACGAACCACACATTATTAATATTTATTTTTTGTATACATATTTCAGTACTAATAGCAAAACGTTACATTACACACCTACACACACACACACACACACACACACACACACATATACACACACACCTTTAATCTCCTCAAAACAATGTAAAGCACCCCATTGACAAACTTTTGCATCTGCCTACCGAGCCAGCTGCGAGACCTTTGAACTTCAGATGCTGTCACCATAAAAACAAGTAACGTTTACGACACCAAATTATTATATTTACGCCTAATTCCTAACAAACAAACACATGTACAAACACAGCATAAGAACGAATACACTGGCAACTTACACGTCCCGTCATGACCAAAGTCTGTCAGTCTCTTCCGCTTCCTTGCCAGATCTTGCTTCTTTTCTTCTCTGGCATCATAAAATTTTTCTGAACCCAAAGCACACACACACATCATCAATTAAACGCTATACATATATTATATAAAATTATATTGTAAATTATATAGGCGAGTCAAAAGTATCAAAAACAGAAAGTTTGATGGAAAAAATGAGGATTTTAACGACACAGCTCTCAACATACAATTGCCATGGCAACTATGGAATTGTGGTGTGTACAATGTATAAAATACATGGCAATACCTATTATTACAAGTAACCACCCATAAAGGATATAATTGGAAATAGAACATTATACATATTTATTTTCTTCTCATCACAAATTGTGACCATGCATACAAGTAGATCAACAAGCAAGCAGCTATGCACAACAGTAAAACCTTCCTACAGAAACTGCTAGACTACCACAATGTGTGAATGTTCTTCATTCTTCTATTAACACACAGAGTTCCTCAAAAATGTTCTGCTGGAAAAACTCTCATCCCGTATCAAATGACTGGGAAAACCCCTATGCCAGAGAACGCTAGCCATGCCCAGCCCTACTCACTCCAGGGAATTTCATGACTTCCAGAGATGTTCTACAGTTACAGAACTAACTGGAATTTTTTTTTTGTTTTTTGAGTGGGTTGGGTGTGTAATAATTGATGACGATGATGACAATAAGAACAACAATTAACAGCAACAATATAATATGTAGAAGCAAATCAAAATAAAACTGACTGTTTGTCCTCTGCTTATGTCTCTTAACTTATACTTCCTATGGACCGGCCACTCCCTCCTTTGGGGCACGTGCAGTATGGGCCTCTACGGCAATCTATTTCACCAAAGTGACTGTATTTCATGCCACACCCCACATAAGGCAAACAGACAAGATCTAGTATTAATGGCCTCTATGATGATTTCCTCTTTTCTGTTCTGATGCGAGTCTTGATTTTGTCTCTTGCACCTCCAGTTTCACAAGAAAACTGAAGCAACGATCATAACCATAGTAACTAGTGTAGTAGTTGTTAAAACAAACTATAACTGTATAATAGTTTACTCGTTCTGTACTTAAACAGAAAACAATAAATAACTATGAAAAAGGTTTCACAGTTTCAAGGAACATACTATAAAGGATTCTTTAATTGTGTGAAAGGGAATCCCATTGGAACAGTCTAGCACACAGCTTATAACAAGCCCAAGCACTTATTCTATAATAGCAAAAATGTCCCATCAGCTCTAATGTTTATGGATATTTCATTGACCTCAAATCACCTGACATATCAGGGTTTCATACCGGATTTTTTTTTCTGGGGGGGGGGAAGAATTTAGGAAGGAGGCCCAACCCCCCCCCCCCCCCCCCCACACACACACGGTTGTTTGACCACACCCACTTTTGCTGAAACCACACCCATTTGATTAAAAATCGTCTCGGGTCTAGAATTAGTGACATCAATCTTGGAAGACTAATGCGTATTACAATTGAAGGACCTCAAAGTTTACCTTCACCAAATATTAGATATATACAAACAACAAAATCACAGAATACCACTAGTGGTGTGCTTGAGCACAAATGGCGAGCCAGCCTTAAACTACACTATTGTTAAATGATTGATTTTAACAACTAACACTCAAGCTACTAAAATAAAGTCGAGTTTTTAAATTACGTATGCGGTAAAGGGGATTCAATGCCATAGTAACTGCTCCCCACAACTGTTTGAATTGAAAAAGAAGCAACAAAATCAAGTCACGTTATTTAAAGTTTTCTTTGTGACATTCTTAATAGTAGTTGTAACGCACAATACTTTCACACAACTGAACATACCTACGCAAGACTTACCTTCGTGGTTCGTCTAGTGGACAATGAATTTTCAAGTAAATGCTGTTGAGTAGTGCTTATAACTATGACAAATAGCGTATTAAATTAACTTACCATGGCCACTAACTCGAATAGAAATGGAGCTCCCATAAGTTTTTGAGTTTTAACTGCACCCGCAAAACAATTCAAAGCGGTAAACAATTCAATTTATAAGGTGATACGGGTAATGGTCGCTAAACAAGAGGATTCTGTTTAGTGAAGTTTGGGACGGGGTCGAACGCGGAGCAAACACAAAAATACAGAGGGTCAAAGTACAAAATGACATACGTACGACCATATATATAAATAAACAAACATCCCCGATTTTCAATTGTGTTACCCCTGTAAGTGTCTCGCTCGCTCGCTGATTATAAATCATAACCACAAAAATACCATTAAGTAATAAATATTATTAATTTATTTCATGAATTTCTGGGGGGGGGGGGGGGGGGGGGGGGGGAGGGGGAGGGAGGGAATCCCAGGGCACCCCTACCTCTGTATGAAACCCTGCATATGTAATCGGAACCAAGTATCTTGTTTGTGTATTTGTCAGAATTGGCAACTCAGACTATCACTAACCACACCCACTGCATATGGTGCCACACCCCACTGCAGATGTTGCCACACTCACCAATGTCACAAAGAACTCACCAGTCGTAGTCTTTGCCACCAAGTAAACTCCGCCCACATCCACAGAGATGGCCGAGATAAACCCAATGCGTACTTTCACTTGCTCTGCATAGCGACACAAACATAGCAACAAGTTTTCCCGGTAACTCAGCAGTTTCTGTATGATAATGTATGCTGCTATAACAAAACTGGAGATAATCCCTTACTAACACTTACAGGCATTATGATACCAGTTAAAGTTGGTCACAAGTAATTCTACACTTTTAAAATAGCCTCTCTTACTTTAATTGCGTTCTTGTAAAACCATACTTATACGTATAAAATATATATCATTTTTTTGTACCGATCACTCCAATTTGAATCTGAAAAGGTAGTCCAGCTCTCAACATAATAGTATTCTGAAATAAAAAAAAGTAAAAAAAAAGAAAAATTCAGATGCACAATAAGAATAATTAACTTTCAACTTACCCATCCTTGGAGTAGTCGCACGTTACGTAACTGAATTGTAATACCTAACAATACCAAACAATGAAAGCAACTGGACAGCTACTTGACAGAGGACTTTTAAGTGTCTAGCTACTTGACAAAACTTGACAACCAACCCCCTTCCTTTGCAAGAGCACCTGCACCTGGTATTTCTACATTAAATGGTCAAGCTAAAACTGACTGACCAGTGACGCCTAGTCTCAGCAGACGAACTCCTCTGTCGAAGCCAACGAAGTGGTGGAGAGGTTTTCCGAGCCATTTAGACAGACAGTGAACCAAGTGCAGCACAAGGAAAGATACTATTCTGCTCAACATTTTAACGGGGGCAGCTCCAACTGAGGCTTTTCCCGTAGCTACACTGCGAGCCCTATTCAAATAGAGTTCACCAACTATGACAACAAATGCTATTCGGTTTCATTGGTGCTCTGATAATGAATGGCAAGAAGCGCCTCCTCCTGCAATTGCAACCGGAAAGTGACCACACCTCCGACATAGACACAATTAACTGGTGTCGAGGACTTAGGCTCGCAGTAAAATTATGTACAACTCGTGTGCAGATTTCTTTTTTCAGTTTCAAATATAAAATGCTAAACAGCAAATCTATTTAGTACAGAGAGTGCCGTCAAAAAAGGCTCTTGCAAGGTTATTCATTGTTAATGTGGTACATAATATATTTGTTTGTTTCAATACCACATCAACAAAAGTTTAAAAAATAAGAGTAAATATATAATACTTGTCATGAAAGTGTAGATTGGTCGTTAATTAAAGTAGTATCAAAAATACAGTACTGAATAGCATCTGACTCCTCTTTGGCAGCTACTACACAGCATTCTAACCAAGGCTGCGGCCCCAGCACTCGCCTGCAATCTGATGAGAGGTCACCAGCAGTACCTCCTCGAATCCCATTGGCTCCATTTTCAACCCCAGTCTCTGCAAGGGCCCTATTCCAAGGCACAAAGGGATTGTGTCCGCCCGTCAAACGATACAGCAAGTCGTTGAGCCGGAGCCGGAGGTGCTGCTGTTGGAAGAAGTTGCCGGGTTCCAGGCCTCCGAAGAGCTTCACAGCTTGCTCGTGAGCCACGTGAACTTTCAGCTCCCCCGAGCTGTCCATCAGTGTCAACGTGAAATAAAACCTAAAGGAGTGCCTCGAAGGAGTGACGCCAGAACGACGGGAGGATCGTGCCCGGTTCCGTTGCTGGCCCTGGGAAGAACAGTTGGGACAAGGAGAAGAGCAATTCCCCTCGGCATCCACTTCCATGTCGTAGGCCAGCTGTTGGCACAAATGGCAGCCGCTGCACTGCACCACAACGAGGTCCTCTAGGGACGCAGCGTTCACCAGCAACACCTTGACGCGACAGCGGAACTTGACTGGGAAGGGGCCATCGTATTGAGCAGCATCAGCAATTCTGCATAGAACCTGTCTACCGTGCGGAGTTGCCGTGATAGGACTAATGGCCTTCTCTATCTGGTCTTCTAACTTAGTGCAAAGATCATCAGCACTGCTCAGGATGGCAATCCTCGAGGACTTGCTGCCAGGTTCAGGATGAGCTCTGAGAGCTTGACCGGCAGCATTATTCCTGCACATGCGCATCTCCACCACATTTTCAGCTTCGTTGATGACAGCACAGTGGACGTTCTTCAGGTAGAGGACCTTTCCGGGACACAAGTTGCGAAGTTTCTGCATGTACCTCTTGCTGTGCACCACAATGTCCACACAATAGCCCATGGAGTCTCCAGACAGCCTGGCGTCTTCTCTGACCTCTGGGTAACCCTCGTCGTAGTTTTTCTCCATGGTGATCCTCCTGTGTCGTAGAGTATGCGGAGTGCCGTCCCAGACAGAGAGCACCATGCAGAAGGGCACTCTGCTGATGGTCACTGATACTACTTGACAGACCAAGTCGCAATACGAGTTGGGATAAACCGACTGCAGTGTACAGAGGTGCGAGTCCTCCCTCCGCCTCCTAGCCCACCGCCTCAACTCTCGCACTCTATCTCTGTCTGCCGGCGTGAGGGTAAATGTCAGAGAGCCCGTCCGCGGCTTCACCTTCTTCCTGGTCTCGCCACTAAACCTGATGCTGCTGCTGTAGCAACCTCCTTCCAGTTGTATCTTCCCGTTGAAGATCTTTGCTTCAAGTCTGTGGATGCACACGATGTCGCCTTCTCTCTGCACTTGTGGGAGCTTGTCTGCATCCTTGTTGAAGATGACGACCCTGAGTCCATCGTCTGGGTTGCTCTCATCCACCAGCGTTAGCAGACAGTAGTAGTCTGAGCCGCGAGAAGGAGCAGGAGAAGTGAATTCTTTTACCACGCAAATCACATTTTGCTTCTTGTCACCGTCTCTGAAGTCCGACAGCTTTTTGTACACATACTGCTTCAGCAATGGCCGGGCGCTGTTGGTTCTGGTCGTCTTTCTCGTCCACTCGGTGTCAGACTCCGCCTCGCTGCCGCCACTGGACGAAGAAGAAGAAGACGGCGATGATGGTGGGGTTTCTGCTCTGGCAAGTGCAGAGTTGGGGAAGTCTGGATTGACCGGGAAGGAGGATGAACTCTGAGACGAAGGAGGAGTGCTCTTGTCACCTGAAGCGGATGGTCTGGACATGAACAAGTAAAGACAAGATGAAACGTCATCAGGGGTTATTAACTGGTACATTGTTTAGGGGATGCTGTGGCATTAGACCACACAGCTGTAAAGAATGACTGCACTAAGTGGATGAATCAAATTAAAAGACTCCTTCAGGCACTGCAGGAGGATGCCACAAACCAAGTGGAGACAATGCACATTAAACGATACGAAGTAACAACCACAAAAAAAAAAAAAATAAAAAAAATAAAAAAATATTCGACTGGTGAGGTAGTGTTATAAATGTGCATGTCATGCCTGCACACATGTACTTGCAACATGTGCAGACATGTACACATGTGCACACATACATACACACACACACACCACACCACACCACAGAGGAGCCCAGAGATTGAAAGTGCTTGTCATAACATAACACCAGGCACAAGATGAACTGACAATCCATCAAACAAAACAGTAATAAAAATATAATAATAATTCCAACAAAATATTTTGGTGAAACCTCAACTGTGAAAACAAACTTATAGATTATGCTATGGAAGCCCTGAAGCTCTACATATCTTTCTAAGTCCCAAATTTCACCCAATTATAGTTTAAGATTGCTCTACAATACAACGTATATAAATCATAATATTTAATTAAAATGATTAATAATAATAATGATGATGATAACAATAATAATAATGTATCAATAGTATTACATAATACGTTAGCTAAGTTCATAGCCCCCTCATTCTCTAGCAAGAAGCAGTTGAGCTAATCTCTGGATGCTTTGTTAGGGGACCCACAATGGATGTCTGAACAGATGGAAGGAAAGAGAAGAAGGAAAAAAATGGGCTAAATAGTGCAGTAATGGCAAGCTAATCTGTGAGAGCTATTGCAGCCTTTCACCCTCTCTCTCTCTCTCCCCCCCCCCCCCCCCCCCCCCCCCCCCCCCCCCCCCCAACCCCCTCTTCCCCCAAGTATGAAGTGCCCAAAAGAGGTGCAACAAGACTAGCAACAACTGAATGTATTCTGCTCACCTGATAAAATTAATAAACTTTCATCCAAATAATTTTACTCGATAATCACGTCTGTGGTGTGTCATGTGTGTGCATGTGTGTTAGTACATGCATGCTGTGCATGCATGTGTTTGTTTTTCCAAGGAACTTCTCAATAGATCATCAATTACAAGGGGAAAAAAAAAACCCCTCACATGCACAATGACAAAGTATGGTCATCATGTTTTGCAAGGGAATTTATGAGGGGATCACTACTCACATGAGTGACTATAATATGTGATATTGTGTAACAGGGTAATGCCATCACACACACAAACACACACAAAAAAAAAGTAAATGCAAATGCTCTTGCTGCCGCTAGGCGGTCACGTGCACCTGGCAGAGCCAGGATGCCTGTGCACTAAGCAGGCACTGTGAGCCGTGCAAGCAAAGCTCCTGGAGCCGGGCTAGGAACTCGCAGGAGAACAGGCCTTTCCTCACAGCAAGTGGTGTGGGCACCAGAAGTCCCACCTGGACCACTGCTGTTTCATGAGAAAAGGCCTTGAATTGCACCCCAGCAAATGCCAGGTACCCAATCACAGCTGGGTGGACTGGTGGGGACACACATACACACACACCTCCCTAGTTCCAGGAAGAGAAACACAGCTACAAATTTGAACAAACAATGGAGAAGGAGGAAACTTATCTAATACACAAACGAGCACACCCTGCCCCTAACACCATTCCAGGCTTCTGCACTGTGATAATGTGCATATAGCGCATACAGTGTTGTGTGTGTGTGTGTGCTTGCACAACACAAGTGTGTGAGTATTATTAACAGGGCATGCCGTACCTCGTATTAGCTTCCTCCTCAGATCTCGTCTGCCTCACACCGCCACCATTACTGCTACCTGGTGCAACACTGGAAGGCTCAAGACTACCTTTGTCCATCGGCCTGGAAGAAGAAGAAGAGCAAACAAACATAAACATTAATTGGCAAGTAGTGCATAAACATCATCCAGAAGAGAGGACTCAATAGATGAATACCTTATTATTTTATTTACTGTTACACCATGCAACTTGAAAATGGTACAGCTAAAGTAATAATGTTAGGCAAAGAATAGTAAGTCAATAGTTAGCTCAAATTGTGTATCCAGTGCTTTTTAATTGAAATTTTTTCTCTATTCTTACCCTCTACCCTTTGCACTCCCTAAATAAACATACTTCTATGGCCTCACCATTTACACTGCAACTTCTTCCTTCTTTGCGATGTTCGTTTCCACCAATTCTTCCCACAAGATGTACGAGAAAAGAAAGTGGGGTTGCGTATGTCTTTGTGAACTATCCACACTTTTGACTCACTGTCTTCCACAACCAGACACTTGGTGTGGTCCTGACTGAAATCAGTTTTTTCGATTTCTATACTTGCCTTGTGCACAAACAACTTTGTGTTGCCGTCGAGACTCGGTATGCTTGCTGCCAAAGGATCACTGAAACTTATCTTTAAATGCTTAGACTGGGACAGTTCGGGTGCTGTTTCATCTTGGACAAAGATGTCAAGATTACCGTAGCTGGTAGAGCAATGGCTCAAGACTTGGCCGCCAGTGTAACAGTCATTCAGGCTGTTGCAATGGTTGAGGTCGTCCAGGGAGAGTCTTTTTAATCTCAAGTTACGAGCATAAGTATCCATTTCTTCTTCAGTCACAAATCCCCTCAGCCGAGGTGAAGGCTCTTCTTCTTCATCAGGGATTGGGTCAGATGTAGCTTTCGATGCTGCATCAACTACTTTCTTTTTTCTTCTCTTACTCTTGACATCTGATTCTTTCTCATAGTCTATGTCTCTAGAATCAGCCATGTTTCTCTTGCTTGATCTGACTCCAGCAGCTTTTGAGTTAGTAGCTGCATGTGACATTACATTGCCAAACTTCCTCTTTCTCCTATTAGTCCCGGAGCCAAGTTCACCTTTAGAGGTCTCATCACTTTCTTCTTCTGAATCAGTTACAACTCTTTTTCGCTTGGTCTTTGAAGGCATTTTTATTCCTGGATACACAGAAGGCTCAGGAATCTAATGTCTGGAAAGTATCGCCAATAATGTGCTTCTAATAGAATTCAGTTTGTATATTTTGTTCTCTGGCGTTAGCACAGTGCTTTCTAAGGTGCCTGTTGTGGCGTAGTGTGAGGCTCTGTGCCGATGAGACGTCATGTCGAAGCAATATACTCGTCCAGCGGACAAGAAAGTGGTGAGTTTTAGATGGTACAGGTTGATATATCTTAATGTTGTTGGGCTAGCTATGTCCAAGCTAAGGAATATATCTTAAAGTAAATGATGGACCATCCAATGTCCAGTCATTTATCCTTGTCCAACCCCCCCCCCCCCCCCCCCCCCCCCAAATAGGTACTTTTAATCTGGCACTTTGTCAGTTCTCTAAAAGTTGTATTGTGCAATTATGCGAAACTGATTATGTTCTAGAGTGGAGAGCTGTTTTCTCTGACTTATGGGGCAATGGTGGCACAGCTGGTGAGGGACTATGAGAAGGATGAGGAAATCAACACTCAGCTAGATAAAATGTGAGAAACTAGTTTTGACTAGGATATAAAAAATACGTATTATCTGTTATTTGGAGGATTTAAATTGGGATTCTTGTTTTTAAATAAGGTAAATGGTTTTATGTAGCCAAATAATAATAATAATAATAGCAGCGATATTATAATAAGTCAAAATTAAAAATTTGCTTAGTTGACTTACAGAGAGAAAATTACAAGAGAGTGAAGGAGAAATATTTAATATAATACTGACAGGTGACAATTTTATTGTTTGATTGCAGGGGCTATAATATTGGTGTGCGTCTAATAGAAGACTTTCTGGCCAGAACCCAGCAAGGAAGGTGTTATGAGCTCAGAGAGACTGCGGATATCCTTGCGAAGGTGAATGCTGCACAGTTAGTGGAGTGTGGGCGTGGTGTTATTAGATGTCTGTCTATGGTAGGGGTCAACATTCGTAAGAACCCAACATACAGTTAGGTTCCAACTCCCAGTAAGGTTCTAAATCTCAGTAAAGTTCCAACTCTCAGTAAGGTTCCAAGTCCAACTATCAGTAAGGTTCCAACTCTTAGTGAGGTTTTAAATCTCAGTAAAATTCTAACTATCAGTGAGGTTCGGTAGTAAGGTTCCAACTCTCAGTAAGGTTCCAATTCTCAGTAAGGTTCCAATTCTCAGTAAGGTTCCAATTCTCAGTAAGGTTCCAATTCTCAGTAAGGTTCCAACTCTCATTAAGGTTCACAATCTCAGTAAAGATCCAACTCTCAGTGAGGTTCTGCAGTAAGTTCCAACTATCAGTAATTTTCAACTCCCAGTAAGGCCCCAACATTCAGTGTTCAATAAGGTCCCACCGTTTAAAGGTCTTGGGGATGGGTAAAGGGTTTCAACTTCATTAGTACAGCTGGTGATATTACATTACGGCAACAGCAGCAACACAAGAATGGGAAATTTATGAGTCTATGTAAACAAATTCCTTTCTGTCAGTGTAGTCTTCATCTGAGTTAAACGAATATAAAAGGGCATAGCCGGGGACATATTTCGCGATAAGTGGAAAATGGTGGCTGACAGTTTTTGTCACAGACTTCCAATAGACCATATTTTAATATTTTAACCATTACAGCAACTTAGTGCACAAAAGCTGGGAAACTGGGAAACAATGTCACACATAAGTCATGAGCATCTTAACAGAAGACAAAACAATAAACAAACAAGGAAAACAACAATGAATGGCGGGCTCTAAATAGCGAGTGAAGAAAACTAATGTTTGCCATTGATGCAGTTAAATTCAACTGCAAAAGATATACAGCGTGCTATCAGAGTTCTGCAAGATACTATCCTGAGGGTTCATCTTCAATCAAGAAATACTTTGGTACATACCTACACATGGCATTGATAGATGGACTTAAGTATTACTCGCAAAAATGATTATATTATAGCTTCTTTTTTTTAGTGTAGGGCACTCGTTGTAAACGTGGTGTGGATCGACTGGAGGATAATGAGCTATAATGGAGGGTTCTCTTTGTGCGACTACTTTTTGAATTTGAATAGAAGGAGCTAGAGGTCAAAGGGCATGCCGGGAATTCTTCCTTTTATACCCGAACCTCTGGAAGGAGTTCATAATGTGGTAAACGAGGCCACAGATTTCGCGTACGAAGAATAGCATTGAATTATAAACACGACCTCTACGTTTAAGTGGATATGTTTTGGAAGATGGATTATGATGCTATTGCTGGGTTTACTAATTCTCACTATGTACATGTATTCATGAGTGGGTTACCACAATACTTACTCTGTCTGTCTCTGCTAGTCATTCAGCAGAAGGCTTAAAGATGGTAGTGTTTAATGTTTTAAAGAGTTGAATATAAGACTTTAACTATAGAATTATAAGTCCCATTAGTGTGATGCCTTTCTTTTGCTTCTATTTTTACGAAAAAGCAAGCTAAATTCCTCAACTTTTTACATGCATGTACTAAGAGATCTATCCCATAATGTAACCTATACTAAAATTTTGTATTTAGTTTGATATTTACGAAAACATAGCAGATAAAAAAAAAAATTTAATTTCATGGAATGAGCAATCCATCAAAGATGTGTCAACAACTTTGTTATCCCCCTAACACCGTTGTAAACAGAGGTACCAATATCTGTTCTACACAATGGAAGTGACCCAGTGAGGTGCGGTTATTGAATAGGAACAGTGTCATCATAATAATATGGTCCACTTGAATTAGCCAAACTTTGTGCATCAACAAAAATGTGGTGAAAGGCTCTGTTCCTTTAAAAAAAACTAGATTCTTTCCTTGGAAATTGTTAGCTATTCCATCACAAGTGCTGTAGTTGCCTTTGAAGCCTGTGTGCTGATGTTTAGCCGGTTACAGCTTGAGATTAGTAGCTCGGGAATAAGGAAACAGTATTTGTATATTCTTCATATTTTAGCATTGTCCATTTCAATATAACAATTCAAATTGATGAGCAAAGTGAAGCTGGATAGAAAGGGGTGTGGCTGGTCAATGGAATATGAAATAATTATAAGATTAGTTACAAAGTGTGTGTGTGTGTGTGCGTGTGCATTTATTGCTTACTTTTCCCTCCAGGTTGGTTTCAAGTGTTTCCTAGGCATTGTTCCCACGGTGACCAACTGGAATGCCAAAGGAGATGAGTTCTCCCTGGTTTTGGACCAGAACCCTCTCACTGACTTTGTGGAGCTTCCAGAGAGTCATCCAAACCTTCTCTATTCGAACGTCATGTGTGGAGTCGTCAGAGGAGCTATGGAAATGGTGAGACTACAGGTCATGTTGGTGCAGGTCATTATGGTGCAGGTCATTATGGTGCATGGGTGATGGAAGTGGTAAAGGTCATCAAAGCTACCAGGAATAGTGAAGCATTTGTCTGCTGTGTAGTTGATAGCTGATTTTGTTTTACCCACTTATTGGGGAAGTATACCAAAGAGGAAGCGTTTGGTATTATCACTTCGAGTCTTTTTGTAGACATAGTCATACTTTACCATATGATACTGATGGAGCATGAAGTAACCACAAGTAGATGGTACACTACATAAAGTGTGCTAATGTGCTGCACGTTTCACTACGAGTATAGCATGATAGAAAAAAATATAATACAGACTCTAGAAGATCTATTTATTAGGCTCAGAGCTGATTTCTAGGGATTATCTTATTCACTTAAATTATTTCCCCTCTCAAGAAAAAAATTTTTTTTTTGTATGAATCCCCAGTTGTATAGTTGACTTTCAGTTTCCAATAGGACTTGCGCTGGAGCATTGCCGCAATACAGAGCCTTTTAATTGAGTTATATGTGCAAGGTCTCTGTGCATACTTCACCAACACTGCATCTGGCAGCTTTGTCCAGCATCCATTCTTTCTACGTATTGTAACTTGCTGTGACAGACAATCTAATGGCAGGTTAATATGCTACTTTAACTGTCAAAAAAAACTAGTGAAGTATCGGCACCATGTCCAATTTAGCTAGTACATGTACATCTCGTCCTCCGCCCCTTCCTCCACCCAGTTTGTAAGGGCTACATTGAAGGATGTCCGGTTACGACTTCTATTCTGAATGCAACTCCGGCCCTTGGTTCTGTTCCCTTACCGGGTATTCCTGTCCGGTTGTTTGTACTAATATCCTGTTTAAGATAGTTCTCTTGGTCTTGTATGGAGGTTTGTCTTTAAGTTACTTCCATGGTCCTAATAGCCTGGCATGGCTACCGTCATGGTCAGCCTGTTGGGTCCTGACTCCATGTACATACTGTATGTAGCACCACATTCTGTTGAGTGGCTCACTGTCTTGCCATTGGCGTTGAAGACATAACTCATTCTACCTCAGACATCATTTCTAGTCTGGCTGTTACTATTTTAGGAGTTCTCCCAAGCGGTGCTGGCCAGGGCAGTGCTGTAAAGACCCAACCATAAACAACAATTGGCAGTCGCTGGTCAAACATGTGCAAGATTTAGTGGCATTCATGAGATAATTTGGGGAGGGTGAGCAATACTTGGAGAGATGTTTATGTTGACATGTACGTAGCACCTGCAGGCATACTGACGGAGAGAAGGTTTAATTTTTTTAATTTTTATATAATCTTGGTAATGGTATTTTTCCTTAGCTATATCACTCGATTGAGACTGTGAGTTAGCAGACACCACATCACATTGTACTGCTAAGTTTGTTTTCCCTTCTATCAGTACACGTGTTGTGATCAAGCAATGGCTAGAATCAGTCTGGTATCCGCTCATCAGATGAAGTCCTCATTTAATTCTCATGGCTTCTTTTGTTTATTTTGATCAGAGAAGTTGGGATTCGTTTTCCAATAAAGTATTTGTGTGATGCTAATGACATCATCGTGTGTGGTGTTTTCACACACAAATGTGGTTAAGGTTGAGTGAGGAGAAGGTAAGGTGGGGTCGAAGGTCAGACTGTGCGGTAGCGGTTGTGTGCTGTTGTGTTCTACTTGACAAGGCAGTACTCCATCAGTTGTTTGCTGACCGGTAGGTGGTGATGTGGTGGCAATACTCCATCAGTTGTTTGCTGACCAGTAGGGTGGTGATGTGGTGGCTGTGAATATGTGTTCGAGTGACTGTGCTCTTGCTCTGCCTCCTCTTATCGCTAGTCTAAAAATGATGAATGAATTGACTCGGCTATGAATATTGATAATTAATCAGATGTGTAAATATTATAAACAATTTTGTATCATCTTGGGTATTGTGTACAGGGTATTTGAATTCAAATCGAAGTCGGAATTTAGGTATGTTTGTCAGTCCCATGCTATAACCAAGCCTTTCAATTTAGTAGATTGATTCTAGAAGTGGTGCTATAGTGTTGTTTCTCCCGTTAGTTATTTATTAACCTTGCTTGTTTGAATGAATGCCAGGATGTATCCTTCACAAGCATGCATGCTAAAGTTTCAGAGTACCTTGTACTATAATTAAATGACCTTTATTGAAATAATGTACCGGATCCAAGTGTCCTGTGAAATTTCTGCAGCAGTACAATCATTTCATTGAAGTTTGTGTTTTTAAATCAAAATAATTCACTAGTTGAGCTTAAGCCAATGTCCCTAGTGTCAAATAATGGTATTTCTGCTGCTTTTGAGAGTTTGAGTTTATACGTTGAGGTAGAACTTAATCCACTTAGAAATGTAGTAAGATTTGAAATGTTTTTCTGATGATAGAGGAAATAAAAAATTATTTTTTCTTTATAACTTACAGGTAGGGGAAATAAACACAGTAGTTGTGGCAGGTTATTTTTACTAAAGAATGGCAACCTCTATGGCTGAAGAATTCCAGTAATGCTCATGGCAGGCTTCAGGAAGCAAAATAGAGAGAGTCAGTGTTGGCACCACAATGCCGCTAGTAGTGTAGTATGATTCTAGTATGTTGAAATTGAGCCATGATTTCTAAATTTATGCCGCGATATTGACGAGTTGGTGGTATTGGAATGTAGTGCAATGGCTTCTTGTTTAATTACAATGCAGTTTCTGGGGTTCACCTTTTTTTCCCCCTTTTTTTTTCTATTTCTTTTTTTCTTTTTTCTTTTTTTTCTTTTTCTTTTTATTATTTAATGTGATGCATGAGACATAATTTCAGTACCTTGTTTCAGTGACCTCTGTTTTGCTGACACAATTTTCAGTTTCTCCCTTCTCCCCTTTCCTCTTCCCCCCTTACCTCTTCTCCACTTCCCTCTTCCCCACTTCCCACTTCCCTCTTCCCCACTTCCCACTTCCCTCTTCCCCACTTCCCACTTCCCTCTCCCCCCCCTTCCCCCCTTTCCCCCTCGGCACCAGCTTGAGCTGGTAGTGCAATATTCACAGTGGTTTAGAAAATTTGCTGGCATTTAATCAGAAATAAGTTGTAGATATTTCTCCGGTATCAAGTGTCCTGGGAAAGCTGACATTCACTCACTCGTTTGCTGTAAGACTACATGAAACTAAATATGTTCCAGACCTGCTCAGACATCTGGGCATAGTTATGGCTCTGCATCGTGTGCTGTAGTGGGTATTTCTTTTTAAAGTTGGTAAGGCCAGAATAAAGTAGAGAATTTTATAATTTATGATAAAGAATTGGTGCAATAATTTATGAAAATACAATAAAATTGTATGGTTATTATATAAATGTAACTTTTCCATGTCTCTTTTTTATTACCAGTGAGTATTGGGCAGTCATCTTTTTTTAAAGCAAGTTTAGCAAAACTTTAATTTTGGCTGTATGAATCGGTAATTCTCTGTCTTGCTAACACAGCAGGCATTCTGGACACTCAAATTGACATCCCTGTAAGTGTAATATTTCTAATCAATCATCCCATCAGCAAGGTTGAACAAAGTTCCCATTTTCTTTGGTTTTTAAGGAAACCTTTGTTTTAAGCTTATTTACACATAGCTGGTTACTTTCAATTTCCAGTGAAATGATACATATTTATAAGCACAACCACATCTAGAAGTGAATATTTAATGCAAAATATTGTAGTATTGCAGCAGAACAGCTTTACTAAGCAAAACATATTATCCTGTAGATATTTTAATGCTGCTGGATGTGTTTCTTAACATGCCACTCTTTTCTCCCTCCTCACTTCTACCTTTCCTAGATTCAGTTAGAAGTGGAGGTAAAGTTTGTGCAGGATCAGTTGAAGGGGGATGACACGACTGAAATTAGGGTCAAGTTTGTCAAGAAGCTGGAAGAAGTTGTTCCTGCTGGAGATGACTGACCAAGTTGTAAAATCATTCATTTTGTACTTAGGATCACTTTTAAAAATAATTTTTTTTATCATTAATACCTGCCATTTGTTCTGTCAGTTCTCTTTTAATTGTTTTTTTTTTCCCCTTTGTTCTCATAATATTAAATATTTAAATTGTAAATTTTTTCCCTACATGATGGGCATGGCAGTTCATGCTCATTTAGTGTACTGTAATTAGCTAATGAACTCTTCCGCTGCATTTCATTACGGAAGATACTAATGCGTTTTGTTAATGATATTCATTGCAATCCTCTCGTACAAATATTTTTTTGTAGTAACGTTGTTTTTTTTTTACACCCAATTTTGTTTTAAACCTTGGAATTTGATCGCCTGGGCAGATTTGTCGCTTTAGTGTGTCGAGCTCACTCGAATCTTGCAACCTTAGTTTGCTTCTGTATCTCTAGCGGGTACATGTCTACTCGCGTGTACAAAATATCTGTGGTGGGCTGCCCTCGGTCTATTCTCTCCGAGAATGGGCTTTGCGATGGAGTTGGCAAGTCCTGTCTCTGCAACAGGTTCATTAGGTCCGAGGCTTACACAGAAGACCACCAGCAGGACACGTCCGTCATTACGGAAGACGAATGGACGAGCAACCCCGTATTCAACGGCGACCACTTCGTCTATTGGGGCGCTGCAAACAAGCACCTCCCAGACAAAACCAAGGTGAGGTTTCAAATAGTGGAGCACACAGAATTCTACAAGAAAGCCTCGGAGAAGCCTGCTGATTCCGAAGGAGAGGATTCAGATGATTACTATAGCTCCAGCGACGAGGATGAGACTGCTGAGGCGAGCAATAAGAAGAAAGAGAAGAAGCAGCCTGAAGTCATTCTTCAGTTGATACCTCACCCTGTATCCTCCGACTACATCTCCCGCTCCAGCGTTCTGCACTTTCGCTCCAAGAGGCAGGGCAAGATGGGCTACAGGCTGAAGGCCCTGGACAATGCAGTTAGGAAGACAGTGGGGCAGGTTAGAGCTGTCACTCAGCTCTTCCCCAATGAAGACTTTGGAGGAAAGAAAGGTGTAGGAATATATGGATTTGTGTGCGTCTTTGATCCTACACTGGAGGGAGATCAAATGCAGAGGCAGCTCAGCTTCCTTGGGGGGCTCTTGCCTTCTCTGGTCAAGACCAAGCGCAAGCTGGCCGTAGCATGTGTGAAATGCGACATGGTGGAAGATCACAGGATCAAGTTTGCAACAGACTTTTTTGCACAAGCTATTAAAAAACCCGTCCCTTTCTTTGAAGTGTCAGCTAGAGATTCAGTTAACATAGATGAAGTTTTCTTTGCTCTCATATCTCCCCAGAAGAAGCAAGCAAAGACTCTCCGTAGAGGTCACTCCACCTACATCAGCTACAAGGAAGTGGTGGATTCACGCAAAGGTGACTTGAACCGTGCCAAGGATGCCTACAGGAAGATGCTGCAGGAGACTATCAAGGATTTCTCCATCACCTGGAGCGAGGCCCAGAAGTTTCTAGAGTCCAACCCCGTGTACCTGACAGTAAAGAGCCTTGCAGGTAGCGATGCAGACGACATGCTCTTGAAGATGTTTCGTCTCCGCCTCATCGAGATCAAGATGCTGGAAGCGGCCAAGGAGTATGGGGATTCTGTGGCCAAGAAGGCTGACAAGGAGCACTCACGGCAGTACCAGGTGTATCTCAAACAAGCCTTCATAGGACATCCTGACTTAAAGTAAGTAATGAAGTGTTTAAAGTAGGCTAAAACCATTAATTGAGAAGTCAAGTTAGCTTAAACGTCGATAACAATCAGCAACAGAACATTATAAACATTTCTTGCTTGTTGTTGCATTTTTAATTAAGTAAATTAAGAGTCTAGAAGGAGGGCTTGTATAGACCGCTCAACCCATTGCACGAGTTATTTTATTCTGGCATGATTTCAACTCGTCGTACGGCCTTAGTTGTGGTTGTGTCCTGCATGCGCGTGAATAATTGATTGCTAACTATTTATACTTTGTTTAAATGGCACTACTTATTAAATTTGAATCTATTAGCTTGGCACCGCTGCGACTTAAGCACATGTTCGATTAAAATAAGGAATGGGTGTGGTCAATTTAATCGGCTGTGCTCATTGGAGCAGATTAGACAGAAGGACTGTGGCAAACCTGAGGCTATTTTCAGTGATGTGAGGTGTGGCACTGTGTTGTTGTTGTTGTTATTATTATTTTAATGAGGTGACAATGAAGTCTCTGAGTTTGTCTTAGTCACTGGCATTGAGTCCCTGAGTTGTTTTAGGGCCCTGTCCCTGAGTTGTTTTAGGACCCTGTCCCTGAGAATCCAGGTAGCCTCCCATGTGGATTCCCAGGCTTGTTTGGCATGTTTATAGGATGGCTCCAATTAAAGTGCCAGAAATGTAGAATGCTTTGTTCATCCTGCCTGTGACAGCGCGAATTTTGAAGTAGTTGTATAGTGTATGTGCGCGCGTGTGTGTGTGAGAGGTGTGATTATTTCAAGTGTGAAAATGTAAGTTTAGCTGTTGTCAGTTCTGTATTGTGATCAGGTGATATGTGTGAGGATGTGAGTGTGTGATTATGATTATTGTTGTTGTTGTGTTGACTATTACCATTATTCATTATTAGCAATATCCTCATTATTAGCAATATCCTCATTATTAGCATTATCCTCATTATTAGCATTATCCTCATTATTGCCGAGTTCTGAGGTTTTGTGGCGTTGTAATTAAGTGCTGGTCAGGTCTTGTGAGAGTGGCTGGCTGCTGTGAGAAGGCTCAGGTGTGAATTGTGGAATACATGTATGTGTGTGTGTGTGTAGTGAGTATTTCAATTAGTGTGTTATGGTAAGTCATCAGCTTGTGCTAGCCGGAGGGTTAGTCTGGTGGAACAGAATCAAGTGGCAGCATCTGGTCTGTAATGCTGTGTGGTGGCAAGAGAGAGAATGGAATGTATGTGTGTGCGTGTGTGAGCAAGGATGGTTTAGTACAGAATCAAGGGCAGGCCCAATAACCATTGGTGGGAAATTGACTGGGAATTATTCGCTTTAAGAATGGAAGAGCAAATAAAGCCATGGGGTGTGTGGTTGCGTGCGTGGGTTCCCTGCGAGTTTCTAATCACAAGCATGTGGTAAGATGCACATGCATGTAGACGCCTGGTTCACTATTTGTTGACCTACTTGATGTTCCGTTGATTTGCTTTTTTAAGTTCATGGATTGTAGTGTATTTACCTTCCATTGGGTTTGGATAAAAATAATAAAGAGTTTTGGCTGGTGCTAAGTAGCTGCTAATTGGTGGCAACTGGTCTCTAATTAAGTTTGTGAAGAAAAAAGGGAGAGAGAGAGGATGTTGAAGGAAGTGGGTGACTGGAAGTGTGATGAGTTCACGCCTTCTTTGCTATTCCACAAAGCTTCCTTCAAGTTATAAAATATCGTATTTATTCCATCTTGTGCTGACCTCTGGCTGAATAGTGTGACTTGAAAGATTCCCTGCTACTTCCTTGAGCCCCTCCAGTTGCCGTGCCGTCAAGCCACGCCCAAATATGCTTAGTTCTAATTTTTCTCCAGTTGGCCTCTCTTTGTAGATTATTGGCTGTATCAATTGCTCAATTAAGTGTTGCTTTTGATGTCTGAGTTTCTGATGGAGAGCTAGGGGAAGTTTTGTCAGTTGATCATTCTTTGTACCTGTAGATGCAGCTATGGTACTCGGCTATGGTGTGTGTGTGTGTGTGTGCACGTGCGTGCAAACACAAGTCTGTGCGCTTGCATGTATGTGTGAATGTGCGTACATGTTTCTGCGAAGTATGTGTGTATGTATTTTAGCATGTCCCAGAATACAGGTGTATTTTTGTTTATGCGTGTGTGCATGTGTCCAGTAACTTGTGCAATATTTTGCATGTGTGTGTTTGTATGTGGATTCATGTGACATGTGTGTGTGTGTTTTATTTTGATTTCTTTGTGTGTTGTACTACTTTTAATCTTCAAAAGTTCAAACGCCTATGTGAACATTTTTTTTTTTTTGCAAAGCATGGATTATCAAACTGATAGCCTATCAATTGACTACTATCAAATAAAAACTCCTAAACTGGAGTATACAACTCACCATTGTTGCAGAGTGATATCAAAAACTCTGACTTGTTGCCCGGGGCAGCTACTATACCGGTGGTAGTCTGTAGGTTTGGCGTCTGTGGAGATGACTGTGAGAATCTACTAGACCTGTCTTTCCTTTCTTAGTGAAGTTGTGTAGTAAGAAGGAAGGTTGTGGTTTTTATTCCTTCCATTAGAGTACAATAACTTCTTCCACTTCCATTCTTCGAATTCCATGTCAGAATGTCTTTGCATGTCTGACTGACCTCTCGGGACTCTTCAGTTTGAACGTGCATGAACTCTAATTTAATCTTTGCTGGTTTCTGTTGAACTGTCCTTCCTTACTCAGACATGGTTAGGAAGAAGTTCTTCGCCAGCAAGAAAGGAAAAGTCGTGTATGTGCATGTTTGGTGCATTGACACTTGATATCATTGTAAAGGAAATGGCATAGTTGAAGTCAAATGGGCCGCTATTTTTTAAAATTCATACCCAATTATTGATGAATTTGCGTGTGTTTGTGTAAGAATGTTGTACATGACAGTCGCTGTGCTAGTACGAGGTCAACATGTGACTGTTGCATGTTTACGGGTAGTTGCGCTGACGGGAGGCTGGGGTACAAGTGTTGGGGCGTGAGAGGCTTTTTTCACATTCTTCTTGCTATGTTAATGCCTTGTGTGGTGTGTGTGTGTGTATGTGTGTGTGTGTGTGTGTGTGTGTGTGTGTGTGTGTGTGTGTGCTTGGAGGAAGGTGGGAATAGCTCCCAGTGGTTAGGGCATGGGAAATTGAAGTCCTTCCCCTCAGGTTTCCAGAACAGTGCCACAACTTCCTGATAAGCAGCACGAGTATTTCATGACAGAAGCCTCTCTCTCCTCTCTGGTAGGAAGAGGTATGAACCCCTCTAGCTCAGCCAGGTGCACAAGGTCAAGCCAGAGAGTGGGATTTCAGGTGCTTGATTGTGGTTGCTTGATTAATGGGGACCCAGGAACTGTGGTGGCAATGGCCAACTGACCCTTGGGTGGAGGTAGAGTTGTGGGTTTGTGTGTGAGTGTGTTTGCACATGTGTGCGCATGTGTGCGCATGTGTGCATGCACATATGTGTACTTCCAAACTCCAGACAGCTCATCTCTGGTTTCTAAATGTCCATGTACATTTTAATTTACATTTAGCGACAGAGACAATATGATTGTTTGGGTGAGATTCCGCTGTCAGTCGATTTTAAATTCTTCGGAATTTAATTTTTTTTCTTGGTCACAAGGTATCCTTCTCCTAGTCGTGTGACCTTGTAAGGCTTCTCCCGCCTGCTGGTGACCATGGCAATAACCACATGATTGTTGGAAAGGAATCAAGTAATGGAGTGATGTGATTGAATAGAAAAGCTGAGTCAGCACAATTTCCTGTGCTAATTAAATTAGCAGGATGGTAGAGTGCTGCTATAATATTATTTTTTAGTTTATGTTAAATGCTAGCGTGGTTAAGTATTATGAAGAGTGTTTGGGTTTTTATGTTGTTGCAGAGATTTGGTATTAATTTAGTCCTGTATCTCACCATTCTCTCTCCCTTTTTTTATTTTTATTTAAGTGCAATAAATAAACAAATTACTGCTAAGTTTCTTGCTAATTTATTTTTGGTTAACTTCACAACTTTCTTATTAGCCTTGTTAGCAGCATTCCACGAGTCCACCTGTCTCTCTATTGAGTACAGGCTATAATGATCATATTTGCATGATGTCGAGTTCCAAGTGAGAGGTTTGGCGCATATCTGTGTGCTAATGCATCGGCTGCAATGGCTCACGTGCATTGTGGAAGTATTTGATGATGTAATTGTGGCAGGGGCGCACTCGTGGCTTAGCGTATCATATTGTACTCTGCACAGCACAACTTCCAACTTCCAGGGTCACACATATGTGTGGTTTCTGGTACACATGTGGTTAATGATGTGATAACTGGTACAGATTGCATCCCCACCCCACGCATGATACAGGTAACAGTAGTGACCCATCCCCTTCCTTTCCATACAGACTTTATGATATCTGGGTTCAGAAGATTGTGTATTTATTTGTGGGTGTGGTTTAAGATGTCTACTTTATTTGAAATTGATAAGCTATTTTTGAAACGTAATACGTTTTATAAAACAAAACTCCCACGTAATGATAATAATGTGAATCTGCAGCTGTTTCTACGTGACTTACGGTATTTTCTTCGGATTAATGATGTGGCAATTACACAAGAAAAGCTATAGCAACAACACCAGTAGCTGCAATCTGAAGCGACGGTCAATGATATTTCCCCGTGAAATATTCATTGATAGATTTGCACAATATGCAACTCAGTGGTCGAAGACAAGCGTACCATCACCACGGCACCTTTGGGGAGGGGCCACAATAACTAAATCAGTACTGAAAACAACAAAGTAACAAACAAGCAACGTGTGTGCGTGTGGACAGGGGGTTGGGGGGTGGGGGGTGGGGGTCTGTTAGAAGTAGTACAAATGTTCTGGTGGGGATTTGTAGTACATGTGGCCATTTTAATTAGCACTATCCCACCAGTGATATTGTATTTTGTGGTTCCTAATACTGTTTCATGGAACTACCAACAAGCTTAGGAATTTCCTGTGGGGACATTACCACTTGACTTCATCTTACCAGCAGGTGTGTGGGCGGAGAGGTATGTTGTTTGTTGATGTTGTTGGTCCGCTTGATTTGGAATTGTTTAGTGATAAACAGATCTTTAAGGTGTTAATTAGTAGCACAGGACGTGTGCAGCTAGTAGTGCTGTGTTATGGCTTCCCAGTATGGCCCACCCGTTGTTTTGGATTGATTGAATTGTAATCTTCAGCATTGCAGTTGGTACATTTGTTTAGCCTATGTTATTATATATATATATATTATATATATTATTATTATTATTGTTATAATAATGTAATACGTATTGCACAAGTCACTGTACAATGTGGGGAGATATCTCATGAGCATGCGAAAATATTTTCATTAGCCGAAGGCAATAGAAAATACAAGCTTGAGAATGAAACGTTATCCCCATATTGTACAACGAGTGTAATTAAATTGTTTATTGTACATTGGATATTTTTTCCACAACAGTAAAATGGTTGCGCTTCAAAGCCTCGTCGTTCAGAGGTAACTCCGCATACTTCTGAAGATTCAGTTGTACAGCTCACCGGAATACTCACATTTCCCTTTACTTCCAGGAATAATGGCTGACTTTTGTACTTTCCATTTCTTTCCAGTTGCTGGCTTTGAAGTTTTAAACTGTTAGTTCTTGAAGAACAAACCTTTAAAGATACACTGGAATTTGAAGTCGGCGAATACAGTTTTCATGCTCAATATTGTTTTACATGATAGCTGCAGACAAGACAGCTGTATGGCTGCTCAGGTGTGTATAAAGCGGTCACACACGTACAAACAAAGGGAGTACAGTTTATTTGACAACTCTTTGCGACATTCTTACGAAATGGTGGTTTGTCCTGTTGGGAAGTTTCACCGGTAATAGGGCGCAGAATTTAAGTTATTAATTAAGTCAATAAACGTTGTTGTGCCACCCGGATGGCTCTCCGGTTACTCAGGAAAACCACTTCAGTAGTTTGCATAAGTAGGAAAAAGGAACTGATAGTTTGTGTTTGGTTTTGTCTTTATTTAAAAAAAATTTTTTGTTGATAATTTGCAACCGTATTTTATCCATTCTTAATGTGTACATGATGAACTCAAGAATGAAGACCACCTTTTGTTGTTGTTTGTTGTTGTTGTTTTTAGGGGAGACTCCTCATACAGAGAGTATATTCCGGAACTCAGTGAAAGTGACGATACAGACATATTGACGGAGCCTTCCACTCCGTCAGGTAGCTACTGCCACACGCCAGAGAGTCGTGACGCGTTGTCTCGCTGCTCCATGATAGACGGTCGGGACTCTCCTAGATACAACAACAATCACTCTCTGGATGACGTCAGTGCCAGTTCATCGAGGACCACTTCAACCAGCGACTTCAAGCACTTCAAGTACTCTCCCTCACTGATTTCAAAAGGTAACAACCCATTCGTGGCTGGAGTTGAAAGATGAGTATTATATGGGTGGGTTAAAGTGCTATCAAGTTTTGGAGGGTAATTTGGCATAGCACGATGTGGCACATTGAGGAACAGCTGCTATCAAAACATACTCGCTTGTGATTGTTGTTTTATTTTAGGAAGTCCATTCTTCAGAATTTTAGGGGCAGTGCTTCAAATATTAAGTTATCTCCTTCTTTCGATGATAAATGACAAAACAGAATCAAATAGAGGAGTAGATGAATTATATGTTTGGTTTGTTTGCATTGAAGTATGATCATTGTGTGCTGTGACCCTTTCCTTGACGCTATGCAGTCAGTTCACACACAACTTGAATGGTCTCTCTTGTGGCCCAACTAAGTCAGGAAAACGGAGATTGTGTACCCAACCCCAACTTCTGAAATTATGTCTGAATTGTGAAGGTTAAAGAGGTCTGAAAAACAGCCTTGTGGGTTTTTTGTTTGTTTTGTCTTTGCAATCTGTCATTCGTTTGCGAATTAAAATGTTTGTGAGCAAGTGTGTGAGTGTGTATGTGTGTGTGAGAAAGAGTATATGTGTGTGTGTTTGAGAGAGAGTGTGTGTTTGTATGTGTGTGTGGTAGCACTCCAGCACTGACCCCTCCAGTGGTGGTCCATGGTTGAGCCAACCAATGGACTGTGTCCACTAGTGGTATGTATTTTTTTTTTAAATCCTCAGTGTATTACCATATAAAGAGCTGGTGGGCAATGGGGTGTGTCACAGAACAGAGAGAGTGGGATAGAGGGAGGGGAGGATGGAGTTCCTGGTGATCGTGATGTCTCCATTCTTTCGCTAGCTTGTGCTGCATTCTAGGGATTGCAGCAATCAATAAACATCTTGGAGATGAGGCGCATGCTAAATTCCTTAGAGTGCAAATTCCAAAGGTATCCATTTCTGAAATAAACGAGTTATTTTTAATCATACCGTAGATCGTACTTATCTACTGTAGACATCTGGTCGTTTGCAGACTAAAGCTGCCGGACTGATCCGAGCTAATTACATGATTATGATTATGATTATGATCTTTCATATATTACATTATGCCTTGTACAATTCTGTACCCATGAAACTTTTCAGTATTACAATTCTCAAGTTGATAATTTCTCTATTGTTGTTTTACGATTAGGTCGGGGATTACCCCCCTTACCAGGCAGGGATCATACTGTCCAGCGCACCTCCATCACATCTTCCAGCCCCCCTCCTTCCACCAGGGCCAGGAAACTGTCCAGTTCAATGGACCGGCTTAATATGGCCGCCGCAAACGAGGGCGGGTCCAAGAACGTGAGCGGAGGTGCGAGCATAGACAGGCTGGACGTGGAGCCGTACCTGCAGCCCATGGAGGTGAAGCGCGTGCTGGGCCAGTCCATTGGTCAATCCATGAGGGCCAGAGAGTCTCACAGGAACATGCCAGGATTTATGTCTATGAGGAGCCCCAGGAAAACCGGCCAGTTGACCATACAGTTAGTTCGCACGTCACCACCAGAGCAGAGGACCAATTCCCTGGACCGGCGCACACACAGGAGGACTCATTCCAACCCCCATGTCCTAGAAGCCGTTGGCCCCCAGCTTCCCCCGAGGAATTCGGAGATTACGCCAGTGCACAAGCACTTTGCATCCGACGGTTGCTGCAGTCCGATGAGCGCGGGCGAGTCATCTTTGGAGTTTTCCTCTGTCATGACTGCCGACAGCATGCGAAAACTTGTCATAGAGAAGCCCCTCCCTCCCATTCCCAGTCCAGACTTGAGCTCCAGCGGCAACTCTGCTGTTCTGAGGAATCAAATCATCACGTCCAAGTCCATGGACATTGACGGAGACGACGGGGACAATCTCTCTCAGCAGAGCGGGCCGTTTGATGAGATTGAAGAAGGGGAAAGGAAGAAAATGGCAGCCTCGTTGCCTGATTTGCTCTCCCCAAACAACGTGGGTGCACCGCCAATTCAAAAGGGTGCTGCTGGCAAGAAAGGGAAATCTCGAAGCGAGGACGACCAGTACGCGCAGATTGAAGAATTCCAGTACATGAAGATGAACTCAGCACCTTTCATGAGGACGCCAACCAAAGGCAAGATGCTGCCAGCTCAGTCTAGACGGCTAGACGAGGATGTGCCACTAGCCCCACCTTTTATCACCAGACCTCACTCTAAGAGCATATCTTCTTCGCAGATTTCCCAGTTTTCTGGTGTGCCAAGCAAACCTCCCCAGAGGAGGGAGACGATAGCATTTATCAAGCAGCGGTTCAAACACACTATCGGAAATGAAACTATTCCAGAGGAGCTTTTCAACGATGAAGTTTCTTCCACGCATCTGTCCAAGCACACCATCACACAGGACATAAGGCCCCTCCCTCCTTCTCCCGACAAGCAGTTGAGCGACTCACGTTCACTCGTGCGCAAGATATCAAACGGAAGCAACATTTACGAGGTGATAGACGACGAGTTTAAGAACGATCTGAAGAACCGTCCCAGCAGACAAGGCTCCAGGAGAGACTACCTGGCAGAGTGGGCACCTCCTGTCGATCACTCGTTGTGGGTCGGCTACCTGGAAGCTACTCGTGACTTCTTCAACCTGCCACAGGTGCAGGAACTCTGGGTGGACACCATCAAGTCAAAAATGAAAGATGTGGACCCTGAAGAGATCTTCCCTCCGTATCACAACGTGGATCTCGATAAGTTGACAGCCAGGCTTCCTCCAACTCTGCCAAATGTGGTCGAAGAACCTGCTGTGAAGCAACCTGAGGCCAAGGAGAATGAAAGGTCTCGATCTGTTAGTCCACTGGAGCCTCAGGGCAAGTTGCTGAACATCCGAGGGACCGTCCCCCCTGCGAACACTCCGGACAGCTTGGAAGGAAGAATACACATAGCCTCTGGAAAGCCACCCGGTCTGTCGGAAAATAAAGTCAATACAGCTCTGAGTCCCAATGATATCATCTACGCCATCAACCAATACCAACACTACGATTCTGACGATGAGATGAGTTCAGATTCAGATGAGGAGGAGGGAGCTGAAATGGAGGAGGAGGTCACTGATTCAGACGAGTACGACTCAGACCTGGACAGTTCCTTCGCCAGGCTTCCTCAGCTCAGAGATCAAGGAGGCGCCATCATCAGCACAAGTGTCACTGCCGCCGCCTCCTCCTCCTCCAGAGGGAGTGGTGACGACACCAGCACACTGACCTCCTCAGTCAGCAACACACTAGCTGCTTCTATTCCAACTGCCAGTACTACCACTGCTAGTGTCACCACTGCTAGCACCAGCACATCTGCAGCAACTGCCAAGGTCAGCTCAAGTAGCATCACAAACAACGCTGCAGGAGACGCAATGACAGTCACAAACACCAACCAGTCTACACCGCCATCTTCCCCAGCTCCTCCACTTCCACCTCACGAGCCTAAAGATTCCCACCGACCTGAAGTGCCCCTGACCCTGCCAGAAGATTCTCAGCCAAGCGACAGCAGCACACCGTCAACGCCCAGCAGAACAGTCCCTCCCATTCCTCCCCGACCGAAACCCAAGCCGAAGCCTAAGCCACTGCGAGAACCTACTTCCACCAAGAAGAAGCCGGAACCTATAGTCACAATGGACCTTAGAGCCATGGACTCTAACGACAGTGACATAGTAAGCACAGATTCTGCCATCACTAAATCCCCCCGCTCTGTGGGGGGCAGCGGAGATTTCGATCTGGATCACATGACCAGTGAGGAAGGGGAAGGCGTGGAAGTGGTTCACAATGTGAAGCCGTCTCAGTTTCTCAAGAAGAGAGGCATTAAATTGAATTCTCAATCTCGTAAATCAAGGATAGATTCTGGAAACTTTGAAGAGGACACACTTCCTCACACACCAACCACATAATCTTATTTATATATTACTATTATGATTTTATATGTTTGTTTGTTGTAGCCCACCCACCCACTGCTTGTTGTGTTCATTGTGTGGCGAAATTATTCAGAAGTTATTGGATTCTGATAAATGTACATCTGAATGTGGTAAGGTAGTCTTTAATGGTGACATATGAATGACAAAGGTGGAATAATAATTGAATAGCAAGGTTCTATAAAACTTAATTTGGTGCCAATTAAAAAAAAAAAATCTTAGCGTTGCATTTCTTCTTCGGCTCCCAGAGGGAGGTTGTGACCAGTGGCAACAAGGGAGTGAGTGCCCAAGTCCACGTCAGACAGGGGACTATTTACGGGTAAAATCTGCGAGGAGACAAAAACAACACTATTACCATATTCTAATTAATGCCCACACCACCTCTATGAGTAATAGCAATTGTGCAGCAAAAGTGGCCAACCACTATTAGTAAATTAATTAACTAAACTGATAAATTGGTATATTCTGGGATCAACAACAACAACAAAAACAAAAAAAAAAAAAGAAAGGAAAAAAAAAAGGGGGGGGGGGGGGGGGGGGGGGGGGGGTGAAGGAGGGGATGCCTTATAGCATATTTGATAGGTAGGAATAGTGAAAATATGGCCAAGAAGTTTATTTCAAGTGGTGGAGCAGTCAGGGAAGCACACATTGGCAGACACATCTTGCCAAACCCGAACCAACTAGACCTTTCCCCACAGAGCTTGTTGCTTTAAAGTTGCACGAGTCCATAGGCATGACAAGATTCAAACACGAGACCCTTTACCATCTAAACAATCTTTATCAACAACAACAAAGATGATAATATGGAGGGCCATTTAGTGCAAACAGTGGCTTCCTTTAGTAATTACAAGGACTATCACATGCAGTACACAGCATATCCCAAAATGTGAAATTTCACGGTACTAAAATTCAATGTATTTAATTAAGAAGAGCATAAATATCTTGAGCCAACTGGATGTCCAATATGGTTCCAAAATATGGACAATCAACAGCACACAAACTCTCGAAACTACAACCACTCTTGGATTTTCAGCAATCATAGGATGCATCATTGCCAACATAATCCTCAGGTCACCATATCCAAAAACCCCACACTCCCCTCTGTTCCCCACCGCACCTCCCTCACTCCTTTGCGCCAGAACATACCTAAAAGCCAACTCTGAGATAGACTATTGTCCCCGGATTGGGCAGAATACGATGATGATGATGTCACTACGAGCTACACGGCACGTACACAAGGGGAAACATACAGGCAAGAACATAGTATCTTTAATACACAAGAACATGACCGTACATATATTAATAGCTATCATCTCACACCTTGCCAGAACTGATTTTACATCGACAAGAATTCATTCCACGAGCATATAAGTAGTAACGACTTAATTTCATTGGGAACCTTCCCCATCCACCAAACCAAGCCATTTCTCTCCCTCCCCTTAGCACTCACCGAAGAGCCCACCTTTAAGAAAACGATCTTCTCCAGGTTAGCAAGGATCTGTTGCAGCTGCTGTTGACTGTAAAGGAGGGGAGAATGGAAAGGGATGCCAGGGGGCATGCCATAAACCTGCACGCCCAACGACTGCAGACGGTCGTATGGTACGTCAGATCGACCAGTGGCCACTTCTACAGAACGCATACACACACACAAACATACACATTTTAGAAGCTTTAGTAGAGGGAGACCAATACGAGAAGATGCCAATGTATTAGTTTCACAAAAGTATTAAGTATGTGGCAAGCAAGATGGGCGTAAGAACCCCAAACCCTAAAAAAACAAAAAAACAAAACAAAAAACAACAACAAAAACAAAAAATCAACAACAAACAAATGGCCACTAAGACTAACGCCATCAAGTACAGTAGCACACAACAACAGACATGTAACATACACAACCAGTTGCCCACTTCTTCATATCATAGTAGTATAGAATGTAACCAGCCACACCCACAAGCCTCCACGCCCCCTGCAACATCACACTCACTATATTTGAGGGCGAACGCATTCATGACGCTCTTCTGCATGGTTTCCAAGGAGCTGAGTCCCTGGTAAGGCACGCCACCATTCCCTGCATTAGCCCCGCCTCCACCTCCACCTCCCACGCTTGTTGCAACGGGTCTCTTAGACATCATGACCTGCATGTTGGCAGCAGCTGCGGCACTGCTGGAGGGTGCGCTGACACTCCCACCCGACGCGAGCGACTCCAGGGACGCCCCAGATTGCTGCTCCAAGGCAACTACAACAGCAGAATGGATAAATACACTCATACACATGCATAGATTAAAAGAGCATGTCACAATGAGAATAACAATCAAATTGGATTACTATTTCAAATTTTTTTTTTGTGCTCTTCAAGTACAAGACATAAGAACTGGCTTTAAACACTTGTGTAGGGACTAGGAAACAACTGCTACAACCATGGTGCGTGTGCATGCGTGCACATGTATCATTCACGTATTAAACCGTTCTAAAATATCAGTCTCACTTTCCCCTGCTTTATCCGTGTCTTACCAGCTTCGTCACTGAATACAAAGCCAATGAAAGGGTTCTCGAGGGGCTTGTTGGCCTGCTGCCTGAGTTTGTGGAAGCTCTTGCCCTTGCTAGTGGCCAGGATCTGCGTCTGCAGTTCACTCGTGTTCACAAGCACACAATAGCCTTCAAACCCCAACTGCTCCAGCAAATCAAACTAATCAACAACAACAAAAACAAACAAACAACATAAAACTTATCAACCATTACAACAGTAATCACACACAATTTTAAGCCAGTATCCTGGCCAGCACTACACTACGGCTAGTGGAACACAGCTGCTTGTGTTACTCTTCTAACAGCCACACTTTACCAACCTTTTCCTGGATGGACATCAGAGTCTTCTCCACCAGGGTATCCTCTGCAGTCAAGTCAGCATTCATAGAGAGAGACCGGTGTTGAGCCTCCATGCCCATGGGGGAAGGCTGCAAATCCTGACACACACACACACACAAATGTGTCAACAACAATGGTCGTAGTACAACATCCGAAAAAATATCTAATAAATATGACTTGGGTTTTGAAGTACTGTGCAGCAGTTTACGACTTGAGGTAACAGCTTATATGATGCATGACAAAGAAAGTAAGAGGTGATTCTGAGATCCCCATGAAAACATAACCACCACTATAAAGCTCACAGTTATATTTGGTGCAGACAGACAGACAGACGGATAGACACACAGACGGACTGACAGACACACAGACGGACTGACAGACACACAGACGGACTGACAGACACACAGACGGACTGACAGACACACATACGGACTGACAGACACACATACAGACTGACAGACACACAGACGGACTGACAGACGGACTGACAGACACACAGATGGGTTGACAGACACACAGACGGGTTGACAGACACACAGACGGGTTGACAGACACACAGACTGTCATTCTCACAGACATACCTGAACAGCAGCAGAACAAGCTGCCTCAGCCTTCACTGCCCACTCCTTCCTGGAGCTCTCTGTCAAAGCAGCCCACTTTTGTGCGACTACAGCATTGCGTTCCCGGAACTCTGCTTGACAGGAATGCAAGAGAAAGAGAGAAAGAGGACACAAGAAGTATTGCTGGTTTGTGTGATATACGTATTGCCTACGGAGAGACAGGAGAACAGCATCTACATCCCTTACCTGTACTGATTTCAGGATTCCTGCGGACACAATCTGAGAAGAAGAGGTTGTAGCCATTCACTCGTTTGAACTTCTTGGCAGGGGGACCAGACACAATTTTAGGGTTGGTCTCACTCTGGAACAAGGGCAAACACAAAACAAACATGCAACAACCGCCACAAAGAAGGAAGCACCCATTCGACCTTGTGACGAACTTAACATAGAAACCGGAACTACATTTCGAGGTTAAAGATAAAGATTATCAATTCATACTTCTCACCATCCCACCCACTCATTGTGTCATTGTGTAAGTTATGGATAGAAAATGAAAGTCTACGGCCACCACCGATGTGTCACAGACTCGGCAGCATTGCCACACCCACTCACCCCAGAAATCTCCACTTTCGGTCGTGGCAGGATACCTGCTTTCCTCTTCCTCTTAACTGCTTCAGAGCCAATCCAATTCTGGAAAAAAATAAAAAATAATTCTTATACAAGGAAAATGCTGAGACACTGGTTCATTCCAAAAAGAAATAGACATCTTCCTTAATTAAATATTCATTTGACTTTCATAACAAAAATTAACACCGCATAACTTACTCCCTTTCTACACCCAAGAACAAAATTATAACACTTGTAATGGGCACATTTCATTCCAACTAAAGGACGCAAATACGATCGTGCATGTGCCATCATGTACTTCAAGCGTAATTGCTTACTTCCAAAAAAATTAATAAGACATTTCTTCTTTATCTGAAAGATGCCCTTCTCTAATCCCTCCACCATCCCTTTCCCACCTTGACTCTTGCAACAGTTGTCCCCACTTCTCCAGCACACTGTCTCATCAACTCTGTGTTTCTTCTGTGTGTAGAGGTCATGCCATACTCTTCAAAATATTTCATCAATACATCTTTCTGCTCAGGAGTAAACACCACCGCTCCTAGTAGTATTACATACACACACACACACACACACATTACTAGATCAGCTCGCCACACAGCCTCCCAAGCCAGCTGCAACACACTTAGATTACTCACTTCCCCTAGAAGAAGTGGGCACTCGAGCCGGAGGCTCGGCGGGAGGCAAAGACATGGGGTGACACAGGAGCGCATGATTACTCTGGGAGAGGACTGAATCTTCTACTTGAAGTACTGAGGAATCGTCCATCTACCGCGCTACAAACAGCCCAGAAAAAAAGAATGGGTAAAACCTATAAAAGAACTAAATTTTTTACTTCAAGCCCACAAACTCAGCTAAAAAAAGCTCTTTTTAGAATTTTTTTTTAATCGTAGTTTCACGTTACTACTGCGCATGTCACTGTAGACGCGCACGGTTATTAACACGTGTGAGTTAAAAAGTAGTCATATCAATTTTTTTTTGCAGCAGGATTCTTGCTCACTAATTGGAGAGGGCGAAACTATCGGTTAGCTTCAATTGGGAAAGGGAAAAGGAATAAATAAAGTCGGCATATTTGTATAGATAATACTACACGAACTCATTCAGAATAGAGATTGGACTCAGGACACTTGGAGCAATTCCATATTAATTTACGCAATTCCTATGCGCGCGCAATAGCACTTTTTTTTTTTTTTTTTTTTTTTTTGCGGATGAGGATGCTACATATACAGCAGCCAAATTGAATTTGTCACCAAAGAACATCACCCAGTCTGTACTCTTAGCAGCGATGAGCTTCAGCGTTGGTCGGAACATCTTGGCGGGATCTCTTGTTAGTGTCCAAGTTGATGTTGACGAAGTCCAGAAGCGCTGCAATGCAGCTGATTTTGACTCAGGAGAACTGCACGATTTGGTCATCACTCGAAGAGGAAGCTCCATCCTTTTGCAGCTCTGGCCTAGCAGAAGAGCTAAAATAGATTGGGTTGACAAGGCTACCCTCATTTATGCTGCAGATTCTGACAAGAAGATTGAGCTCAAGTTGCTGAATTTAGACATCAGAGTTTATGGTGCATCTTTGCAGGTGTGGAAAAAAAAGTTGGTTTGAATTTGCACTGAGAATCATAAAAAGCAAACTAATTTCTCCTGGTGGTGTCTTTTTTAAATCAATATATCTGTAGCAAGTTGGTGGTGGGTGTGTAGTGAAGATGTTAAGATGTTCCTCTCATGAGCAACAATTTTTTGTTTCCTCCTATCTTGTTTTGTAAACAATAAGTTGCAAGCATTTAGAGCTTCCTTCCTTTATCTGTTCTCATCAATAGACACTTCCTTTGAATGAAATCTGACATAGTATTCCTTTGCTGTGATGATCTTGTGGTTCTCACGACTGCCCTTCTTGTGCTGACTATAGTGTAGTATTGTTCAATAGAATAAATCTGATTTTTAAAGCAAATTATTGACCTTGATTTAGCAAGTTCAATAGTTCAGTCATTCTCAGCTGAAATATATACATTTTTTCTCTGTTTCAACAGTCAATATAGTTATTATAAATATGTAATAAAAGGATTACTGAAGTTGTACTGTAGTAAAATGAGGTAAGAGTTGTAGACAGAGCCGCTGGGAATCACGAGTGAAAGAGCAAGGAAGCTTTACACATACAAAGGACGCCAGAAAACAATATGTTCAATAGAGACATAGATTTGGTACTTCCTCGGAAACCAGCTGTGTATTCTGTACGCTAATCACCTACAGGATATATTGTAAGCATGCCCACCAGTTGTCTTGCACGTTTTGTTTGTAAAATCACTATGGAGGATTCAATCATTGATGATTAGGACTGCAGCAAAATGTTGAAATTGGGTCTAGTGTATTATGTATGTATGTATATATGTATATTGATTGTTCAAACAGAGAAAAACTGCTATTAAGTTCAATGGTCGTGTGTAGTTGCACAATAAATTTTAGTTGATAGCCTAATTTCTTCTTTAGGTTGAAATACCGGCCTCTGCTCCAGTGACAGAGTATAGGCTGATAGTGGAGGGAAGGCTGAAAGATGGAAGACAGTACACGGCGGGGCTGGGCAGGACTGTGGTGGTTCTCTTCAACGCCTGGTGCAAGGACGACCAAGTGTACCTGGAAAATAATGAAGAACGCCAGGAATATGTTCTCAACACTAAAGGAAGGCTCTACATTGGTGACCGGCACGGGAATATGTGGAACCTCGCCCTTTACCAGCCAATCACCATGAGGGCAGTGCTATTCATTTGCCGAAAGCTTTCTAAGCTGTCGTTTGAAGAACGGGCCAACCCTGTCTTTGTGACGAGAGAGCTGAGCGCGCTCATGAATGTCCAGGATGACAACGGAGTATTATACGGACGCTGGGACGGGGACTACTCAGACGGGGTCAATCCAAGCTTCTGGCATGGAAGTAGCGCCATTTTGAAGCAGTTTTATGAGTCAGGAGGTGATCCCGTCATGTATGGACAATGCTGGGTGTTCTCTGGTCTTCTGCTGACTGTCTTGCGAGTCCTGGGCGTGCCCAGTCGGTCAGTGACCAACTTCAATTCTGCTCATGACACCAACTGCAATCGGTCGATTGACGAGTACTACACAAAGGACGGGGAACCAGTGGATTATTTGGACACAGGCAGCGACTCAATTTGGTAAGGGGTTAAAGTCTAATGTTGAGTGCCACATGTGGAGTGATGATACGAGACCGATTCATTCATTCATTCATTCATTCATTCTGATTACCTACCAATTACAACCATTTCAATTTCACATACACACATACACACACACACACACACACACCCTATCTTGTTCCAACTTCAATGGTTGCACATTCGTTTAGGAACTTCCATGTTTGGAATGGGGCATGGATGAAGCGACCAGATCTGCCTCCTTCCTTCGATGGCTGGCAGGCGTTGGATGCGACGCCCCAGGAAGAGAGCCCACAGGGTGGAGGCTACAGGACTGGCCCTAGTCCAGTAAAGGCCATCAAGGAAGGCATTGCTTTGAATTATGACACCAACTTCGTCATTGCAGAGGTATCAGAGTAATGTTATATTGTGTAGCCATACTTATTATTAATTGTAGAAACAGGTGTACAAGTAAGTTTTGTAGGTGAAACACCTCCAAGATTAGGCAGATTGTGTTTTCAATGTGTAATGTCAGACATTGAGGCAGCACTAGCTCTGTAATTAGGGTTGACCTTACCTATAGGATCAATGGAAGTAAAACCCTAACTATTTTAGGGCCTTGAGTAAAATGAGTATATATTATTCATTATTTTGATACTGAAGAATGTCGCAAGTCTGTTGGCATAGTTTTACGCAGGAGAGGCGTGGCTGTAAGTATGGTTAATCAGACGAGTGATATTCTCCGGTAACAAAAAATGAAAAATAAATTTATTATGAACTGCGAGTATTAAAATCAGTGCTATAATCTGAGATGACGAAATAACCCAATGTAATAGCCAGTAACAAAAGCAATAAGGAAAAATACTTCCCTAAGAATATTCTTGTTTATTTTTAAGGGGTAACAGTTATTAAACACAGTTCAGTACACAGTTAAACTTATTGTTTACTTAAATGTGTCCATTAACTGTTGCTCGTTAGGAAATGCATTAAAGTAAACAAGAATATGCTTGGGGCAGTGTTTCCCCATATCACCTTCGTTCTTGGTTTATGTTGGGTTATTTCGTCCCCTCAGGTTATAGCATTGTTACTGAGTTTGTGTTATGGGTAGTGCACTGATAATTTATAGCGGAGAATATCATTTGCTTGATTAGACATAAGCCAACAGATTTCTGATATTTTCCAAGCAAATACTGTATACAGATTTTTCTTAAGACTTTCAAGGTTAAAAAGAGAAAATCTGAAAGTGCAGGAGCAAGAATGTCACAATGAGGCTCAAAGATTCACCTTTTCACTGCCTTTTTTTTTTTGTAATCTTTGCTTTAATGTAAGTACTAAAATGCATGTGCCACCCATTGAATAGTAATTAGTAATTACAGGTGGGTAAATGCTTATACCTTGCTGTGCTTGTAGTATGTGGCCAGTTTTGAGAGCCTAAATACGGCATCTAATGTTGTCCTTCTACCAGTGGGTTGCATGGGGTCTCAGGATGGCATCCTCCAAATTTGAAAGCTGTAGCGCAAGCGTCTTCTCTCTACGCGCTGCAACAATTCAGTTTTTTTTTTTTGTTCAATTTATTACTGCTGATTTTGAAAAAATGCTGTGTGAAGGAGCATCACTCATGGTGAGTGAATAGCCTGCAGATAAATTTCTTAGCAACGGTCAGTACACGAGTCACTGGCAAGTGTTCCTAGCCTCATAGCGTAAATTCTAGAACTTGCCATAAGCTAGAGCTAATGATTATTTATCCTTTTCTGCCTTAAAATTAGTCGACCCGTAAGGCTTACCAGTGGATATGAAAAATTATTATTCGCTGTGTTTGGGCTGATTTTCTTAAAACCGGTCACATATACGGGTATGATACATTGCAAGCTATGCACCTGTGGAGAGACCTCAGGAGTAGTAGCCTCCATGGGACAGCAGAGCTAGAAAGGGCCCCTATTCACTCTTCTGATAAAACTTTGGTATTCAGTGCCACCAGAGTCTACTTGGTGGCTGCTGTGTTTGTCAAATGAGTAGTTTTTAATACACGAGACTTATACATAACGGGACAAATATGTAGACTAGCTCTAGGTATAAACATATACAATATAATAATATAGTACAATAAATACAATGACCAATGAAATACTGACAAATAAATTCCCTCGAGTAATAAATATCCTCTGAAGTAAAAAGAAAAAAAAAAGAAGAAGCTACAAATGCAGGAAAGTGTTTAGTGAGAAGAGATAACTAATGCAGGGAATAGCATCACAGTTAGAAGAACTAAACAAAATCACATTGGAAATTCAAGTCATTAAAACCTCATTGTGACTCTAGCTTACTATATATATTTTTTTAATTTTGTTCAGAAGATGTTAATAATCACCGCGGTAACGAGTCACTGAAATGACCAGTCAATGTGCACATCACTAAATGTCCAAAGTGTCTCAATATCCCATTCTTTCTCTCTTGCCTCCTTCTCGGTCTCTCTCTTTTCCTTCACATACTCTTGGTCTCCAGTCCCAGCCACAGCACCTATCCACTAATTAGAAAAAAATGTCCAGAAGTTTTATTTTTCCTGTCTTGACTTTGTGGTGCACCAAAGCATCGAATTGCTGAGGCTTTGCACTTGTTGTGCTTCTCTTTCTCACATGTTAGTACTTGGTAAGTTCTTGTGGTGACTTTGGTTACAGGTTATATCAACACAAGTTGCTATGGCAGACGTACATGTTGTACATAATTATCAAGGGGTGCATGGGCCTCCTGGACACAAAACAAGAAACAAAATTTAGTTACATGTGACAATCTGATTGGTTTGTTTCGTGAGTCTATTCAAGTAACATGCTCTGTAGCATTTAGAAATCGTGTACATCAGATGTTTGTTGCTACACTTCAAGGCTTTACTGTCACATACTTTTTTGTTTTTTTTTGTTGCTACATTTTAAAACTGTTTAGATTCAAGTATCGTGAATTGGTAACTTGGCCTTGGGTGGCATCTGAGCGTACTCATAAAATTCGCTGATTGGATGGGGGGGGGGGGGGGGGGTAAAGCCATTATTGATCAAGTAGGCCAAAAATGCGACCCTCAAAACTAGATAGCTATTACAAAACCTGTTCTCTCAGATAACCAATTCCAGCATGTGGTAAACTACCAGGCGCAGTAACTACTGGAGACAACTGCTACTGGGGGGGGGGGGGCAGCAAAATATTCGCTCACGTGACGATAGGGGACGTTACCAAAAAGAGCTGACTGCTTCACGTTTTCTCAAAAAAAAAAGAAAAAAAAAAGAGGCCAAAAGAAGCACAATTAAAAAAAAAAACTTTTAGTCATCGTTGTGATACAATTTAAATGGTTAATTGTCAATAATCTACTAATTTAGAGTGTGACAGACAGCCATAGACAGACAGGACACTAATATGATCTCACACATGTGCATTGAGGGTAAAAAATCCTTAATACCCATTGCTACACTTTACAAAGCACAATATAGTCTAGAAGGTAAAGGGTTAGCCAATGCTAAACCTTCCCAAGGTACTTTACCAAATATTAAATTGCCACACTTTATCAGTCAGTATGTAGTTGAAGTTGTGCTAGCTTAGGCATTATGTTGCTGTGTTGTTGTGGCAGGTAAATGCAGACATCAAGAGGTTTGTGATAGGTGAAGATGGAGTGCCTGAGTTATCCTCAGTGGATACAGAGCATGTGGGCCAGACTATGAGTACCAAAGGTGTGGGCACATGGATAAGAAATGACATCACCAGTCTGGTAAGTGGGTCTATTTGAGTGAACATGTGAACTGTGAAAATGAAATTTTCAAATTTGAAACAGGAAGGGTTCAAAAAATGTGTATGCTTTCTTGTATTTTTGTTTTGTTTTGTAAAAGAGCGAAGCCACTAGTTTAGAAGCAAATTCCACAAATAGTGGTGTATTAGTAGCACACGGTGGTGTAGGAAGGGTGAGGGGGGGGGGGGGGGGGGGGGTCACAAGGGGCTGGAGCCCCCCATAATTTTTGGTGCACAATCTAACCAAGTAATTTTTCACTTGAACTCTTTTAAACCACAAAAAATATGCCCTTGGAGCCCCCTATACCGAAACATCTTCCTACACTGCTGGCACATGTGATGGAGTAATGAAATAGACTATCACTGGGTGAAGACCTTCAAACCTTGCAGAGATTAATTTTTTAAATGGTACACCGTAATGGCTTACAATTATCCAAGAGAGCTGTTAATAAATGACACTTCTGCGTGCCATTTAAAGGCAAATATACTTGAAACTACAAAGTGCTGCTAACTTGAGCTTAAAACAACAACAACCGGAGGTGAGAAGAACTGGAATTCTTTCTCACTCAGAGTAACATTAAAAAAAAAAGACTTTGCTCATTTGTAGATATCTCATTGAAAAAATGACACACTACTACTACTACTACTACTACTACTACTACTACTACTACTACTACTACTACTACAACTACTTATTATTATTATTATTATTATTATTATTATTATTAACATCAATCTTTTATTTCTCTGTCTTCAGTACAAGTACACTGAAGGGAGTGTGAAGGAGAGGAAGGCTTTGTACAATGGTATGAAGGAGCTGCAGGAGAAGACGTTTGACGTAGACTTCACTGTGCTGGAGTCCGAGTATGACTTCGGGGAGGATGTGACTTTCACTGTGAAGGTGCACAGCAAGGCAGAGAGGAAGAAGATCAAAGGAAGCATCAGGTGCTCTGCTGTCACTTACACAGGGAGGTGAGATCTGCTGGCTGGTCTATTGGACGTGTGGCGTGCATTTTATTCCCTGATGGCTGCCATTTTCTTTTTGCTTAATTAGCTTTGTATATTTGAAAATGTGTGCAGTATACACCACCTGATGAACATTGGATAGCAATGTGCTTTCAACTGTTTACTATTATTATTGTTGTTGTTGTTGTTGTTATAATTATTATTATTATTATTATTATTGATGATTCAGTCGCTCTCGGTTGAAATAATAATAGCAAATTTTCTCGTTCTAACAGCCAATATTATGTTAATTAAAACTTTCAGCAAGAAGTTGAAACATCGGATTAAGTTTTAATTAACATAATATTGGCTGTTAGAACGAGAAAATTTGCAATTATTATTATTATTTTAAATTTTGTTTTATAATTTTTGAAGCACAAAGGGTTCACATCAATGTTAATGTATTTGCTGTGTAGGAATCTTGGAGAAGTGGACACACTGCAGGTAAATAAGGATGTGGGTAAAGGGAGGACTTCCACGATAGAGATGAAGGTGGACCACAGCGTCTTCACAAAGTACACGAGAGTCAAGGTTAGGAGAGTAGTGCTACTCGTGTGTTCTGGTGTTGTAGACGTGTGTGTGTGCGTGTGTTAGGTGTATCTGAAGTTCAAAGTGAGTCTGGTGGTTGATGGAACTTCTCAGATGTTTGCTAGAACTGTCTCTCTGACAGCCAAACCTCCGAACCTTCACATCTCTGGACAAAGTAAGTATCGGCTTGTCAATTAAACTGTTAAATAATAATAATAATAATAACAATAATAATAATAATAATATTAGTAGTACTGTAGTAATAATAATGATAATAATAGAAGTTCTCTCTGTTTTTTCATTTAGCCGAAGTCCTCGTGAGTCAATAGATTGAAAGTGAAGATAGGTTAACATTACAATGACAATAACTAGTCTGTTAATCATAATACTATTAACATAATAGCAATAACCTGTTTGATATTTTGTTTGATTGTCTATATCAATGTAGGCAAAATAGGTCTAGGGCAGAAGACGACTGTTCTGTTTCACTTTCAGAATCCTCTTCCGATTGCTCTCAGTGATGTTGTGCTGAACGTTGACGCAGATGGAATGAAAGGCCGTAAGCAGATGGGTAGATTTCAAGTACATGCAGTGCCGATAGATAATGTAGTTCTAATGAAAGCATACTTTTGGAACTGATACAATAAATGGCTGAGCACAGAGTGCTGCTGTCACATACAACTTCCTGAGTTGTTTTATTTAGGGAAAAATTTTTTTTTTGTTAACATTTTTTTATTTTACTAAAAACTTTTCAGATGATATAGTGAGGAGTATAGGGACCATAGGCCCTAAGGGCACAATGAAGTATCCCCTGGAGGTGACTGGAGTGAAGCTAGGCAGCTACACTATCGTGGCAGGCCTGTGCTGTGACCAGGTGGAGCTAGTCTCAGGAGAACATGAGGTGGGTACAGGGTGGATATAGGAAGTGGGTATGGGGTCATGTCACTGCATTGCAGTGACAGGTTTTGGAGTGACTTTGTGGGCGGTCTAAGCATGTATGGGTGTGTGTACTTTTGCTGTTTGTTTACAGTTGGAGGTGCTAGAAACAGCACCTTCCGAGATTACGGAACTGGACGTTTTGGAAGTTGTGTCTGTGGATCTCCACAAGGAAGAAAACAGTTCTTCCCACCACACGGACAGCTTCCAACATTCTGGACTGGTTGTGAGACGAGGGAAACCCTTTACCATCTCCGTCACAACCAACAAAAGCATGCCGAAAGGTTGGTGTTTAGCAATTAAGCACTGGAAGTGAGATGGGAGATCTAATTTAGTGGGAAATGGACTTTGACCTTCCACTGTAGACATGTGTTAGCTGTCGTGTTCATCTCCCTAGAGTATACTGACTGCCTTTTAATGAGCGGGCTCCTATTAAAACAAAGAGTACGTACAGTTATGGAGCAGACATTTTTTTTGCAATTAAGAATGTTAAAATATATATTTTTAGGTTTTCGTCAGTTTGAAATAAAAACAAAGGTGACCTTTGACCTTTCATTGTAGTTTTTGTCGATAATTTAGTCATTCTCGGCTGAAATAATTATAATAATAGCAAATTTTCTCGTTCTAACAGCAAATATTGTTAATTAAAACTAACAATATTGGCTGTTAGAACATGAAAGTTTGCTATTATTATAGTTTTGTCATACATCCAAACAGATTGGAGTCAATAATTGGTATTCCTTATTTATTATGAAATGGCTGTACTTATTTCAGCGACTAGAATTCTAACGTGGTTAAATTTTATTTTTGGTGAGGACCGACCTTTTTCTCCGAACATGTTTTGATATGAGAATCATTGAATCATTAATTTTGCCTTTTCTAGGATCCAAAGTTGTCACTCGAGCTTCTTTCCAGTTGGTATCTAAGAGAAGGTACAGGAGAGCAGCTGCCTTCCAACTGGATGTCATCAGCTCTGCAGTTAAAGGAAAAACTGCCAAGTTTGAGTTCCAACCGCCGTCAGATACTTGCATTGGAGAGTGAGTTGAGGCCAGTCTTTATGAGGTGGGGCACAGAGGGTAGGTGGTCAGGATACTCTTGATGGGGATGGTCTGGGTGGGCTGGAACACAGGGTAGTGAGGAGGTATTCTTGATGGGGATGGTCTGGGTGGGCTGGAACACAGGGTAGTGAGGAGGTACATATGGTTGTGTTTGTCAATCTCCAGGTACTCTATGGTGTTGACTGTGGATAATGACGGGACAGTGGAGGTGATGCAACAGGAGATAGACGTCGTCATTTTGTTCAACCCTTGGTGCACAGGTCAGGGGGCAGGGATTGGTAGGGTAAAGTGTGGTCAATACTGCGGTGGACGTAAGAAGACTCAGTAAAAAACAACAACAACATTGCATGATTGGCCATGACATTAACGATCAAATATATTGTACATTGGTTCATTGAGCATGACAACGAATGCTAGTGCATTATACATGTATGCATTATGTTATGTTCTACCGTAAAACTAAATATTAAAAATTTCAGAATTAACTGGCACATGAGAAAGTTGAAATTGCATGACATTTTGAAACTGGAGCAAAGCAGTGAATACTGCTCGATTTGTTTTTGTTTTTGTGTTTTTTTGTTTGTTTGTCTTGCAATCTTTACTTTTGTCCACAGAGGACTTGTGTAACTATCCTGACGAGTCGGAATTGGATGAGTACATCCTTAACACGTCGGGGAGGATCTGGGTGGGGTCTTCCAGGAGTAACTATGGTCGCCCGTGGCAGTTCTCACAGTTCAGCAACGACTGCCTGGAAGTTGCTCTTTGGCTAATGGAGAAAATGAAGCCCAAGGATCGTGGGGACCCTATATTGGTGAGAGGAAGGTTGGACTAGTGGGCGGAGTCCAGATGAATGATTAAAGACAAATCATTTACAATGTGTATTACAAGAATGCTGTTGTAAATAAATGAATACAATATATCCATACATATATAAATAAATATATACGTAATAACAATAAGCAAAATAAATTAAATACGTAACAAATGTTATGTGGATCAATGATTGAATGAATGAGTAAATATATAAAATTGAAGCAGTATAAATTAGAGTAGATTTTTATATACGTTTTTTATATTTTTAATTTTGCTGCTCTCTTTAGGTTAGTCGTCATCTCTCTGCGGTAGCTAACAATGAAGATGACAATGGTGTGCTGGTCGGCAATTGGAGTGGAGACTACTCCGGAGGTGTCTCTCCACTCAAGTGGACTGGTTCTGGCCCCATCCTAGCCCAGTACAACAAGACCAAGACCCCAGTGTCCTTTGGCCAGTGCTGGGTCTTCTCTGGCATACAGACATCCTGTGAGTGTGTACATGTGTGTGTGTGTGTGTGTGCACATGCATGCACTGTTGATACTCGATCAAATGCCGTGTCCACAAATATATTCCAAACTGGCGTTATTTAGAACACGATTGCTAAAAAAAAAAAAGTCACAGTTAGCAGCTACTTTTTGCTACTTGTGTGTGCATGCATGTGTGTGTGTGTGTGTGTGTAGTGCTACGTTGCCTGGGTCTCCCTGCTAGATCTGTGACTAACTTTAATTCTGCACACGACACTAACTTCAATCGTGCCGTGGACAAGTTCTACGATGAGGATGGCAACCCTACGACTACTGATGACTCCATTTGGTAATAATAAAATATTGCTATAACACTTTTAGTTGGAGAGCGTGCGTTAGGTGGCAGTGTGTGGTGGGTACGTACATGTCTCTATTTAGTAGCGTGGGTGGAGCCTTTTTCACTCTATAATTTCTCTCTCATCAATATATAATCTTTTTTTTCTTTTTCTTTTTTCCCCCTCATAAATTGTAATGAGTTGTTACTGTGAAGCCCATCCAGTTAGTAGCTGAGAGTATGTTTGTTAGGAGCGAGCTACCTACTGGTTGTACTTCCTTCATGTACATAGTAAGAACAAGTAGAATGTAAGTTATCCTTGATCAATGGCAAAGTGTAGAAGCTACCATTTGAGCTAATAAAGTATATATATAATAATAATAATAAATGCTTGTCTGTTAGTAATGACGATGACGACCACGGTGTGTGTGTGTGTGTGTGTGTGTGTGTGTATTCATGACTAGCTCATTAGCTGAGCTGGGTTGGTAAAACATCACGATGCCGGGTGAGGCAAGTTGGTTGGTAAAGTGTCATCAGTAACGCCGTGACTGACTGGATCAAGAAAAGTAAGAAAATAGGAGTGAAGTAGGTAGAAGATGAGAAGATAAGTTAGTATATGGAGCGCCACTGTGTGGCAGAGTACTTGCTTGTTAGTATATGGAGCGCCACTGTGTGGCAGAGCTTGTTTGCTTTTTTATAGCTGAAATAATCCGTTGACAAGAGAATTAGTTTTTGGTATAGGTAGTGAAAAGAAACAACTTGTAATAATAATACTTAACTTTGTTCTTTTAATACTAAACTCGACCGACTCACTCATCTTGCACAGCACACCCTAGTATTTAGTATTTTGAGGAAGTGTGTGTGTATGTGTCAGTGTACGCATTGCATGAGAACATTTCGTGGACAAGGGGATCTGAGATGCTGTAGTCATAAACGTTGTTCTGGGATACTGCTATCATCAGCAGATGGGTGGCTATAGGTGTGTGTGTGTGTTTGCATTTGCATTTTTGTGTGTGTGTGTGTGTTTTGTTTAGTGAGACCACCTTGCTTGCCACACTAGCTATATAATATACTCTCTTCGATGTACGTGCATGATTTACTTTGCAGGAACTTTCATGTCTGGAACGAGGTGTGGATGTCTCGTCCTGACTTGGTCAAGGGATTTGGAGGCTGGCAGGCCTTGGATGCCACGCCCCAGGAAGAGAGCCTTCAGGGTGGGGACTACAAGTTGGGACCTTGTTCTATTAGGGCCGTCAAGTTGGGCCAGAGGATGAATTATGACACCGAGTTTGTGATCAGTGAGGTGGGTGGGTGTGACAGTTTGTGATCGGTGAGGTGGGTGGGTGTGACAGTTTGTGATTGATGATTTTTGGGTGTGGCAGTTTGTGATCAAATTGATGAGGGTGTGGCAGTTTGTGATTGTTGTTGGGTGTGGAGGTTGTGATCAATGGAGTGGGTGTGGCATTTGCAATCAATGAGGTGGGTGTGACGGGCTGTGACCATTGGGGTGGGTGTGGCAGGTCGTGATCAATCAAGTATGTTATATTTTGTGATTGGTGAAGTAGGTGTGGTTTAGTGTGGGAGGTGGGTGTGGTTTAGTTTGTAGGGAATGTAGCAGATAGAGTTGTACCGATAGAAGATTTTACCGATATACCGATAACCAATATTGTATCTAGAATTGAGGCCGATACCGATAACAGCTAGATATATTCATTGAATTTTGAAAATTTAATTTTTACATAATTAGAAATATAATGGTACTAGTCTAGAGTCTTCAGCGCCAGGAACAAAGTAGTGCCAAATTGGTGACCTCTTTTTAGACATTGTAGTTAAGTTTCTTTGTCTTTGTGCAATCTAAGAGCTAGTAGAACTCATCCGTTCAGTGTCCATGCGGCGAGTACGAAATTTTTTCTATCGGTAATTATATCGGTACAGCGGGTAGTGTTGACGACTGATACCGATATCGAAAAAGTAGCCGATAAACGATAGACCGATAGATTATCGATGAACCTCTAGTAGCAGATCTTATGATCAGCGAGGGTGAAGTGGGAGATAGTTGAGAGGTCAATCTTATTTCCTCAATTATTTTACTCCTTTTCCCCCTCTCTCACTTCCTGTAGGTAAATGCAGACGTGAGGTTCTACACAGTCATGGCAGATGGTTCTCATGTCCTCTCTGGAGTTAACACAAGGCACGTGGGCAAGCAGATCAGCACTAAGGCAGTCGACAGCAACAAGCGCTACGATGTCACTCACAATTACAAATACCCCGAAGGCTCAGTGGCGGAAAGAGCAGCTATGCTGGGTGTGTGTATGTGTGTGTGTGTGTTGTTTATCTGCAAGGTCCTCAATAGACTGAATTTGCATACCATTATATCATGCTGCTTCATAGGATGGTTGTCCTCATTGTTTGACGCAACAGAGGAGGATATTATGTGTAGTATTATGGTTATTGTAGTGGAGACAGAGTCTCAGAAGACGATAGGATTGGAGGTGGCAGTGGGATCAGACATTACCATAGGAGATGACTTCACCATCACTGTCACAGTCACCAACAAGTCCACGTCAAAGAAGTGAGCTGTGCCTCATGGGCAGTGGTGTGTGTGTGTGTGTGTGTGTGTGTGTGTGTGGACAGTGCGCCTATTGGGTTCTTCTGTGCTTGCAGGGAGCTGAATGTTCGTCTGATGTGTCGTGCTGTCCTGTATACGGGTTCTCCTGGCCAGCGAGTCAAGGCACATGCTGATTATGACCATTTGGAGCAGGATGAGAGTGAGTGGAAGGTTGGGTAAAGGGTAACACTTACGTAAGGCTAACACTTACGTAAGGCTGTTAGCGTTTAAGTTAGTCAAAGGTCTGGAATGTAAACATTTTTAAGCACACGCTAAGCACCTTTCATCAACATCCTCTTGGTTGACTTTCTCTCCAGGCAAGAGCTTCAAGCTGCATGTCATGTACAGAGATTATCTAAGGATATTGTCAGAAGGCAACTTCCTCAGTGTCGTGTGTTTGGTTCTGGACCAGAAAGCCAAGCAGAGTGTTGTGAAGACAGAGACTGTGAGACTGAAGGTGAGAAACATGATCTCAATATAGTGCTCACTCGACTATTAACAGCTGAAATATAACTTCACCTGAAATTTTGACTTCATGCTTAGGAGCACTTCAGCACAGACTCCTGAGTTTTTATATTCTGTTAATACTATGAAACAAGCTAATAAGGACTGAATGGTAGTAGCGTTATATTTTGTGTCTTTTCTATAATGTATATGTATGTACGTATAGGAGGATGGTAACTAAGGCAATAACACTTGTATTATGGATCCAAGTACTTTTTTTATTTTAATTATACGTTTTCGGAGTATCTATTGTCATTTCAATTAATGCCACATTTTGTATTTGCTGCAATCGTTGACAAATTCTATCATTACATCATTGGGTATTATATAATTTCAATTCCCCTTGTTTCATAGACTCCAGATATCACAGTTAGTCTCCCCAAGAAAGGCTTGAAGCTACACGAGCCAGCAGAGATTACGGTGTCATTTGAAAACCCTCTCAGAGTCACCTTGTCAGAGTGTCAGTTTGAACTCCGGGGAGATGGCCACGTCCAGGATGTGATCCAGGATGTCCAGTGAGTTAATACACAAGTGTCACACAGGTACCACCATTCATTCTACTGTTTGCTATTTCTCTGTCCAGGCCAGTGCATGCATTACAGACAGTCTCGGCTGTGCTCAAGACCATCCCAGTGAAGAAGGGCAAGTTCCAGCTACAGGCGGTGTTCTCTTCCTCTGAGCTCACTGATGTCATGGGAGATGTAGAAGTTACAGTAGTCTAGACTTTAACCGAAGAATTCTTTTAAAACATGTTTTTTTTGTAGATGAAAAGTTAACAATTTTAATGATAAAATTTATAATGTATGGTTGTGCGATCTCTTTCGCAAGGTTGTGGCACTATAGCATTTTTACTGTCCAAGCTTTTCACAACCTAAAGTACTACTAACCAACTAATTGTACAGAGTTGTGAAGGAAAACACTGTAACTGATATTAGGAAATGGTCGTCAAATTAATTGTTTTTCCCCGGTCTGTTTGGAACAACGTCAATATGGCTACCAAAAATGGAGAATCTCAAGTCCCTGATGATTCACAGTAAGTACAGATTCACTCTTTCCCAAAGTCAATATAAACTCTTATGTCTCTTTTTTAGTGAGGTATACGGTAGACCGCAAACGACTCCGCAGGACCTGTTACTGAATTACTCGGGGCCGCCAGTAACACTTCCAGTTCAGCCAAGTAGCAATGTTCCCCTGAGTGTCCTTTCACCAGCACCACCTCAGTTGCCTTCTCCACAAGGATTAACAGCTCTATCCTCAGATGGCGCTGGTTTGCAATATTCACAGTCATCTTTACATACTGAAAGTTCGTGTGGCGGTCATCAGATAAAGGAATTCATAACTGAGGATGAAGAAGCCATGGTCCTTGACATATTAAGTAAGCAAGTATTAGATAGTCTCCAACCCCAGGACCTGGCTGATATAACTAGACGTATGAATGAGATAGGACTATTGCCACAGGAAGTGAAGAATAACTTGGACATCATGCACTCTAGTGTTCTACACAGGTCAAGGTGCAGGTATCTAATGCTTTATGTGTGTCAGAGTACCAAGTCTATTCGTAGAGAAGATAAAAGAGAGAGATTGAATATCCTGTGTAGAATTCTGTGTAACTATGTTACACTGTTTCATATTGGGAAGCAAATCCATAGCATTATCAGTTCAGACGGGGATAGAGTAGGTTCTAATGAAGTTACTACTGAAACTATTTTAAATAGCAACTCACATTTAGGGCCTTTGTGTGATATGCTCTCAAACTATGCATATAAGTGGGAGCACTTTGGAATTGCATTTCACTTCTCTGTTAGTGATATTAAAACCATAGAATCAGCTAGCACAGATATCTTAGGGCGTCTGCATTTAGTAATTGATACATGGTTGTCGAGAAAGAGCTCATCTGCTACTCTACCCACACTCGATAACTTGCGGAAAGCTTTGCAATCCAATTCAGTCAATTTGGGTAAGCTATTGGAAGAAGTGAATGAGGTACTAGAGGCTATTACATGCCATAAGAAAGAAAACCAGAATGTTGATAACCAAAAGGCTATGGAATCAAACAGGGATCCTTGGTGTCAAGTTAATAGTAATGTAATTATAGATGAGCCAAATAAGGTCACAACTATTTTGCTAGAAGTTGAAGTATTGTGTTCTGAGTCATGCACAGTTTCCTATAATTGGTACAAAGATGAAGTGCCATTAAATGAACCATTTCCAATGCTGTGTATCGAAGTCAGAGATATCACTGCTGAAGGGCATTATTGTTGTTCTTTTGATTTACAAGAGACTACTTATCATTCCAATCTGATTAAAGTTCACGTTGAAACATTACTGAATCAATACAAAACTCTCCTTACAGGAAGATATAGTTCACAGCCTGAGGTAGAACCAGATAGTTGGCCTCATGTCAGCCAAAACTCTTACATCAATTTAGCTATTATAGATAGTATGGGTACAGTGATATCAAATAGCTATCGAGAAACAATTCGAGGAGATGCTGATGATGTTTTTGGAAACAAAAGTACCATAGAATATGCTGATGCATTGAAAACAATAACTTTTAGCCATAGAGTGTTAATAGTGGGACGTCCAGGAAGTGGAAAGACCACACTAGTATGTAAGATCAGTCAAGACTGGGCAAAGGGTGAGTCACTGAATAAAGTTAAATCCTTGTTTCTAATTTCCCTTCGACATTTTCATAGTTCTCCTTCAGTTAGATTAATAGATCTAATAAAGTGTTGTTTTGACAGTGAAGAAGATGCAAAGGTAATCTGCAATTACATTGAGAAGCATCAAGGTCTTGGAGCGTGCTTTATATTGGATGGCTTAGATGAATATCAGCCTCCATCAAATCAGGCCACTTATGTGCATCAGCTTATAACAGGACAAGCTCTACCTCGGGCAGTAATTATTGTAGCATCTCGTCCAGCTGCTGCTGACAGGTACAGAAAAAACAGAATAAATCTCACAGTTGAAGTTCTAGGTTTTTTTAAGGATCAAATTACAGATTACATTGAATCGTACCAGTTTACAGATCAAAGTAAATGTTGTTCACTTCAGAGGTATTTAGGTGATCATGTGAATGTGCACAGGATGTGTTATTTGCCTATTCAAACTGCTATGATTTGCTTCTTATATGATGTTTCTGGCGACAACTTACCAGATAGAGAAAGTCAAATATACTATGATTTTACTGTGCATACTATATTAAGATTCCTCTCTCGCAGCAATCCTGACTTAGAACAGATGACACTGGAATCTTTAGAAGGGTCCAACAAAGACATATTTCTTCAAATATGTAAGCTAGCATTTGAGAAGACAGCAAGGTCTGAGCAAGTTATAGAAGAGGAAGAAAATATTACAGAGTCGCTAGGACTAATTACTATTGATAGGAAAGCCACTAGGCGTGGCAGAGTAAGAACTTACAGTTTCTGTCACTTAACCTTTCAGGAGTTTTTAGCTGCTTACCATATCTCTATGCAGACTATTGAGGAGCAGCTAGCCATCATCCAGTCTCATGTTTCCAAGGAAAACATGTATATGGTGTTCAAGTTCTATTGTGGACTCGCCCAATTTAGGAAAGATGACATCAGATTTAAGACTCTGATAGAAGTAGCTAAGTTCAGTACAGTACATACACTTCAATGCTGCTATGAGTCCCAGCAACCAGACACATGTGAACTGGCAGTTGTTAAAAATATCATTCGTATTGATAAAAGCTTCAAGACCCCTAGTGACTATACTTGCCTAGGATATGTTGTACAGAATGCAACTCGCAATCCTGTGAGAATATTAGAGTATGATAGTAATTATATTACAATAGACTCAGAATATGTTGAAGCATTTGTAAAAGCAACTATAAAATATGGAAAAACACACTTACCTGTAGAGATGTTGATGTACTTTGGTGATGACAGTACCAGTTTAGATAAATATGCTGTTGACATTATGAAGACATGTCGAAATCGGTTTTTATTTTGTAGTAATATAGTAAATCAGGATTTTATAGATCAAATGAACAGTTGTAATGTGGAAGTGATATTTTTTAATGATAAACTCACTTTAGCAGTAACTCGTTATTGTATATTTAAGAATTTTTCTGGGGTATATATGGATAAAGATTTACCCACTATAGCACTTGATTCTGTGTTCTGTCATCCTTTTTCTTTATATATAAATATTGCATTTAGAAGAGCAGAAATATTACTGATATCATATCATTTGAGGTGCAAAATAGTTTGTTTAGACATGGATTATTTTACCCATGAAACGTGTTTATGTACTCACTTAAACATGTGTAATTGTAATCTGGATGATGAGAGAGCTGCTCTACTAGCAGAAGGACTCCAATACAACTCTAGTGTGGAAGTGTTAAAACTAGTAGCTAATGATATTGGAGATGAAGGAGCTGTAGCTATTGCTGGTGCCATCAAGGGCTGTTCTAATATTCGTTATCTAGACCTGAATTTTAACAAGATTGGTGATGAGGGAGCTACAACTCTTATGAACATTAATAGAGACAACTTCAATCTTTTGTTATTTGGAAATCCTATTTCAAACAGTTTCATAGCAAAGCTAGACAGAGAAAATATCAACAATTTTTTTTATACCCTGGATATTTCTGACTGTATTGGTGACAAAGGATTTGCTCGTTTAAATGATCTCATAAATGAATTGTCTCCTCCATTATCTTTACATACACTTTACCTACAATCTTGCAGTAATAGTATGGAATGCACTAAGCAAGTAATAAAAATGTTGCCAAAGTTAACAGGTTTATACTCTGTATCTTTCATAGACATGAACATCAAAGCAGATAGTATGAAGCTGATAAGTACTTCTCTTTTGTGGGACAATGTTCACATTCTAACTCTCAGCCACAACTCCATAGGACCTGAAGGAACAGCATGGCTGTGTCAGAGTCTACAAGGAATCTCACATCAAATACTGACTCTAAATCTAGGACACAACATTATAGGAGTAGAGGGAGCTCTAGCTGTGGCAAAGTGTCTTCAAGCGAGCCAGTCATTGTGTGAACTTGACTTGTCTAATAATGGCATCCAAGATACTGGGACAGAGGCTATCTGTGGATCTTTGAAGAATAATAGCAAGTTACAGAGACTCTGTCTAGCCTCAAATAACATAGGGGCTCAAGGATGTTTAGCTATTGCTAGTCTACTAGAACAACATGTGATCACAAGCTCTTTGTCATTAAATCTTAGCCACAACTCCATAGGACTTGAAGGAACAACACATCTGTGTCAGAGTCTGCAAGGAATCTCACACCGAATACTGACTCTAAATCTAGGACACAACATTATAGGAGTAGAGGGAGCTCTAGCTGTGGCAAAGTGTCTTCAAGCGAGCCAGTCATTGTGTGAACTTGACTTGTCTGATAATGACATCCAAGATACTGGGACAAAATCTATTTGTGAATCGTTAAAGAATAATAGCAAGTTACAAACACTCTGTCTAGCCTCAAATAGCATAGGTGCTCAAGGATGTTTAGCTATTGCTAGTCTACTAAAACAAGATGTGATCACAAGTTTTTCTTCATTAAATCTTAGCCACAACTCCATAGGACCTGAAGGAACAGCATATCTATGTCAGAGTCTGCAAGGAATCTCACATCAAATACTGACTCTAAATCTAGGACACAACATTATAGGAGTAGAGGGAGCTCTAGCTGTGGCAAAGTGTCTTCAAGCGAGCCAGTCATTGTGTGAACTTGACTTGTCTGATAATGACATCCAAGATACTGGGACAAAATCTATTTGTGAATCGTTAAAGAATAATGGCAAGTTACAAACACTCTGTCTAGCCTCAAATAGCATAGGTGCTCAAGGATGTTTAGCTATTGCTAGTCTACTAAAACAAGATGTGATCACAAGTTTTTCTTCATTAAATCTTAGCCACAACTCCATAGGACCTGAAGGAACAGCATATCTATGTCAGAGTCTGCAAGGAATCTCACATCAAATACTGACTCTAAATCTAGGACACAACATTATAGGAGTAGAGGGAGCTCTAGCTGTAGCAAAGTGTCTTCAAGCAAACAAATCATTGTGTGAACTTGACCTGTCTCATAATAACATCCAAGATACTGGGACAGAGGCTATTTGTAGATCCTTAAAGAATAATGGCAAGTTACAAACACTCTTTCTAGCCTCAAATAGCATAGGTGCTCAAGGGTGTTTAGCTATTGCTAGTCTACTAAAACAAGATGTGATCACAAGTTTTTCTTCATTAAATCTTAGCCACAACTCCATAGGACCTGAAGGAACAGCATATCTATGTCAGAGTCTGCAAGGAATCTCACATCAAATACTGACTCTTAATCTAGGACACAACAATATAGGAGTAGAGGGAGCTCTAGCTGTGGCAAAGTGTCTTCAAGCGCGCAAGTCATTGTGTGAACTTGACTTGTCCAATAATAACATCCAAGACACTGGGACAAAGGCTATTTGTGAATCGTTGAAGAATAATGGCAAGCTACAAACACTCTGTCTAGCCTCAAATAGCATAGGTATTCAAGGATGTTTAGCTATTGCTAATCTACTAAGACAACAAGTGATCACAAGTTTTTCGTCATTAAATCTTAGCCATAACTCCATAGGACCTAAAGGAACAACATATTTATCCCAAAGTCTGCAAGGAATCTCACATCAATTACTGACTTTAAATCTAGGACATAACAATATAGGAGTAGAGGGAACTCTAGCTGTGGCAAAGAGTCTTCAAGCGAGCCAGTTATTGTGTTTACTTGACTTGTCCAATAATAACATCCAAGATACTGGGACAAAGGCTATTTGTGAATCGTTGAGGAATAAGGGCAAGCTACAAACACTCTGTCTAGCCTCAAATAGCATAGGTATTCAAGGATGTTTAGCTATTGCTAGTCTACTAAAACAAGATGTGATCACAAGTTTTTCTTCATTAAATCTTAGCCACAACTCCATAGGACCTGAAGGAACAGCATATCTATGTCAGAGTCTGCAAGGAATCTCACATCAAATACTGACTCTAAATCTAGGACACAACATTATAGGAGTAGAGGGAGCTCTAGCTGTAGCAAAGTGTCTTCAAGCAAACAAATCATTGTGTGAACTTGACCTGTCTCATAATAACATCCAAGATACTGGGACAGAGGCTATTTGTAGATCCTTAAAGAATAATGGCAAGTTACAAACACTAGCCTCAAATAGCATAGGTGCTCAAGGGTGTTTAGCTATTGCTAGTCTACTAAAACAAGATGTGATCACAAGTTTTTCTTCATTAAATCTTAGCCACAACTCCATAGGACCTGAAGGAACAGCATATCTATGTCAGAGTCTGCAAGGAATCTCACATCAAATACTGACTCTAAATCTAGGACACAACATTATAGGAGTAGAGGGAGCTCTAGCTGTAGCAAAGTGTCTTCAAGCAAACAAATCATTGTGTGAACTTGACCTGTCTCATAATAACATCCAAGATACTGGGACAGAGGCTATTTGTAGATCCTTAAAGAATAATGGCAAGTTACAAACACTCTTTCTAGCCTCAAATAGCATAGGTGCTCAAGGGTGTTTAGCTATTGCTAGTCTACTAAAACAAGATGTGATCACAAGTTTTTCTTCATTAAATCTTAGCCACAACTCCATAGGACCTGAAGGAACAGCATATCTATGTCAGAGTCTGCAAGGAATCTCACATCAAATACTGACTCTTAATCTAGGACACAACAATATAGGAGTAGAGGGAGCTCTAGCTGTGGCAAAGTGTCTTCAAGCGCGCAAGTCATTGTGTGAACTTGACTTGTCCAATAATAACATCCAAGACACTGGGACAAAGGCTATTTGTGAATCGTTGAAGAATAATGGCAAGCTACAAACACTCTGTCTAGCCTCAAATAGCATAGGTATTCAAGGATGTTTAGCTATTGCTAATCTACTAAGACAACAAGTGATCACAAGTTTTTCGTCATTAAATCTTAGCCATAACTCCATAGGACCTAAAGGAACAACATATTTATCCCAAAGTCTGCAAGGAATCTCACATCAATTACTGACTTTAAATCTAGGACATAACAATATAGGAGTAGAGGGAACTCTAGCTGTGGCAAAGAGTCTTCAAGCGAGCCAGTTATTGTGTTTACTTGACTTGTCCAATAATAACATCCAAGATACTGGGACAAAGGCTATTTGTGAATCGTTGAGGAATAAGGGCAAGCTACAAACACTCTGTCTAGCCTCAAATAGCATAGGTATTCAAGGATGTTTAGCTATTGCTAGTCTACTAAAACAAGATGTGATCACAAGTTTTTCTTCATTAAATCTTAGCCACAACTCCATAGGACCTGAAGGAACAGCATATCTATGTCAGAGTCTGCAAGGAATCTCACATCAAATACTGACTCTAAATCTAGGACACAACATTATAGGAGTAGAGGGAGCTCTAGCTGTAGCAAAGTGTCTTCAAGCAAACAAATCATTGTGTGAACTTGACCTGTCTCATAATAACATCCAAGATACTGGGACAGAGGCTATTTGTAGATCCTTAAAGAATAATGGCAAGTTACAAACACTCTGTCTAGCCTCAAATAGCATAGGTGCTCAAGGGTGTTTAGCTATTGCTAGTCTACTAAAACAAGATGTGATCACAAGTTTTTCTTCATTAAATCTTAGCCACAACTCCATAGGACCTAAAGGAACAACATATTTATCCCAAAGTCTGCAAGGAATCTCACATCAATTACTGACTTTAAATCTAGGACATAACAATATAGGAGTAGAGGGAGCTCTAGCTGTGGCAAAGTGTCTTCAAGCGCGCAAGTCATTGTGTTTACTTGACTTGTCCAATAATAACATCCAAGATACTGGGACAAAATCTATTTGTGAATCGTTGAGGAATAAGGGCAAGCTACAAACACTCTGTCTAGCCTCAAATAGCATAGGTATTCAAGGATGTTTAGCTATTGCTAATCTACTAAGACAACAAGTGATCACAAGTTTTTCTTCATTAAATCTTAGCCATAACTCCATAGGACCTAAAGGAACAACATATTTATCCCAAAGTCTGCAAGGAGTCTCACATCAATTACTGACTTTAAATCTAGGACATAACAATATAGGAGTAGAGGGAGCTCTAGCTGTGGCAAAGTGTCTTCAAGCGTGTAAGTCATTGTGTTTACTTGACTTGTCCAATAATAACATCCAAGATACTGGGACAAAAGTTATTTGTGAATCGTTAAAGAATAATGGCAAGTTACAAACACTCTGTCTAGCCTCAAATAGCATAGGGTTTGAAGGATGTTTAGCTATTGCTGGTCTACTAAGACAACAAGTGATCACGAGTTTTTCGTCATTAAATCTTAGCCATAACTCCATACGACCTAAAGGAACAACATATTTACCCCAAAGTCTGCAAGGAATCTCACATCAATTACTGACTTTAAATCTAGGACATAACAATATAGGAGTAGAGGGAGCTCTAGCTGTGGCAAAGTGTCTTCAAGCGTGCAAGTCATTGTGTGAACTTGACTTGTCCAATAATAACATCCAAGATACTGGGACAAAGGCTATTTGTGTATCGTTGAAGAATAATGGCAAGCTACAAACACTCTGTCTAGCCTCAAATAGCATAGGGTTTGAAGGATGTTTAGCTATTGCTAATCTACTAAGACAACAAGTGATCACACGTTTTTCGTCATTAAATCTTAGCCATAACTACATAGGACCTAAAGGAACAACATATTTATCCCAAAGTCTGCAAGGAATCTCACATCAATTACTGACTTTAAATCTAGGACGTAACAATATAGGAGTAGAGGGAGCTCTAGCTGTGGCAAAGTGTCTTCAAGCGTGCAAGTCATTGTGTTTACTTGACTTGTCCAATAATAACATCCAAGATACTGGGACAAAAGTTATTTGTGAATCGTTGAAGAATAATGGCAAGCTACAAACACTCTGTCTAGCCTCAAATAGCATAGGTATTCAAGGATGTTTAGCTATTGCTAATCTACTAAGACAACAAGTGATCACAAGTTTTTCGTCATTAAATCTTAGCCATAACTCCATAGGACCTAAAGGAACAACATATTTATCCCAAAGTCTGCAAGGAATCTCACATCAATTACTGACTTTAAATCTAGGACATAACAATATAGGAGTAGAGGGAGCTCTAGCTGTGGCAAAGTGTCTTCAAGCGTGCAAGTCATTGTGTGAACTTGACTTGTCCAATAATAACATCCAAGATACTGGGACAAAGGCTATTTGTGAATCGTTGAAGAATAATGGCAAGCTACAAACACTCTGTCTAGACTCCAATGGCATAGGGTTTGAAGGATGTGTAGCTATTGCTAGTCTACTAGAAAAACAAGTGATCAAAAGTTTTTCATCATTAAATCTTAGCCACAACTCCATAGGACCTGAAGGAACAACTTATTTGTGTCAGATTCTGGAAAGAAGTTCTTCTCAATTATTGACTCTAAATCTAGGATATAACAATATAGGAGTAGAGGGAACTCAAGCTGTGGCAGACTGTCTTCAAGCAAGCCAGTCATTATGTGAACTTGACTTGTCCCATAATAACATCCAAGATACTGGGACAGAGGATCTGTGAATCGTTGAAGAATAATAGCAAGTTACAAACAATCTGTCTAGCCTCAAATGGTATATGGGCTCAATGATGTTTAGCTATTGCTAGTCTTCTAGAAGAACATGGAGAGAATGTTGTCACTCTCGATCTATCTCATAACAAATTGCGTGATGTAGGGGCAGTCTGTCTTTCTAGAGGTTTGAGATGGTGTAATAATTTAAGATTCTTTGATATCAGTAATAATTATATTGGAGATTTAGGAGTAGAGGCTATTAGCCGAAATCTTAGATGCAATATCACTGAGATTTCTATGGCATGCAATTACATTGAAGATAATGGGGCTGAGGCTCTTGCAAGCTGTTTGCGGACTCGTAACCAGCTCACCCTACTCAACCTCAGTGACAATAGGATTGGAGACAGAGGTGCAAGTAGCCTAGGCATTGCCCTACAACAGTGTAGCAGACTTTGTACAATTCGCCTAAACTCTAACTTACTCTCAGGATTGGGGGCTATTCATCTTGCAGAAGGACTTCAATGTTGCCAGAATTTAGAGACACTAGAACTTGGACACAACTTTATATGGTATTCAGACATTCAGTGTATAGCTCGTACTCTAAAGCAATGCACTAGGTTGAAGAGAGTATTTCTACCAAATGATTGGTTAGACCTAGATGACGATACTAAGGACGAAGAACTGTTAAAACCTTATGAGTATCTACCAAATTGTGCATTTATGATGTGCTGAATATATTGACGAAGGAATTATTTGAACGACTAACAAGTGACACATTCTGGTGAATCTAGGAAATCAGAATTTTTTCATTTTAACAGCAGCAATTTTATTAGAGGTAAGCGGCCGCTTGGCATAACTACCATTCACCATCTTATTGCAAGTATGATTGAATCTTATTGTTGTTTCTGTTGTTCAGTCTGTTTTGCAGTGCATAGTGTGGTGTACAAGCTGCTAATATGATGTAAACAAAAACTGGGAGCCAAAAAGTGAGTTTTTTTTTTAATGATTTGTTTATTTGAAATGACATCGGACTATTTTGATTGTTATATATTATTATACCAGGGAATATGAGTGAGGGCAGAAGCAGAAGGACTAGTTTACATTTTTATCCCCCTTGTCCCCTTGCAATACAGTTTTTTTTTTTCCAAATTGAATGTCATTGTTTTAGATCATTGTATGGTGTAATCTTGAAATTATAAGTCAAGTTAAAAATATATGTGGGCAAGTATACAATAGCTTTGAGGATTTATAGTAGTGTAATTTTGTAAGGCACCTGATTTATCTCGGGGCATAGGCAGTAGTAATTCATGTGAATCCCCCTTTCAAATTAATAATATACATGAATCAATTCCACGTGAAAAAAACACAACATGAATAGAATGTACAGTTATTATAGCCTTCTATAACCAGAGCCAATACACATGATTATCTCTTTTAAATTAATTACAGAAAGAAACGTTAATCAATAATATGGACTATGAAGTGGAAATAATAGACATAGATAGTGTTTATGTAAACTAAATGTTCTGGTAGAATAGAATGTTCCAGTTTATTGGTTCAAAATTTTAAACATAATTGTAAATTAATACGGAATGAGCACAGTTATGTAAAGTGTGTGTGGTTTTACTTTGGTAACACTGAAACCCACAACCACTCCCCTCTTACATCCCTGGTCATTTTGCTAC
>WLWD01000390.1_pt1 | contig 127001 bp, 76 predicted proteins | sample 6712731 | NCBI WGS metagenome assembly WLWD01 (sample SAMN12718690, study PRJNA576275) | sponge metagenome | isolation source: marine sponge | host: Mycale hentscheli | place: New Zealand: South Island, Marlborough, Capsize Point | collected 2014-11-01 | reverse complement strand
GGTAATGGGCGAAAACCAGAGGATTCTGTTTAGTGCAATTTGGGACTGGGTCGACTACATAACTAACACAAAAACGCAAGGGTCAAAGTACAAAATGACATACGTACGTCCAAACATTAAAAAAAAAAAAAATAAACATCCCCGATTTTCTATTGTGTTACCCCTGTAAGTGTCTCGCTCGCTACGCTCGCTCGCCAATAAATAAACAAACACCCCCGATTTTAGATTGTGTCACCCCTGTAAGTGTCTCGCTCGCTACGCTCGCTCGCCAATAAATAATAGATAGACAACGAAATCGAGGGATCTACCGCCCACAGAACCCCGAGGGCCGCGGGCTGTGTACCGTCCCGAGCGTAGCGAGGGCGATACTAGCGGCCCGAGGGGTTCGACGGGCGGTAGTTCCCGAGATTTCGTTGTCTATCTTTTTTAGAACGTAGCAACTATAGCCTTAGTTACCAAATAATTTTTTCTATCCTTTGTTTTATGTTGACACTCGACGACAAAGACGGCAACATTACGAGAGGTGTCCAGTAATTGCAGCAATTCTAAGGAGCCACGGCGCATTGAATATTTTCATGTGTTGTGCGCTCGACTCCAGTGAACCGGCGAAAGTGATGGAATTAGAGTCAGGAGAATCAATATCACAGTCAGCTCTCCAGTCTAGCTCCTCACCATCAACTTTCAAGTCAAGCCCCTCACAATCAGTAGTCTAGCTTTGTTCTTTATAGTCAATCTCCAGTCTAGCTTAGCTTTTGAATCAAGATTTGGTCAACCTTTACATGATGATGAAATTTTGAAAGATGTAAGGCCATGCAAAAGTTTGTATTTACAGTATCTGACATTGATGAACAGCTTGCGATGAATAAGAAAGGATTTTGATTACATAAGCAAAATACAACGAAAATACCATGAATGTAGTGTTTTTACATTGCAAACAATATACTAGAAGGGGTGCCTTTAATTTTCATAACTGTAGTGATATATAAACAGCCACAAGAATAGTACTAAAACTTTTAAAATAACATATGCAACATATATAAGGCTTTTTTATTGTTCATTATGTTATTGGTTTCTTTCTCACTTTCTCATTTTGGTGATGATTGTTAGTTAAGAAAAATATTGTTAGTGTGCAAGGCATGCGGTGAATCCATCTTATCTTTCCATCTGACAGGTAAACCGCGCAAACAACATTCTTAAAATTCTTTAATTAATGCTTGCACGAAAAAAACCAACTAATAAAATGCTAGAAGGGGGGATACTATTAGCCAGAAGGGAGGATACTATCAGTAGTATCCTCCCTTCTGGCATTTAGTATCCTCCCTTCTGGCATTTAGTATCCCTGTGCACTCACTTGAACAACACTATGCTGGATAGAATGCCTACTTCACAATACAAAAAAGGGGTTAGCTATGTTCTAAATAATAGCGAAATCTCGATTGCGTTAACCCTGATAGTGTCTCGCTCGCTTCGCTCGCTCGCCAATAAACATCCCCGATTTTCGATTGTGTTACCCCTGTAAGTGTCTCGCTCGCTACGCTCGCTCGCCAATAATATAGCGTGTGAGTTTTAAAATTCTATATAAAGGAGCACTGTAGCGTGCGTTCGTTGCTACGCTCACTGAGTTATCATGATGGTGGATAGTGGCCCTGAAGTGTAAGAAAATTGTACAGACCCAAGAGAAGAAAACTCTATTTATTATTGTGAGTATAATTTAGCAAAACGATTAGTGCATGTCTATGATTATTCTTTAACTATACACAACTTCTCTTTAATGTTAGATGGATACAACAAGTGGAAGTGAAATGCAAAGATCCAATGGAACAGGAGAGCATGAAGGATCCATTGGAAGAGAAGAGCATGAAGGATCCAATGAAAGAGGAGAGCATGACGGATCCAATGGAAGAGAAATGAAAGAAGGATCCAATGGAAGAGGAGAGCATAAAGGATCCAATGGAAGAGAAGAGCATGACGGATCCAATGGAAGAGGAGAGCATGACGGATCCAATGGAAGAGAAGAGCATGACGGATCCAATGGAAGAGGAGAGCATAAAGGATCCAATGGAAGAGAAGAGCATGATGGATCCAATGGAAGAGGAGAGCATGACGGATCCAATGAAAGAGAAATGAAAGAAGGATCCAATGGAAGAGGAGAGCATAAAGGATCCAATGGAAGAGAAGAGCATGACGGATCCAGTGGAAGAGAAGAGCATGACGGATCCAATGGAAGAGGAGAGCATGACGGATCCAATGGAAGAGAAATGAAAGAAGGATCCAATGGAAGAGGAGAGCATGACGGATCCAATGGAAGAGGAGAGCATGACGGATCCAATGGAAGAGAAATGAAAGAAGGATCCAATGGAAGAAGAGAGCATGACGGATCCAATGGAAGAGAAATGAAAGAAGGATCCAATGGAAGAAGAGAGCATGACGGATCCAATGGAAGAGGAGAGCATGACGGATCCAATGGGAGAGGAGAGCATGACGGTTCCCAATGGAAGAGGAGAGCATGACGGATCCAATGGAAGAGAAGAGCATGACGGATCCAATGGAAGAGGAGAGCATAAAGGATCCAATGGAAGAGAAGAGTATGACGGATCCAATGGAAGAGAAGAGCATGACGGATCCAATGGAAGAGGAGAGCATGACGGATCCAATGGAATAGAAGAGCATGAAGGATCCAATGGAAGAGGAGAGCATGATGGATCCAATGGAAGAGAAGAGCATGACGGATCCAATGGAAGAGGAGAGCATGATGGATCCAATGGAAGAAAAGAGCATGATGGATCCAATGGAAGAGAAGAGCATGATGGATCCAATGGAAGAGAAGAGCACGACGGATCCAATGGGAGAGAAATAAAAGAAGGATCCAGATTGTGTGGGGGTGAAGAGCGTGAAAGATCTAGTGGAGGAGAAATGAAAGAAGGATGTAGTGGAACATTTATTAGATCTAAATATTTGAAACGGGCAAAGAAAATGTCAGCAAGATTAAATCAAAGACAGAAGCAAGAGAAAATAGAACAATCAAAGAAAATAGTAAGTTCAATTCATTTCTTGCCAATGAATAATTCATTTTTACTCTTGTTCTACAGTTACAAAAATATCTCAAAAGGAAAACCAAGGCTACACTGAATAAATCTGTTGGAAGAGGAATGCAAGAAGGATCCAATCAAAGAGAATTGAAGCTGATTGTAGCAGATCGAGAAGTGCGAGAAGGATCTGTTAAAAATGAACTGAGAAACAAATGTGTAGGGGAAAAAATGCAGCAAGAACTATTGGAAAGAGAACTACAAAAAGAATTTGGCGAAAGAAAACCACGTAGAGGATCAAAAGTGAAAATTCTTGATTATACTCACAAGAATAGTTGTAAGGAAAGTTACAAAGATAGTGAAATTTTGGCTGTAATTAGATCGAAATATTTGAAGCGGGCAAAGAAAATTTCAGCTAGACTAAATTACAAACAAAAGAAAGAGAAAATAGAAAAATCAAAAATAATAGTAAGTCGCTTGTACTTCTGTCAGATATATAATTCACTTCTCACTTTTACTTTGCAGTTGCAACAATGTCTGAAAAGAAAAACAAAGGCTACAATGAGCACATCTGCTGGAAGAGGAATGCAAGAAGGATCCAGTCAAAACGAAATGAAGCTAGGTATGATGGAGCAAGAAGTAACAAAAGAATATGTTAAACAAGAAGTGGAAGATGAACTTATTGCGGGGAAAACACAACAGGAGGTTATGGAAGGAGAATTGGAAAGAGAATCTGTCAATAGAGAATTACCAGGTGGATCAAATAGGAAAATTGTGGACAAAAAGCAAGACAAAAATGGTGGCAGTGGACGAAAAACTGAATACACTGGCAGGAGTAGCTGTAGTGAACATAGTGAAATCTTGGCTGTAATTAGATCTAAATATTTGAAGCAGGCAAAGAAAATGTCAGCTAGATTAAACCAAGAACAGAAGAAAGAGAAAATTGAACAATCAAAGATAATAGTAGGTTATTTGTAATTTATCCAGATCGATAATTTATTTTTTTTATTTGCAGTTACAAAAATATCTGGAAAGGAAAACAAAGACTACAATAAATACATCTGTTAGAAGAGCAATGCAAGAAGGATCCAACCAAAGAGAAATGAACCTGGGTATAGTGGAACAAGGAGTGCTTGAAAAATCTGATAAAATAGAAGTGCAAAACAAATATATTGGGGGGGAAATGCAGCAAGCGGTTTTAGAAGGAGAAGAATTTGTCAAAACAAAATTACAAGGAGGAACAAATATGAAAACTTTGAACAATAAGCAAGAAATGAATGGTGGCAAAGGAGGACAAACCAAATATACCAGCAAGAGTAGATGTAGGGAACATGGTGAAATTTTGTCAATAATTAGATCGAAATATTTGAAACGAGCAAAAAAAATGTCAGCTAAATTAAACCAAGAACAGAAGAAAGAGAAAATTAAACAATCAAAGATAATAGTAAGTTATTTGTAATTTATCCAGGCAATTAATTCACATTCTACTTTTACTTTGCAGTTACAAAAACATCTGAAAAGGAAAGTAAAGGCTACAATAAAGATATCTGTCAGAAGTGAGATACAAGAAGAAGGCCAAGATGGATATAATTTGGAAGAAGGTTTTATTAAAAGGGAAATGCAAAAAGGATTCATTAAAAGAGAAATGCGAGAAGGAAATGGGGAAGGAAACTATAAAAGGATAAATCAGCAGGAAAACGAAAAGGATAGAATACATGTTGATATTCCCAGCAACAATAGCGATCGGGAAAGCAACAAACATAAGGAAACCTTGGCAATTAGATCCAAATACTTGAAACGAGCTAAGAAAATGTCAGCTAGGCTAAATGAACAGCAGAGGAAGCAGTTAATAAAGCAAGCAAAGAAAATCGTAAGTTACACGTAATTAAAGATACATGAATAATATTATACTTTCATTTTACAGTTACAGAAATATTTGAAAAAGAAAGCTACAGCTACAAGCACTGGTTCAATAGACTTCATTGAAAGAGAAGAGCATGAAGGATGTAATGGAAGAGAAAGGCAAGGAAGACATGCAATGTGCGAAGTGATGGAAAGGACATTAGATAGAGAAGAGCAAGAACAAACTGTTGTAGTAGAAATGAAAAAGACATCTATTAAAGCACAGCTACAAGATGAATGCTATAGTAGTGAAGTACAAGATGAATCTGTTGGAGTTGAAGTTGAAGAGAGACCAGATGTGAGAAAAGAAGAATCCATTAGAAAAGAACTGCAAGAACAATCTATTGAAAGAGAATCAGTCCAAGAAGGATGTATTAAAACTGAAGTGCCGGAAGAGTGCATTAAAAAGCAAGATAATTTTACTCTTGACGTGAAAAGGGTGTCTTTTGAAGAAGATAAAGGAGAACTAGTGGGAAGAGAAGCAGTGGATGAATTATGTCAAGCAAAGGAGCCAAATACAAAGGAATCAACGTACAGTAAACTGATAACAACTGTAGATTTGGTAAAGAAAGATGTAAACAACTGCATAGGTGGAATAGAAATAATACTGAAGGAGTTAAAAACCATTCATGACCCATATGTGGAGCCTTCCTATGGACGTCATGAAATTATTGTGGAAAATGAGGAGGAAGATGTACTTAGTATACTCCTGACATGTCAAGAATACGCTCGTAGAAACAAAGAAACAACTGAGGCTCTGTTAAAAAAATGCAAGGACAATATTATTTGGAACTGTAGAGAAAAACTTAATTGAAGTAACAATAATTGTCAATTGTTATTTTATATTACGAATTAAAAAACAAACAGAAATCTTCATATTAAATTCAGTGGCTGAAATAACATATTATCTTAATAATACACATAATTCATGAAGTGTGCCTTACAAATGTCACAAGTCATGTCATTTAGAATTTCTTAGGTCAGTGCAGTTGAAATGTTGGTTAAATCTAAAGTTTAACATGGGTGGAGCATCAGAACTAATGAGCTATAAGCTTCAATGCATTAATGCATTAATGCGCAAAATTTAAGAGTAAGTGAAATTGATTTTATTTAACAATGTGTACAGTATGGCAAAAATTTACCAAAATTGTTTTTAGGATAATATTTCCCAAACTTGAGTGGAAGTGCTTGTCTGAAACTATATTCGTAAGCAATTACTTCCACTCATTGTATGCTATCTAGAAAAGTTAAGTTTGGGAAAGTTATCCTAAAAACTAAAAACAATTTTGGTTACGATTTGCCATGCTTTAGTGATACTGTAGTTTTTTTTGTTTTAATTTACTACTGTACAGATTGAAGATGCCATAAATAGCTTGTATCTGTTACAACCTATCTCAGAACGAACGAGATAATGGTATATTGTCATGCAGGGAATTTCTATCATTATATCAAGCTTCCATGATTAAGACCATGGAAGTGGTGAATTCCTTATGAGTGGAGGAGAAGCAGGCATTCAGGCAGAATCTCCAGAAGTCCTTCTCTTTTAAGTGATCTTGAAATCCTGCTCTAATTTACACACAAAACTACATGGGTCCTGTAAAAGGCTGTGCGAGTCAAGCTTTAACATATTGATGACGAGGATTACAGTAGTCTATGGGAATAAAGTTTAGGTTCATAAAGTTGGTATAGGGTCAGCGACGCCAGAATTTAGGTAAAGGGTTATCAATGACAGCTCGACAAATTATGAAGACGCAGCAGCTCAGGAGTCGTACTAAGGTCGATCTGCTTGTTTATCACCTCACAGCGATTCTAGTGCTGACTTGTGCAACAGGTCATGTTTTTCTAATTAGTTAGTCAATAATTTAAAGTTTCTGCCTCAACACTGTAGTGGTGGTAGTAGATGCTGGAGGAGAAGGTGTTGATGAAATAAACTCCTTGAACCATAGAACAAAACGGTTTGTGGGAGGTGAGGATGTGTCATGTCAACACAGTGACCATTAGCGTGAGGATGTGTTATATCAACTCAGTGACCATTGGCCTAAGGCTGTGTGTCAAATACTGTACCTATAATTTATTACTTATAAAATTTAAAGTTACCAGCAATAGTTTTGGAGAGTAAAATTCCTTCTGAATCATTTTTGGCACCTCATAAATCTTTTGATATTTGTTGTTGTTGTTGTTTTTGTAGTTGGAGACCCACCTCCTCGTTTTATGTTAGATGATTATTTGGTTTCGGAATCTGACGGTACATTAAGGAATCACGTATGTGTGGTACCCGGCTCTAAAACACTAGAAGTACAAATATTTAGTGCCTTTGGGCCTCAAAGCAGATGTTTCAGGTTTCCATGCCCTCATGCTACAGGTAGTTCAATCTAGATCTGTACACATAAGTAGTTTGTGTGCATACCACTGTGCTTTAGGAATTTTACATTGAAGCTTGGTTATCTTATAGAACATTCTGATTAGCTTAATCACTAACATACAGGCAGTTATTCAGAAGTTAGTGCCATAATACTTCAAATATTGACACATGAAGTCTGATACATTTTACAAAAGATAGTTCTGAAGTGCTTATAATATGCAGTGCTAGCTATTTTACTTAAAAAGCAGTGATTAATAATACATTATAGGTAAAGCAGAAGTAACGGTAAAAGCAAGTGTTCTTGTGCATGAGTAGGTATTGGGACAAGGAAGCACTCAGTACAGTCGATTTCACCACATTAGTAGAAATCTAAACACAGCGGCATATATCACAAATACATCTATCCGTAGTTATTATACTTACTTGTCAATTCACTTGCAGAGAGAGTGGACTTCCAGCCAGTGGACATCTTTGGAGTGTTTTTGAAGCCACCACACGTATTTTGCTTTGATATCACTATACTGGATGACAATTTAATGGATGGTAGAGAATTCTTTCTTCTGGCACTTCAGGATTTGCGAACTTTGCAAATATTGGATACCACTGTTGTTACCATTAATGATGATGACGGTATAGATATTTAGATCTATTAGTTGCCTTTATTATCATTATTATGATTATTATTTTTGCTCTCTTTCCTACTATCAAACCACCTTTCACTTTGTGTTCTCTTTCTCACACTCTTCTCTCTGCTTAAGTCTGTTAACATATGTGTGAGGGTTTAAAAGTATATATGTGATACTGTATATTTGTGCGCTTGAGCGCGGTGTGGTTAAACAAAGTTTCTCTCTTCTGTTGACTCAACCCTTGAGTACTACCATTTGTATTATGCTTTGACTTTTTACTAGTTTCGATTGACTAATCTTGAGCTCCATTATTTTGTGTCCTCCATTATTTTATGTCCTGTCTTTAGCTCACTATAATTTCTTATATCAATAATGCATAATTGCTCATATTTTGGAGTTGAATATTAGCTACTCCTATGGCAGATACATGCATGGTATTTATAATTTTATTCATTGTTCAGACCCATCGTTTACGGATCTGAGGAGTCTAGTAGGTCCTGAGAGTGTAGGTGACATGAAATTCTGTGTAAGAGGAGGAAAAGAAGATACTTCGATTATAATTGATGTCGTCCCTCAGTCTTCTACAGCCTCCATGACAGGTAACAACCCAGACTTTGCGATAAACTTTGTTCGTGGGGAGGAGGTTTTTCTAAGAGCTGGAGCAACAGAGTGCTTTGATGTGACTATTATCGACGATCGGATCAAAGAACCCATAGAGACAGTGAAAGTATCAGTCACTCAGGGCAGGAATTCATCAGCCATGTTTTATCTTGAAGAAGAGCTCTATATTGTAGACAATGATGTCAGTAAGTGTACTACTTAAGTTTTGTTAGTTTTATTTGATTAGAAAGGAAGCAGAGTTTAGTTCATATTATTATTCTGGTTTTAAATTGTACGAAATCATTGTCTCATTTGGCTACCATTTGATCAATTACTTGTTTGTTGTTTCTTCATTATTTTAGCCCCCCGGTTTAATGGATCTGTGCGGGCTTTCTATGAAGAAGATGTAGGTCAATTCGAGGTTTGTGTGAGCTATGCTGGAGCTGCCTCAGAAGTAGTCAGGTGCCGATTAGCAGGCTTACCCGTGACTGCATATGGTAACAATATATTTCCTATGAGATCAATTTGAGTGACACACTTACACTTTTTATATGCATACTTGTGCAATTGACAAGTGAGCTAAGGTTGAAGGGCACTAGCTACTAGATATTTTATTTTAATGATGATATATATGTGTGTGTGTTTCATGATAGTTGTGTGAGACTTAGAATGTATCAACTATCAATTGCCAGCTGGTAATGTGTACTATAGCAATAGTTTAAACTTTCTGCCTGTCAAGTTCATATGGATTTAAGCACTTTATTTAAGAACCAAAGTTGTGAACCCTCAGCGTTATTATACAATAGCTAGCTATAACAAAGACTTGAAGAATCATTTACTTGGCATAGTATCAGTATGAATATGTTGATATGTAACTTGTGCAATGAAACAGTAGACGTTAATGCTGATTTCATAAGAGAAGCTAAACATGCAAGGGACGTTCACCTCACCAGTAGTTTAAATGGGCAACTCCAATTTCAATACTCTAAACCACTGAGTAAAGCAAAACTACTGCTGGCTGTAAATAAATTATTTGCTCATGTGGTTATGGCATGACAATAGGGTGATCGTATGGCTAAAAAGAACTGGCTTTATATGAAAAAATAAGTGGAAGCAAAAATTAAAACTGAACGACAGACAAACTGAGTATAACCCTCTTGTGCATGCGTGCTGGAGGGTTAAAAATATTTGCCTGTAAGTATCAAATGACAGTATAATACAGCTATATTATAACACATACATGAGTTGTGAATAATAGTATGTACTCCAGTTAATTCAGTTTAATTTGCACATGTATGTAGCTAGCCTGCTCACCACTTGAAGCACATCAAAACATGTAAATACTTGGGAACTACTAAACGACTATTATTTCTAGTCATATTTTAGTTGTTTAATGGAACTCTGAGGGATGGACATCCTCAGATGTAAGAAGGGGAGGAGAGCTTGCTACTATTAATGATGTCATTTTAAGATAGAAAAATACAACCATTTTATCATGTCATTGCTTTGCCTGAGAGTGTGTCAATAACTTTTGGTAGTTTCTTTGATTTATTTTAATTTGATATAATTTTCGGGCACTATTCTCATTAATGTTGTTATGTAAGTTTTTTTTCTTTTTCATTAGGAACTGTTGACTTTGTGCCAATCTTTGTAACATTTGATATGGCTGGTCAAAGCCAACGGTGTCATCTGATTGAAATTATAGATGATGAAGTGCCTGAACATACCATGGAGTCTTTCAGATTGATCCTTGAAGCCTCAAACTCTGAATTGCCTCCCTTTGAGATGATAATTCGAATTATGGACAACGACTGTAAGTTTAGAATGAGCTAGTCAAGAATTATAATTAAATTATTTTTTCTTAATTAGCAATTTGTTCTACTAAAATTTTAGTAGAGCAAATTGCTACACTGATTTTATTGTATCTTTCCATTATAGTAGTTAAACATAGGCTCACAGTTTCTGGTCAGATTTATTGCATGATAGTGTGAGGGCTGAGTGTAATAAATAAATTCCTTCCCTTCCCCTCTCACCTCCCTTGAAGTTGTTGAAAAAATTATAACATACATGGGAACTAATACAGGAAAATTAGTTCATAGGACAACTGTATGCTAGTTAATGCTCTTCATTTACAAATAATTGTCCAAATCATTTGTATTTAATAAGTTTTGACATAAATATAGTTGAGCACCTCCCTGTCATTAGTGCTGAATTCACCTCTTATTTCACCTCTCTAACTTTTGCCCACTAACTTGTAGTCTACATGAAGGGAATTTTAATGAAATCAAAGTTTGAATTAATTACTTTAATCCATTGTGTCGTTTATACGCTCACCCCAAAGTTACTAATATTCACATGGTATTGGTTTTCATATGGATGTTATAGTAATTGCCGAGTGGTTGTTCAATCATACATCTCATTAAACTGAAGATTGTAATAAGAATAGGCATTGACAATGAAACTTGCTTTATATCATCACAGACTTGGAATTTGAGGGTAGCTCAAGGGAGTATGTGGTAGCAGAAAATGAGACAACTCTTGAACTCTGTGTAGTGTATGCTGGAGGAAACTTGACGTCAACAATTTACGGGTATATTATCACGCAGCAGCTGTCGGCAAGTGAGTTGCAGAATACTGTAACATTTTTTACTTTTCGTTTATAATTTGATGTTGTAAACCTAGTGATTATTACATTTGATATGCCATTAAATACTACGTTCACAACATGATGTGCTATTAATCACTAGGTTCACAGCATCATATGCTATTAATCACTAGGTTCACAGCATCATGTGCTATTAATCACTAGGTTCATAGCATCACGTGCTATTAGTCAATAAGTTCACAGCATCATGTGCTATTAATCACTAGGTTCATAGCATCACGTGCTATTAGTCAATAAGTTCACAGCATCATGTGCTATTAATCACTAGGTTCACAGCATCATGTGCTATTAGTCACTAAGTTCACAGCATCATGTGCTATTAATCACCTGCAGGAAATACGTGTTCTTGCTCGCTGAAGTTTTGCCTCTACAATCTTTATTTGCTAGATCCTGCATACTTTTTTGTCTTTTAATCAAATTCTTTCTGCACAGGACATCCATTAGATGTCTAAATACTAAGTTAATTTGTTGTGTCATTTAACATTATATTGGCTGTTATAGAGATTCAGTGCTATATATTTTATTTATTCAACTGAGAATGATTGAATCAAGGTCCCTGTTTAGGTCTCTCTAAACAAACGCTTGATCATTATTTATTATTTATTTACCTAATTGATTATTCATGCATTAATTATTATTCCCTTTACATCACTAATTATCTGATTATTAACATGCATTATTATTATCATTTCTGTGTCAGAGACATTGACATTGACATGTAATTCATGTAAGTTTCATTTAACACACACTGGTGTGCGTTTTTTAGGATACTTGTAATCGGACACATGTTCTAAGTTCTTGTTCAATTGAATTCTTGTGCAAGCTACTAAGTCTTGAATCCTTGTGAATCTTGTCTGTAGTTGACAGTTAGCCACTGTAGCTAGAGTGATTCCTCCTCCTTTTTGTCCTTGGTGGAGTTGAGGAGTCTACAGCTTTAATAGCTAGCTTGCTGTGTGTGCTGCCTGTGCTAGCCAGGTGGTCCTTTGAGAACAATACTTTACAACACCTGCTTCTGGGACTTACTACCCCAGAAACAGTCCCTTATACTTCTTTCATGGAAAATATATTTCTTTATTTAAGTAAGTGACATTGTTTATTTTTATTTTTATTGGTTTGTTTGACTTGCAGGAAGTCATGATTTCATTGGTATCTTTAATTTTTTCCCGTTGGTGAATACTAACAGAAGATGTTTCAATGTCACAATAAAGGATGATCCGCATCCAGAGCCTAGAGAAGAGTTCAGAGTATTTCTCTATACGTTGGGATCTGATCACAGAGAATTTGTCACTGTTGTCATTGAAGATGATGATGTAAGCTAGTGTTGTTACACGTGCTTTAGTGGGAATGTGAAAACGGGGTGCTTAAATAACACCTCATGAGGTGTTTACCAGGAGGCGCTGTCTGGACACCCCACTTTGAGCCCTTATAAATTCCACACCGATGCATATTATACCAAGTGAGCATACAATATACTAATAGCTAATATCCTTTAGTTTCTTCATTTCAAATATCTTTTATTAATGACTAACTATGGAAGCAATATAAAGCTTTAAAGTGGGATGTCCGGGCAGCGCCTTCTATTTAACACCAAAGCTAAGTTATCCAAACACCCCATTTTTAACAGTGTGTGTGTGTGTTATGTGTTTGTTTATGAGTACATGTTGAAGTGATAGTTTTGTATTAAATACTATAGCTGTTTGGTGTCAGATTTTTGCTTTCATAACTCTGAGTTGATGTGTTAAAGAGATTGTTTGCCTCATAATGTGGCTGTATACTTATATCAGTTTAGAATAGACTGATAATTTCACTCAAGCTTAACTGCAATGTGAGATCAGACTGAATTAATATGTATGTATAGCAATGTACATATTATACATATATTAATGGTGGGCACGTGAAGCAAGACACTTTTGGGGTGACTAAGAAAGTGTAGGTCCGCTCATTCTTTATTTTTTTTTGCATTTGAGTGTTCTATAAAGAGAGAATTTTAATTTTTTCCCTTTCAATTTCTATTTATCCCCTCCTCCCTCCTCTGTCTCATCCCTTTAGTAAAGTTATAGTTGAATACTATTGGAATGATACAGTAATCCCTATTAGCATGTGATCCCGATTAATTAGCAGGGTTGTTTGGATTTACAAGTGTGACTTTGTTATTGTAGTTATAGGCACTCTTTATTTTTCCAGCTAGAAAATTTTTTTTTGTAATGAAATAAATTGATTTTTTTTTAAATTTAATGATTGTTGCAGGAGGCATATTGAGGAACTTTTAGACTGTTGACACCATTATTTTTTTTGTTGGTGCATATTTTTTATATTGTTCTTTTTTTAGTCATTTGTTGTTTATTGCAAATTATTTTATTTAATAATACTATAGGTTAAATTAAAAAAATTTAATTGATTTTGCTCTCTTCTTCCTTGTAAGGGTGACAATTTATGAATCAGTCATAGAAAAATGCCCAGATACAGAAGCAGTAAATCAATGGCAGAGGTTTATTCTTTTGTAATGCTGCACTTTGACTCGACATAATTGATTAATCCTCAGCGCTCATGCGCGAGAGGGTTATAGTAGTCGTCCTGTCTGTTTGTCTGTCTGTCTGTCTGTCTGTCACACTCTGATTTTGGAGATTACTAATAATTAACCATTGATTTAGGTATGAACTTACTCAGAACGAAGATTTAGGACTTTTCATTATGCTATTTTTATTAATTTTGGGCTGTTGTTGAGAAAACGTGAGGCTTTCAGCTCAGCATAGGTACCAAGTTTTTTTGGAATGCTCCCTAGCGTCACGTCATAATCACGTGAGCAAATAATTTCTTGCAGCCCGCGATGTAGTTTGTTTTATGCTCAGCGAAGTTAACAAAGTTGAAAGAAGTGAAGTTTCGCGTTGAAAATGTATACTGGTGAGTGTTTCTGACCTGTTTAGCTTCTTCTCTTATGAAGACAACATTTCTATGTACCATTTTCATTGCTCGAGCTATATTGATGCCTGGTTAACTTGTTTGTTCTTTTGGTCTGAGATTATATTTTAATAGCTAGGTAGTGTTTAGTAGCGCTGAGGGTTCGCACCTTTGGTGCTTCATTGAGTCAGTAAACCCAAATTTTAAAGATTTTATTTACCTCGTGAAATGTTGCACTGCAGTGCATGCTATTGCAAACTGCTACAAAATGAACTTATGTGGTTTCGGTGAAACAGAGCTCACAATTTAAATTCGTGACCGTGAGCTCGTTAAATTGTTGTGACATGTTTATTATAATTTTTTACGAATATACATACATGCATTATATATAAGGCAAACAAAATGTCTATAAACAACAGTCTTTACATCATATTTACATAGTTTTATTGAATCTTTAGTGGTGTCTTCAATATTCTATTATTACATAAATACAGTAGAAAAATAGGTATATATTTCATTGTACTACTGCGGTTAAATAAAAAAATTCATTACCATTATCACAACTGTTTGTGACATCATTGCCAAGTGCGTCAAAGAATTCTGCATTGCATCCTCCACAGAAATTGGCCACGCACACTGCAGTTGGATGTGCCGGGCAGGTTGCTAATAGGCAAGGATCAACAAAGCAATTTACCAAATCCACACCAGGAGGGCAAGGAGTTCCTAACAATTGTGGCAAGAAAATCAATTGTAAAAATTAAGCTATCATAGCGTATTTAACCAATACCTGAAAACCGCTTGCGTTTCGGAATACTTGGGCAATCAATGACGTTTACACAGGTGTTGCTTGTTTGATCGATGACTTGGCCCTGGGGGCATTCGCATCTAGCCACGCACTGTTTGGTGCAGAATGGAGTTGGGTCGGTGCAGTTGGGAGGACAGGCTGATCCGCATTCCTTGAATATCTGTCCTTCAACTGGGCAAGCTAGAAGTTGTATTTATATTACATGAAATTCACAATTTGAAACATTTTGTATGAACCAATTTTCATAATAGAAATAGCATTTCTAATCAATACCTGAAAACCGTTTGCGTTTCGGAGTGTTGGGACAATCATTGACGTTCACACAGGTGTTGCTTGTTTGATCGATGACTTGGCCCTGGGGGCATTCGCATCTAGCCACGCACTGTTTGGTGCAGAATGGATTCGGGTCGGTGCAGTTGGGAGGACAGGCTGATCCACACTCTTTGAATATCTGTCCTTTAACAGGGCACTCTAGAAATGGTATTAAACATAATACATTAAATTCTCACTTTGGAGTTTGTATGAAGTATTTCTCAGAGTATGTTGAGCTTATGGAATATTCTAATTAATGCTCACAATGGGCATTACTTTCTTCATCTCCCATTTCAGTGTTCTGTGTTCTTCTCAGGGTCTTGTACAAAAGTTGAACCTATCTATGCCAAACTCAATGGCCCATTTTCATTAAGGAAAGGATAGTGATCACTAGCTAGGTATTTAGAAAGCTTTTATTCATATGAAAAAAAATTCCCAATTCATATTCTCACTTGGACAAATGGGGCAGCAGCGTCCATTTTGGGGATCTGAAGGAATAGGCTTAGGGCATTCTGGAACTTGACAGATCACTACAGTGCAGTCAATGGCATAGCCTTGAACCACTTTCAAAGTAGCACAGCTCATGATAACGAGGAACACCCCCACATTATAAGAATAATGCATGGTAGAACAAAGTGGTCAGAAGTTTAAGATGTTGGAGATCTTAAGTCTTTCCTCATAATGTTTTTGTCCCTCAAAATCTGTCCTTTTATACATTTTCTACAATAAATGTTTTAAATGATTTGCTGAGTTGTATAAGTAGTTTAATATGCCTGAGGGGGATTATTGAGATTTTGTCGCACTTCCTATAGTAATGCCGGGACACATCGTCATTGTTTTGGAAGTCCTTCCATTATTATCTAATTACTGACAGCAGGTGATGCAATACCAAGTGTGTTGAGTGGGTGGAATTATGCAAACTAAGTATTTAACTCAATTAACGTGAGCATGTTTAGACTTCATCACAATTGTTTGAGGAGGTGCTGAATTTCTGCTTGCTCACTTCCTTCACAACAATTGAACACTAATTGCTTACTTGCAATGTTATGGTTGTGGTAGGAAATGCGTTGATGGTATTATGGCCTCGAGTTGTTTCCAAAACAGTAAGTGGGTTATTATGACCCACCAATTATTTCCACTAAGGAATACTTCTTTCTGTATAGTTTACACAACTGCTTGTTTTATTTGACCAAAAGAATACAGGCTTGTGCAAAGAATATTTCAACAATGACAGCACATGTTTATTGTCAGTCAATATTGAATGAGAACACAAAAACTAATGTGTGTATGGGTTTAAGCAATAGAGACTCAGTGCTCTGGAGTAGTGTTGTTTTAGTTAACTAAAACTAAAACTAAAACCCCTTAGGTTTGGGATATTTTACTTTTGGTAAGAATAACTAAAACTAAGCTGTAGAGAATATGAAAAAACTAGCTAATTATTTTAGAAGACAGTAAATTTGATAATAACTAAAACTACCAGTAGATAGGATGACAAAAACTGAAACTAAGCAATTTTATTGTAAACAATTCACCTTGAATTATGTCATTATTAAATGAAAATATAAATTCCCATCAAGTAATTATTCTCTAAACTACATAACAAATACCATACTTTATTAATAATACCCAAGTTTTCACAGAAATATGCCATTTTTGAAGTTCTTTGGGAAAACTACATGAACAACTTTCTTTAAGGAGTCTCATTATTGCAGAATTTGAGAGGCAACATAAATTAACTAAAACTAAGACAATTGATAGTATAACTAACTAAATCTTCTACATGGTATTGAAGAAAAACTAAAAACCAACTAAATCTTCAGGGAGAATTTGGGAAAAAAACTAAAACTAAGCATTCAAGATATTTTTTTAGTATGAATAACTAAAACTAAGAAAGTCTGGAATCGCTAAACCAAAACAACACTGCTCTGGAGTCCTGTCTCAACTATCTGCCTCATACTTGTGCTTCATATACATCAATCAGCTTTTACATACTCAAATGCTTATGTATAGCAACAGTTAAAACTTGAGAACCAAGATTGCAACTATCAGGGTTGTATCTACTGGGGTGGGGTGGGGGGGGGGGGGGGGGGGGGGGGGGGGGGGGGAAGCTTCCCCCCCAAACTGCTCAGCTTCTCCCCCAAATTATCTCCTGCTGCTTTTGTTGAAACTGAGTAAAACTACACCTTCACAGTAAAAATGTACAAGTGACTTCATTGGCAACAAACACAGACTAGAGGAGGTAGGACACATTATACCTTAGACTGACCTTTACATTGGTATTATGAGCACATCCATTCAATAGCCACTACAAAGGTCATTCTCTGAGGTCAACTGTGACCTACCTCTTGTGAACAAGGACCACTGTTCTAGCTGCTAGCTAAATTGGACAGGTTCCTTATCAGGAAGAAGAGAGTTAGAGAGGAAGAAGTACCTGTTGATCAACCCATGGGATTCAGATGGTGTTTCAAAAGCACAGCAACCACCTCCACCAAAAGTTCCTGCTATGAGAGCTTATAAAAACAATTTGAAGTATGACAGTGCCTGGAAGAAAACTTATCCTTGGATTGAATATGACACAAGTAATCAAGGTATGCTATGTTCTATTTGTAAGGAACATGGTAAAGTACCAGTACAAGCCAGAGGTGCTTGGGTTACTAGGCCTGTGAATAACTGGGTAAAGGCCCATCTTTGTTAAAAAAGCATGCCCAATCTGACTGGCATATTGTAGCAGTGGAAAAGAAGGCCCTTTCACTCTCTGTTTCTGAGCATGGAACTGTAATGGAACAGATAGCAAATGCTAGTGAAGAGCAGAAAAAGCTAAACCGTGATTTGCTAAAAAAGCATATTCGATCCCTGTATTTCCTAGTGAAACCACATTCCACATACAACCACATTTGAACCTCTCATATCATTACAAATTGAGAATGGTGACACTAGGTTGCAGGTTCATCGTGATACATGCCCCTGAAATGCTACTTATGAATCCTACACTATTGTAGTTGAGCTTCTGGCAAGTATCAGTGAAGTATTGAAGAAAATTGTTTTATCCAGCTTACATACTAGTGAATATTATTCAATGACTGATGAGAGCACGGACTCTGCATCAAAAGAAGAGTTATCAGTCTGTGCTAGATGGCTTCATGACGGTAAGGTGGTGGAATACTTTCTTGGAATCATTCATGTTAAAGAAACTACAGCAAAATCCATTTCTGATCATCTAATTGCTTTTCTAAAGTCTTTAAATATCAGTTTAACAAAACTGCGGGGTCTTGGCTTTGATGGTGCTAGTAACATGTCGGGCCATAGAAGTGGTGTACAAAGACGATTGAAGTTACATTCACCCTCAGCTATTTATATCCATTGTCACACACATAGGTTACAGCTTGCTGCTATCAGTGCTGCTGAGGAACATCGGCAAGTAAAGCGAGTCTTGGGAACACTGTTAACTATCATGAAAGTATTCCACTATTCCCCCCAAAAGGCAGAAAAGTTAATTGAAATTCAGAATGAGCTTAACTGTCCTGAATTAAAAATGCAAAAACCTAGTGATACCAGATGGCTTGCCCATGAAAGAGCAGTACGAGCTGTGCGGAGAAGTTTACCAGCATTGGTAGCTACATTTGAAGAAATGTATGATCAAACTGGTGATGCTGAAGCATCCAGACAGATTGTCTTCAGTTTCAGGTAAATGGCAAGGGTCAAACACTGATGCTGCTCCAATTAGATCAGTTGACCCCATTCTACTAATTGTGTGGTCAATAACACTCTGTATATTATATGGACGAGAGGTGCTGCACAAAAACTCTGTCTTCTCCTCTTCTGTAACCTTAATATTTTTGTGTCCAAGCTGTCCTTGGTCAGAGAAAACACTTTCATGATTCTTGAACCATGTGCTAGTGTCAGGCTTTCCCTTCAACTCTTTTAGCCTATTTATGGTATTTGTCACCATAGTAGGAACACTAGCAAGATCTAGTTTCTCACTTTGTAAGCTACCTTGGAGCTTAGCAACCGTGTGTAAAACATCAGAAAGCATGCAGATGGTAGCCACAATGAGATATTTTAATAGCAATGTTGATATACCGTGTATGGTAAAGAAAAAATTGCCAAATTGACTGATTTCTATGGAATGAAACAGAAAGTGAAATGTGATGGACAAGAAGGTGAATCAGAACCTGACATCGATATTGAAGGAACAGAAGCTGAATGGAAACTATTTCGGAGGCAAACAGTACAAAGGCAGTTCAATTCAGTTCAATTCATCAAGTATTGTCTAGGCTAATTTGTGAAGGTGATGTAGCAGCAACTTTTCCCAACTTGTCTAAGTTAGCCTCCATACTGTCTGTGCTACCTGTTACAACAGCTACTGTGGAACGTACTTTCAGCAGCATGAAACTTATTAAAACCAGATTGTGAAAAAGAATGGGTGATGGCACTCTTGATAGCACTATGCGAATCTGTATTGAAGGTCCTGATCATCTATCTAGTGATATTTTAGAACAAATACTTGATTATTACAAAGCAATAAAAATTCGAAAAATCTCACTTTAATATTTTAATTTTGTAAATGTAATTTTCAATACAATATGTTTTGTTACACTTGATATATCTCTCTATTACATCATAAGGACATGACTTAGCTTCCCCCCAAAACAAAATTCCTAGATAGAACCCTGACTATGGGTACTCATGTATCTAGCTGAGATATACTCTGGTGTTGTAACACTTTATCTCTCCTTGTTATATGGGGGATGTGGGAGAAGGAAAGGTTTCTGGTGAGTTTTTCAATGTTAGATTCATTTGGAGCCATCAATCAGATTGCAGTGGCATTTCTTTAAGAGCCATCCTCCGCATGCAGATTAAAAACAAAAGCAAAAACAAAACAAAAAAAACTTTGTGTCGTGAGCCATCATGGAAAAATGAAAACTGAGCTGAAAATGTCTTGTTGGAACAAAAGCAGGCAAGGTTGAGAAGTCAGGGGGTAGCAGGAGTTGGAAGATACCAAGGGGCTGTAACTTTATCACCACACTAGTTATTATTTGAAATGCATTATAGTTATTGCAATCCATTTAGTGTTATTGTTAGAATAACAGACACAAGGCATATATATTTTTGCCATATAATTAGCCAAGCACATGAGTAACATGATGCACGTGCACGGTAAGTAGAATCCACATAACTGGAATTTAAATGGTTAGCTCCCGGGACTAGCTGAGATCTACTCATCACCATGGCAGAAATCTTAAATATTGCCCACCTTGACCTCCCATGATGTAATAGTTGAGATCAGGATGCTAAGAACACCAAGAGTTAATATATCATTTGGGATGACTTTTTGACTGCAGGCTATATTGTTGAGCAAATACTCTGAGAGATAGCCGGCTATATCTTATGCATTGAATTTGATAAAAAATAATTATCTCTTTGTTATATATTCTTCTTCCTTTTTTTCTTAGGTCTCTGCAGCCTTGCCTTATGTGAGACCGTTTATTTATTATCGCTCAAATCAATGATCATTAGTCTCTGCAAAGTTTACAGGAAGCTTGTTTTGCATTTATCATGACACGTGAAAGAATAGGAGGTCACTGCATCTATGTGCAGTTAAATAGTCTGCCATGCATGAACAAGTAAGAGTCCATCATACTTAGATTTACGGATAGCTAACATGAACTAGAGTGTGTTTCAACTCAAACTCTGGTAGTGAATCTGTTGTATTAACTGGTCATATTTAGAAGAATTTATTTGAACTACATTAATAGTTTCATCCACACTTCTTGTGTCTGTCTCTCTTTACTTGCTTGTCAATGCTCACTGATCTGTTGTAGTATTCTCATTACCACACCACCATTACTGTGCAACCCAATTTTTAAGATTGAAATGATCAATGATTAAAGTGCACAGGAGTGTGAATGCATTTATAGTGGTGATAATGACCACAAAACCAAACAGGAAGTTACAAGCAATCATAGTCATAAGTTTACCACATCTACGTAGACATCAGTATATAACTACTGTAACAGTTAGCTTTAAAGGCAAGATTTCCTTAGTGTGAAGTGACCAAGCAAAAGGAAGTGAAACTAGGAAGAGTTATACTATTAGAGTCAACGGTACATTGGTAGTGCATGTTATTATTGTAATTATTTCCATAATGTGTTGGTAAAGATTTCCATGCTTGGCTCTTCAGACAGTCTTAGTTAAGTACTTAAGCTTTTGTTTCCTTTATCAATAGTCATATGCAACGCACCATAGCGGCCAACCAGTATCCACGAAAAGTGAATGTTAAAAAGGAGAATAGCTACAATTAGATTTGAGCCATCAAAAAGCAAATCACCTTAACTTTTACTAGAATAATGAACTTCAACTCATAGTAGGTCTTCAAGAATACTGAAGGTGAGTAACTTACTTAATTTAAGGCTCTTAGACAATCTTATAAAGTTTATTTGTAGCTCATGGTAAACTATTTCCTCCTTAGCTCATTACTTCAAGTATAAATTGCATGAAACTTTGTAATATGTTCAATTTATGTGTAGAGATGCCCCCAGCCAAAAGGAAAGGATCGAGAGCAATGCTTGGAAAACTGTTTAGCATGCTCAGCTTATTTATAGTTTCTATGTCACTTTATTTTTAGAATCATTTTCTTCACATGAGCAATGAGTCAGTTGTGCATGCCCAGTTTATTCTGTATTTATTTGATATACACACACAGTCAGTCAGTACCTCAAGCAGTCTATTATTAGAGTCTCTCGACACCATCCCTGTCTCAACTAATTAAATTTTGTCGGTCAGGATTGGCAGAGTAGCTGGGAGGGCAAGTGGACTGCCTCAAGAGTTAATGGCGGCAGCTATTTTAGAGTGTTATTTCTTTTTGCATAGGAACACACCCTAGTCATTACATTATGAATCTTTCCTCTAGTTCACCCATCATTTGTATTATAGTTCGTATACTATAGTTCTTGGTAAGGAAGTTTAGCTTGCTTATACTTGTAAAAGGGAAAGGAAAAGTGTATTAAAAAGAGTGGATGTGGTTATGTATGTGTCTCTACCACATTCTAAGTGATGTTTATAATTATTTGAACCATGGAATACCCTGCCTTGTATTCCCTTATGAGGTATAATCTGTGAGAGGACACACACACACACACACACACCCACACACGCCCACACCCACCCACCCACACACACAATACTTATTACACGATCCAGAATGTGATATGGTGAAATGTTTCAGGAGCCGGCTAATTTATTTTCATGAGCCAGAGGTGAATGAAAATTAAGCCTGAGAGTGAAATATCTAGCCATATCACTCTGACAGAGTGTAATAAGTGGTTTATTACACACTAGATATATTCACTGTTGTAGTTAGTACTAGAGGACTAGTAACTCACAGGTAAAGTTGGTTGTTGGGGCTATCCACACCCCCAGCTGATACTTTAACAGCTGCTCTAACCCAGTGAGTACTACACACAAGAGGAAGGTAGCTGAAAAAAGCTGGGAATGAGATAAGTTTGGTAGGTAACCTACCAAACTTGTCTCATTCCTCCGAAGTAAATAAGAAAAGAAAAAAAGATGCTAAATGCAGGAATATTTCCAGCAGTTTCAAATGTGTTTTTGCAGTTGTCAAAAGCTGAATTGTTTCTACATTTTAAAAATGTAGCAATATTTCCTACATTTTGGATGCAGGAATATTTCCAGCATTTTTCAAATGTGTTTCTGCAGTTGCCAAAAGCTGAATTGTTACTACATTTTAAAAATGCAGCAATGTTTCCTACATTTTGGATGCAGGAATATTTCCAGCATTTTCAAATGTGTTTCTGCAGTTGTCAAAAGCTTGAATTGTTCCTACATTTTAAAAATGCAGAAATGTTTCCTACATTTTGGAAATGCAGGAATATTTCCAGCATTTTTCAAAAGTGTTTCTGCAGTTGTCAAAAGCTGAATTGTTCCTACATTTTAAAAATGCAGAAATGTTTCCTACATTTTGGAAATGCAGGAACATTTCCAGCATTATTCAAATGTGTTTCTGCAGTTGTCAAAAGCTGAATTGTTCCTGCATTTTAAAAATGCAGAAATGTTTCCTACATTTTGGAAATGCAGGAACATTTCCAGCATTTGCAAATGTGTTTCTGCAGTTGTCAAAAGCTGAATTGTTCCTACATTTTAAAAATGTAGAAATGTTTCCTACATTTTGGAAATGCAGGAATATTTCCAGCATTTTTAAAAAGTGTTTCTGCAGTTGTCAAAAGCTGAATTGTTCCTACATTTTAAAAATGCAGAAATGTTTCCTACATTTTGGAAATGCAGGAACATTTCCAGCATTATTCAAATGTGTTTCTGCAGTTGTCAAAAGCTGAATTGTTCCTACATTTTAAAAATGTAAAATGTTTCCTACATTTTGGAAATGCAGGAACATTTCCAGCATTATTCAAATGTGTTTCTGCAGTTGTCAAAAGCTGAATTGTTCCTGCATTTTAAAAATGCAGAAATGTTTCCTACATTTTGGAAATGCAGGAACATTTCCAGCATTTGCAAATGTGTTTCTGCAGTTGTCAAAAGCTGAATTGTTCCTACATTTTAAAAATGTAGAAATGTTTCCTACATTTTGGAAATGCAGGAATATTTCCAGCATTTTTAAAAAGTGTTTCTGCAGTTGTCAAAAGCTGAATTGTTCCTACATTTTAAAAATGCAGAAATGTTTCCTACATTTTGGAAATGCAGGAACATTTCCAGCATTATTCAAATGTGTTTCTGCAGTTGTCAAAAGCTGAATTGTTCCTACATTTTAAAAATGTAAAATGTTTCCTACATTTTGGAAATGCAGGAATATTTCTTACATTTTGGAAATGCAGGAATATTTCCTACATTTTTCCAATGTGTTTCTGCAGTTGCCAAAAGCTGAATTGTTCCTACATTTTAAAAATGCAGAAATGTTTCCTACATTTTGGAAATGGAGGAATATTTCCAGCAATTTTTCAAATGTATTTCTGCAGTTGAGGCTGTGTCGATGAAAACTGGAATCTGTTTTGAGCTCTCTACTCCATCAATTAGCTGTTCTTAATAGTTGATACCTACATATATAATTTTATATAAATATTATAATTTGTAATTTTAATCTTAAATGATTCAAGCACTTTCACCTTTTATTGGCTGAGATTTTGTCTTCTGACTGAGCTGATGAGCATGTTCAAGCTAGTTAGTCCACCAGGTAGAGGCATTGACAGTTGCTTTACTTAAATATATTTAATCCATTTCAAAGTATTTTCCAATAATTTCAAATTGTCAGGATATAGTAGGGTGCCACTATCAATGGCAAATTGCTGGGAAAAGTGTTGCCATTGAGAAGAAAAGAAAGCCCACTTTGAGGCAATCAGAATGGGCCGGTACTCCATTCTTTATAAAACATGACACACTCTCCTGATTCATTACGTTGAAACTTGAATTGCTGTGCCTTAAGATGGTCATGGAGTAGAGGAGTTTGATCTGCCTTAAGATGGTCATGGAGTAGAGGAGTTTGATCTGCCTTAAGATGGTCATGGAGTAGAGGAGTTTGCTGTGCCTTAAGATGGTCATGGAGTAGAGGAGTTTGATCTGCCTTAAGATGGTCATGGAGTAGAGGAGTTTGATCTGACATCCAATCCTTGACATCAGTTACAGAATCCAAAACCACCACTTGTAGGAGGTGGTGAGAAAGAAACTACTATACTTTGACAAAGATCTGGAAGAAACAAAACAAGGAAAAGTGTACAGTTTCATGTAGCTTATAACTATGCTAGGTTAGGTGACCTGGAATAGTCAGTCCATTGCGATGTTGCAGTATTCGAGATATGCATGAAAATGTTAGGTCTATATCCTCATGAGTATGTCCAACTGGTAGGAATCCAAACTTCACCTACACACATAAATATCTATATCAACCTGGGATCAGTCAAATCAAATCCTAAATACCTTTCTGAACACTCCCAATTCAACCAATATAGCAGCAAATGTGAGTGTAAACTTGTTCTTATTATCACGACAAGTATTATCCATCTGAATATACAGCACTTCTGGTAATCCATCCTGCAGCTTATATTTTTACATCACTATGAATCACTTTACATCATATTGATAGAATTCTTACCTTCAACTGATAAAATACTCGTAATAAAACTTCCACAGTCAGATTGGAGTCATGGTTAAATTGTCCACTGTCTATGAACATCATAGTGAATCGGCCATGAACTTTAACTCCAGTGATACGTGTTTCCAGCCTGTAAGCACCAGCCATCACTTTGGGGTTGTTGACAATGTGGGGTATTCTTGTTTTAAAAAATGCCTGAAATTATTGTAAAGCCCTTTAGCTACACACTGATGATAGCACAAGATTTGGGCTACTATGCAATATTCAGAAGTTACACAAACTCATAGGTAAAAAATAATGATGCTATAAGTAGCTATATGAACCAATACAAACTAAAACATATTACCTCTTGTTCTGTTCCTTGTGGGGTTAGTCAATAAGGGAAGCATCTCCAGGCCACAAGCTGAAGAACCATTGCTACAATCAGAACTAAACAATAAGCATCCATCAACTTCCATCTTGAACTCCATTCAAGAATTTGAATTTTGCCTATTGTCCAATGAGCTTGCTGGAAGCTCAGGAAGTAATTAACACCATGTGGTTTTTTTATAGCCTGTAGCCAATAGAATTCAGTGTTTAGTAAAATGGCTTCAATTCAGGCAGTGAACATTGCAGCTTAGAATGTGTAAATGTTTCTTCAAAACCTTGGCATTTGATTTCTTCACACAAGACAAGCAAGTTTTTCTTTGGAAAAAAGGAAGTCGAATGAAGTTAACCAATGGTGTTTCCAGTGGACCTGTTGTATATGCATCTGTTAGGAGTGCAGATGTCATAAACGTGAGTATTTTAATAGTCATTGCTATAATACTACCATTTTAGCTGCCTACATTGATTAGTTAGGCTTCCACAATTTGGAGTTTTTTGGTGCGACAAAGAATAAACTAGCTAGCATAATGTCTGTGTGTTTCTAGCAAGCTACCATCAACATTTTGTTTGATAATTTGTTTCCTCAGTGTAAAGGTCATGACAAAGAATTGCCGACTTGCCAACTTTACAAAGGATGCTAATGATTTCGGTGCGGAAATGGCTCCTTATCTTTCTGATGTGATGACCTTTTGTGCCAGTCTATCTTCAAAGACAATGAAGCCACAGATGGAGACATCAATTTTGTCTAACGATCCAGCCTCTTCACAAGGAAGGAAGAGATGCAGAAGTACTGCTGAAGCTATTGATCCACCTAATGCTAAGATGACCAAGAAAGGGTATAAAGAGCAAAAACGTGATCTAGAAGAAAAAATTCCATATCAAATAAGTGAGATATCATGTGTTCTTTTATTTATTTATTATTATTGCTTCGTTTTTGTGGTATCATTGACAAGCATGTATAGTAGCTATTTAGATTGTTGTCAGGATAGTAGGGAATATATGTATATTAAGTGTATTTCTTAGTAGAATGGGAATGCATATGCAAAGCAATTGAAAAATAATTTTTTTCTATTTTTATATCTTGGATATTGACCTTACCATGCATTGACAGAAAACTTGCCAAGATTCAATTGCTGTTTGATCCGAGAAACACCTGACTGGAATTGAGTAGCGCTAAATCAAGGAAACTTAACCAATGATGGAAGCTTTTTTTTTTATCTTACTATTATAATTGATATAAGCTTTATGCTCACAACCTAATCATACTAATTTTTTTTATAGCCATTGTGGGTCTATTGTGTATGTATGTTTGTTTGGGTTGCATGTGCTTGGGATAGTGTACAATGAATAGTTACATGATGTGTTGTATTTGTGCTAAAGTAGTGTCCCCATGCAAGTAAACCACATTTATTAATTAGGACTTAATTATTATTTTGGTGCTCAGCATTAACTTCTACTGCTTGCCTTTTTGCTGGGCTGGATATCCTCTAGAAACATGGGCTGGCTTCTGGGAGATTGACATATACTGTACATCCATGCACACATGTTATACCCATTCTTATACACATACACACACACACATATATACCACACTATGTACATGTTGAGCCGACTGAAATTTGATCATGCTGGAGGAGATTTGTGAAAGGAGGAAATAATGAGTGTAGTGGGAGGAATAATTTGTAAACAGTTTGTGTCTTATACTGTGATAGTAAGCATAAGGAAGATTCTTTTGACTCTTTGGTACCAATTTAACAAAGCTGCACTACTACACATTGTGGGTTACCTTCCTATTGACACAGATAATTGAGGTTTCATGGGTTTGAACTAGTCACTGGGTACTTATGCAACTATTTCTCTGTGATGTTTCCTAATTGTCCTGCATCACAATTATTATTAATGAAATCAGAGGTCTTTGCTGATTGGTGCCAGGCCTAAGCTACCAGTCAGAGAAGCCTAATGGAGAAAAGGAAGAGAAAAAACTTTTTTTTGCCAGGGTTTGCTATCAAGCCACAAGTTGTATTCAGGCTTACCCAATTCATAAACCACAATAGCCACAAAGTTCATGTGTGCCTGGCAGCTGGTTGGACTGTGATGCACTCATTAAAAACAATATCATATTCTTTTTCCAAGATTTGCCAGGACTATAGAGTTTTATATTACTCAATCAATTGGAAAGCTTTAAGCCAAACTTGATAATGAAGGCAAAAGTAGTAAGTAGTAGTCAAATGAAAAAAATTAAATACATGACATACAACTGATGTCTCAACTTCTTACCACGCAATGAGGCTGACAACAATAACTTAAATTATAAATGTGTGCTTATAGAGAGAGTATGGGTGGTCTCAGCAAAAGAGTGAAGTCACTTGATGGGTGCTTGGAATTGAATGAGTAAATGAGGGCAAGCTAGAACAGCTGGTTGGTTGGGTATGGAATGTTATCCACAGGTAATTAATTAATTATGCTTTTCAATTAAAAAGTCTTTGCATGTGTTGCTAGTTTGTTTATTATTATTATTTTTTATGTTGTAACCTCTTGAAATTTTCAGCCCATGTCCCAGTGTAGTGGTTCTACCTGGAGATGTATATAAATGTGTTCGTATGATGCATGCAGTATATAGTGCGTATGCATGTGTACTTCTGTGCTGAATTGTTGAAAGGATATTTCCATCAGTATAATAATATATCTCTACAGTGAGCCGTAACCTTTTTAATTGGTGTATTTTCTCAAGCTGAGATGATATGTAGCTATAACAATTTGTCAATCTTTATGAAGCACTACTGCCCCGATCGAATATTATGTACAATCTAAGCTATTGTATCAGCTACCAAATACTGAGGTCCATTTTTATTTCAAAGTTTTGATCAATCTGATGGTTGCTAAATAACTTTGGCTACTCTAAGAAGATTATGAGGCCAGTCAGTCATATATATTTATACACAAATATTCAAGGTTGTTGCTTTTATTAGGGCAATGACCTTTATGCTTCTTCAATTTTCCAAGACTTGTAAATTAAATGTGACTTGTTTTAATTACTGTGTACTAACACTCATGGATATAATTAATTATGCCCTTGAACTTATTTAGAATATGTGACTGGCTTCAATTTCTACATATTAAAACTCGTGAATATCATTACTTTGAAACGGTAGTTCACAAAACCCCCCTGAATCCCCACCATACCTACACAACTACATTCTCTGGGAGAAAGTTCCTTCAAAGATTGATCTTATTTCAGTTTATAGTTATGGTGTGTTTGTTATAGGAGATTAGGGGATAATATTATGAACTGTTGAATAACATTTTAACATTTTGTGTAAAGTAGTTGTCACGACAACATAGCATTTATGTCTAATTACATGACGTTATTATTACCCTGAAATACCATGTAGCCAGATTGTTGTTTATCGCAGGTGTGTACGATTTTTTTTTTGATTTGCTGAAGCCTTCTGATTACTACCAAGTCAGGGAGGTAAAGGAATGGTTTGTACAATATTTAGTGAACGTATTAAAAGAAGAGGAGACTGACCATGAAGACTAACTGATTCCCTACTTGTGATTGCATCATGCAGTGCCAATGAATTCAGGGCTGTAAAAATGGACATAATTATACTTATGAGGTAAAGTCGTTCAGTAAGCTATTAAAGTTAAGTATACATTATAAACATAATAGGTAATTGGAGGAGTACAGCGTTGGCATGCCGCCATAAGGAATATTAATACTATGGGAACGCGCAACATAGCCAGTAGGAAATGCGCAATATATGGAAATGACATTCCAAGGATGGCGGCCATGATGTTGGCAAAGCAGCACAACAAATTCAACAGTATTCAATGTTCCACTGGATTTGCAGAACTGGCGGCATGTTGTTGAAAGTTATATTTCGAGCATTTTGCTATGGGCAGATGACGGTAAAACTGACTTACCCAGGGAGAGATATCACTCAAAAAAATATATTGCATTTCAGCAAGAATGTTTGGCTTTATTGACAACTTCCCAAATTGTAAGGTCATTTTTTTTGCTATCTATGTTTAATTATATGCTGTATTTAACAGAATCAAACAATTATAGAGCAGGCCATACAGATGGCACTACAGCCTGCTGCAGTCTATCATAAAATGCAGGATGTTTTAAGGAGATATGAGTTGGGAAAGTTAAAAGGCCAAAAAGAAAGATTGATGATTGGAGGAACCCTTCAAAAAGCTCTCCAAGGAAAGTATTCTTTCAAGCTGTCTCACTTCAAGTGTTTCCATGGCTTATTTCTAGCAAACAAAAGCAAGACATTTTCTGGCAAAATAAGTGCAGGAAAATTTCCTGCAAAAAGATAAAGCGGGAAATTTTCTGGCAAATTAAATGCAGGAAAATTTCCTGCAAAAAGATAAAGCGGGAAATTTTCTGGCAAATTAAATGCAGGAAAATTTCATGCAAAAAATAATGTGGGAAATTTTCTGGCAAAATGAGTGCAGGAAAATTTCCTGCAAAAAATATTGCAGGAAATTTTCTGGTGCACCGAGTGTACGTATCTTTCTTGTGAAATATGTACAGGAAATTTTATGCTAAAGGGACATATTTCGTCAAACTTTCATGGTGCAGGAAAATTTCCTACAACCAATATGAAAAGTTTTATGGTGACCATATGTGTGGGTTTCTTGCAAACAAATAGCAGACAGAGATACTCCTTACATTTTAATACTCTCCTTTATGTATTTTGTCTTCATCATAATTTCTTTCACTTTATCATTAAGTTTGGTATCTTATTGAGGTAAATGGCCTGCATTTGCAGAACCCTTTTTACTTTATGAAAATTATGGTAAGTATTTTTAAAGACATGCGGCTGCTATTATTTTCATATTTGGAGTATCAATGTGAGAAATATCCAACATTTTGATGCACTTATTTTTATATTGAATATACTCTATGAGCGATCCTTCCTACATTTTGCTTGTAATACTCTCATTCTTGTATATTGTAATGATTATATGAAGAATCTCTCCTGCATTTTGACAGTGTAATTTGTATATTCTGGGAACTAAGAAGGAAATTGTCCTACAGTTTTGATAATTTGTTGTAGATTTGGATAGTGTATGTAAGAAATTTCCTGCATTTAAAAAAAATGAACATAGAAATTGGAAATTCAAATCATTTAAACCTTAATTATGACTCCAGCTTGCTTTTTTGTTTTCTTATTTTGTTCGGAGAGTGTTGGTTGCTATAATTACATGGGTAACATGCAATACAAGTACTACAAGTACTACAATAACCTTCTTTTGTTTCTATCTGATTAAAAAATTGGCTCTACTAAGTGTCCACTTTTTCAACACCAAACTAGTCACTACTGAAAAACTACTCTCTTCTAAAATATTAAGTACTTCCTGTGCTTATCATTTCAAGGCTATCAAAACTTGACTTCCTACTCTCCAGTCTACCTACATAGCCTATAAACAACATTGGCCATAGTCAGAGAGATAGCTGCAAATTTCTGTCTGCTACTAACTGAATGTCTTTAAATGAAATCATATTGATGTAGCTAAACTATGTAAACTAAGATACCACTTGGTGCATGACGAAAAGAAGTTACAGCTAAACAGGAGAGGATAAAATCATCACTACAGCAATAGATTTAGTTTAATTGATGATTACGGGCAACAATTTTTTTCATCAATTAAGCATTCTCTAAACAAAAAATAGGTTTGCCGCTTAAATAAAATATGTACTAATAGGTTGTTTAAGAAAAAACTTGTTATTATTTCCTGTTCCTATTCCTCTATTTGCTTGGTTGCAGGTTGTGGTGAATAATTTATTTCCAGACTGGATGTGTTAAAATACTACGTTAGAATTCCCTCGTCCTATTTTCTGCATCTATTGCACTGAAATACATGGGGGCAGAGGGAACTCATACAAACTTACAAAGACAGATGTTGTGATACCCTTTCCTTCTCTATCAAATTATAAATAAAATACTAGCTTATTTATTGTCCTTATTGTCAACACCAACCAGCTGTCAAAGCAGAAAAGATCTTTCTTCTATAATATGAAGCACTTTCTGAACTTATCACCTCAAAGCTATCTTCTGTGCCTTTAGAGTCAACATCTCTTCTCCAGTCTACTCTACAAGTCTAGACTACAGTGATAAAGCTGCCACAGCCAGAGAGGTAGCTGCAGGCTCCTGCCTCTTATTCATCTCTAAGTGAAGCCCTTGTGAAAATTTATAACATAAACTATGGGTCTACTCTGTCTCAAGTGGCTCCTTATCTTCTTCATGTCTTTGACTTGTTCTTGTCTGGCCTCATTACTGATAGAAATACTTCACAAGCTCTCCTTCTAGAGCTTGTTGTCAACAGTGACTGGTAAATTCAAATAGTCAGAATGACTCAAATTTGGTACTACAAAAGTTACCACTGCTCAAGAAAATGAGGTAAGAAAGTAATTTTGTATTTGAGTGCTAAAATTGATTGTCTTTTGTTTTTGTAGGTGAGAGCTTGTCAAGAATTCACGGTAATTCAGATAGTCAAAGTAACTTCAATTTGAATACTACAGAAGTATCAATACTCAAGAATGATGTAAGTAGTATTCCTATTTGGTTGGCTAACAATTACAATAATAACACTGGTTTATTTTTTTATCGTAGCTGAGAGCTTTTTCAAGATTTACTGGTGATTGAGATTATCAGAATGGCAGATGTTTGATACTACAAAAGTTACCATTAATCAGGTAAGAGAGTGATTTTGTATTTGTTTGCTGAAATAAAAGGTCATAACTGCTATTATAGTGTTTGCATGAACTAAGCTAAAACATAGTAACAATACTTAATTTTATGTTACCTAACTATCAGGCTCGCTCGCCATTTGTGCTCAAGTACACCACTAGTTGGCGAGCGAGACAGTATTAGGGGTGGATAATTCAAAATAGGGTATATGTTATATGTATGTATGTATGGATGGTACGTATGCTCTTTAAACGCGCACGCCGGGAACTTTTTTCTCAGAAAAAAAACGCGGCTTTTTAGGCTTGACTCCAGTTTATTCTGAAACTACAGCATTAAGCAAACCTTACTTTATACTTAAGCTCCAAAGTGTGAGAAAATTCCTGCGAAAACGCTTGCTTTTCAAGAAACAGAAAGTTGATTCGACCGGTTACTATGGCGGCATTGAAGACCCTTTACCAGAGTTAAATTCAAAACTTCGCCATTTTTCCGGCTAAGTGCGGCTTGCTAGTTGTCAAGAGCCACCTGTAGTCTGTACTAAGAGAGCTATCACTACTTCTGAAAAGCGTATGTAAGCACATAAAGTATTAATGCTAAGGAAGCTACTACTACTCGACGGATGCTGAGGTAAGTACGTAATTCCATATTGTTAGCTAAATATGCAAAAATAACTCTGGCCTTTCTTTTTTATAGCTAAGAGCTTGTTGTCAACAGTGACTGGTAAATTCAAATAGTCAGAATGACTCAAATTTGGTTCTAAAAAAGTTACCACTGCTCAAGAAAATGAGGTAAGAAAGTAATTTTGTATTTGTGTGCTAAAATTGATTGTCTTTTGTTTTTGTAGGTGAGAGCTTGTTGTCAAGAATTCAAGGTAATTCAGATGGTCAAAGTAACTTCAATTTGATACTACAGAAGTTATCAATACTCAAGAATGAGGTAAGTAGTATTTGTTGGCTAAAATTACAAATAATAACAATGGTTTATTTTTTATTGTAGCTGAGAGCTTGTTCAAGAGTTACTGGTGATTGAGATTATTAGAATGGCAGATGTTTGATACTACAAAAGTTACCATTAATCAGGTAAGAGAGTGATTTTGTATTTGTTTGCTGAAATAAAAGGTCATAACTGCTATTATAGTGTTTGCATGAACTAAGCTAAAACATAGTAACTATACTTAATTTTATGTTACCTAACTATCAGGCTCGCTCGCCATTTGTGCTCAAGTACACCACTAGTTTAGATATATGTATGGACGTATGTATGTCATTTTGTACTTTGACCCTCGCATTTTTGTGTTAGTTATGTGGTCGACCCCGTCCCAAATTGCACTGAACAGAATCCACTGGTTTATCGATCAGTACCCGTATCACCCTAGAAATTGAATTGTTTACCGTTTTGAATTCTTTTGCGGGTGCAGTTCAAACTTGAAAACTTAAGGGACTTCCATTTCTATTTGAGTTAGTGGTGGTGGTAAGTCAATGCGCTCTTTGTCATGGTTATAAGCCATGCGCAACAGTATTTACTTGAAAATACATTGTCCACTAGACTACTGCGAAGGTAAGTCTGTGTAGGTGTATGTCCAGTTGTGTCAAAGCATTGTGTGTTGCAACCACTACTTAGCTAAAGAATATCACAAAGAAAACTTTTAAATAACGTGTATTGTTTTGTTGTTGTTTTTTTCTTTCCAAGCAGTTGCAGAGAGTTGTTACTATGGCACTGAAATCCCTTTACCCTGTATGCTAAATTTAAAAACTGGACCTTATTTTCAGTAGCTTCAGTGTTAGAAGTCAAAATCATTCATATAAAAATAGTATAGTCTTTAGGCTCGCTCGCCATTTGTGCTCAAGCACATCACTAGTGCATAATACTATATCAGTTCCAACAAAATTTTACTCTTTATCCATGTTTTGATATTTGCAGTAAAAATAATCAGAAGATTGTTTGTTTGTTTTGTTCAGGCCAGCTGAGCAGTCTCTTCAAGTTTTCCTCCCTGATGTCAAGAAGCGGCCATCAAATAACTATTATCATTATTTCACTTATTCATTCACTTATTCATTCACCTGTTGTAGTTGTCATTTTCTTTCATATTTCGTCGATGTTCGTCAATCGTCGATGTTCGTCGATGTTCGTCGATATTCGTGAGCTCCGTTTCCAAGTTATATTTTGTTTATTTATCCTCGTTCTTCCAGTTGTTGTTTTTGTCAGTTATTGTAAAGATCAAGTTACCTTGTGTCTATTCTAATTACATATAACTAACTGATCAGCCTGTTTAGGTTAACTTTACTTTTGATCACTTCAGTGATCTGGTCCTTCGAACACTCCTAAGTGCATTTATGAAGCTACCGCTCTTCTAAGTGCATTTGTAATTGTGTAGGGAGTTACGCCCCGACATGTTTTTTAAATAAATAAATTCAATTAAAATGACATAATTTATTAGTTTGAATGGATCAATTTGAAGCATAAATACATCTTTGAAATTAGCAATGTGATGATATCTGACCAATAATGAGTACATTAATTCCATTATAGTGTACACGCTTTTGTTTGAATACCAATTAATTATCTGATGTTTGATGTCTGTACCCAGTGGTAATATGGCCTGCATCACACTGGCACCAGTGCTCCTCCCCTGGGTCTGCCTCACATCTTGTTTTAACAAACTTGATGTTCGGTAGAGTAATGCCTTGACAGTTTCTCTCTTGGGATGTCTCGTCTCGATGAGCATCCACTGTGAAGCTGGGAAAGTAGTGAGGATTATATTTGCAAGAGTATGACCACTTGCACTCCTCTGTATCTTTCTGGCTCAAGCGAATATTATGTAGCAAATAATCACATCGTTGTCGAGAGGGCGTCAATACAGAACTTGTTATCAACTCATCATGCAATGAGTTAGCTCGTGGAGCATTTGAATCAGTAATGAGGCCAGAAAAGAACAAGTCAAACACACTGAAGAAGGGATATGGAGCCACTTGAGAGAGAGTAGACCCATAGTTTACATCGTAAGATTTCACAAGGGCTTCAGTTAGAGATGTGCAGTTAGTAGTAGACAGAGACCTGCATCTATCTCTCTGACTGTGGCAGCTTGTATCAATGTAGTCTGGGATTTGCATAGAGTACATAGGTAAGGAGGACATCAAGTCTAACTGTGCAAAACACAGCAGAAAGACTGGAAGAGAAGGGCAAAAAAAGAACTTCATATTCTTGAAGATAGTGCTGTCTTTGCTGTGGCGACTTGCTAATGCTGATTTGTCGCTAGCTAAATTCACCAGTTTATTTTATACTAAATAAAGTAAGGAAGTGTTGTAACATAAGTCATTGCATATTCGTATGAGTTTCCTCTCCTACGATTTCATTGCAATGCGTACATGAGGTACCAGACATTGTGTGAAGGACAGACAGATCATTGTACTGGCACTGAAATCATCTATCAGATCAGATATCGTTTAGCTTGTTTTTATTAGCAACAAGATAACTACATGTACTTTTTTCCCCAATACACAATAAAAGGGGAATTGTTATTGCATTTTGGATATACTTCATGTCATTCATTGCTTCATAGAATTTCCTATCAGATTTGTGGAATCTACTAGGTATGCCCAAATACCTCACACTAAGCCAAAATATTTGACATTCTCACTCATTTAGTTCTATTACATCGCCAGAAAAAAGCAAGTACAATAATATGGCCTATAATTCTACTTACGTCTCGGTATAAAACTAACTTAGAGCACGTTTGAGACATTATTGAAATGTAGCATAAAGTTTTGACCCCTTAGAGGTGGATTATCTATTGGTGGCTGTGCCTCAGTGTTTAAAGTATCTGTTAGTATGGTGTTTCTGGGTTTGATCATAAGAGCCAATATTTCATGTTATTGAACATGCTAGTAAAAGAAAGTGGATATATTATGTCTGGGCTACGAGCCCCGACTCTCCAGCTGAAGAGACGCCCGAGACTGTGCCCCAAGATGAATAACAACGAAGCCGGCCCTCTCACGAACTCTAACAATCCTATGCGCACACAGTTAAACCAACCCTTTACCCATTAACCTCATATAATCATATTCATACAACCTCAAACCAGCCCCCCTTGTTGCAAGCACCACAGAGTGCCAGCTATAGGGGTTGTGTCGGGATAAGCTCCACCTGTGCTAGGACCAGTCGCTCGAGGGAGTTACGCCATTAAGTGAATGTAATCGCTAAAAACAGGAGGTTTATATTCATATATATACTAGATGTGCTTTAGCACAAATGGCGAGCGAGCCTATGCACAAGTAACTCCAACAACAAGGTAAAACAGTTCTAAATTTCCAACACAATCATTCAGTCCATTTCTAAAATTGAGTAAGCTGTCATATCCATTATAAACTTTAAGTATGTATTGCACCTAACAGTGAATTTGTGACCTAAGTGCATCCCTTGACATTCAGAGACAACTTAATTCAAAGGGGTAAACAATTAAATTTCCTTGGAGAATATGGGGTCGCTAAACCAAAGGATTCTGTTTGGTGGAGGTATGGTCAGGGGTAGACCACGAAGCAAACACAAATGCAAGGGTCAAAGAACAAAATGACAAGGTACATCCACACATATATATAAACAAACAAATATCCCTAATTTTCAATTGTGTACCCCTGATAGTATCTCACTAGCTTCGCTCACTCACCAATTATATATATATATATATATATATATATATATATATATTTATTTATTTACTCCACACTAGATATCTTCACAATGATATCTTTAGGTACATGATCGATGAAATAACTCAAGAATTTCACAATTGTTATTTCACTCTGTACTGAGTAAGCTCACACCATTCAAAATCTTCAGTAGTACAACATAAGGATTACTTTGTTATACATAGGAGAAACACCAGGGTCACTCATCTAGTAATACACCAGTGTTTCTCCTATGTATAGGTACCAGTTTACACAGGTGTGTATAACATTGATATAACAAAAGTATGCTACATGTGTAAACCATATGTAAACAATATGTATACTACATGTATTACTTAAGTATATCAAAAATATACTGTGCAAAACACAGCAGTGAACTCATACCTACATGCAATACAAGTGCTACAATAACCTTCTTTTGTTTGTATGAGTTCCCTCTGCCCCCATGTATTTCAGTGCAATAGATGCAGAAAATAGGACGAGGGAATTCTAACGTAGTATTTTAACACATCTAGTCTGGAAATAAATTATTCACCACAACCTGCAACCAAGCAAATAGAGGAATAGGAACAGGAAATAATAACAAGTTTTTTCTTAAACAACCAATTAGTACATATTTTATTTAAGCGACAAACCTTTTTTGTTTAGAGAATGCTTAATTGATGAAAAAAACGGTTGCCCGTAATCATCAATTAAAACTAAATCTATTGCTGTAGTGATGATTTTATCCTCTCCTGTTTAGCTGTAACTTCTTTTCGTCATGCACCAAGTGGTATCTTAGTTTACATAGTTTACATCAATATGATTTCATTTAAAGACGTTCAGTTAGTAGCAGACAGAAACTTGCAGCTATCTCTCTGACTATGGCCAATGTTGTCTATAGACTATGTAGGTAGATTGGAGAGCAGGAAGTCAAGTTTTGATAGCCTTGAAATGATAAGCACAGGAAGTACTTAATATTTTAGAATAGAGTAGTTTTTCAGTTGTGACTAGTTTTAGGTGTTGAAAAAGTGGACACTTGGTAGAGCCAATTTTTTAATCAGATAGAAACAAAAGAAGGTTATTGTAGCACTTGTATTGCATGTAGGTATGAGTTCCTCTCCTCCAAATTCAGTGCAATAGATGTAGATGATAGGAGGAGGGAATTTTAACATATGTATTTCAACACATCCAGTCTGAAAATAAACTATTCACCACAATTTGCAACCAAATTCAAATTGAAGCGAATAGAGGAATAGGAACAGGAAATTAAGTTGTTATTATTAGCCTTTTTTTCTCTCTCCTAATTTCAATGATCGAGGTGATTCATTTTAGTGACCTTTTGGTTACCTTTTGCATTACAGGTAATATTATAAGGAACAGCTGTTTTGTATTAGTTTGATTGTGTCTTGCTCCATCTCCCCTGGCATTTCGAAATTAATTAGACTCTATAACCAGCTTTATGTATTATTTCTCTAATATCAGTGTATATATAATATGTGTTAGCTGACACATATAAACTCATGCAGTCAATGAAACAGTTTATTGCCACTAAATGATGAGTTTTTAAAGACAATAAGTAATGCTACATAATGTCTTGATTCTGTTTGTACTATTGACTAGAGTCCTCAGTTTGTTTTGTTAAACTTCTGCTTCTTAACAGCACAATATTAAAGTTTAAGCTCTAAAGTAAACCATCAAATGTTCTCATTAAAATCCTGTACCTGTTTGTGTATGTTTTATTGAGCTACAAACTGAATTATTAATTTTATAGAATGCTAAATAAAATGAAATCAGTTGCCTTTAATTGAAAGTGGCGATGTATATGAATCTATAAGTGTAGTGATTACATTTATTCAAGCTGCAGCTTACTTGCGACTTCTTTTTGACATAAAAATTGTAATCATACTTTTGCGGTATTTCCAACTCTTGTGTATAATACGTGTTAGTCCATTCCAATATGGTATAGAAGACATTATAAAGCACAAGCATGTTGTTCTACAACTCTGACGAATTGTTGTCTATTAGGACATGAATACATGTGCTAAAAATTTTTTAGCTTGTTGTACATATGCTAATATCTACATCTTATTCTAAGTAGACTTCTTTATCACCCCTGCAATTATTAGATCTATTTTAAATAATACTTTATGTAAGTGTTTGTCTAAATAATGTGTGCTATTCCAAATTGGATACCAGGTTTAGATAGTTTTTTGTGTTTTTTAAATGATATTTGATCATACTAGATAATTGACTAGGGCAAAGCAACTATAATAAGTGATATAATGGTATAATAGTATATAATCTATCAAAAACAATGTATAGTTCCTTCATACTCATCAAGCAAGTGTTTGATGTCTGTACCCAGTGGCAATATGGCCTGCATCACACTGGCACCAGTGCTCCTCTCCTGCGTCTGCCTCACATCTTGTTTTAACAAACTTGATGTTTGGTAGAGTAATGCCTTGACAGTTTCTCTCTTGGGATGTCTCGTCTCGATGAGCCTCCACTGTGAAGCTGGGGAAGTAGTGAGGATTATATTTGCAAGAGTATGACCACTTGCACTCCTCCGTATCTTTCTGGCTCAAGCGAATATTCTGTAGTAAATATTCGCATCGTTTTTGAGAGGTTGTCAACACAGAGCTTGAATTCAACTCACTATACATGGAGTTAGATTGTGGAGCATTTGAATCAGTAATGAGGCCAGAAAAGAACAAGTCAAACACACTGAAGAAGGGATAAGGAGTCACTTGAGAGAGAGTAGACCCAGAGTTTACATCGTAAGCTTCCACAAGGGCTTCGCTTAGAGATGTGCAGTTAGTAGTAGACAGAAACCTGCATCTATCTCTCTGACTGAGGCAGCTTGTATCTATGTAGTCTAGGCTGTGCACAGAATGGATGGCAGATGAAGATGTCAAGTTTAGCTGCACAAAACACAGTAGCAAGACCTGAAGCGAAGAAAGTGTTGGAAGTCTCATTTTTGAAAATCTTCAGCTGTGACAACTTTGTAATTAGTTGGCTCAATATGTTATTGATGATTCAGTCTGTTTTTTTATATCAATTAGAACAGGGCTATGGTGTTGTAACATCTGCTGTCATGGTATATACATAAAATTTTCTCTCCTCCCAATTCAGTGCAATAAATACAGATAATAAGAGGAGGGATTTCTCATTATATAGATTGGAATTACACAATTTTTCTTTAAGCAGAAACAAACTGAAGAAAAGGCTTAAGTGATATGTCAAAAAAAAAAGATTTAAAACTATCTGTGTTTGTTTGATTTAAACACCCCTTACATAATCAGCTCTTTCATTGTATATATAAAATGCAATATTTTTTATAAAATGTATACAAAATATTATAAGATGCAAAATTTTATATAATGTGCTGTTGGTTTTACATCGGTAAAGGGACTTGATATAACTGAGCATGTCAGCTAATATTGTGTAACTTATGGCATAGCTAATTAAAACTTCTGTTGTTAAAAATGGTACCACAATCCTATCCATATGGCAATTCAGCACATGATTAGCTGACCACTCAAGTATTATTTGAGACATTTTCTATACAAATACATGACGAGGCTACATTCACATCTGTCGATGGCTGCTTTAATGCTATAAGTACTAATTTTTTTAATTTCTATTTGAAACAAAAAAGCAAGTATTGAGGAAGAGTGCAATAATGGTGGTGCACAAGCACAATGAATGGAACATTTGTCATAATTATCTTTATCATGCTACTTACTTTCTGATAGCTACACTATTATGCTATTTATATACTATTGGATACGACTTTGTATACACTATTTTATGTACACTTCTGGAAATACTTTTGATGAAATTTTAACAAAAGGCACATACCCAGTTGGTAAATCTGAATGAATATATTTGTGCTTGAAATATTTAGCCACGAAAAACTTCACTTACAGCTAAGTTTAGTAGATCTTGGGATGGTGGTAATTCCCTGGGCAACATCCTCTACCCACCTGCTGCTAGTAACAGCTGGAATCAGGTGAAGTAGTTGCGCAATGCTTGCAGATAGTTCTTCCTTCCTACTTCCTTTAAATCAGGAGATAACAGTGGTGTGGTTTTCATCGTCTAACCGAGGGGTACAAGGTATTTCAGAATAGTGTAGCATTTAAAAACGTACTGGGTGGAAGAAATTTAGCCAAATTGATTTAATAAACATGTGATTAATTGACTAATCAAGGATACCGGCAAGGGTTGGATAATTGTGTACTACATTTTTTGGTGTCATTCTGGCTACCTATTATTGAGAAAGAGATAATTCAAACTAGAAATATTATTAACTACAAGATGTAAGGAAATATTTTGAGACTCTGAAACATAAAAAGGATATTTGGGTTTTATAATTAAAAAAAACACTTGGATTCCTTGTTTTTTATTTTTATTTTTATGGTTTTGCCCACAGTTGTCCTAATAGTTCTGCACTTCTTATATCTCTCCATGGCATTTTAAATTATCACTATATGATCATGATTTAACAATAAACTAGCATTTTTCTGGGAAGTTAATGTTTATTGTGTTTCATGAGAAACTGAACAGTCAGCATCCCTTCGTTTTGTTTTAAGTTTTCATTTCATTTTATGTTTTCTTCTGTTGTTAACCACTAATGAAAAATGCTTCAGAATGTGTATTCATTTCAATGGTTAGAACTTATAATTATTAAATTTAAGCTCTATAATTGTAATGCACAGTAACTTATGTTACTATGCAATACAAGACCACTATCATTGTCACAGAATTGAGGCTAGTGGTATACTGTATACATGCAGGCGCTAACAAGTTAAATGTAGTTGAACTTTATTAAGGAAATACCTTAGCTGCTATACCACCCTTATCGTGTGGTATGAAAATGATACTTTACCTAATCATTTGATTGATGTAGTATTAGGAGAGTTGTGTACTATTTTTTGTCTTACCATTGACTGCATTATCATAAACTGGATCAATAGCATGGAATGTATTTCTGATGGAAGGGTTTATAACACAATTTCTAAAATGACAAACTGTGCACATCAGATATGGAATGGTGGTTGCAAGAGAGGAGAAAAGGCTACCACATGGCTGATGTCATGAAGCTGAGGAGGGTCATTTTCAAACAAAGATACGATCACAGTTTACAATAGGTAACAACATATCAGATATTCACTCTGCACAGATGCTTCTAGGCTCAAGCTACAATGGAGCATCATTATATTTCAAGCACTTCAGAAATTGTTACACCGTGGGTTCTTAAACTCTAAACATGCTGCAATGATATTCCCAAAGTGTTGTAGAACTAATTGAGACAATCCATATTGCAGTGTGGAGGAACAGTTTGCAAAATGCAAGTGGTAAAAATGGATAATGTTTTTTCTTCTATTAGTATAAAAGAAACTAATTTGAGCTCATGCTTTCATATCAAAAGTTGAACAGTCTCAAATTGTAATATTTTTATTGTACGAAGAACGAAAAATGAAGTCCTACATACTTCTTCAAGTTTTACTTCTTATGCTCACTTGGTTGGACTTTATTAATCTTTCTCCCATTCATTCAACACAAAGCTTAGACTACATTGATACAAGCTGCCACAGTCAGAGAGATAGATGCAGGTCTCTGTCTACTACTAACTGCACATCTCTAAGTGAAGCCCTTGTGGAAGCTTACGATGTAAACTATGGGTCTACTCTCTCTCAAGTGGCTCCATATCCCTTCTTCAGTGTGTTTGACTTGTTCTTTTCTGGCCTCATTACTGATTTAAGAGCTCCACAAACTAACTCCTTGTACAATGAGTTGAATTCAAGCTCTGTGTTGACAACCTCTCAAAAACGATGCGAATATTTACTACAGAATATTCGCTTGAGCCAGAAAGATACGGAGGAGTGCAAGTGGTCATACTCTTGCAAATATAATCCTCACTACTTCCCCAGCTTCACAGTAGAGGCTCATCGAGACGAGATATCCCAAGAGAGAAACTGTCAAAGCATTACTCTACCAAATATCAAGTTTGTTAAAACAAGATGTGAGGCAGACGCAGGAGAGGAGCACTACTCTAAAAAAATAAACTAAACTCTAAAAAAACGGCTAAGTTTATTGAAAACTACGTGTAAAAAATAGTAAGCTACCATGCAAGGCTCAAAAGAGAATAGTTTTTTCTGGAGAATAGTCCAAAATGAAATTTCTGAAATTTTAAGGGACTTTGTAGATTGGTGCAGTTTGATACTTGGGCTAGCTAGGCTCGGATAAGTGCGATAGTAGCTAAGGTTGGGGTAGAAATCGTCACAGTGGAGTACACAGAAAGTTGTGGTAAGTATACATTAACTCTAGTCGCTACCCAGAGGTAAGGTAGAGCTGTGCATCCTCTTGCCTATCTAAGTATCTTTGGAAGGAACTGGGCTGGCTACCCGCATATCAGTTCAGAGGTAGGTGTGTTCACCCAAACCCCTTTCAGGCAGGGAAATCCCCAGCTTTGGGGGGAAGGCCCCTTTGCGCAGATCGTGCCACGCATTGGGGCCTTGTAAGGAGGATGTTAGGGGAGGAAGGTGGGAGCCAAAATTTGGTAGCCTTCTTGTCTAGCACCCGCTATAGGCTATTGTAACTGTGCTGCATGTGCCTTCCCACCTGTACGCATGCGCTTCCTGCGTGTGCCACACCTCCCCGGTGTGGGCACCGTGGCCCAGCTCCTGCCGTTAACCTCATTTAACTACTTTAAATAGCATTTACCATAAAACCTCATGGAATTTTTTTGCTATGAATTTATTTTTTTTAAGCTATCAGTAAGCTACACTTCACCTCCATTTGGTGCAAAAATACTGGACGGTAAAACCTTCAAAGCAGAGAACTGGAAGTTGAACTGGGCTGTATTCAGCAAAGCAATTGAACCAGAAATCGAGAAAACATATTTGAATTGTCACTTCCAGTATAATTGACATTCCGTTTACTTACCCGCGTAACGAATATAACCAAATCTTGCAGCCGCATGACGTTGACAGAGTGAATGAATGAACGAATGACAAGATGACTACTGCAACCCCTCAAGAGCACACTGAAGGTTAGCTAACACAGGAAGTCCCTTTTATTATTCAGTGCCTTTCATTAGTATGAATGAGAGTAATGTGGATTCTGCCTGGATGAGGTAATTTAGCTGCTTGCTCTGAGGTAATAGTGCCCAATTCAGCATCATATCTTTGAATGGAAGTGTTAATAGATGTTATGTTAACCACTCATTCATACTTTTAACCACACCACTTGTCAGCTTTCAATGGACTACTCACTGAATTCATACTAATGAAACACAAAAACTCTTGCTACAAGGATGTGCTCCTTGACCATGTTACACAACACATGCACACACATACAGAGAGCCCTATCACTGAAGTTTAGCGTGTAGCCTCTAACACAAGTATTGTGTGCTTGCCTTCTGAATATTCATGTCCTTAGCAACCTCCATTGATGATTCTCATGTCATCTCTGCATCACATAGAGATATTAGGTGGTCAATTATATCTTACAATCAGTGACAAGATTTTGCTTCTATACCAAGTTGTGGCGAAACACATTGAATTTTCAGTAAACTTGTAATTCGCACTTTATATCTTAAAATCTCAATTTCTTAAAGTGAGGCCGCTAACTCCACCCAAAAAAATATATTCCTTCACACACTTGGGGAGGTTGAGTACTACACAAACATAACTAGCTACTGTTTGAAACCAAACTCAACAAGAACTGCTCCCACAGTAAAAAGTGAGATAATTAAAACTTAAAATAAAATCTTATGCATATAGATAGTATTGTACCATAGTAAGTTCAAATCGCCCAATCAAATTGCTCAAAATGCGGTGAATATATTTCATGTATACCTCATAGGCAGCATATATTTTTTGCCCCGAGCTTCTTTAAATGGTCCAATCAAATTTACGATTGATTGCATTTCCTATGGCCTAAGGCCATGGTACCAGTCGGCTGCACCACTCGGTACGGTCTGTACGGAACTTACACTATCCGCGGGCCTTCAGCTCTCGGTTGTGTAAATCCCGTAATTACCTTTACCTCATGATGTAACCTATACTTATTTCCAATGCAAAAATTGCACACAATATAAGAAAAATAAGGAAGGAGTTCTGAGGATGATTCACATCTTGTGACTGTGTGGGACCTTCATCTACACTTATGTAAAGCTAGATCACTTCTATTCACAACCTCTATGTCTACCATTGAGCTAACATTTTACAATCAGGGAAATATTTTTAGCAAATCAATAAAATTCTAATTTGAAGGGGGCATAATGGAAATTGAGGGAGTCATCTGTATGAGTAATAGCATGGGAAACCGTTCTGTTCGGGATTAATTGTACGAGTAACGCAATTGAAATAGCATGAGGCGAAGCCAAGTGCTATTTCAATTGCTTTATGAGTGCTATTGATCCCCAGTTGCACAGGTTACCCGTGCTATCTAGTAGGTCAGGTCAGTTTTTGTTTTGTTTTTAAATCATTTGCACTTGTAGCTACACTATATCACTCACTCACTATCTCGGTATTTGAGGAATAGCTTCCTCTGGAACTTCGCTTTCAACCTACGGCCCCTTCTAATCTGTTGAAAAACATTCTGTCTAATACAGGTAGAGCTTCTGTGGTAAAGAATGACATTGTCTCCAACTAGAAACAACTTGAACTGTACGTTTCCAAGATTAATGTTGCATGCGTGCGCACTCACCCATGCTATTTCACTTGGCTACCATGGTATTTCACTTAGTTTCCACTTAGTTTATGCGCTATTTCACTCAATTACATGCTATTCCACTTTTCTCCAGACAAAATGAAAGCAACTGCAGGAATAACAAAAGATCTGGCCTAAATAAGGTAAATAAACGATCCACAATATACTAGCTCAAGCTATATTTCAACTATTAACTAGTTTCTTAAACATGAAGGTCTCGTATAAAAGGGGGGTAGCCGGGGACATATTTCGCGATAAGTGGAAAATGGCCGCTGACAGTTTTTGTCACCGACTCCCCTTTAGTAGTATTACAGCAACTTAGCGCACACAAAAGCTTGGAAACAAAGTCATGAGCATCTTAACAGAAGACAAAATAAAAAATTAAAAAAACAAGGAAAAACAACAACAACAAATAGCGGGCTCTAAATAGAGATGAAAAAGTATTGTTTGCCATTGACGCAGCTAAATTCAACTGCAAAAGATATACAGCGTGCTGTCAGAGTTCTCCAAGATACTATCCTGAGGGTTCATCTTCAATCAAAAAATACTTTGGTACATACACAAGGCATTGATAAATGGACTTGAGTATTACTCGCAAAAATGATTACATTTAGCTGTTTTTTAGTTAGGGCAATTGTTGTAAACATTGTGTGGATCGATTTGAAAGGATAGTGAGCTACGTATAATGGAGGGTTCTCTTTGCGCAGCTACTTTATTTTAATTTGAATAGGAGCTAGAAGTCAAAGGGCATGCCGGGGATTCTTCCATTTATACCCACCAAACACAATGTGTCTCCTGTTATTCCTCTCACCCTACATAATAGCAACTCAAAAGTCACACAGATGTCACGTAATCAGTTATGCACTGGTCATGATCATAAAATCTTCCAATCACCTCAAACATAACTACACGAAACTAAAACAAAGGGACCACATACCTTCCCAATTGAGGCTTACTTCTTACATATAGGGCTAACAAGTAGTCTCTAGCATGAGTGTGTGCACACACATACCCTATGCTACCTCCTCAGAAATAATGATAAACTCTATTTCCTAAAATCTGGTCCATCTGCCCAATAGCACATGGTAGTACAGCTGGGAGATATACCGATACACTCGAACCTCTCTTATCCGTTCGTCTAAGTTACGGACATCTCTGTCTACCGGACACCGCGACCAAAATGATTGACGGTACGGGACGTCAGTGTGGCTAGTAAACATATCAAATTAAACGAGTAAAATCGGAAAAATATTTTCTCGCGTGCGTACTTCAAGTTCATTTGGCGGTGGTGTTGTGCGTGGAGATGGAGCTAGGAAATCGATAAGTAGTTAGTGCGTCTACTGCTAGCTCTTCTCAGAACTCGTTGACTGGCGGTACTTCAGCTAGTTCTTCTCAGAACTCATTGAAAGGTGATGCTAGTTCTTCTAATAACTCAACGACCTGCAGTGTTGGGTAGTTAAACGCAAGCGTAGCGTTTTAACTCTGGAAAGAAGGTTGGAAATAATAGCTGAAGTTAAAAAAGGAAAGTCAGTGAGGTTAGTGGCTGGACAGTTTGATGTTCCAAAGTCTACAGTGAGTGATATTTGGAGGGAAGGGAGAAAATTGGAAGTTTTGTTTCTGCTAGTGAGTGTCCCTCTCTAACAAAAAAAAGATGTATTGTTAGAGATCCTAATTATGAGAAACTAGATCAGGCTCGTCATGTCTGGTTTCTTCAGCAGAGATCTAAGGGAGCTCCAGTTTCAGGTCCTGTGTTAAAAGAGAAGACACTTCAGTTGTATGCTATGCTTTATCCTGACCTGAATGTAGACTCATTTAAAGCCAGCTCAGGATGGCTGCACAAATTTTGTCTCAGACATGGAATTAAGTCTAAGGCACTTCATGGAGAATTGTTATCTGCTGATCTTTCCTGCATATTTTCAAAGCGAGTTGCATTCTAAAATAGAATCTGAAGGTTACACATTAAATCAAATTTTTAATGCAGATGAGAATGGCTTGTGGTGGAGGCTTATGCCATCAAAATCTTTAGCGCATAGTGGTGAAAAACGTGCTGCCAATTTTAAAAAAGCAAACGAAAGGGTTTCATTGCTTGGGTGTGCAAATGCTACAGGGACATGTAAACTTCCTTTGGCATTTATTCATGTCAGTAAAAAGCCTCGATGTTTTAAGAATATGGACATGACTAAGTTGCCAGTTAATTATTTTTCACAAAAAAAAGCTTGGATGACGGCTGCAATTTTGAAGAGTGGTTTCATAATTTCGTTGTTCCTTATGTAAAGAAATTTTGCAGTGATACTGGCATAGAATACAAAATTTTATTGCTGGTTGACAATGCACCAGCACATCCTTCTACGGACTGTCTACAGTCAACTGACGGAAAGGTGACCACTATGTTTTTGCCTGCGAATACTACATCGGTTATTCAGCCAATGGACCAAGGTATTCTTGAACCATTAAAAAAGCGTTATAAGAAACGTCTGTTGCGGCATTTGGTTATGGAAAATGAATCTTCTTCATTAACAATTCCAGAAGTTTTGAAACAAATAACAATAAAGGATGTTGTTTATTGGTCTGCTCAGGCCCGGGATGAAGCATCATCATCTTCATTGGCCAGTGGCTGGAAGAAACGCTTACAATGCGAGATGGTCAGTCAGCAGTCAGTTTCTGATAGTGTCACTGCATAGAGGTTGTAGTCAGTGATGAGCATAGAGAAGTTTCAGCTGATGTAGCGGAATTTGAAGAGCTTTTTGACAGCTTAGGTTATGCTGAGAATGATTCTAACTGGTCACTTCCAAGAACCTGGTTGATGGAAGATGAAAATGATCCAGGATATCAGATTATGAATGAGGAAGAAATTGTGGCAGGTTTGATGCATGACAGAGAGGAATTGGAGTCTGAAGATGAAGATGAAGCTCATTCGGGGAGTGCAACTCCATCACAAGCATGTGCGGCTTTTTAATACTGCATTAGAGTGGTTGGAGTCTAAAGGCAGCACAGACCCTGCACATCTTATGCTGGTCAAGGGTTGGAGAGATGACGCAGCTAAAGAGCGCTGGAGATCTATGAAACAAACAAAGATCACTTTTTATTTCAAATAGATCATATGTACTTGCATTTATTTTTATTTATCATTTTATTTATTTATTTATCACATTTTAATTAATATCATAGTGCAGTCACTTTCTCTGTACTAATTTCTCTGGAAGTTTGCTTTTAACGGATGGCTCCTCTTAATCTGTTGAAAAAAGTCCGTCTAATACTGGTAGAGCTTCTGCACTAAAGAATGATGTTGTCACACTTACCCTTACTATTTCACTAGCTACCATAGCATTTCACTTTGATCCCGTGCTATTTCACAAGTTATAGCAATTTTTCCTTTCCATTTTGAATGGGCAGTTTACACGTCACACTATTAAATAACTTGTAGTACGAAAAAGGCGTATTAATATTGCGCTGTTTATATACAGCTCACCGTAGTGGTTAGAGGCCTGGTTACTCGAAAATAATACTGCTTTTCTCTCGAATATCAACAGTGTTTTATGAACTTATAGTTTTGAAGTAGAATACATAAAACAAATTAGCCTTAGTGCAGTTATCTTTTGTTTTTGTTTTTTTTATTATAGAAGAATTAACGAGGAAACAAAACTAGGTGTGGCTTTTTGCGTCTTCAAAATCCGAACCCCCTAATGCAAACTTCTGACTCGGGCCTGGAAATTTAGTTTCAGTCGTGTGAAAATTAGTATTCCATTTTGGTATTTTATTTTCAGCAACCAATAATGTCCATGAGAGGTAACAACAGGAATCTTTAGACTTTTCTGACATATATACACGCTCTACAAAAACCTAAGGCACCTTTTTTTACAAAAGCAGGCATATTTACAGTTTATGAAAGAATCAAACCTCCAGCAACACCAGAGACTTCCTTGTTAATGTAATATACACTATTCGAAAAGATCAGCATTGGAATGAATGGGAGAAGGTGGGGTAAAAATATGTACACTCATATGAGTGTGTGTGATTCTGAATGGCAATTAAACGAATGAATGGGTGTGGTTATAGCAGCACTCATCATAATGTCTGCCCACTGAACGGCAATTAAACAAATGAATGGGTGTGTTTATAGCAGCACTCATCATAATGTCTGCCTACTGAATGGCAATTAAACGTGTGAATGGGTGTGGTTACAGCAGGAGCAGCTAATATTATAATGCAAGAAAAACGATTCCTTGTTTTATTCACATCATGATGTATCTTATTGTCTTTCAAAAAGTGCACAATGAGGCCTTGATAAATCCTCTGTGGTTGAATGGTCTAGCTAGCTGCTGTGCTTGTAGGAATCTTTAGAATAAATACAACTTGTGACTGCTATGTATGTGTGTGTGTGTGTGTGTGTATTAGTTTTCTTTTAGCATTTCTGTGTGGACATGTGCATGCTACACATGTATGTGTATGAGTGGAGGACATGTGTGCTTGTGGGTTTTTCACCTAAGGCTGAGACATGACCTCTATATTAAGCAGTTCCACCTGCATTCTTACCACAACACTTCAGTGGTACTCACTCACGCTTGCACTTTGGACAGAGGTGTAGTGGTTTATATAACATATCACTTGATTGTCTCAGCTGAAATTGTGTTGGAATATTAAATTGTTGCCATTATTTTCCTGAATAAAATAAAAGGAACAGACCATAACGACTGACATACCTATCAATTATACATTTAATTCTTTGCACTGGCACTGAGATGGGAGAATGATGGACTTAGTCTCATTTTAATCAATCACGAGGAAAGCGCCAAGATGTCAAAACATATGAATTATTTATATTTTCAAGTTTAAGTTACTACAATATATCTACAATATTTTATTGCAATTGCATTCATCTATGTAGGGGAAACTGTATAGAAATTATCTGAAGAGTTAAAAAGAAAAGCAGTACTGAGCAATAGCCAAGAAAACTTGGAGCATCCCAGCAACTCTGGATGGTTAGTAACTATGATATAGCCACAAACACTCTGGTGTAAGAATACCAACAAGCAGCAAAAAAATTATCTATCAAAAAAATAATAATAAAATGAAAAATGAATGATTAACAGCTTGTATCTTCAATCTTTGCACAGTTCATCCATGCAACTGTGTACCAACCTCACTACAAGATGGATACACTGATCACATGGAGAAAATGAATTCTTGTTCCAGTCAAAGAGGTAGTAATGTGGTGTAGTCCTACAACTGAGATGGTGTTACAATGGAACAACAGATGGACAAAGAAAATCAATAACACACATAGGAGAGAAAATATGACGTGTGATTTATTTTGCATAAAGTACACATAGAAACACAACACCTTATTCTTACATTAAATCTCAATTACTATCACTAGCTGTTAAATGGCGTACTTCATGCATGACTTAAGAGTAATTGCCACATATTTCAGGACTGAGTGTCGTAAGTTACGAGCTGTAAACGAGTTAAATACAGCTTGTTATTGTAATGAACTATCTTGTAAATCTCATCCATTTCTTTGCAAGTCAAAAAAAACTAGTTCGAATATTGTTTTCAAAGTTGAAGTGGTAAATTATGTGGAAATAATATGGATGCACCCTCTAGTGCTTAACGTTAATGACCCTTTACCAGAATGACTGGCAGAACATTCTAGAACTAGCTATCATTCTGATCATGCGCAGTTCTTGTATCACGTTGGTTGTATCATACTTTACCACCTTTTTGTATCACGTACTGATTGTGTAGTAGTAGTTGTGCTGTATTTCAAATTAAACTACTTTTGCTGCGCTATATTCGCTGTGCAACGTTTCTGCGCCAGGAAGAGGCAGAGGAAGAAGAATAAAGCTCAGATGGTGAAGTTCCTTGCGAGACAGATGAATCTGTAACTGCAGAAGGAGATAGTCTAAGTGTTCCTCAACCTGTCCGAAGATCTTCCAGGCACATTAGACCTCCTGATCGCTATGGTTTTCAAGCACACGCTACTGTTGATGTGGAACAAGAGCCACAGAGTGTTGTCGAGGCTATGAATAGCATTGAGAAGGAGAAATGGACAGAAGCTATGAAAAAAGAAATGGACTCTATATATTCAAATGACGTGTGGGATTTAGTGAAGCCGCCGAAAGATCATAAAGTGATAGGTAGCAAGTGGGTATTCAAAAGGAAGACAAATGCTGATGGATCACTAGAGAGATACAAGGCTCGTCTTGTAGCACAAGGTTTTTCGCAGCAACATGGCCTGGATTATGATGAGACATTTAGTCTGGTTATCAGGTTTGAGTCGCTTCAAAGTCGAATTGCTATCGCAGTTCAGTAGGATCTCAAACTGCACCAGTTAGATGTTACAGCAGCATTTCTGAATGGTGTTTTGCAGGAAGACGTATATATGGAGCAACCGGAAGGATTGGTTGTGGAAGGCAAGGAAAGTTTGGTGTGTAATCTGAAGCATAGCCTCTATGGATTGAAGCAAAGTCCGAGATGCTGGAACAGTGCATTGGATACTCATCTAAAGAGCATTGGATTTGTCCAATCATCCAATGATCCGTGTATTTACACTGCTGCAGAAGGAGAGCCAATTATTATGGGTGTTTATGTCGATGACATCGTGCTAGCATCAAACAGTTCTGAGTGAGTTCAAGAAATGAAGGATGCTCTTGCTCAAAAGATCACTATCAGAGATCTTGGTGGGACTGCAAATCATTCAAGATGCGAGCAAGAACCAAGTTTGGATTAGTCAACCTACATTAACTGAATTGCTTCTCAGTAAGTATGGCCTGAGTGAAGCTAAGCCAACCAAGACTCCTGTCAATGTAGGTTCTAAACTTCTCAAAGCCACAGAAGATGTGAACTTGCGGATCAGCATTTATATCAGTCTGCTGTAGGAAGTCTGTTGTACTTGGCAACAAGAACTCGTCCTGATATAGCATATGCAGTTAATAATGTTGCTCGTTTTTGCTCTAAGCCAAGCAAGGAACATTGGGTTGCTGTCAAGCGCATTTTTCGTTATCTCAAATCTACTATCAATTTTGGTCTTGTTTACTGCAAAGACAATACTGGCTTGGTTGGTTATTCGGATGCTGATTGGGGTGGTGACCACAATGACTTCAAGTCCACCACTGGATATCTTTTCAAGATTGGAAACACAGCTGTGAGCTGGAAGAGTAAGAAGCAGTCTTGTGTTGCTCTTAGCACAGCAGAAGCGGAGTACATGGCACTCGCCAGTGCAGCACAGGAAGCTGTCTGGATGGAGGAACTTGTTTGTGATTTAACAGGTTGTTAAGCAAGCTGATCCAACACTGATTTTTTTTAGGATAATCAGTCTACAATATCTATGGCTAAAAATCCAACATTTCATGGACAGACAAAGCATATAGGGATTAAGTATCATTTCATTCGAGAGCAAGTTAGTGAAAACAGTATACGTTTGGAATATTGTCTTTCCGAGGAGATGGTAGCAGACATTCTGACGAAAGGGCTAAAGTCAAGCAAAATTCGAAAAGCTACGACGTTTGTGTGGAATGGCCAAAGCACTCGAGTGTGAGAAGGAGTGTGGAAATAATATGGATGCACCATCTAGTGCTTAACGTTAATGACCCTTTACCAGATTGACTGGCAGAACATTCTAGAAAACTAGCTGTCATTCTGATCATGCGCAGTTCTTGTATCACGTTGGTTGTATCATACTTTACCACCTTTTTTGTATCACGTACTGATTGTGTAGTAGTAGTTGTGCTGTATTTCAAATTAAACTTTTGCTGCGCTATATTCGTTGTGCAACGTTTCTGCGCCAACAAATTACAAGTAGGAATATTATATAAAATGTGTGTTTGTTTGTGAGTGCATGACTGCATCCTTGTAATTTTGGCCCTGTCCCATCCCTAGCCGAAGTCTCCCCACCATCTCCCTCCCACAATTTTATGATGTTAATTGGCGAGCGAGACACTATCAGGCGTAACCGAATCGGGGATATTTGTTTATATGTTCGGATATACGTATGTCATTATTGACCCTCGCATTTTGTGTTCGCTTGATAGCCGATCCCGTCCTAAACACGATCTCAAACTATCCAAGATGATGTTAGTCCAGTCATTATAAGGTTTGACCCTAAAATAATTGCTACAAAAGGTTTTTTGATGGATTCTGGTACTGTTCCACATCACGTTCAACATACTAAAAGTCTACCAAAATATGACCTATAGAAATGTGTTATTTAGGTAGTATTTGTCCATACGCTCATCAATATTCATCAGATGCCATTTGCTGGCCTTATCTTCTGTTTTATTCAATTTAGAGAGACATAATTAAAACCACTGGAGACTTTGGTTCATAAGCTTTAAAATGATATATAAAACATTACCGTTATGGGAAAGTATAGAGGGTTTAGATGGCTAGGCAGCTTACAAGTCAATTAAGTTATATTCAACAACATTAATTTTTTTATCACTTATATTATCGGATAACAGACTCCTACTACTACCTCATGGCAAATTCTATTGGATATTAAGAAACAATCTGAACCCCAAACCCTCCCCAAGAATTTTAGAAAAAGTGATTGTTAAAATATTAATAAAATATCAAATAGGAATTAAATTAACATAATCTAAACAATACTCATAATATAAATAGAGCAATGATAAAATTATTCCGATTAGCTTACTGTCAATGAAAAACTAGAAAATTTACAGGGTAGCATGCCTATTTTTCTCCCCCAAAATGCCAAGAATTGCTTGCTGCTTCATTTCAAATTTGACATATATGTACTTGCATTGTTCAATTCATGGTTGTAATTCTAAAAGCAGTGACCTTTCTTCTCAAAGTACTGGGCAACACATTATGAAATTGAAGCTTGGAGTTTTATTTCTTATAAAAATTTAATTAAGCACTTTTCTCAATTGTTTCAAATATTAATCCTGTTTTCTCAATGTGTTTTTGTAACTTTGCATGCAATTTTAAAACTTGAAATTTAATGTTTCGCACTTTCTACCTGATTTTACAATTCATCCTTGCTAGAAGCAATATAAATAATGTATAAGTTACACCACAATGTATACGTAGGTTACACCATGACATGGAGGTTAGTGCGGGTTACTTACACAAGCAAGGGCTGAAGGTCCGAGGATAGCGTAAATCACATACTGACCTAACGAAGGGGTGCAACTGACTTGGCTCTAGGCTATAGGAGACACATAAAAACTAATTTTTCCATTGGATGATTTACTTATTCACCTCCTAGGAAGTGGGTATGAAATATATTCTCCTTGAATTGAACATCTGATTGGATGGTTTGAATGTACCATGGTACAAATTATATATATTATAAGATTTTATTGATAGATGTTATGCTTCCCCTCACACACACACACACACACGCTCCCAAGAGAAAAATCATCTCTGAGTGACATTAACGGAAGTATTTCATCCGACACCAGTGAATAAATATTCTAGCTTTGATTTCTTAAGATTTGATTCTTCTCTAGACTATAGTCCTGCAGCATTGTGCTTTTTTATTCCCTGTTTATGAGATAAGAGGAAAGTTAAACGTATTCTCTCACTTTCACAGGGTTTAAAAAAAAAAAATACAGGATTAAAAATATTTGGTTGCCACTGGGAGTCGAACCAGGACCGCTTGCTTGCTTAAGCAAGTGGTCCTGGGTTCGATTCCCAGTGGTGGCCAATTATTTCTAATTCTGTATTGTTAAAAAAGCCTGTGACAGTCAGAGAATACATCTAATGAGTAAAAGATGGTTGAAAAAGAAATTGTGAAGAGGAAATTTGCTAGTATTGGGCAAGCCATATTTTAAGCAGTTATGTCATGTACTGTTCTTCTCTACGGCAAATTAGTATTATGTACTTGCAGACACATCATTTGTATTGCTCAAAGGTCATATAGCTACTCATTGTGTAGCTACTCATTGTGTAATGGGTTTGGTTCCTCATACAGAGAAGTACAGCTATTATAGGAAAATAATTCTGATTGGTGGCTTCAATATTGCTAGGAGAAGATATCAATGTTAAGGACACCACATTGCTGTTGCAGCTGGCAATATTGATAATATATTTATAACTGCACATAACCAATGCAGACTACAACAGTATTTGTTTTTGCTCAAACCCTGAGGGTAAAGATACAAAAGTACAATATCAACTGACAATTTGTGTTTTGCAACTGTTCTTTGTTCATGCCTTCACCAGTTGGTAAGAAGGCAATATTCCAAAACCATGTCAAAAATAATCAAATATCATCACCATGTTCAATCATTATAATTATTGCGCTACAACATGCTCATAGAAGTATCTTCAGCTAAGCTCAGTTAAGTTATTTGTTGCATTGAAATGTCTTCCTCCTACAGCAACATTCACCTAATTTCACTGCCTTAAGAGTCTACTACCAGTTGATAGCCTGGGTTGAACAGGAAGGTGGCATGGATGTCATAAATTGGGGCTGAAGAAAAAATGACTATTTCCACCTGAGATATAGTTGTAGGCATTATGTTTCTTCTGTCATACTGTCTGTGGTGGCTGTTAGCTGCAAGATCCACACATGTACAACAGGCAGACAGATAATCACTATGAATGACTAAATTGACTTTCACTGGAGGATTCTATATTACTTAGTATAGTTAATATCAATCAAATAAAATGTTATAAGCTAAGAAATTTGATGGTACCAGTAATTTCAGGTAGAAGTGAAATAGACTGAAGTTATAACCAGCAAATAACATCTCATGAATATTAATGAGCTTGTGAACAGATACTACCTAAATAACACATTTCTATTGGTCAGATTTTGGTAGACTGTTAGTATGTTGAACGTGATGTGGAACAGTCCCAGAAACCATAAAATAACCTATTGTAGTAATTATTTTAGGGGTAAGCTGTTTTATCCTTAAAATGGCTGGACTATGTAGTTATTTACCTCTTGGGATTAAATGTTTCTAATATGATCTGAATGTTGCAGATACAATTATGTATTACAAACTTACTGGAGTCCTTTCAGTGGTGGTGGTAAGTTATCTCGAATAATGCGCTGTTCATAATAGCTATTTTTACTTAGAAATCCATTGCCCAATACAGCAAATCACCAAGAGATGTCTTGCATTGAGTTATATCTGCAGCTGAGCTAAGAATATTTGAAGCAATCTATAATATAGGTTATTTCTACAGTATTTTTTATACTATTTGATGATTATTATTTTATTATTTTAGTTTCTTAGGCTTCTTTCCAGTTTTTTTAGTTCAAAGATAAATCTAATTTATGGTTTGGCTCTAAACTGTGTGATAATTCCTTAGAAATGCTTGATTTTTGTTAAGTAGATAAAATTAGAGCAGGGGGTACATTATGATACATACTACCAAGAACCACACTCTCTGGCTCCCCATCCAGGACCACACATTCTGGCTCCCCATCCAGGACCACACTCTCTGTCTCCCCATCCAGGAACCATACTCTCTGGCTCCCCATCCAGGATCACTCTCTCTGGCTCCCCATCCTCACTATCCAGTCTTCTTGTTCACTCAGTTCACTTACATGCAACAAGATGTAGGAGTCTCCAGTGTGGAACTTGCCTTATGTCTTGCGCTCCACTGGAACAACCTTCAATTTCTACAAAAACAAGAAATCCAAGCTTTAAGACCTGGAACCACGAAAAGATGGGGGCACTGCTACACCTACCTCAATGCGCCATATTTCCAGGCCCAAGTTCTTCCCAGCTCCTATAAAAAGCCTCGTCCACCATCCTGTAACAACCGCAGCGACACCAACAAAACGAAAGGACAGAAGAAGAGAGCTGCGGAAAGGAGGAGGTCCACCCCTTTTAAGAAACTCACACATGCGCATGCGCAATAGTGTATGGAACGCCCCTCCTCCCATATATTTAGCCCTCTCTCTGAGCTTTTTTTTTTTCCAACAAGACACAAAACAAAAACTAGGTAGAGTGGGCGACTGAGGATGATATTGGCTGTGTGTGTGTCGTCCGCCCAGTCTTTAATGGAAGGTGCGCAGAGTATGAAGTTGGCGTGTAGCCTACGAGCTTAGAAAGAACCGGTGGCGACTGCTGAGGAGTGGAAGGAGCAATTGACAGCAGGTGAGTTAATTGGCAAGCGAGCGGAACTAGCGGGGCAGTATTGGGAGTGGACAATTGAAAGTTGGGTGTAGTGTATAACCTGGTGGTTGGTAGGGATTTACACAACCAGGGCCCTAGGTGCAAGGATAGTAGTATGTAAACCCTGTAACCACCTCAGGAGTGGTGCAACCAACTTGTACCATGGCTCTAGGCTATAGGTAACCCACAGAGACAGATTTTGATTGGCTGGTTTGCTTATTCACCTCCTGGAGGTGGGTATGAAATATATTCACCATGAATTTAACAATCAGTGGACAGTTTGAACGTACCATGGTACAAGTTATTGGTGAGCAGCAATACACTAACAAATTGAGAATCAGGGATATTAGTTTGTATAAATGTTTGGACGTACGTCTGTCATTTTTGTACTTTGATCCTCGTATTTTTGTGTTGTCTCGGAGGTCGACCCCGTCCCAAACAGAATCCTCTGGTTTATCGATCATTACCCGTATCATCCTAGAAATTAAATTACTTACCGTTTTGAATTCTTTTTTGAGTGCAGTTAAGACTTATAAACCTACGTTATTCTATTCGAATGAGGGGCATTGGAACCAGGAATCTATTAGCTACTGCATTGGAACCAGGAATCTATTAGCTACTGCATTGGAACCAGGAATCTATTAGCTACTACATTGGAGCCAGGAATCTATTAGCTACTGCATTGGAACCAGGAATCTATTAGCTACTGCATTGGAACCAGGAATTTATTAGCTACTGCAGTGGAACCAGGAATCTATTAGCTACTGTATTGGAACCAGGAATCTATTAGCTACTGCATTGGAACCAGGAATCTATTAGCTACTACATTGGAACCAGGAATCTATTAGCTACTACATTGGAACCAGGAATCTATTAGCGACTGCATTGGAACCAGGTATCTATTAGCTACTACATTGGAACCAGGAATCTATTAGCGACTGGATTGGAACCAGGAATCTATTAGCGACAACATTGGAACCAGGAATCTATTAGCGACTGCTTTGGAACCAGGAATCTATTAGCGTCTGCATTGGAACCAGGAATCTAATAGCTACTGCATTGGAACCAGAAATCTATTAGCTACTGCATTGGAACCAGGAATCTATTAGCTACTGCATTGGAACCAGGAATCTATTGGCGACTGCATTGGAACCAGGAATCTAGGAATCTATTGGCAACCACTAATAGAATAGAAAATGAACTCCACTAAGTTTGCAAGACTTAACTGCGGACATCTCTCCTATTCTTTCTCTGTAGCTCTTTGCCGTTTTTTTTTGTTGTTGTGGAATTATTTTCAAGTTCCAGAATTTCTTGCGCCTGATCTAATGTATGTTGTGAAATATCCTCCCGGGGTAGACACGCATTGACCTCTTTGAACTTTGCCATATACATATGTATATACCACTATGTGCTTGAGCACAATTGGTGAGTGAGCCTGTGCATAAATCAGTCTATTTATAAGAAGTTTTTAGTACGTAGCCATAGTTACCATCTTTATCTAACAAATACAGAACTACTTTCTTACCTCAATTTCCCGAGTACTGGTATTTTCTGTAGTCTCTAATATCGCATATAACTATCTACGTTACCAGTAGCTTTTGACAAAAAGTACTCTCACCTAATATAAATGGCCGAGTTTTTGAAATTGTGTCTGGTAAAGGGTCTCAATATTACATTTTGTAACATTTGTACACATGTGCGTCTCGTGTCATTCAGAAACAACCTGATGCGATGGGGTAAGCAATTAAATTTCCTTGAATGATACGGGATTGCTAAACCGAAAGACTCAGTTTAGTGGAGGTATGGGAAGGGTAGACCACGAAGCAAACACAAAATGCGAGGGTCAAAGTACAAAATGACATACGTACGTCTAAACATATATACTAGCTTGAGCACAAATGGCGAGCGAGCCTAAAAGTACACTGCTGTTAATTTTAGCTTTTAACACTCTAGCTATTAAAGTAGGTTTTGTTTTTAAAATATGGGTATACGATAAAGGGGACACAATGCCATAGTTACCACCATTCCTGCAACTGTTTGAATTGAAAAATAAAACAACAACAAAAAACAAAACAAAACAAATCTTTTATTGAAACATTTGCTTTGTTGTTCAGTATTAGCTCTAACTCACAATACTTTCACACAACTGGACATACCCACACAAGGCTTACCTTCATGGTTAGACTAATGGCCAATGAATTTTCAAGAACATACTGTTGCGTAGGGCTCATAACTGTGACAAATGTGACCGGCTCCCAGAAAATTGACCATTTGCAACAAAAAATGAAAATTCATTTTTTAGCTTCAGTAAGCCCAAAATTTATCAGGAAGTACGATGAGCCCTTAAGCGTTTTTCTCCGACGCTTCTCCACAAAGATACAAACAAAAACACTACACGCGTTTTCACTACTTAACCGTTCGTTTTTACGAGAAAAATCACTTTACAGCGAGGCACCTAATGTCCGTAAATTTCTCCGTGTTACGGTTACGCCCACATTTGCCGGGAAAAAAATGGCCGTTTGTTTACTCAAACCACGTTCTCTATAGATTTCTAGCCTTTTGGCCTTCTTGTTCACTAACTGGATATGCTGTAGCGCAAGCTGTCAGCGCCCAGAAGGTTTGTAGCGTTAGCTATTCTCTCCGCCATATTGGTTGACACTATTAGGCTGGAGCTATTTCGCGGGAGTTGTTATGGTGACTCTGTGCTGACGTTTTTTTATAAGTTCGTTCACGGACCGCTTCAAAAGACAAAGTAAGTTTAGTGTATGAAAACGCTATCAACTAACGCTGAAATTTTGCACAGATGTCGAGAAACCCTTGTACTTACCCCTGTTAAATTTTCTAAAAAATCCTGGAAAAAAATTTTTTCGGCTTTTTTCGGCCTTTGCGCGTTTCAATAATTTATTGCAAATGGTCGATTTTCACGGAGCGGGTCACAAATAGCACATTAACTTACCACCGCCACTAACTCATATAGTATACGAAACTACAGTAACTTTTAAGCTTTAACTGCACCAGCAAAAGAATTCAAATTGGTAAACAATTCCATTTGTAGGATGATATGGGTAATGATCGATAAACTGGAGGATTTCGTTTAGTGTAGTTTGGGACGGTCGACAACCGAACTAACGCAAAAACACCAGGGTCAAAGTTAAAAAATGACATAGGTACATCCAAACATAATATATAAACAAATATCCCTGATTTTCAATTGTGTTACCCCTGAGAGTGTCTCGCTTGCTTTGCTCACTCGCCAATAATTTATGTACACATACATGTTTAATTTTTTATTTCAATTGAGACTCATTAGTGAGGGTCTCACTTCACTCGCCCAATCACGTGGGGTTGTTACGTCCCCCCAGGTTATACAAATGTTCATTGCACAAGAACCATGTTACTATGGTATTCACACATGAGCAGTACATAATAAATGTATTATTCATTGGATACTGCAGAATATCACTCGTCTGGTTGGCGGTATTTATACTGGTGCCTGCAACACAGCCAACAGACTTGTAATATGTGACCGTCTACAGGAAAACCAGGCACAACACGGCACCCTTCAAAAATTTTTTTTTTGCACTTACAGAGTTGTCGGCGTCCCAATATTGAGCTCTCCAAGTTTTATCGTCGTAGCTTAAGTCGTTCCCGCTATAATAGACCTAACCGTTCCCTACCGTAGGCTTGAAACAATACATTTTTAAGAAATCGATCGATCTTTTCTCGATGTTTACGCACACCGCGTTGTGCCCGGTTTTCCCGTAGACGGTCACATATATTCCTGTATCAAATGAATAATTGTATATCCTGCATACATGTCCAGGACTGCCACAGACTTTCCCAGTCCTCAAAATAGTTTGGGACTATTGAGGACGTCCCAAAGAATATATAGTATACAAGTACCCTGCCACACAGTGGCACTAGACATATTGCAAAGTAAGAATGCAGTAGCACAAGTTATTTTTATTCATAGTTATCATTCTCTACAGTTGGTGAAGGTTACATCAGTTTCCCTCTCCTGCTCTCTTTGTTTCCTCAACTATTTCATCAGCTCTTTCTTCTCGAGTCATGGAGTCCTATCTCCTCCTTTGTCTACCTCTCCTGCTTCTAAATTTTTTTGTCGTTCTATCTGGACAAACTTTGCGAAACTTTTGCCTTCTTTTTCTACTTTCACCTTACTTTTTGAAACTTACGCCGCCTTTACTCAATTTGATTCCACCTGCTTTTTACAATATTAATCATCTCCTTTTGCCTTCTCTTTCGTACTTTTTCCTTCTTTTTGCTACACTGCCTTTCCTTGTCGATCCCACCAGCTAATTAACCACGTTTTTGCCTTCTCTTTCGCATGTTAGCCTTCCTTTTTTATTCCACCTATCCTAGTCTATTCCACCTGCTTTTAGTTACAATTACAGTAATAACCTTCAGCACGAGTTTACGAGTATTGTGTGTCTGCATGTTGTAGCTCATTAGCTCATGAATTATTCATTAATACATACATCATAGTCAGCCACAGGTATTATTATATATGTGTTTGTATGTGAGATAGTTGGTATGTGTGTTTGTATGTGAGGTAGTTAGTATGTGTATGTATGTGAGGTAGTTAGTATGTGTGTTTGTATGTGAGTTAGTTAGTATGTGTGTTTGTATGTGAGTTAGTTAGTATGTGTGTTTGTATGTGAGGTAGTTAGTATGTGTATATTTTCTCTTATTTGATGTTTGTCTGTTAATTGGTATATTGTATAGAAATATCAACAATGTCCTCATCTGAACCTAGTCCAAGACATTGCTTCTTCTCTGCTAGTAGACATTCTTCTGTATATCTATGGGGTGGACAGGTGGACTCAGGTGTGCCAGTGGATGACTTGGACTACTTGCATGAATTCAACTCTGCCACAACAACATGGACCAGACACCAGTTACAAGGTCATCATCCTCCTGGACTTTATGAGGGAGGATGTGCTAGGATAGAAGACTGTATGTACTTCTATGGGGGTTGGGGCGGAGGACAGAGAACTGGATCATTGTATCAACTAAACCTAACTAATTGGACATGGCAGGAGATGTCTTCTCCAGGAGCTAGTGGTAGTCCTGGTGTGAAGTATGGCTGTTGTATGATAGACTACAAAAGCTCACTACTAGTACATGGTGGAGGAGGGGATGAACATGGTAGACATACTAATGATCTTCGCATGTTTGACATAGCAACTGGTGAGTTCAAACTATCATGAAATATGTGACCGGTTTTGGGATAATCGGCCTAAACGCGGCAAACAATTTTTTTCAGTATCCCCGGGTAAAGCCTTATGGGTCGATTTTTTTAAATTGTATTTTATGGCAGAAATGGATAGACACCAGTTAGCTCTAGCTTATGACGCAGTTGTAAGCTTTGGCGTGCTCTAGAACTCACACTAGGAGGCTAGAAACACTAGCCGGTTGGACTCGTATACGGAGAGTTGCTAAGAAATTATTGGCGGGCTTTTCGCTAACAGCCGGGAAAAAACGGTAGCTAACTAATTCACTTACTATTCTAAATAATTCACTTACTCACGCAATTCTTGCCATCATAGTTTCTTAAGGAGCCCTGCATTAAGCCTTTTAGACTTCTTTCAATCCGCCTGTAACCGGTTTATTCCATAGTGTCCCGGAGACACGCAGTAATAGTATACGGACACAAGGCACGCCCCCTGACCTTAGCAACGCCTTTACCTGGCGTTTTTTCGAAATCAGCAATAATAAGTTTAGCAAAAATACTGAAGTGTTGTAGTGCGTAGGGCGAAGACGGCTTGTGCTACAGCTTCCAAATTAGGAGGAAGCCATCCCAAGGCCCCGTGCAGCCTACTGGTAGAATAAATTAGAAAACTTTAGATGCCGCGTTTAGCCGGGTTTTCACAAATCCGGTCACATATGTTAATTAGTGATATGTTTATATTTAATTTATATTAGTCAAGGTTGTATTTATGGGATGGGGAGGGGAACCATTCCACTTCCCCTCCAAGAAGTTCAGTGTGGTGAAATAATAGCTCTCTAAAGTTACACACAAAGTCTGTAATATTTGTCCTTCATGTGATACTAGCACATTATACTCAATATAGTGGAGGAACTTGATGATCCTTACCATACCATATGTAATTGTGTAATAGTAATTAATTTTTAATTAGTGTATGTTTTGTTTGTTTGTATTGTTATATATGTTTATTTGTTATTGTCAGTGTGTTTATGTTTACATTTTTTTATTACGCTACTCTAATTTACTATTTGTATTTTTATTATTTCAATTGAACAATTCAGTTTACTAAGTTACTAATGACTGTATGTATTGTTAGGGACTTGGTCTTCTCCTCCAGTCACTGGAGATGTACCTCGTGGTAATGCAAACTTTGCCTTCACTAAAGTGAGTCCTCATCAAGTCATAAGATGTGGAGGAAGGACCAGGGCCATACATATGTTGGACTTGTCCACAATGGTAAGTGTATGAAATATCAGACACAACATAAGATAGTATTATTTATATTGTTTCTATTTAGCACTGGACTAGACTACATTCAGATGGACCTAACTTGGGTTCCAATCCTACTGCTACATGTATAGAGTATAATAGCAGCCACACCCAACTTCTGATCACTGGAAAAGATAGAGTGTGTTTATTTGATATGTCCACAAGAGAGTTGAAGGAGATATCAGATACTGACTTGGTGTGTAGTAGTAGTTATATTGTGTTAGTATATATTATGCAAACAATTTTAATTAATTAATTAATTTAATACATTTATTTATTTTAGTTACTTGAAGGACAAATATTACAGACTGTGTATATCTTTAGAGCTATTATTTCACCACACTGAACTTCTTGGAGGGGAAGTTGGTCTGAAAGTGGAGGGGACCAACAGTGGTGGGGGCTTAGTCACTCCTTCTATAATAGTGGGAGGAGTAGGGGGTGGAGCTATGCTACATTTGTCCTTATTTTATTTCATAAATATTCTGCCTGTAATTATAATGAATGTATTTTATATGTCATAGTTGCCAGGTTATGAGTATATGAAGCGATGGGGTCATAGTGCAACTGTGTTGTCATCTACTCCTGCTTCAGTGAAAATACTCGTGTTTGGAGGACGTAGATATGGTGCCATATCAGCCACTACTCTACTCATACTCAGTGAGTTGTTGTGATTGTGTCTTTGCTGTGGATGATGTCTTTGCTGTGGATGGTGTCTTTGCTGTGGATGATGTCTTTGCTGTGGATGGTGTCATTGCTGTGGATGGTGTCTTTGTTGTGGATGGTGTCTTTGCTGTGGATGGTGTCTTTGATGGCTTTGCTGTGGATGGTGTCTTTGTTCTGGGTGGATGGTGTCTTTGCTGTGGGTGGTGTCTTTGTTGTGGATGGTGTGCTGTGGGTTGTCTGTGGATGGTGTCTGGATGGTGCTGTGGATGGTGTCTTTGCTGTGGATGATGGCTTTGCTGTGGATGGTGTCTTTGCTGCGGATGGTGTCTTTGCTGCGGATGGTGTCTTTGCTGCGGATGGTGTCTTTGCTGTGGATGGTGTCTTTGCTGTGGATGGTGTCTTTGCTGGGATGGTTCTTTGCTGTGGATGTGTCTTTGCTGTGGATGGTGTCTTTGCTGTGGATGGTGTCTTTGCGCGGATGGTGTCTTTGCTGTGGATGGTGTCTTTGTTCTGGGTGGATGGTGTCTTTGCCGTGGATGGCGTCTTTGCTGTGGATGGTGTCTTTGCTGTGGATGGTGTCTTTGCTGTGGATTGTGTCTTTGTTGTGGATGGTGTCTTTGCTGTGGATGGTGTCTTTGCTGCGGATGGTGTCTTTGTTGTGGTTGCTGTGGATAGTGTCTTTGCTGTGGATGGTGTCTTTGTTGTGGATGGTGTCTTTGCTGTGGATGGTGTCTTTGCTGTGGATGGGGTCTTTATTGTGGATAGTGTCTTTGCTAGTCTGTATCATCAGTACTGCATCACTAATGGTAGAGTAGTTTGATTTTTTTATTTGCTAGACATTCACATTAAGTTTAAGTTTTCATTTTATGATATTATAATAGCTATTCTTTGTACTATTATATTGTTCATTCACTAGACAATCACATTAGTGTATTTATAAATGTTACAGTAAAATCATTATGATATTTTTTTAGCAAAAGAACCATCAGATAAATGGTGGAGGTTTGCTGATTTTATCACTGGAGAAGAGTTGAGAAGAAGCTCTTACAGATCTGATCAGACATTTGTGACTAAAGAAATTTCTGAAGGAGTTCAACATGCAGAGGAAGTCAAAGTAGCTGCAGATAGAAATGAGGAGCAAATTAAAACTAATAATTTAACAGAAGAACCTGAGTCTATTTCTCCACAAGCTTCTCCTTCACCTGCTCATCCTTCTCCTACTCCAGCTTCCACATGTACTTCAGAAGGAGACAAAGATGGCATTCACACAAGTCATTCAGATGGTAAGGTGATATCAAAATTATGAATTTGTTGAACCCTCATCATTAAACTGGCCCTCCAGTACTTCTATAGTGTTATTGTTATATATTACAGCATGTAGGTTTATGCTAGTCTCTCTAATACAAAAATTTGACTTGCATGAAAAAGTATGGATAATGGTAGTCAGAGTGGGTTAACTCCATTGAAAAAAAAATACTAGATATTCACTAGCCAGCGATTACAAAATCATCTCAGACAAAAAGAATAACTTATTGGCTACTATTCAGATATCATTATCGCTCAGGCAATTAGGGTGCCCTGCCACTAGAACCTGTGGTCATTTAAGGGACCAGTGGTAATTAAGTAATTCAGTAGAATACCACAAAACCCGCCCGTAACTCGATCCAATTTACTCTCAGTGAACTGACTATTGTACACGGACAATTTGAACACGCACCAATTAATTGTAGCAGACAATTTACCACAAAGAGCTTTCACCTCAAAGGACTACCAGTACTGTAGGGCAGAAGCAGCAGTGTCGATAATAATTTTTTGTTCACTTTCCAAAAAATATTACTAAACAACAATATAAAATCATAACTCCATAGTAGCAGTGCCATAATCAAATACAATATGAAATGAACGAAATCAAAGGTTCTGAAGTGTGCAATACTATCAAGGGGATCCAAGGAGCTGTGCCTTCTCATTGACCCCTCTACTGGAGTGCCATGTCCTCTCTTATCTAAATAACAAGGATGTAGTGTTCTTCCCTTCAGGAGGCATGACTTCTTAGGAGAGCCGAAGGTCTACTATTCTCTCCTCTGGAGAACAAGGAAGCCATGTCTTCTGCTCAGCACTTTTGTTGTGAACCTGCCAGTGGTACCCTAGAACTAAGGAGTTGTGCGTTCTCATTATGGGAGCTCATCTATTTCTATGAAGAGCATGCCAGCACCTTTCTCTCCTGTTGAGGTAGATTAGACAAAGTACTATGATCTAAATTTGATTCAGGTCTTATTTTAAATAAATCAATAAAATAATAATTGATAATAAATAGCCTAATTGATAAATATATATTAGTGTAGAAAGAAAATAATATTAGTCAATAAAAGTAATAATTCACATTTTCTTTTATGGTGTGCAAATATCATATTATTATTCATCCATCACAACAGTAACAGGGATAGAAAAAAAATAGCACACAAAACTCCTGAGAAGTTGAAGTTAACACACTGAACTTCTACCCGCTACACCAACCTTCTGTCAAGCTCTCCAAAGACACCAAAGCAGATTCTTCCTTCAAGTCGCAACTGTGAGCCGTGATATATCTATTCTAAACGAGTGACTCCATGGGCGCCATTAATACGCCGCCGCTTCTTCATTGCCTACGACCCTCCAGTACATTCCAGAAGTCTTGTACTCTTCCCCGCGGGGCTCACTCGCACAGTAACTCTTCTATGTTTGCAATTAGAGCCGCCACCACCCGGAATTTTGCCCACAATAAATTGCGCGCTCAGAGTTGGGGGGCGGAGTTGAAGAATCAAATGAATACGAATCAATAGTTAGTTTCGTACCTAAAAATCGAAATTCAGAAGTACTGGATGGCCAGAATGAACTCATATTTTGTATACGGGGTACACGCCACATTAAAAAAAAACACTACAACGAGTTTTTACTTTTAAATAGGATACAAAAAAAATAATATAAAAATATTTTTTAAAATGGACAACAAATACTAATATCAAAAATACGGCGCTGTAATGTGGGGAAGCCCCTAGGCTACTGCTGGAAAAAAAATTGACGTTGTAACTGCAGCAGTTGCCCCTATTTCGCTGAATAGCCATAATGTTTGTACCGTTGTTTCTCCATTCCTGGTCGGTCTTTTTTTTTTTAACTTGGTTTATAAGAGCTGTCTGTTAGTGTCGGATTCAACTGCAACAACAAAGTAAGCATACATTGAACAGACAACGAGAAATAAATACATAACAACATAGCTTCTCCATCTGCAGTTTAGCACTGCGGTTTTTGCACCCTTAATCATTCAGTATAATAGCGCGGAACTGCCTGTAACCCAATCCCAAGTTACTCTCTATTTATGCCAGGTCAGCACTCTTGTTGTACTTTAGTGCCAAAGTTCTACCAGTTACAGTGAAACGTGAGGACAAGCGGGTCCCAGAACTAACTATACTATAATATTCCGGAACAGTTTCTTCAAATAATACTTGCAGTGTAAGGATTGGCTTCTATTCAGACTCCACTGCATATAGACACTCTCCTACTCTCTTTTTTCTGAAATATCTCGGCTTTTCTTGTTTCCCACTTCCCTTTCTATAGCACTTTCTCTTGGAGTCATGGAGTCCCTTTTCCTTTGTCTACCTGTCCTGCTTCTGAATCTCTCTGTCTTACTACCATGATTGTGAACTTAAGCTTTGCGAAACTTTTTCCTTCTTTTTCGCCTTCCTTTTTTAAACTGACCCAGCCTTTACTCATTGATTCCACCTGCTTTTTAGTTGCAATTGATCGCTTGCCTTTTTGCCTTCTCTTCCGTTTCATTTTAAACCTATGCCGCCTTACTTTGCCTATTCCACCTGCTGATTAATTGCCTTTTACCTTCTCTTTTGTACTTTCGCCTTCCTTTTTTAAACATATGCTACCTTTCCTCGTCTATTACACCTGCTTTTTAGAATTAACCATTTTCTACTGAATGTGATGACAATTTACCCATCGTGTACCGATTGAAACCCATGAATTATACACACCGTCGATCCTCATTAGTGACACACAAGCATATTATTATATAGATTAACCGTCTTTACCCAAGGTCATCAAGTCCAGAAGGAATGGGTTAATGAAATGTGCAAAAATGACTAGACAAAAGTATGAAATTTTTTTTGTGATTTGCTATGTCTAACTAAAGATTTTTTGATAGGTTCCAAATATTTCGCACCCATAATTTTTTTGGTCAAAGCAATTATTTTTAAGGATGAAGTTCATAAAATTGAAATTTTCAGCTGGTACTCATCAATATCAAAGTAGTATAGTATCAATACGAGGATATTAAGAGTGTCGACAAGTTTATTTCATGCCATTGCAGCTACAAAGATCTGTACAATCCCAGTTTGCTTTCTTGCAGCCACATCTGGCACCACAACCATTTGTGCTCTTGCAACCCCACTTGATAAGCTCCATCAAGCATTGCTAGTTATGGGTAGTGTAGTCCAGACAGGTACCCATGTGCTGCATGCATGTGCTCTCATCAGGCATTGCTAGCTATGGGTAGTGTAGTCCAGACCAGGTACCCATGTGCTGCATGCATGTGCTCTCATCAGGCATTGCTAGCTATGGGTAGTGTAGTCCAGACAGGTACCCATGTGCTGCATGCATGTGCTCTCATCAAGCTTCCATCCTGAAGATTCTGGAGATGGCCTGTTTTGTTCACTTATTCACTAGCGGTCCATATACCGTGGAGTTGATACTCAAATATTTATAATTCTTCCCTGTATTAAAGGCCACCCAAATATTCACAGAAGTATTTAATGTAAGTCAATAATGGAATTTGCCAACAAGGACGACAACAATATCTGTATCCACAGTTTGGATCAAACATGGACTGCAGCCAACCATCTGTGAATCTATCACATGAATCTTTGCCGTCAGGATAATTGGCAGACACGATCTTCTGAGAGAGGAACTCAAACAATTTTTGTGTATTGATATCATTCCGTAAGAAATCTCATTCCTTTGCCTCACTTTTGTCTTGTAGATGCTTTGATGCTGTTGTCTGTAAGAGTCCCACACTAAGTCTACCCAGGTAGATTGTTGTAACTGCACGGTTATATGGGAGTCCAAGACGATGCTGGCATACTCATCTAATGTAGATACTGTGTTGACAGGAAGTAGATGTACCAGAGCAGCACTGGTACACTGCTTGGTCTTCAGAGCTGGACATCTGAAAAGAGAAAGAGTATTTCTCTTTGTTGGATCATGAATGGAACTAGTACCATCCAATATCACTGCTTTTTGGTACTTTGTGTACTGGTCTTTGCTCAGAGTTTCAACAGATCACACTGTTTCACTGATAGACTCATCCATTACAGTTTGCAAGTTCAGGTTCAACAGCTCAGGAGATGTTTTGAGAAATGGATTCCCCATATCATGAAACACTTGCACAAGGGAGAGAAATTGCTGCTTGAACAATTTTGAGCAGAAAATCTTTCGATGATAATGTTCTCAGCTATATCTGGGTTATACTGAGTCAAAATTCTTTCCTCGTCGTGCCTGCTCAGGTTCAGCAATCATCCACTTTCTAAAGGCTGCAGGGTTTTCAGTCAGTCCTACAACACCACTGCAACTATTTATCATCATATTGTTTTGTTCATGGGCCTGATCTATAGGCATTGCTGAGAGGTGATCTGTAGTCTTAGTAACAACCCAGTGACCATGGTCTTGAAATTCCTTGACAACAGACTGCGGAAGGTTTTCTAAGTCATGAATGTGGACTGGCAGCCAATGAGCAGAGTGAGTATGGTCAAATGCAAAAGACATGGGACTATTGACTTTAGAGACTCGACACGGAGAGGAAATTTTTTCACTATTTGCCCTGACAAAAATGAGCACCACCATGAGTTCCATTCAAAGTGCAGTATCCCTTGACGTATTGCAAGTTGCAGTAGCACAAGTTATCTTGCTCAGTTATCATTCTCTACCATTGGTTAAGGTTACATAAGTTCCCTCTCCTGCTCTCTTTGTTCTAGAACTATGTGAACTTTTCTTATACCCCACCTTTCCTTTCTTCAGCTCTTCTTCTTGAGTTGGAGTCCCCTTTTCCTTTGTCTATCTCTCCTGCTTCTGAAGTTCTGTCCTTTTGTATTTTCACCTTCCTTTTGGAAACTAACCCCGGCTTTTATTCCTCGATTCCTCTGGCTTTTTAGTTACAATTAATCGCTCACCTTTTTGCCTTCTCCTCCCTTTCATTTTAAACCTACGCCGCCATACCTCGCCGATTCCACATGCTTTATAGTCATGATTAATCGCCTTTCACATTCTCTTCTGTACTTTCACTTTCCTTTTTGAAACCCACGCCTCGTTCCGTAGTCAATTGCACCCAATTTTTAGAATTAACCACTTTCTACTGAATGTGACACCACTTTCTACTGAATGTGACACCACTTTCTACTGAATGTGAAGATACTTTACCTACCATGAGATGGCGACACTTTACCATAGCATACAGTAGGGGTAAAAAAAAGGTTCCCAAAATGGAGCGGCTATTCAATGGAGTTATCGAAGAAAGTCGGCAAGCGGTTAGATTACGATGACGCCACCGCTAATCCGTAAAGTAAATGCGCAATTTTTGCGGTAAGATCCTTGCAGCTAACGCGCGCATTAATTACTAGATAATTATATACGCACCTCAGCAAGACATTTTTCCAGCGTGCCCGCTACAGTTGCTGCTTTGAACTGCTCCGTTCTTTGTTCTCTGCCACTTGATTGTTGTCGTTGTTCCTTGATTGTTCGCTAATCGTCGCCGGTTCTCCCACTGACTTCTCGCTAGTCGATGCCGATTCTCCTGTAGAATACTCGCTAGCCGTCGTCATTTCTCCTTCTGACTGCTCGCACTAGCCTAAAATATAGAAACGGCTACAATAAGTTTCAAACCACGGGTGACTGGGCGGGTCGTACGGAGTGGGAGGGGCGAATTATTATTTACGCGCGTAACAAGCGGGAGAGAGTGAGCGTTTTTTATGCTGTAACTCCGCCGATCGGCGACTTTAGAGTGTATACCGAGTGATTTTGAAATTACCTAGGAGCGACTTTACAGCTCCAGGAACTTTTTTTCGACCCCTACTGTACGAGCTCATGAATAATTCATGAATACACACACCGTCGGTCGTCGTCGTCGTTACTGACACACAAGCATATTATTATATAGATTATGAATGTAGAAGCTACTGTACATTGTATTTAGCTCAGGTTTCGAGGGCCTTGTGCCTCATCATTGCCTCACATAAGCACCCTGACTTATCATTGACACTTAGTTTGCTCTTCTTTTTACAACGTTTTCATCTTCTAAGAGCAACTCTGGTACATAAGCTATACCTTCAATAGCTCTCCTTTGTGAAATTGTGTGGTGGAACCATTGGCAACTGTAGTTAAACAAGAAACCAGCCCCTGCCTAACACTGTTGTTTTCTGAAGCTGTTAGGAAATGCCCAGCTTAGTGATGAAGCAGCTCTAAAACACCATTAAACTGCCCAATATAGCAAATCATATTTAGGTTGCCTATTCTGGCAGATCCTGAAGTACTGTTTGGAAGTTCAGGAGAGGATTCACTACCTCAACGCTGCAATACAGTGGTGGAGTGCCCCAAAAAACCCTAATGAGCTGCCATTAATTTTAGCTTGCTAGCTGAAGGTGGGGTAGCCTCCTGTCCAAGTGTTAGATTCCACTTCTCTCGCAACAGAGTTCTGTGAAAGCTTCAGAAATGCTTTCTAACGCCTCCTATAACATCGGTTAGGACTGGAAATTTAGGAGACAACAGTACAACACTCATGCGAAGTTTATATTTAAAAAGCAAGTACTGCTCCACGTGTGCAGTCACTCACACCTGCCCCTATTGGAGTGCCGTTTATGTGGTTAAATAGCTCTTCCTGTGTGTTTTATTTTTAACTATAATGAGCTATACTTTTAAACAAACAATGGCAAAGACGTGCTGTACAGCGGTAAGACTAAGATTAGATTCTTCCTGGGCAATGTGAGTACTGTAGGGATGGCGGAAAAAATTATAAATGAATGAAGAAATGTCCAACTGGCTTAAAACTTTGGACACAGCTTCAGAAAGCTTCAACCTACAGAATAAATATATAAATAAAATAAACAGTTAAAAATTAAAAATCATCAATTTTTATGGTAAATGCTACCCTTAGAAAAGCTTCTGTCCTAGAATCAAGAGCGTGAAAAACCATGATGTTCGGAGCAAGTCCAAGACTGACGATGAAGATTCTTTCTCAGAACATCACTCATGTGTGCATGTCACTGGCCATGTGATCTTTGTAGCTGGAAGCTCTAAATGTCTTGAATAAAGCCAGGTTTGAAGTTTCTCATGCAGCAAAGCTTGTCTTGAAACTTTATACACACTGAACACTTCAACAATTCTACTAAATTTCTATGGCAGGGAGATTTAATCCTGAGCGGCAGCCTAGCATTGACAACAGTTCCAGCTTCAGTTCAGAAACAGAAAGATCAACCACTCCAACAAAAAGAAGAGCACTGACAATGGCTATGGTCAAACGCTGGATAGCCAAGAGCGACTGGGCCCTGATATAGCTACTTGGCTTACATACTGCGTCAGATCATTTGATTAAATTAACCAGATGTTGTCCATGACCCCAAGCTATTTCGAGCTCCGAAATTAACTCTTTATTGTCAGTAATCTCCAAAATCATAGCATGATGGATGAACAAGCAGACAGGATGACTGATATGCCCTCTCATGCATGTGCGCTGAGGGTTTATAATATATAATTATTTTTGGCAATAATCGCTAACATGAAAACGTATTAATAGTGCTTTTGCAGCGAGAATTTCGCTTAACTTCGCCTTGTCTTGCACCACTTGTGCTGTTAACCCCAAGTTTAGCAGTTTTTCATGCTATTATATCTCCAAACATGCTTTTTTTTAGAATTTAGTATGTCTTATAGTTTTAATATTGTAAATGCCATTAGATTCAAATCTTGATATTTGGTTCATGTTTGATTATTAGGTAAAGTGATTCCTGAGAAGCACAAGTTCACTGATGAGGTGACATCAGCAATATTTAATAAACAAAGCATCAGAAGAAAGATAGCAAATATTCTACTGAAAGGACTCCCTGGATCTGGCAAGACATCGTTGTTGGATCGTCTCCTGAACAAGCCACTTCGTGAGCACTATTCCTCTACTGGCATGTGTGAGGAAATAGTCATAGTTCAAATAGACCCCTCCTCCACACATACTTCAGCTTACACCTGTGAAGACAACACATGGAAAGTCACTGACTTTGAAGAGTCTGTGGTTTCTCAGTTAGACGGTTGCAAGGTGTTCATTCCACAGAGAAGCAGTGGTAGTCCACGACTACGTCTTCAACATCACAGAGCAAGTGCATCCAAGCTAGACCAGCAAGTGTCTGACATCGAGCACCATGTGAAAGAAGTCCTTGAAAGACACCAGATCAAGAATATTGTAGATTTGCAAACCAAAAATTCTCTTTACATCAGAGATACAGGCGGACAGGTGGAATTTCAAGAGAGCCTTTCTCTTCTGATCTTTGGTCCTTCTATTTTTATCTTTGTCATGAGAACTGACATTGACATTGAAAAAAAGAACATCATTCAGTACAGATCAGCCAATGGAGAAATTATCAACCAGTATCAATCCTCTATTTCTACAATAGATGCTCTCATTCAATTCCTTACCAGTGTTTCTGCCATACAGACTACTGAAGACAGTGTTTTCCAGGTAGATGGTGCCTCTGTGTGTCACAAGCCTATGGTCTTTGTAGTAGGTACACACATCGATAAGCTTGGTTCTGAAATCGAAGCTAATGATATTCTTGACAAAATAAACAAAATGTTGCATGACAAGATTCATAAAATGAAGTTTTCCCACTTAGTTTGCTCAGCTGATAGTCTCTTGAAGAAAGTGATGTATGAGGTAGACAATACCAGTGAAGAAGACAAGAAGTTTCACTGTCTTCGCTCTGATATCAACCAATACATTAGAAGCAAAAGTGATTTTGAAGTTGAATATCCGGTGAGCTACCTTTTGTTTTGCCTAGAACTTCAGAACATAAACGAAACTGTTATCTCTATCAGTCGCTGCAAAACATTAGCAGCAAAATTTTACATTGATGAAGCAGAAATAAAGTCTCTTCTAGATTTTTTGCATTTCAGAGTAGGAATTATTCAGTACTACAATGTTGAAGGTATCTCAGATGTGGTTATCAAAGAGCCCCAAGTTCTCTTTAACAAGGTCACTCAACTGATAGTAAATACTTTTTTGTGCAGAATACCTCTACCTATGAGTCAACGAGAGAGTTTTTGCCAGAGAGGTATTTTAGAATTCTCAGCATTTGAAGGCCTCATTGGAGACAATGACCAAATGACATCGCAGCAGTTTCTCAAGTTTCTCCTTCACCTTCGTGTAGCTGTTTCCTTTACAGACAGCAGTGGAGTGCTTAAATATTTCATACCTTCAGTTCTGAATCATGTCGAAAAGTCTTCATCAGATACAATCAACACTGTTATTGCTCCTCTTGCTATCACTTTCAAACTTGGTCACTGTCCTAAAGGATTGTTTGGTATGCTCATTTCTTTCTTGCTTAATCCTGAAGGAGATCAGGCTCTAACATTTGACTTGTTAGAATATCGAATATACCAAGATCAAGTATCTTTACGGGTAAATTCTTCAGTAGATATGGACCAAATTTGCCTCAGAAGTCATCTCTCTCATCTTGAAGTCAGTGCTGTTCTACAGAATTACCCTCCAAATGCGTTAGCTCTTCCAAGAGCAACTTCACCAAGTGAAGTTTGTAGTAAACTTCGGCAAACATTCGATACCTGTCTTCAATTATCTCTAAAAAAATTGCACTATGACTATGGCAAAGTGGAACCTTATTTCAGTCTGAAATGTCACTTTAAGAATTGTTGTGAACTGCATGAAGTCCAATTAGAACCTACATCATGGGCTATGCACTGCAGTGCTCACAATATACGAATAGCTCCCTCAGAACCTGCAATGTTGTGGTTTAATGAAGGTGGGTAATGCTTTAAGCAAATTCAACACATTAAAGTTATATATTTTATGTTTGTTCAGAATCTTCTTATTCAAAACCTACACAAGCTGAGACAAATATATCCAAACTATCAAGTAAGTTGTTCAAGATTATTATGAAGGACTTTGCTAACTGTTTTCACTTCTATGTATAGTAGACTCAGACCAAGTTGGCCCAAGTTGTGAAGAAACTCCAACTCAGAGTACTTCTTTAAGTGATGTCAATTCTACTCAAATACCCAACAGTACATCCTCAAGGGATGTCAAATGTATGTTATTCTCTGTTTGTTTGTTCGTTTGTTTATTTGTTTGTTTCACTATTTCAGCCCTTCCCTTTACCATGAATAAATTAATCTTCCTGAGGTGGACTGATAAGAGTGGGCAAACAAAGACTCTCAGACTCAGAAATGAGATGGTTCCTTATTGGCAAGATGCTGGAGAATTGTTGAAATTAACTGCAGCTAACTTGGAATGTATTTCTGCAAAACATCGCGGAGATGGCAGAGAATGTTTACGAGAGGTTCTTCGAGACTGGGTCAGGAGTAATTCATCAGATTACCCAGCAACTTGGGGTGGTCTGTTATCATTATTAGATGACTTACAACTTCGTGCATGTGCCAAGTCTTTACAAGCAGCTTTGGAATGTAGTCCAGATTCAGTTTTATAACAAGTTTTCGAAAACGTCTTCTTTTTTTTTTTATATTGGTACACGATATATAGCAAAAATCAATGTTTTTAATATTAAAATTATGCTTGTGGTATGAATCTCATACAAAATGAGTAGCCTCTTTTACTTTGTTTTAGCTATTCATGTATTTTTTCTTAGCTAATATTCATAAGGAGTGCAGAATGAGGAGTGTATAGTTGTAGTGGATGGTGTTTTGATATTTAGTCGTTTATTTGGTGTTGCCAAATGTATTCGGTTCAGTATCGCCAGTTTCAGATAAAACAGTATACCGCTAGCTACTAGAAATCACTGCAGTGGCTCCTGGTCAATCCTCTGGTGACTTCACATTATTTTTGCACAGATGATGTCTGCCCAGCAAGCAGCCCTCGAATGCCAGGAGCATTTGAATCTTGAAAGGAGAGAAGCAGAGTTAGAATTAAGGAGGAACATGGAGGCTGACAGGCGGGAACATGAGCTTCAGATTCTCCAACTCCAGAAAGACCTGCAGATGGCTGCCTTCACACACCAAGAAGAAATGTGTAAAGCATCAAAACAGCGAGGTGATGAGGATAAAGTGCTGCAGGAGAAGCTGAGAGCTGAACGAGAGGCGGACAAGAACAGAAACGATTTGAAGGAGCTACCCAAGATTACTGTCAGTGATGATTTGCCAGTTTACCTGACAAGATTCAGACAGGTGGTTGTGGCTAGAGGAATTGATCCCAAGGATTGGGCAAGTTTATTGGGTCTTTTGCTTACTGGCAGTATTCTTAGCAAATGGGTCGAGTTTATTTAAACTTGCGGTACTAATGATTATGAATTGCTTCATGATAGGCTATTGGATAGGGCTGGGTATAGTGCTAGTGATTGTGCTAAATTGTTCTTGTTGCCAAGCAAACCTTCTGTTATGTTTCAACATTGAAACTTAGTGGAATAAGTTAGTGCAGAAATGTACTTGGTCTCTGAAGCTGGCGATGTGCTACTCAAAGCTGGACTCCTTAACTTAGTAAGTGGTAACAAGTGAACTGAGCTGGCTGTACACTTTAATGAACCTTTATCTAGCTTTATCCCATATGTGAACGGAACACAATTCAAGTTTAACAGAACCACAATAATGTCCCCAAGTATGGAGGGTGGGAGTCACTAACACCGGGTGGTAAGCAGGTTGCTGTGGGTTCTCGGACTGTACCAGTGCCCATTTGTTTTCATTACAACATGAAGGGGCATAAAGTACCTGATTGCTCCAACAGAGTAGTTTTCTGTTACCTGTGTGGTGGTATGGGTCATAAGAGTCCCAATTTCCCACATAATAAAACCAAGGTAAATCTTGTAAGAAGCTATAGTGGTTAAACACAGCCCTGATTGTCAAAATGCTATTCATGGTACAGTAAACGGTAAGGAGGTAATAGTCTTCATTGATACTGGAGCTGAGATTACACTGTTTGTTCTAACTTGGTGAGTGAGGGTAATTATACCGGTGATAATTTGTCATGGCTACTAGTGAGTACATGCGGCTGGCTGAAGTTTGTTTGCATGTGAATGACTTTTGTGTTAACAAGATTGTGGCTGTAGAGCCAGGGTTTACAAACTAAGTGCTTTTGGGTCTATATATGAGTTTTCCTGTTTGACTTGAGTTGTTTACAGCTGCTGAGACTCGACTGTTGGAACGAAAGAGGAGGCAGCAGGAGGATGTCACAGCCCAGCAGCAGGTAGAAGATGGAGCGACAGCCACTCCACTAACATCTTTTCAAGATGAGGTAGAAGTTGAGTCAGAGGCCGATGAGCAGATGATGGTGGAGCTAGAGATGGATTCTTCACAGTCAGATGAGGTTTTTGCTGACCCTTGTGTGACGACCACAGATGTTGTTGGTGAGGATTTGGCTTCTCAGTTGGATCAAGATGGAGTGGCTGATTTGTTTGCAACATCAGCATGTGAGAATGAATCCCTGCCTATTCCTGCTGCCGATCCCCATGTTACTCATGCACTCATGGAGGCCACCCAAACAGATCATTCATTGGCTCACATCAGGTCACTTGCAGACAATAAGTCTGGCAAGTATGTTTGGAGGGATGGGATTATTGTTCATTCTTTTGTTGACACTAATGATGTTGAAGGATCTAGAGTTGTGTTTCCATTCCCTTTCAAGCATCAAGTGCTGGTGCTTGCTCATGACAAGGTGGGGCACCTGGGTGTGGCCAAAACACGAGAACCTATTAACCATTACTTTACCTGGCCAGGTGTGTACAAGGACATTGTAAGACATGTAAGTAGTTGTGCTAGCTGTCAGAAAGTCAACAAATATTCACCTGGCAAGGCTCCTTACCAACAAGTCCCTCCCTTTTGTGTGCCTCATGAGAGGCTTGCTGTTGACTTGGTTGGCCCTTTGGCCAGGAGCAGAGATGGTTACAAGTATTTACTGACTAGTATATGTGTAGCTAGCAGGTACCCTTTTACAGTGCCGTTGAAGGACGTGGCGGCAGAAAGTGTATGTGAGCCCTTGCTTGAGATCTGGTCCCAGACAGGATTCCCTCGTGAAGTTCTGTCTGACCAAGGCACCCAATTCATGGGAAAGGTGATGTTGCAGCTGTGCAAGTCACTGCATATTCATCAGGTGAGAGCCTCTCCCCAGAGCAGCAGAACAGAGTACTGGTAGTATTGGATGAATTCTAGGGGGTCTTCTCTCTCAACACTGGGCTCTCCAAGACTGGCCTTCACTGCATCAAGACTGAGTCAGTGGTACCTGTCTTTTCTAGGCCATTTAGGCTCTGTCCACAATGGTGAGACCCAGTTAAGAAAAATATAGGAGACCTTATACAATTGGGCATAATTGAAATTCCTGACTGCTTCAGGGTGAGCTGAGGCTGACTGCAGGTTGTTCTGGGAAGATTTTAGTGGTGCCCAATGCAGGGTTGTGGCAATTACAGGAGTAAAGTAATCAATTACAATTACAATTACTTAAAAATTTTGCTTCTCAATTACAATTTCAATTACCAATTACACCTTTAAGAACTAATTACAACAAATCTGTTAGTAATTACATGCAATTACATCACATCGCCTCCTCAGGATAAGTGGTCATGTAATAGGGCCCACAAAGTTTGTAATTTTGTTTTAATTCATCAATTCTTCTTAAAAGAGAAAAGTTATTTCTATCTACATTAAAATTTATAAAAACTGAGAATTCATTTTTTTGTTAGCAGCCATGTACTTTAGAACTGACCCTTTACCAAAGTGGTCTTTGACCCCAACTACTTGCCAATTACAGGTATTCAATTACAGTAGAATGTCAGTTATCCGGACTTCAGTTATCCGGAAACGTCGGTCAACTGGACATAGAGAATGGCTACAGGCAAGAGGAAAAGAGTGGTGCTAAGCATTAAGGACAAGCTGGAAGTATGCTGCTTATCAAAAAAAGATAGTTGGAGGCTGCTTTTAACCTAAGAAGCAGCTGTATTAGTAAAACATGTACATTGGCTTACCCCCAACACTGACTTAGGTCAACCTCTCCACAGAGTTCAGTTATCCGGAATATTCACTTATCTGGACACCCTCCGGTCCCATTGTGTCCGGATAACTGACATTCTACTGTACAATTACAATTACAATTACTGCAGATGGTGTAATGATTATAGCTAATTACAATTACCAATTGCAATTGCCACAACACTGGCCCAATGACGGAAACCTATCAGGAATCTGTCCCTCTGACCATTGGTGATGTACCACGCTAGAGCTTGGTCCAGGTTGGCTGAGAGTTACTGTTTGGAGCTGTTGCCTTATTATTTGGTTGGAACTCTGAGGTTTTGTGGGTAGGGTGTGCTGCTTCCGAGTAGTAACCCATAACTACCCTTACCTCCCTATTCACAGTATTTTCCCTTTACCCAGCTATCTTACTACCCAGCTACTAGCCTGTAGTGGTACCACTGGGTTGTAGGGTCTGGAAGTGGTCAATGGGTAGCTTGCCTCTGCTGGAATGGCCTTCACTGAGGATGACGATGCCGCTGCTCCAGAGCAAGTCCAGTCTTTGGGCAGTCATTTTCGCTGGGGTGAACATCAGCATGGTGTCCTTTGGGAGGACTCATGCAGTCGACACATTCCCAGGTGCCCGTGCTGAACAAATATTGATGTGCCTTACAACCATATTATGATAGCTATGTATACAGGGTCGATAACATAATATGGTTGTAAGGCACATCAGTATTTGTTCAGCACGAGCACCTGGGAATGTGTCGACTGCGTGAACCCTCCCAAAGGACACCAGTAACTCCATTATTCCAGCAGTAGTTCTCTTTTGTTTGTAGTTGGACTCGCCACATACATTTTACATCACCTCACTTTACATGCCACCTATTATCTCCTCATACATGTCACTTCACTTATCAGCCCGCCTAGTATCTCCACTGTACAGGTGTATTATACATCTCCTCACTTTACCAGCCACACTATTTTACATAGTTGAAATCTCCCTCCCATTAGAAGCTTCATCTTCTACCTCATTACTGTTTTCCCCACTAGTTGTATATCCATACCTGCCCACAATGCTCTTGTGGCATCGCACTACTGTAGCCTCCACGTCCGACGGGTGATATCTGAACCTTCTGATGCTGAGGGCCTCCTCCAGTGAACCAACCACAAACAAGCTGTCCCCTCGGTCCGCCTTGGTCATGAAGCCGAGGTACCCGGTGCGGTTGTATGTGACAGACGGGTCCCTGGCTCCCTCCATGATGGCCTGGAAGTGCTCCCTGGAGAGAGTGTCACTGATTTCATCTCTCAGGCCGTAGTAACTAATACCATTGTGTGGGGGAAGGACTGACTTCTAACTCTATCACTTCCCACTCGGTAAGTAGTCTCCACTGCCACCAGGCCTATTTGGCTCCAGCCGCTATCTACCCATAAACAGTTTGACTGAAGGGAGGTCTGGACAAAGCATGCCAATGCGTTTAACTAAGGCCAAATCTCCCGCGCCCTCTCTACTCTATCTTTCTGACACCTCCGGCGAGCCGGAAATAACTCCACCCCCAACTCCCGGATAGACTTTCCTACCCTCTTTAGTAATGCTCCCTTAAGTACGTCATACTGCGCTCTTCCCTCAATTAACTCCACTACCAGCTCCTTAACCTTAGCTGGCAATTTAGTCAATAGTATGGCCCTCCACCTCTCTTTGCTTATGCCCAGCTCTCTCAACTCAGCCTCCAGCCCTCTAAGATAGACAGACAAATCCCCGCCTTCTTTAAACTGGGGAAGGTCCCTCATGGCTTCTCTATTCATGGCTATGTGAGCTAAATCAGGGGCAACTGTTGCTGCATCTGCAGTGGGTGGGAGTCTAGCTGCTAAAGTATCCCCTAGCCTGGAAAATAAATTTTCTAAAAGCGTAGCACTCAGGGTAACTGTTGGCTCCATATCTTTGTCTCTTACTCCCGCACTACCTCCCGTTCCCACTACTCCTACTCCTTCTCCACCTACTGCTCCCTCTACCCTGGTAGTTGCCTTAGGTCTGCTAGGAAAGGCAGTGGTTGTAGTAGTTACCGGAATACAAGGGGCCCTAACTCTACTAACAGCAGGCTCCAGCAAACCCATCACCTCCTCATCGAAATGGTCCCTGCCCTCACCTCGAGCCGTTGCCTCGGACTCATTGTCGCTGGGTGGTAGCTCCGGTAGAGCCTGCTGGAATCACTTTCTTGGTCTGCTTCTTAGGAGGCATCCTGACAGGTTGTGAGTCCTCAAGAAGTGAGCCTGTAAAACAGAAAAGACAGGAATAATAAGTGAATAAATAGATTTATTACAGTAATCAACAACAACAGAGTTCACTAATGAAACACTTCGAGAGTATGAAATTCTTCACGTCGGTGTCCAAGTTCGCTCCCACAGTCAGGGCTGTCTTGGAGAGAGGTGACCTCTGGCTGCTAATGCCGCTGTAGTTGATCTTCAGCTTAGCCACTTGATTTGGCTAGCTTGCGAATCGATCTCGATGTTGTTGTCGACTGCAGAAGAGTTTATCTACTCCTAATCGGTTGCAGATCCACAGATGGGGTTTAGTCCTTCTGGAATACGCGGTAGTTGTGATCTGCAGGTGGGCTTTAATCCTCCTGGATCCGGTAATTAAGTTCGGATGGTCGAATTTTAATCGTCCCCGAACGAGTAAGTCAGCTGTGAGGTGCCGGCGTTACTCTCACAGTTAGTAAGTTGGTAATCGGTCGATTCGATGTCGATGGGCTGGCGGCGACTCCTCCTTTAAAGATAGAATCCCACCGCTGCCACCAATTTTGTGGGGGAAGGGACTGACTTCTAACTTTATCACTTCCCGCTCGGTAAGTAGTCTCCACTGCCACCAGGCCTATTTGGCTCCAGCCGCTATCTACCCCGGTCTCAATAGGTTAAGTTTAATTAGTCTTTGAAACACAGGACATACAGCGTACACGTAACTCGAATAAATAGGCGACTGGGAGATGGGACGCCTCTGCTTATATAGACAGAGGCGGCCACGCTCAGTCAGGTGCACTGCCTGCAGGCATATGATTTACTGAATTGTACTGCTGGAAAATCTGTAGTGTGCTTGAGAGGAAACTATGTAGTAAACTCTCATTCTGGAACAAAAATTACACTGGATTGGTAAAACATGAGTAAACATAGGAAGTTGTACATGTGGTTTGTAGTTTGTTCCAGAATTAGAGTTTACCACACGGTAAACTATGCAGTAAATTTACAGTAAACTTTGGTAAAACAAGTACTTGCAAGCAGTGGTGATCTAGCTAGCTAAGTGCCCGTCTCTGACTGGCCCAATCTTGGCGCCTAGAGACGGAGCACCAATACAGCCTAATAAGGAAACGCTAGCTAGTGATTACACAAAGTATTGCACACGACACATATTGCGCACGAACATTGTGCTACCACACATACACATATACAAATCATGTAATGTTCATCATGTCTCTTGAACGGGTGTGGCACCGGCTGGCCCCACACATTGTGAGGGCTACTCACCCAGATCTGGGCATGGGCAGTAGTCATAGTGGAACAACATCAACAACGATAAAAACAGCTTTACTGAAAATATAATATTTACAGTTACAAATGGTCGTCTGCAATCAGATGTATGTCTAATTCAGCCAAACTAACTACATTGATTATAGATACACACACACATGTTGTCAACACAATTTGCCATAGATTATGTGCACCCTTTAATAATAATGTGCCTGCACGTGCTATGCATTTCCATGGCAATCTCTAACAAAGCTTGGTTCACTGACTTCTATGGGTACCCTATTAAAACAAACAAACAATTTTTACAAGCTCTTACCTCTCCCAGGTCCATGTGAGCACAAGGGACCTTTGTGTCCGGATGAACGATTGCCACTCTGACATCGGGCAGCATCTTCCCACCCTCTACCAGGCACATGGAATGTGGTGCTCCTCTCTCCAGGACGACCACACGATCCATCCTCAGAGCTCGCTGGTTAACGTACACACTTCACACTTCAGGATGACCCTCAAAGTGAGGCTAGTCCTCTTGCCTGATTCTGGTGGCAGCGATACCTAGCTGTCCCCCAGAAACTATGCTGGGGACCCTGGATAATACATCAAATGAATGCAATACATGTATCGTGAGACACGCAACACATGTATCATGTAGGGAGATGCACTCTTCCACATTATATTGTACGTGTAAAAACCTTTCCAGAAAAAGACATTTTACTTTGAAAAAGCATACATACATTCCGCTACTCCTGCATAGTAATAGTTAAAAGTAAATGAAGAAGCTATCTCCAACCTAACAGACTGCAACGCTAGCATCAACACCTGCAAACAAATGATAAGGTTCACACGACAGCCAAAGGATGTGGAGAGGGCGTGGCTTGTGAGACCCAAAAGTGAGAACAAAGCAGTGAAGGAGTGGAGCAGAGAAGTGCGAGATCTCTCTTCACTGACGACGACACATGTGCGAATACACGACAAGTCGATGCCTTGCGTCTTCAATATGTCTGTGTTACTCCCCAGCTGCTGGCAACACTTGTCAATGATAGTGTACGACACGTAGGTATCTCGAACTACACAAGCACACACATACACACAGTGGGTGGAGCACAAGTAAAGACTATGGTATACATAAGAGTGAGATGTGATCATGTGACTAGACAAGTGAACATGTGATTAGACACACCCTCATGTGACAAGACAAGTGAACATGTGATTAGAGACGTGATCATGTGACAGACAAATGATCATGTGACAATGACAAAGTGAAGTTTGAGATATTTACTCTTGTTGCTGCTGATGACCTAGAGCCACACTGCGGGCGTCGGCTCCACCTCGTTAGGGTTCATCATGAATGAGTGGTGACCGGAATACACACTACAAACACACAAACAAACTCCATCAATGACAAAATACAAGAACAGCCTAGTCTTATAAGTACTAGTGACAGACAGACACACACACACATCCTCTATAACATTATGCCTCTATCTCAACACATTTGCTATAAGGCATTCTGTAGTGGTCCAGTCTTCTGGTACTCTTCATTTAGTTGTAACCCTCACTGTGCATATGTGAGAGGGTTATAGTAGTTGTCTTGTCTGTCTCTGACAATATCATTGATTATGGTATGAACTTCTCAGAATGACGATCAGTAATCATGTGAGCAAATAATATTTTTTTTGCAGATGCAGTAGTTTTGCTTCTCCAATACTATAAAACATGCAAAACTATATGCTGACTTCATGCTGCACAGTCTAAGAACTTCTGAGGGACACACACACACTAAAATATATACTCTCTCAAGACACTCACAACACCAATATATAAACCACCCACCCACCCAAAGCCATATCGATGTGGGTGTGGCCTAACATGTACAAGACTGACCTAGCGAATATCCAGAGCACCAGACCAAATTCTGAGAAAGGATCCAGACACTGGAGGGATAGAGTTCTGAGATGTGCTTGTGAGCTCGGCACATGTCCATCACTGCGCGATTAGAGATCTGGAATCAGAACAAAATATACTTAAATCCCATTCACTGATTCTGAAGATTAAAATGAACTCATTCCCATATATATAATTATAGAACAGAAACCTCTGTCCTATATTCTGAGGGTACACTACAGGAGCCTTGTAAAGGGATAGAGTTTCTACCTTGACTCCAGAGAGCACCCCAGTGGTGGACACACTGAAGTCCAGGTAAGCTATGAGTTCTGCTGTGGGTGCCTTGTAAGGCTTGGTCAGCTTCTTCTTGGACAGATCATCTGTTTCTAGGATGGGGGGGAGGGACTTCAGATCCACCAGAGGCCCCGCACTGGAAAAATATTGGGATTTCCTGTATCAGGTCAGGTAAAGTAAAGGCTACTGGAAGGTCGCATTTCAGACACATTGTTGTCATCTTTCCATACTCAAGGATATGTCTAATTCCCCTGTACCTGTCCTGCTAAAGTACGAGGCCAATTTACCTATACAATTTTGTTGTATCTTGGTTCTCTAGCTACACCTTAATTGTAAGCAATCAATAGAAAATAACACAACTCAAGAGAGCTGGAAAAATGACACACAACTAATTAAATAGGTAATGATACAGGAAGTGTACGATACAGGCAGGATGTAATATAAGTGATCACAATAATTAAATACCGGTATGATGATAATCAATACAAAGTTACCACATTCCTCTTTCCTTAAAGAATGAGTCCATGCAATAACAAGAATAAATGATAAGTTACGTACTATCTGGTGTGAACCTGTCTGGAGGTCTGCGATCTCGGGTAGGATATACATGCTGAGATATTCCAGTCGTACTCGTAGTTGCAACTTCATCTCTTGTGGAATCTGATGAACTGGATGTTAAACCACTTGCTGATTCTCCAGGTGAAGTCGATATTTCAGACTCCTCTGTTGGTACTGACTGTGGCACTTCCACTGAGCGACTATTCGTGGTTTCTGCCTGATCCTCCATTTGAATAGGAATGACTGCTTCCCATGATTCAGACTCCTGTTCGACTTCTGACGATTCAACAACTGTTTCTCTTTGTCATAGCTGATCCTGATGACAGCGTCTCAATCTTCCATCATGTAACTTCACTTTGTACGATACAGGACCAGTAACTTGTATTACCATTCCAGGCAACCATCGACGACCAGCACCGTAATTCTTCAGAAGGTTGTTTTGTCCAACTGCAAATACACGCAATCTTGCTCTGCTATCATGCTGCTCTTTCTGCTGGCTTTGCTTCTTCTCAACTCGATCTGCAATATTGGGCTTCAGTAAATCTAATCTCGATCTCGGCCTCCTCCCCAACATAAGTTCTGATGGAGAGATGCCCGTGGTAGTCTGCGGTGTAATTCGATAATTGAAAAGTATCTTTGCAAATCGTTCCTCGATATCTCCAACTGTCTCCTTTTTTAGTCCACGCTTGATGATCTGCGCAGCACGTTCAGCAAGACCATTTGATGCAGGGTGGTATGGAGCCGATGTATAGTGTTTGATCCCATTACTCTTCAGAAAAATTTCAAATTCTTCACTACTCCAAATTGAGAAAACAGAAATCGAAGTTTCGAAATCACAGCTTTGGATGTTGCACTAGCTGTCTTGAATGCTTCAATCCATTTCGAATGACTGTCAATTAACACTAAAATCATCTGGCTTTCAAATGGACACTTGTGTTTCTGAAAACTAAAGAATACTCGTACCCAGATAAAAATAATGACCAACGTTTAACTCTCGGAGAGGCTTGTGCAGAAACAGATACATTTTCCTTCAATAAACCCAACAATGGCTTATGATCTGTCACTAATTCAAAATGACGGCTAAATACATAGTTATGAAACTTCTTGATTCCAAAAACACATGAGAGACCTTCTTTCTCTAATTGGGAGTAATTTTTTTCTGCTTTAGTCAATGTACGTGAGACATACCCAATTGGTTTCTCCGATCCATCTGACATTCGATGAGCAAGCACTGTCCCAATGCCATATGCTGAAACATCGCACGCCAGAGTCAGTGGCAACTGTGGATTGTAGTGCGTCAACAGGTTGGATGACATCAGCATCTTCTTTGAGCGTGAAAATGCCTTTTCTTCCTCCGACCATTCCCATGTCACATCTTTGCGAAGTAATCTGTAAAGAGGAAACAAAACGGATGACAATTTCGGTAAAAACTTGCCATAATTATGTAAGCAATCCCAAATATGCTTTCAATTCTTGTACGGACTGTGGTGATGGAGCGTTGTGAATTGCCTCAACTTTGTCTGGTAAAGGGTGTAGTCCTTCAGCATCAATTCTGAGCCCCAAGTAATCGACGTATGGTCCCTCGCCAATAATGAAGATGCGATTTAAAAGCCAATATAAATTATATAATATATAACACTATATCAGTTCCAACCAAATTTTACTCTTTATTCATGTTTTGATATTTGCAGTAAAAATAATCAGAAGATTGTTGGTTTGTTTTTTAAATAATAAATTTAATTAAAATGACATAATTTATTAGTTTGAATGGATCAATTTGAAGCATAAATACATCTTTGAAATTAGCAATGTGATGATATCTGACCAATGATGAGTACATTAACTCCATTATAGTGTACACACTTATGTTTGAATACCAATTAATTATCTGATGTTTGATGTCTGTACCCAGTGGTAATATGGCCTGCATCACACTGGCACCAGTGCTCCTCCCCTGGGTCTGCCTCACATCTTGTTTTAACAAACTTGATGTTCGGTAGAGTAATGCCTTGACAGCTTCTCTCTTGGGATGTCTCGTTTCGATGAGCCTCCACTGTGAAGCTGGGAAAGTAGTGAGGATTATATTTGCAAGAGTATGACCACTTGCACTCCTCTGTATCTTTCTGGCTCAAGTAAATATTATGTAGCAAATATTCACATCGTTTTCTAGATGGCGTCAATACAGATTTGTAATCAACTCATCATACAATGAGTTAGCTCGTGGAGCATTTGAATCAGTAATGAGGCCAGAAAAGAACAAGTCAAACACACTGAAGAAGGGATATGGAGCCACTTGAGAGAGAGTATACCCATAGTTTACATCGTAAGATTTCACAAGGGCTTCAGTTAGAGATGTGCAGTTAGTAGTAGACAGAGACCTGCATCGATCTCTCTGACTGTGGCAGCTTGTATCAATGTAGTTTGGGATTTGCGTAGAGTACATAGGTAAGGAGGACATCAAGTCTAACTGTGCAAAACACAGCAGAAAGACTGGAAGAGAAGGGCAAAAAAAGAACTTCATATTCTTGAAGATAGTGCTGTCTTTGCTGTGGCGACTTGCTAATGCTGATTTGTCGCTAGCTAAATTCACCAGTTTATTTTATACTAAATAATGTAAAGAAGTGTTGTAACATCTGTCATTGCATGTTCGTACGAGTTTCCTCTCCGACTTCTTTTCGTACAAAGGGAATTCAAACATATTTCGACACTTCCAGACTGGAAATAAACTATTCCCCACAATCTGTGACCACCAAATTCAAGAGAATTGCAAGACACAGGAAGTATTTTTGCCACTACTTTCAATGATTGGTGTTGTTTGACTTTCAAATGTAAATATTTTCTACGGTGACTTATTTGTCTCAACAATATCCTTAACCATGAGGTACCAGACATTGTGTGGAGGACTGACAAATCATTGTACTAGCACTAAGAAATCATCTATCAGATCAGATATCATTTAGCTTGTTTTTATTAGCAACAAGATAACTACATGTACTTTTTCCCCAATACACAATAAAAGGGGAATTGTTATTGCATTTTGGATATACTTCATGTCATTCATTGCTTCATAGAATTTCCTATCAGATTTGTGGAATCTACTAGGTATGCCCAAATACCTCACACTAAGCCAAAATATTTGACATTCTCACTCATTTATTTATAATACATTCCCAGAAAAAAGTAGGTACAATAATATGGCCTATAATTCTACTTACGTCTCGGTATAAAACTAACTTAGAGCACGTTTGAGACATTATTGGAATGTAGCATAAAGTTTTGACCCCTTAGACGTGGATTGCCTATTGGTGGCTGTGCCTCAGTGCTTAAAGTAGCTATTAGGCTGGTGTTTCTGGGTTTGATCATAAGAGCCAATATTTCGTGTTATTGAACATGCTAGTAAAAGAAAGGGGATATAATATTATGTTTGGGCTACGAGCCTGATAATTAGGTAACATAAAACTAAGTTTTGTTACTATGTTTTAGCTTAGTTCATGCAAAAACAATAATAGCCGTTATGACCTTTTATTTCAGCATACAATTACAAAATCACTCTCTTACCCGATTTATGGTAACTTTTGTAGCATCAAACATCTGCCATTCTGATAATCTCAATTACCAATAACTCTTGAACAAGCTCTCAGCTACGAAAAAAAATAAACCAGTGTTATTATTCGTAATTTTAGCTCCGTATCCCCCTAAAATGGCGAAGTTTTGAAATTAAATCTGGAAAAGGGTCTTCGATGCCATAGTAACCGGTCAAGTCAACTTTTTGTTTCTTGAAAAGAACGTTTGAGACATTATTGGAATGTAACAATTCCCCTTTTATTGTGTATTGGGGAAAAAAGTACATATGTAGTTATCTTGTTGCTAATAAAAACAAGCTAAATGATATCTGATCTGATAGATGATTTCTTAGTGCCAGTACAATGATCTGTCAGTCCTCCACACAATGTCTGGTACCTCATGGTTAAGGATATTGTTGAGACAAATAAGTCACCGTAGAAAATATTTACATTTGAAAGTCAAACAACACCAATCACTGAAAATATTGGCAAAAATACTTCCTGTGTTTTGCAATTCTCTTGAATTTGGTGGTTACAGATTGTGGGGAATAGTTTATTTCCAGTCTGGATGTGTTGAAAAATGTTTGAATTTCCTTTGTACGCATTGCAATGAAATCGTAGGAGAGGAAACTCATACAAACATGCAATGACAGATGTTACAACACTTCTTTACTTTTTTTAGTATAAAATAAACTGTTGAATTTAGCTAGCGACAAATCAGCATTAGCAAGTCGCCACAGTAAAGACAGCACTATCTTCAAGAATATGAAGTTGTTTTTTTGCCCTTCTCTTCCAGTCTTTCTGCTGTGTTTTGCACAGTTAGACTTGATGTCCTCCTTACCTATGTACTCTACGCAAATCCCAGACTACATTGATACAAGCTGCCACAGTCAGAGAGATAGATGCAGGTCTCTGTCTACTACTAACTGCACATCTCTAACTGAAGCCCTTGTGAAATCTTACAATGTAAACCGTGGGTCTACTCTCTCTCAAGTGGCTCCATATCCTTTCTTCAGTGTGTTTGACTTGTTTTTTTCTGGCCTCATTACTGATTCAAATGCTCCACGAGCTAACTCATTGTATGATGAGTTGATAACAAGTTCTGTATTGACGCCCTCTCGAAAACGATGTGAATATTTGCTACATAATATTCGCTTGAGCCAGAAAGATACAGAGGAGTGCAAGTGGTCATACTCTTGCAAATATAATCCTCACTACTTCCCCAGCTTCACAGTGGAGGCTCATCGAAATGAGACATCCCAAGAGAGAAACTGTCAAGGCATTACTCTACCGAACATCAAGTTTGTTAAAACAAGATGTGAGGCAGACCCAGGGGAGGAGCACTGGTGCCAGTGTGATGCAGGCCATATTACCACTGGGTACAGACATCAAACATCAGATAATTAATTGGTATTCAAACAAAAGTGTGTACACTATAATGGAATTAATGTAGTCATCATTGGTCAGATATCATCACTGCTAATTTCAAAGATGTATTTATGCTTCAAATTGATCCATTCAAACTAATAAATTATGTCATTATAATTGAATTTTTTGTTTAAAAAACAAACCAACAATCTTCTGATTATTTTTACTGCAAATATCAAAACATGAATAGAGAGTAAAAATTTTCTTGGAACTGATATAGTATTAGATAATTATTATATAATTTATATTGGCTTTTAAATCTTACCTTCATTATATTATGACTATGGGAGATAATTTATTGAAAAGAGCATTGAAGCAAATTCATATTTATTATTTAGTGCAAAGTATATCATTCATTACGATCAATAAGTTCTATCAATAATAATTTATGATTAGGTATCTGATTAATTTTTAAGAGCTCAGATTAAAACATCTTTTGGTATTCTGCTATTGACAATACTCGTTAACACTACTACAACAATTATATGTGATGTTAGGTCTCAGTTAAATCAAGTGGTTGTCACCAGTTCTTACACATGATAAGATTATTAGAGTATTCTGACAAACAAAATTACAAATTATCTTTGAAATAATTTGTATTTGTTTTATAATATCAGTCCAGTATTTGATGTCTGTACCCAGTGGTAAGGCCTGCATCACACTGGCACCAGTGCTCCTCCCCTGGGTCTGCCTCCATCTTGTTTTAACAAACTTGATGTTCGGTAGAGTAATGCCTTGACAGTTTCTCTCTTGGGATGTCTCGTCTCGATGAGCCTCCACTGTGAAGCTGGGGAAGTAGTGAGGATTACATTTACAAAAATATGACCACTTTTTCTCCTCCTTAGTTTTCTAGCTGAGCAAATTTTATTCTGCAACAGATAATTGCATCCTTTTCAAGAGGTCGTCCATACAGGGCTTGTATTCAACACATTGTAGAAGGAGAGCTTGTGAAGTATTTCTATCAGTAATGAGGCCAGAAAAGAACAAGTCAAAGACACTGAAGAAGATAAGGAGCCACTTGAGACAGAGTAGACCCATAGTTTATGTTATAAATTTTCACTAGGGCTTCACTTAGAGATGAGTAAGAGGCAGGAGCCTGCAGCTACCTCTCTGACTGTGGCAGCTTTATCACTGTAATCTAGAGTTGTAGAATAGTCTGGAGAAGAGATGTCGAGTCTAAAGGCACAGAAGTTAGCTTTGAGGTGATAAGTTCAGAAAGTGCTTCATATTATAGAAGAGAGATCTTTTCTGCTTTGACAGCTGGTTGGTGTTGACAATAAACGAGCTAGTATTTTATTTATAATTTGATAGAGAAGGAAAGGGTATCACAACATCTTGTCTTTGTAATTTTGTATGAGTTCCCTCTGCCCCCATGTATTTCAGTGCAATAGATGCAGAAAATAGGACGAGGGAATTCTAACATAGTATTTCAACACATCCAGTCTGGAAATAAATTATTCACCACAACCTGCAACCAAGCAAATAGAGGAATAGGAACAGGAAATTATAACAAGTTTTTTTCTTAAACAACCTATTAGTACATATTTTATATAAGCGTCAAACCTTTTTTTGTTTAGAGAATGCTTAATTGATGAAAAAAACTGTTGCCCGTAATCATCAATTAAAACTAAATCTATTGCTGTAGTGATGATTTTATCCTCTCCTGTTTAGCTGTAACTTCTTTTCGTTATGCACTAAGTGGTATCTTAGTTTACATAGTTTACATCAATATGATTTCATTTAAAGACGTTCAGTTAGTAGCAGACAGAAACTTGCAGCTATCTCTCTGACTATGGCCAATGTTGTCTATAGACTATGTAGGTAGATTGGAGAGCAGGAAGTCAAGTTTTGATAGCCTTGAAATGATAAGCACAGGAAGTACTTAATATTTTAGAATAGAGTAGTTTTTCAGTTGTGACTAGTTTGGAGTAAAAAATGTGGACACTTAGTAGAGCCAATTTTTTAATCAGATAGAAACAAAAGAAGGTTATTGTAGTACTTGTATTGCATGTTGGTATGAGTCCTCTCCTCCAAATTCAGTGCAATAGAGGTAGATGATAGGAGGAGGGAATTTTAACATATGTGTTTTAACACATCCAGTCTGAAAATAAACTATTCACTACAGCTTGCAACCAAATTCAAATTGAAGCGAATAGAGGAATAGGAACAGGAAATTAAGTTGTTATTATTAGCCTTTTTTTTTCTCTCCTAATTTTAATGATCGAGGTCATTCATTTTAGTGACCTTTTGGTTACCTTTTGCATTACAGGTAATATTATAAGGAACAGCTGTTTTGTATTAGTTTGATTGTGTCTTGCTCCATCTCCCCTTGCATTTTGAAATTAATTAGACTCTATAACCAGCTTTATGTATTATTTTTCTAATATCAATGTATATATTATGTGTTAGCTGACACATATAAATTCATGCAGTCAATGAAACAGTTTATTGCCACTAATTGATGAGTTTTGTAAAGACAATAAGTAATGCTACATAATGTCTTGATTCTGTTTGTGTTCTCATTAAAATCCAGTACCTGTTTGTGTATGTTTTATTGAGCTACAAACTGAATTATTAATTTTATAGAATGCTAAATAAAATGAAATCAGTTGCCTTTAATTGAAAGTGGCCATGTGAATAAATCTATAAGTGTAGTGATTACATTTATTCAAGCTGCAGCTTACTTGGGACTTCTTTTTGACATAAAAATTTTAAACAAAAGAAGGTTATTGTAGCACTTGTATTGCATGTTGGTATGAGTTCCTCTCCTCCAAATTCAGTGCAATAGATGTAGAAGATAGGAGGAGGGAATTTTAACATATATATTTCAACACATCCAGTCTGGAAATAAACTATTCACCACAACTTTTGCGGAATTTCCAACTCTAGTGTATAATACGTGTTAGTGCATTCCAATATGCTATAGAAGACATTATAAAGCACAAGCATGTTGTTCTACAACTCTGATGAATTATTGTCTATTAGGACATGAATACATGTGCTCAAAAAGATTAGCTTGTTGTACCTATGCTAATATCTACATCTTATTCTAAGTAGACTTCTTTATCACCCCTGCAATTATTAGATCTATTTAAAATAATATTTTATGTAAGTGTTTGTCTAAATAATGTGTGCTATTCCAAATTGGATACCAGGTTTAGATAGTTTATTGTGTTTTTTAAATGATATTTGATCATACTAGATAATTGACTAGGGCAAAGCAACTATAATAAGTGATATAATGATATAATAGTATATAATGTATCAAAAACAATGTATAGTTTCTTCACACTCATCAAGCAAGTGTTTGATGTCTGTACCCAGTGGCAATATGGCCTGCATCACACTGGCACCAGTGCTCCTCCCCTGGGTCTGCCTCACATCTTGTTTTAACAAACTTGATGTTTGGTAGAGTAATGCCTTGACAGTTTCTCTCTTGGGATGTCTCGTCTCGATGAGCCTCCACTGTGAAGCTGGGGAAGTAGTGAGGATTATATTTGCAAGAGTATGACCACTTGCACTCCTCCGCATCTTTCTGGCTCAAGCGAATATTCTGTAGTAAATATTCGCATCGTTTTTGAGAGGTTGTCAACACAGAGCTTGAATTCAACTCATTGTACATGGAGTTAGCTTGTGGAGCATTTGAATCAGTAATGAGGCCAGAAAAGAACAAGTCAAACACACTGAATAAGGGATAAGGAGTCACTTGAGAGAGAGTAGACCCATAGTTTACATCGTAAGCTTCCGCAAGGGCTTCACTTAGAGATGTGCAGTTAGTAGTAGACAGAAACCTGCATCTATCTCTCTGACTGTGGCAGCTTGTATCTATGTAGTCTAGGCTGTGCACAGAATGGATGGGAGATGAAGATGTCAAGTTTAGCTGCACAAAACACAGTAGCAAGACCTGAAGCGAAGAAAGTGTTGGAAGTCTCATTTTTGAAAGTCTTCAGCTGTGACAACTTAGTTGGCTCAATATGTTATTGCCGATTCAGTCTGTTTTTTTATATCAATTAAAACAGGGCTATGGTGTTGTAACATCTGCTGTCATGGTATATACATAAAAATTTCTCTCCTCCCAATTCAGTGCAATAGATATAGATAATAAGAGGAGGGATTTCTCATTATATAGATTGGAATTACACAATTTTTCTTTTAAGCAGAAACAAACTGAAGAAAAGGCTTAAGTGATATGTCAAAAAAATAGATTTAAAACTATCTGTGTTTGTTTGATTTAAACACCCCTTACATAATCAGCTCTTTCATTGTATATATAAAATGCAATGTTTTTTATGAAATGTATACAAAACATTATAAGATGCAAAATTTTACATAATGTGCTGTTGGTTTTACATCGGTAAAGGGACTTGATGTAATTGAGCATGTCAGCTAATATTGTGTAACTTATGGCATAGCTAATTAAAACTTCTGTTGTTAAAAATGGTACCACAATCCTATCCATATGGCAATTCAGCACACGATTAGCTGACCACTCAAGTATTATTTGAGACATTTTCTATATACTTGACGAGGCTACATTCACATCTGTCGATGGCGGCTTTAATGCTATAAGTACTAATTATTTTTAATTTCCATTGAAACAAAAAAGCAAGTATTGAGGAAGAGTGCAATAATGGTGGTGCATAAGCACAATGAATGGAACATTTGTCATAATTATCTTTATCATGCTACTTACTTTCTGATAGCTACACTATTATGCTATTTATATACTATTGGATACGACTTGTATACATTAATTTATGTACACTTCTGGAAATACTTTGATGGAAAATTTAACAAAAGGCACATGCCCAGTTGGTAAATCTGAATGAATATTTATTTGTGCTTGAAATATTTAGCCACGAAAAACTTCACTTACAGCTAAGTTTAGTAGACCTTAGCTTGGGATGGTGGTAATTCCCTGGGCAACATCCTCTACCCACCTGCTGCTAGTAACAGCTGGAATCAGGTGAAGTAGTTGCGCAATGCTTGCAGATAGTTCTTCCTTCCTACTTCCTTTAAATCAGGAGATAACAATGGTGTGGTTTTCATTGTCTAACTGAGGGGTACAAGGTATTTCAGAATAGTGTAGCATTTAAAAACGTACTGCAGTGGAAGAAGTTTAGCCAAATTTATTTAATAAATATGTGATTAATTGACTAATCAAGGATACCGGCAAGGGTTGGATAATTGTGTACTACATTTTTTGGTGTCATTCTGGCTACCTATTATTGAGAAAGAGATAATTCAAATTAGAAATATTAAGATGTAAGGAAATATTTTGAGACTCTGAAAATAAAAAGGATATTTGGGTTTTATAAAAAAAATAACTTGGATTCCTTGTTTTTTATTTTTATTTTTATGGTTGCCCACAGTTTTCCTAATAGTTCTGCACTTCTTATATCTCTCCATGGCATTTTAAATTATCACTATGATCATGATTTAACAATAAACTAGCATTTTTCTGGGAAGTTAATGTTTATTGTGTTTCATGAGAAACTGGAACAGTCAGCATCTCTTCGTTTTGTTTTAAGTTTTCATTTCATTTTGTGTTTTCTTCTGTTGTTAACCACTAATGAAAAACTCTTCAGAATGTGTATTCATTTCAATGGTTAGAACTTATAATTATTAAATTTAAGCTCTATAATTGTAATGCACAGTACCTTATGTTGCTATGCATTACAAGACCACTATCATTGTCACAGAATTGAGGCTAGTGGTATACTGTATACATGCAGGCACTAACAAGTTAAATGTAGTTGAACTTTATTAAGGAAATACCTTAGCTGCTATACCACCCTTATCGTGTGGTATGAAAATGATACTTTACCTAATCATTTGATTGATGTAGTATTGGGAGAGTTGTGTACTATTTTTTGTCTTACCATTGACTGCATTATCATAAACTGGATCAATAGCATGGAATGTATTTCTGATGGAAGGGTTTATAACACATTTTCTAAAATGACAAACTGTGTACATCAGATATGGAATGGTGGTTGCAAGAGAGGAGAAAAGACTACCACATGGCTGATGTCATGAAGCTGAGGAGGGTCATTTTCAAACAAAGATACGATCACAGTTTACAATAGGTAACAACATATCAGATATTCACTCTGCACAGATGCTTCTAGGCTCAAGCTACAATGGAGCATCATTATATTTCAAGCACTTCAGAAATTGTTACACCGTGGGTTCTTAAAATCTAAACATGCTGCAATGATATTCCCAAAGTGTTGTAGAACTAATTGAGACAATCCATATTGCAGTGATCTTGGTAACTGGAGGAACAGTTTGCAAAATGCAAGTGGTAAAAATGGATAATGTTTTTTCTTCTATTAGTATAAAAGAAACTAATTTGAGCTCATGCTTTCATATCAAAAGTTGAACAGTCTCAAATTGTAATATTTTTATTGTACGAAGAACGAAAAATGAAGTCCTACATACTTCTTCAAGTTTTACTTCTTATGCTCACTTGGTTGGACTTTATTAATCTTTCTCCCATTCATTCAACACAAAGCTTAGACTACATTGATACAAGCTGCCACAGTCAGAGAGATAGATGCAGGTCTCTGTCTACTACTAACTGCACATCTCTAAGTGAAGCCCTTGTGGAAGCTTACGATGTAAACTATGGGTCTACTCTCTCTCAAGTGGCTCCATATCCCTTCTTCAGTGTGTTTGACTTGTTCTTTTCTGGCCTCATTACTGATTTAAGAGCTCCACAAACTATCTCCTTGTACAATGAGTTGAATTCAAGCTCTGTGTTGACAACCTCTCAAAAACGATGCGAATATTTACTACAGAATATTCGCTTGAGCCAGAAAGATACGGAGGAGTGCAAGTGGTCATACTCTTGCAAATATAATCCTCACTACTTCCCCAGCTTCACAGTGGAGGCTCATCGGGACGAGACATCCCAAGAGAGAAACTGTCAAGGCATTACTCTACCAAATATCAAGTTTGTTAAAACAAGATGTGAGGCAGACGCAGGAGAGGAGCACTGGTGTCAGTGTGATGCAGGCCATATTACCACCAGTTACAGACACAGTATATAAACTAGTGGGTCTAATAATTCATCCAATGCCTACAAAAATGATTATATTGTTATTTTACTGTTTTTATTACCAGCCAGTTCTGTTTAGTTATTATTTTATCTAATAGAGAATATCATTGCACACAACTTATTGTAGTTAGTCAGCTTAGAATTACTTAACCAAACTTCAAGTAAGGGTATCCTCACGTAGCCAGACCCTTTACCAATCTCAATGTGGTAAAATAGTCTGGTAGACTGATGTTGAGAAGTTTGTTCTTGCTTAGTCAGCAAGTGGTTAACTGTAGTTCAATTAGTGTAGGTGTATATCGTTAAAATTTTTAAGGCGTGTGAACTGTTCAGATCAGTAGGCAGAGCTTGTTCTGTGTTGCCAAGGAGAAATGTTGCTTATGCAAAACTACGCTGGGAGATCCTGTTTGTCTTGATTTTAATGACACGGATGTTGATTCTTGGCTTGAATTACTCATCTTTTAATTAAGGTTGTCAAAAACCTAAGGTACCATGGTATATATATATATATATATATATATATATATATATATATATATATATATAATGGCCCATAGGCAAAGCAACAACTGTATCTTGCTGCTAAGCAACACTTCTTATAGCTTCCAACTGCAGACCTCTTAAAGAGGCTATAGTCTGGAATTAATGTTAGCATAGTTTAAATTTTTGTTCTGTACACTACTTCGGACTTTATCTTAGGAATGGGAAATGGAAATGACTTCAAATTTGGACCAGAGCCCAACCAGAGTCTAGTCAGCAAAATGTTCGTTACAATTTTTTGAAAAAATTTTTTTCACAAAAATATAGATCTAATAAAGTGTGCACATACCATAAGTAAAAAGCAATATTTAATAGAGAAAAAATAGAACGAAATTATTGTAGGCAACGGGTCCGAGAAGTAGTTTAAATACAACAGAAGACAGTTTAAATACAACAGAAAAAGAACAATTCTTCCTTAGCAACCAGACTCAATTAACCGCGTGGGAGGTGCGTGGGAAGTGTGCGAGCACCCTTAAGATCCAGTTTGCCTCCCTAAGATTTGGATGATCGAATATTTGAGAACCAAATGAACTAGAACACCCATAGGTGTGAACCGTCAGCACATCCACTCTACTCTAAAAAAATAAACTAAACTCTAAAAAAACGGCTAAGTTTATTGAAAACTACGTGTAAAAAATAGTAAGCTACCATGCAAGGCTCAAAAGAGAATAGTTTTTTCTGGAGAATAGTCCAAAAGGAAATTTCTGAAATTTTAAGGGACTTTGTAGATTGGTGCAGTTTGATACTATCATTGATACCTGAATGGCTGCCAGTTTGGAGACGTGTTGTTGACAGACAGACAGAATGAATGAGTGAACAGACTACTGTAACCCTCACGCACATGCGACTCTGGGGGTTAATAATAGTAGATGTTTTTTTATCGGATTTAGACAAATAAAAGTTAAGTCTGGATGTCAGGGAACGCCCCCCAGGTGAGCTGAAGATAGCAGTGCAGACAGGAGGACATCGGTGAGGATAAACAACAGTAGCCAACAGCAACCATTCATGTTTAATGAACCGTTACATTGTTTATTTACACATTTGGTTTTAATTAGTTATTGACTGCAAATCTTGACTATAACTTATCGTGATTAATGTCAATAGCTCAGTCTAGCAGAGGTTAAAATAGCTTTATTTCGATTGTTCAATCTCTTATCTTCAATTAAAATTTAACTCTACACTTGTCGACCAGGGCTAGCTAGGCTCGGATAAGTGCGATAGTAGCTAAGGTTGGGGTAGAAATCGTCACAGTGGAGTACACAGAAAGTCGTGGTAAGTATACATTAACTCTAGTCGCTACCCAGAGGTAAGGTAGAGCTGTGCATCCTCTTGCCTATCTAAGTATCTTTGGAAGGAACTGGGCTGGCTACCCGCATATCAGTTCAGAGGTAGGTGTGTTCACCCAAACCCCTTTCAGGTTGGGAAATCCCCAGCTTTGGGGGGAAGGCCCCTTTGCGCAGATCGTGCCACGCATTGGGGCCTTGTGGCCAGCCCAGTTTTACATCACATGATAGGTGATGGATTTAAACACCCTAGTTAAAAGGAGGATGTTAGGGGAGGAAGGTGGGAGCCAAAATTTGGTAGCCTTCTTGTCTAGCACCCGCTATAGGCTATTGTAACTGTGCTGCATGTGCCTTCCCGCCTGTATGCATGCGCTTCCTGTGTGTGCCACACCTCCCCGGTGTGGGCGCCGTGGCCCAGCTCCTGCCGTTAACCTCATTTAACTACTTTAAATAGCATTTACCATAAAACCTCATGGAATTTTTTTGCTATGAATTAATTTTTATCCTTCTGTAATTGTGAGTGGGTCTAGAAAAAGGGACCTTATGACGCAAAATTTTTTTTGAGTATTTTAAGCTATCAGTAAGCTACACTTCACCTCCACTTGGTGCAAAAATACTGGACAGTAAAACCTTCAAAGCAGAGAACTGGAAGTTGAACTGGGCTGTATTCAGCAAAGCAATGGAACCAGAAATCGAGAAAACATATTTGAATTGTCACTTCCAGTATAATTGACATTCCGTTTACTTACCCGCGTAACGAATATAACCAAATCTTGCAGCCGCATGATGTTGACAGAGTGAATGAATGAACGAATGACAAGATGACTACTGCAACCCCTCAAGAGCACACTGAAGGTTAGCTAACACAGGAAGTCCCTTTTATTATTCAGTGCCTTTCATTAGTATGAATGAGAGTAATGTGGATTCTGCCTGGATGAGGTAATTTAGCTGCTTGCTCTGAGGTAATAGTGCCCAATTTAGCATCACATCTTTGAATGGAAGTGTTAATAGATGTTACGTTAACCACTCATTCATACTTTTAACCACAATACTTGTCAGGTTTCAATGGACTACTCACTGAATTCATACTGTAATGAAACACAAACTGTTGCTACAAGGATGTGCTCCTTGACCATGTTGCACAACACATGCACACACATACACCATTCAGAGAGCCCTATCACTGAAGTTTAGCGTGTAGCCTCTAACACAAGTATTGTGTGCTTGCCTTCTGAATATTCATGTCCTTAGCAACCTCCATTGATGATTCTCATGTCATCTCTGCATCACATAGATATATTAGGTAGTCAATTATATATCTTACAATCAGTGACAAGATTTCACTTCTATACCAAGTTGTGGCGAAACACATTGAATTTTCAGTAAACTTGTAATTCGCACTTTATATCTTAAAATCTCAATTTCTTAAAGTGAGGCTGCTAACTCCACCCAAAAAAATATATTCCTTCACACACTTGGGGAGGTTGAGTACTACACAAACACAACTAGCTACTGTTTGAAACCAAACACAACAAGAACTGCTCCCAAAGTAAAAAGTGAGATAATTAAAACTTAAAATAAAATCTTATGCATATAGATAATATTGTACCATAGTAAGTTCAAACCGCCCAATCAAATTGCTCAAAATGCGGTGAATATATTTCATGTATACCTCATAGGCAGCATATATTTTTTGCCCCGAGCTTCTTTAAACGGTCCAATCAAATTTACGATTGATTGCATTTCCTATGGCCTAAAGCCATGGTACCAGTCGGCTGCACCACTCGGTACGGTCTGTACGGAACTTACACTATCCGCGGGCCTTCAGCTCTCGGTTGTGTAAATCCCATAATTACCTTTACCTCATGATGTAACCTATACTTATTTCCAATGCAAAAATTGCACACAATATAAGAAAAATAAGGAAGTTCTGAGGATGATTCACATCTTGTGACTGTGTGGGACCTTCATCTACACTTATGTAAAGCTAGATCACTTCTATTCACAACCTCTATGTCTACCATTGAGCTAACATTTTACAATCAAGGAAATAATTTGAGCAAATCAATAAAATTCTAATTTGAAGGGGGCATAATGGAAATTGAGGGAGTCATCTGTATGAGTAATAGCACGGGAAACCGTTCTGTTCGGGATTAATTGTACGAGTAACGCGATTGAAATAGCATGAGGCGAAGCCAAGTGCTATTTCAATTGCTTTATGAGTGCTATTGATCCCCAGTTGCACAGGTTATCCGTGCTATCACTCATTAATAGTAGGTCAGGTCAGTTTTTGTTTTGTTTTTAAATCATTTGCACTTGTAGCTACACTATATCACTCACTCACTATCTCGGTATTTGAGGAATAGCTTCCTCTGGAACTTCGCTTTCAACCTACGGCCCCTTCTAATCTGTTGAAAAACATTCTGTCTAATACGGGTAGAGCTTCTGTGGTAAAGAATGACATTGTCTCCAACTAGAAACAACTTGAACTGTACGTTTCCAAGATTAATGCTGCATGCGTGCGCACTCACCCGTACTATTTACTATTTCACTTGGCTACCATGGTGTTTCACTTAGTTTCCACTTAGTTTATGTGCTATTTCACTCAGTTACATGCTATTCCACTTTTCCAGACAAAATGAAAGGAACTGCAGGAATAACAAAAGATCTGGCCTAAATAAGGTAAATAAATGATCCACAATATACTAGCTCAAGCTATTTTTCAACTATTAAAGGGGGGTAGCCGGGGACATATTTCGCGATAAGTGGAAAATGGCCGCTGACAGTTTTTGTCACCGACTCCCCTTTAGTAGTATTACAGCAACTTAGCGAACACTAAAGCTTGGAAACAAAGTCATGAGCATCTTAACAGAAGACAAAATAAAAAATTAAAAAAACAAGGAAAAACAACAACAAATAGCGGGCTCTAAATAGAGATGAAAAAGTACTGTTTGCCATTGATGCAGCTAAATTCAACTGCAAAATATATACAGCGTGCTGTCAGAGTTCTCCAAGATACTATCCTGAGGGTTCATCTTCAATCAAAAAATACTTTGGTACATACACAAGGCATTGATAAATGGACTTGAGTATTACTCGCAAAAATGATTACATATAGCTGTTTTTTAGTTAGGGCAATTGTTGTAAACATGGTGTGGATCGATTTGAAAGGTAGTGAGCTACGAATAATGGAGGGTTCTCTTTGCGCAGCTACCTTATTTTAATTGAATAGGAGCTAGAGGTCAAAGGGCATGCCGGGGATTCTTCCATTTATACCCGGACCTCCAAAAGGAGTTCAGAATGTGGTATACGAGGCAACAGATTTCGCGTACGGAGAATAGCATTGAATTATAAAAGTGACCTCTACGTTTAACAGGTCACTTGAATCCATAATAATAAAATTAGCAGGTAAAGGACAATCACCAGGACTATGACAATTAGCAGGTGAATGACATTGCCAGTTAAATCTTGCAGCTTAAACTAAACTGGTCATTAGATAAAATACTCTATAGAATTTGGATATACTGATGACTCATGTAGAGATCTGGCCAACAAATACACATCCATAAAGCCAGTAAGTAGCTTCTTACCCAGTAGGAGGAGCTCATGACAACAGAATGAGACGTGAAATTCTTTGCTTATTATCCATACTGAATTAGACTCCTACATCACAAATAGTAAATATTCAATAACTATTGGTGAGCTTAGCAAAAACAAAAACAAAACAAAAAAACAAACAAAAAAAACCCTAGCTATATTTAACTGAAGCACCTACTCATGAACCCTCAGCACTACTATGCACTAGCTAGCTTCTACAAAATCATTTCTCAGGCAACAAGAATAATAATTTACTTGGCTATTCCTAGTCTGCTCCAGCAATGAAACTGGTAGATGTAAATGTTATCTTCATAAGGAGTAGCTAAACATGCAGGAACACAAAGCCAACCAGAACCTCAGGTACGCCTAATGGTTATCATCACATATGCTTGAGGTTTGTGAGCAGACAAGAAATTAGTAAATTAACACTGGTGGACATTACAGATGAATGAAAGTGATAAAAGCATAAACTACTACCTCAAATCTCTCTGCAAAAGGCTTAGGAAGTCCAACACACGATTTTCAATAGAACACTCACAACACCACTGAACTGATACATGTGTAACTGTGATATCAAACTTGTCACCTCCTAAACTATTCTTCATACTAACACATACACATCCCCACATCTTTTATATCACCCCTTACCCGTTCCCTTAATTGTATTCATTCTTGGAGTGTGCGTTATTAAGAATAAAGTTTGCTCTTTGGGAAAGACACGCTTACAGTGGAGGTCCCGCCGAGACCCTCTCTAATCGACCGTGTCCAGTGTTCTGGGTGTGTTTAATAGCGAGCTAAAAGGAGAGGAGTGCGGCCTTTTAGGCTAGCTAGTATTTTAGTAAGTGGTGGCAAGACTGTCTAACACCACGCGTGTAGTTAGCGGTTAGTCGACAGGCTTCAAGTTGGAGAGACTTAAACGTCATTCGTCGAGTGATGGACGTAGTGAACAGTGAGCGAATACCGCCGACTCGAGTTCGGTCGGGATCCAGTGAGGCGTCTGGATCGGGTATAGAAGAGGAAGTGCCAGAAGGGCGTGCACTTCCATTGACCTCGTCGAGGGTCACTTTATTGTATTTACGTCGTATTGCTCAGGCACTTTCGCTGCCTGGAAGGGGGACGAAGACGGAGTTGTTGACTGCTATTGAAGGAAGAATTGGTCGAAATGTACAGGTCATCATACAAGAGAGGGAATCAGGAGAATTGTTATTTTTGGTCGATAATCGAGGTGTGCTTTTGGAAGTTACAGAGGTGTCAAGAGAGCAAGCTAGAGATTCAATAAGTGAGCAAAGTGAGTCCATTGAGAGTCTAAAACAAAAAAATGAAGAGCTTTTGAAAGCTGTGCAAGAAGCCCAGGAGAGGCAAGAGGAGCAAGAAGCAACTATAACACTGCTTCAAGGAGATGTGGATCGTTTGACTGCTGAGGCGGAAGTAGTTACGGAAGTGGAGAGTCTACGTAACCAGCTCAAGAAGGAAAAAGACAAAGCAAAGAAGTTGTGGTCCTTGAGTTGCAAGCGAGCTAATGAACAAGAGGAAGTGATTGTTGCCCAGGAGTTGGAGATTGAGGATTTGAAGTCGAGATTGGGTGAAGTTACCAGTCGAGCAGGAGTGAGCAGTCCAGTTGATAGTAGTCAAGATGATTGTGATAGTAGTCATCATTCAAGTAGTGAGTCTCAGAGTAGCCATAGCATATGTAGGGCAAGAAAAGGGCGAGCACCGCCAATTGATTCCTACACTGGAGAGGATCCAGAGGTCAGATTTGATGATTGGCTTCCATCTCTAATTAGAGCGGACAAATGGAATGACTGGACAGAGACAGAGCAGCTGATTCAGCTTGCAGGGCACCTTCGTGGTCGTGCTCTACAGGAGTGGAATCTCATGGAGGGAGGTGACCGAACCTCTTGGGATAAGTGTCTGACAGTCCTACAAGAGAGATTAGACCAAGGTACCAAAGTTCTCGCAACACAGGATTTCAGGCATACAGTACAAGAAGAAATGGAGGGAGTTGCTGATTTTATCCGTCGTCTTGAGAGAGTGTTTCACATTGCGTATGGTCGTGATGGTATGTCCAAGGAAACCCGACAATCTTTTCTCTATGGCCAGTTACAAGAGGGGTTGAGACATGATCTGATGCAGAGTGCTGCAGTTTCTGGAGCTCTGACGTATACTGAATTAGTAATGGCAGCCAAAAATGAGGAGCAGCGACAAGCAGAGCTGAAAAAAAGAAGCAACTACAGGTCTGGGCCTAAGGAAGTAGGTGGGAGCAAGTCACCTAGAGCTTTCAATACTGAGGGAAGCAGACCCAAGGTAGATGTCACCAAAGTACCAGATGCTGGAGATAGATGGAAATGCTACAACTGTGGCAAGCCAGGGCACATTGCTAAATATTGTCGCACCAAGAAGTCAGAAAGCAGAGGTGGAACAAGAAGAAGCTCTAGTGGTAATCCTAATGCACGGCAAGTCCAAGCACCAACCAAACCAGACCAAGGGAAAGAAACCTTCCAGAGTCATAATGTACCTCAGTCAGAGAATACAGATCCACCGGAAGAACTTCTATCCTGCCTTTTCTCATCTGATGAAGAGGGTAGTGTGAACCTAGTGCGTGTCAAGGACGAAGGAAGTCACTCTCGGTTGGCTAAGGTACTTATTCAGGGCTTCCCTGCTGAAGGCATCATTGATAGTGGCGCTGACATCACTATCATGAATGGCGATATGCTCAAGAAGATTTCCACTGCAGTGCGTCTGAAGAAGAAGGATCTAAGGCCAGCTGACAAGTCACCTCGTGCCTACAATCGACAACCTTTTACTCTTGATGGTCGGATGGATTTAGAAATTGCTTTTGGTGAGCGAGCAATGACTACACCTGTATACATCAAAATGAAGGCACATGATCCACTTTTGCTATCAGAAGGTGTTTGTCATCAGTTGGGAATCATTACTTACCATCCAGAGGTGGTGTGCAAAAATGATGATGAACCCTCAAAAGAAGTAGCAGTACCTATGGTCAAGGTTCAACTGTTACAGAGTACTAAGATTTTGCCACGGCAGAGTGTGCAAGTGACGGCAAGGATTGAGGAAGTGGCACAAGGGACCTGGCTCTTAAAACCTGATGATGAATTGATGTCTAGTGGCATTTTTGCTGATGAAGCAGTATTGCAGATTGAAAAAGAGACTGTTCAAGTAGTACTTAGTAACCCTACTGGCATTACTCAACTTGTTGAAGAAGGCACATTAGTTGGAACTGCTGAGTGTGTGGCTATAATTCCAATGGACTCTGAAGCAGAGAGTGCCAGTGTTAAGAATGTGTCTATACCTAATAACTCCCTGAATCGTAAAAGCATGGTTCGGGAGCTGTTTAACAACACTGAAAATTTAACAGTTGTCCAGAAGAAGAAGTTTGTTGAGTTTTTGGCAGAAAAGCATGATGTGTTTGCACTAGAGGAGGGTGAAAAGGGTGAAACAGATTTGGTTCAGATGGAGGTGATCACTGGTGAGGCCCCACCTAAGAAACAACGTCCATATCGATTACCTTTTGCGGCACGGGAAGAAGTGGCCAGACAGATCAAGAGAATGGAAGAGGCAGGCGTAATCCAGCCTTCAAAAAGTCCATGGGCCAGTCCTATTGTGTTAGTGCGGAAGAAAGATGGTAGCCATAGATTTTGTGTTGACTATCGGGCCCTTAATGCAGTGACCACTCCTGACACATTTCCCTTACCTCGAATTGATGATCTCTTAGACCAACTGGGAAACGCCAAGTACTTCTCCACACTTGACTTAGCTGCAGGATATTGGCAGATACAAATGCACCCGGATTCGCAGCAAAAGACGGCTTTTACTACTCATATGGGTCTTCATGAATTTCGAGTCATGCCATTTGGACTCCGAAATGCGCCGGCAGTGTTCCAGCGCTTGATGCAACAAGTTTTGGCTGGATTGAGTCCTGAAGATGGTCCGGATTTTACATCAGCTTACATTGATGATATTCTTGTCTTCTCAGCCACGTTGGAAGACCACATACAACATTTGGAGCAGGTGATCAATCGACTGCTAGAAGTTGGTTTGAAGCTACGACCAAACAAGTGCAAATTCATTCGCCAGGAAGTTAACTATCTTGGATTTGTCCTGACACCCTTTGGTCTTAAGACCAGTGAAGAGCATGTACGTGCTGTCCGAGAATATGTGGCACCTACAGATGTTCGAGGTGTGAGGCAATTTCTTGGTCTTGCCTCATATTACCGCCGATTCATTCCCTCATTTGCCAAGATAGCACACCCATTGCATGCTCTGACAAGGAAGGGAGCTGTATTTGACTGGAATGAGGATTGTCAAGATGCATTCGAGAAACTGAAACAGGTCCTCTCAGATTCACCTGTACTTGCATTCCCCAGTTTTAATTTAGAGTTTGTGCTAGAAACAGATGCGAGCGGAGTGGGACTGGGAGCAGTGTTGTCCCAGAAGCAACAGGATGGGAAACTTCATCCAGTGGCATTTGCAAGTCGCGCTTTGTCACCATGTGAGAAGAACTACGGTATCACTGACCTTGAGTCACTTGCAGTAGTATGGGCGCTCTCGCATTTTCGCAGTTATCTGTATGGACAGGAAGTAGTGGTTTACACTGATCATTCAGCTGTGTGTTCAATTCTTAGTAGTCCTCACAACAGTGGTAAGCATGCACGATGGTGGATGCGAGTGCATTGTGGTGGAGTGAAGTCATTGCAAATTCGTCATCGTTCTGGTCGAGAGAACACAAACGCAGATGCTCTATCCCGAAGCCCTACAGGAAGGCCTGTATTAGAAGGAAGTGATGACGACGTTATTATGCAGGTTCAGTCAGAAGATGTATCTGACTTACTGAAGTTGGCACCAGAGGATCAGCCCATCATTCAATCAGATGTGTTGGCCACAGAGCAACGTAAGGAGGCCAAACTGCAGGCTATTATACAGTTCTTGGTAACAGGTACTTTTCCAGAGGATGAGAAGTTATGCCGAGCTGTGGTGCGGCAGAGTTGTCTGTTTACACTCTCAAATAATGTACTCTATTATTTGGATCCTAAGAAGGGCTACAAGAGAGCAGTTGTTCCAAAGACACTTCGTGAGGTGGTCATGAAGAGTGTGCATGGTGGTCCATTTGCAGGGCACTTCTCTGGGGATCGTCTTTTCAAAACCTTGATGAGATCCTGGTACTGGGAAGGCATGTACACTGATTGTGAGAAGCATCGCAAGGGTTGCCCTCAGTGTTGCATAGTTGTTGGAGGTGGGAAACATGGAAATCTTCCTTTACAACCTATCCCCGTATCTAGGCCGTTTCAGATACTGGGCATTGATATTATGGATTTACCAAAGACTGATAGAGGAGCCAAGCATGTGGTGGTTATACAAGATTTCCTGACTAAGTGGCCTTGGGTCTTCCCATTGCCAGACCAGAAGACTAAGCGTCTGGTTGATATATTAGTGGAGTCTATTATTCCCATGTGTGGTGTGCCAGAGGCACTGTTGTCAGACAGGGGTACCAATTTGTTGTCATTTTTGATGAAGGATGTTTGTGATTGTCTCGGAATAGAAAAACTCAACACGACTGCATATCATCCCCAGTGTGATGGGCTTACTGAGAGATTTAATCGTACCTTGAAGACTATGCTGAGGAAACATGCTGCTTCCTATGGCACTCAGTGGGACAAGTACTCACATGGAGTTGTGTGGGCTTACCGGAATGTCCCTCATGAGTCAACGTCGGAAAAACCCTCCTATTTGTTGTTTGGAAGAGATTGTCGATATCCTATTGAAGCTGCTTTCTTACCTGTCACTGAGCCAGAACTGACAGATGTGTCTGACTACCGCAGTGAGCTTGTGACAACTTTGAGTCAAGCAAGAGACTTAGTAGTTCAATCAATACAGGAAGCTCAACGCAAGTACAAACGTCAATATGACAAAGTCAACAAATGTATGAGAGGAGAGCACAAGATTGGTTCTTGGGTACTCATTCGATTTCCTCAAGAGGAATCTGGTGGTCTGCGCAAGTTGTCGCGACCATGGCATGGACCATACAGAGTTATTGAAGTCACCCCTACTGGGATTACTGCTGAGAGAGTATATACGTCGAACTGAAATCCAATTCGTGTTCATCTTCGACGTGTTAGTAGATGCCCTCCAAACTTCCCTGCTGGATATTTTTGGTATGGTGATCGGAGAAATGGGCCAGGTCGACCACCCAACTGGATTACCAATTTTGTGGAAGTGTCAGCATCAGGTGCAGAACCGAGCAATGGAGAGACTGATGACCCAGAATCAACTCAGAGTAGTACTACACGGGAAGTGGCTAAAGATGTTGATATTTCACGAGATTCTACAGGAACAAATGCTACGTCTCATTCCAAGGCTACTCGTACAAGAACAAGGATTATCACACCCCCTGATCGCTACAAGTGAAGCTCGGGACGAGCTTCTTCAGGAGCCGGAGTGTGTAACTGTGATATCAAACTTGTCACCTCCTAAACTATTCTTCATACTAACACATACACATCCCCACATCTTTTATATCACCCCTTACCCGTTCCCTTAATTGTATTCATTCTTGGAGTGTGCGTTATTAAGAATAAAGTTTGCTCTTTGGGAAAGACACGCTTACACATGTGCCATTACCATGTGACAAAAGTCAATATCCTGAACAGTCTACTACCATGCAACTGATACATATGATGCCATATGTAATAACCAAGTCAAGCCTTCACCTGTACCATATCTATAATGACTTGTAATAAAACCAGCAACCTGTTGTTGTTGTTGTTGTTTTCTTCATTTTAAGGCCATATAAACACAATGTGTCTCCTGTTATTCCTCTCACCCTACATAATAGCAACTCAAAGGTCACACAGATGTCACGTAATCAGTTATGCACTGGTCATGATCATAATGTCATGTCATTGGTACTGTTGTTTGCCAGTTCTATCGCTGCTAAGCATGGTAACATTTCCAATCTGCTCATTCATCTGTCTTCATAACAAAAGAAGCTAAACTGGCCAGAAACACTCACCAGTATACATTTATAATGCAATACTTCACTTCTTTCAACTCCGTTAACTTCCCCTATAAAGCAAACTACATCAATGTCAGCAAAAATTATTTGCTCACGTGATTATGATGTGACGCTAGGGGGAGTTGCCACAAAAGCTGGTACCTACGCAGAGCTGAAGCTTCACATTTTCTCAAGAATCAGCCCGAAATTTAAAAAAAGCATAATAAAAGGTCTTAAATTTAAATCGTCATTGTGAGTAAGTTCATACCTGAATCAACAGTTAATTGTCAGTATTCTCCAAAATCAGAGCATGACAGACCGACAGACAGACAGACAGACAGGATGAAGGTGAGCGGCTACAACTTGTGAAGAATAAAAGTGATCTATATCAAAAATTGTAAACACTATTCCAAAAGTTAAATTTGCACGCCTATGTATAATCAATGCATGTGCACCAGTTCAAACTACTGCAGTTTTTACAGTTTCACCTGATGTCAATCAAACTAAATAGCTACAACATTTTTAATATTGAAAATTTTACCAGAATTTGCCACATTATAAAAGTAATGAAGTGAATATTTCAAGTTATGTAATACGCAATCACAAAATAAAAAAAAATCGGAAGTCTACACTACAATACAGGCTTCCATACTTACAGCAGCTTGCAAGTGGTTTTTTCCTTCATTTTTCTTCTTTTCTTAATATTTATAGCAGATACATGGTAGAATAAGACCATCTTGGTATTTGGCAAAACTAATAATAACAAATAAAAATAGTTTTTCTTATTACTAATGCTTAACTGGCTAGTCAATAATTCAGTCGCGATAGTGAGTAAATCATCAGATACTTTGTGATCTTAATTTTTTCAAAGCTTCTACTACAGTTAGCTAATTTCTATCTGATCTTTTAAACCTGGCTCTGTTAGAAATAATGCAAAACACACTATTAAAGTTTATTTTAGCACCCTTAAGCTCTACTACACTTCAATATCTCTTGAGTGGGATAGACTAGACAGGTTTCGCTTAGTGCCAATCTAAATTACTATTTTTAAGAAACCTTTCATGTTGTGTGTGTGGTCCTATAAAATGAGACCATACACACGATACACATAAAAATATTAAACGTAAGTGCAACTAGAAAACTAAACACTATTAATCGTAGCTATATCACCTATCCAAATAATAAAGAAAGCTCAGGGTACCAAATTTTACTATTATTAGCAAGAGCCAAAGTAACACTAATGCTCGTACAGTCACTAGTCTCACAAGAGCTAGCGTGTACGCAGTTTGGGGGGGGGGGGGGGGGGAGACTGTTGCCACCTCTCAAGATAAAGCCTCTTTAAAGTGTTCCGATAAACCTGTCAACATTCAGTTGATTATCTCTTATAAATATTCATGCAAATGTCTCCTCTTGGGACTCATGGGCTGAGCTGCAAAGGCAGACATTCTAAATAAACTGTTAAATGAGATCATCCACCCCACTGTCAGCAGCTAAAGTTCCCTCCAGATTGAAACCTCCTGGCTTTTCCAGATCTGATGGTAAATGACCAGATTGCATGACTTTGGTGCCATGGAGTGCTGGAAAACCCTTTGTATAGGATGATGCCACCTGTCCAGACACTCTTACAGGAGTCATGTCACCAGATAAGCATGTTGTGTGGCTGCTTTTGCATAAGACAAGAAAGTCGGGGGGAAAAACACTAGGCAGATGTGTCTCTGGCAACTAGTACTATATGGTACTAGCTACCTCCTCTAGAAACTCTCAGTGGCAGTTCAGCTGGGAATGCCACAGCCGTTTTGGGTTGTGCCTATCCACCCTTGGATTTTTAATAATTTAAAATGGTTATTATTGTGGGTCTGGCCTCCGACAGGAAGAGAAGACAGAGAAAGAAGAAGAGTTGAAGACTGGACTGAAATGATTCTGTTTGTACACATGTGTTGTTTCTTTTTCTTTTCTTTTTGTGTCACGTAGCTCATAGTGGGCGTGGTCGTTATTTATTGCATTTACGTTTAATTCATCCGTGTATGTGCGTGTGCTGGCCTATAAAACTCTTGGCCGCATGCGTCAATCAGTCTGTTTCTGTGATAACTAGTTTGGATAAAACCTAACTTTGGTGTCTCTTGCCTGCGTGTCTGTACGGGCCCAGTGACCTCCGCATAAAGGCGCTGGTGAGCTCAAACGACTTTCGGCGAACGGTGGGGACAGATTCTGGTGGCGGCGTACCTCCAGGTTGCCAGTTGGGGAGACCTCAAAGCCCTCCGACGACTGCGGACCTACAATTGGTGGCAGCGGTGTGCCTTCGACGCTCTAAAGAAGCGAAGGAGACGTCCACAGCCCCATACCAACGATAAACTTGGCTACAAACTGTTTCATATTGGTATTGTGTATCTTTTCTTTTTGTTGCGCACTACACGTGCTCGCTATTTTTGCGGTTTTGTATAGCTTGTCTATTCTCGTTGTGCTAGCAATATTTTGACGTTTTATTGTATAAGTTTTTGTTTATTTTTGTTGTACTCAAAATTTTTTGTGCTTTTTGTAATTTTTGTTTCATCTCGTTGCTGTTTGTCTTTGTAGGCCGTAAAAGTCTTCAAGGTCTGGACGGGCGGGTTGGATGAGTACGAGAGCACAGCCGGAGAGAAGGTGCAAGGCGAAACTAACGAAGGAAGAGCTCAGTACTGCAAGCCGGCCATCTCGATTAAACTCGGAAGTGTTGCTGGAAGGTGGTGAGAGTGGTGTTCTGTCTAGTAGTGAAAGTAGTGGGATTGTGATAGAGAGTTCTGGGAGTGAGAGTGGAAATACTGTTGTAGGGAGTATGGATGACTTGGGAGAAGTGATAGAAGAGGTAGAGGGACGTGAGCCAGTAGGTTCTGGAGTACATGGTGATGTTGTGGATGTGGTGAGACATGCAAGAGAGGGGAGTGTTGCTAGACAGGGTAGGGATGATGGCGTTGAGAATGATGACGAGTTGTCCAACCGGGAACTGAGGAGCATTATAAGGTCCCTTGCCCGTGGTTTCCCTGTTATGCCATCCCATGATACTTCCTTGACTGACCGGACAAGGAAGGTGCAAGGTCTAGCCCATCACAAGGACGGGCTGGATATTGCAAAATATGTGCGCAAGCTCGAAGCTGATTTAACAGATATTGGTGTACCGAGGCGAGAGTTCAAAACTATCTTATTCCAGAAGCTATCATCCAAATCTGCTTCTCAGATTGTAGCCTCTATAGATCGAGATGACTGCACATATGAGGAATTGAAGCAAACGCTTATAGATTCCCTTGGCTCAGGTAGAACGAGTCTTGGGAGTAAGCTAACCTCTGAATTTAGTTCCGATGTTAAGGGTATGAATCCGCTCCAGAAATATGTCCACTTAAAAGGGTTGATGGATTCTGTGAATACGACAGTGGGTGATCGTAAAGATATCTTGCTGTTCTTTGCTTCTGCCATCTACAGGCAAAGCTTACCGAGTCATCAGAGGTCCATTATGGACAGCCGTGAAATCACGTCTTTTAAGGAGCTAAATAAGCTTGCGCTGTCATTACACACGACTGACGCAGATAGAACAGATGTATACAGAATGGGAAGGTATGGCAATTACGGTGGCAGTCAGCTCAGGTGTTATAGGTGTCAACGGGTAGGACACAGGGCCTATGAATGTAAGGTTGGGAGAGATGACAATAAGCCTGGCATAGTGTGCTACTCATGCCAGCAACCTGGTCACAAAGCCCCAGATTGTCCAAACAGAACGGAACGTGCTCCCAGGGAGCAGGGCAAGGCAGCTGAAGGTGGCAGAAAATATCTCGGCCTCAAAACCTGGAACAAGCCCCTCAATGCCAGCTGGGTGGCAGTGACTGCAGGTACCCCAGTTGTGAGTGGAAAGGTAAATGACATCATTTGTGAGATAGTGCCTGACACAGGTGCTGAGATTACAGTAGTGCCAGGGTGTCTGGTGTATGAATCCCAGATACTCCCGGATACGATAGAGGTTCGGGGGGGCAACGGGAGTGCCAGTCACCTTGTGCACTGCCAATGTAGAATTTGAGATTGATGATACAATATTTGAGTCGAGAGTTGCCGTTGCCCAGCAGGGCATGTTAAATGGCAATGTTTTGTTTTCGGTCCCGATGGATGGACCAATGGCAAAGCGGCTCCTTCTGGGTGCCGCTTCCCTCTTGCCCAAGAACGAGGGGGAGGCGGGGCACTCCGGTGACACCCCGGACACCCAGTCATCCTCTTTGGAGGATGCGGAGGTAGCTCTGAGCACTGACGAGGTGGTGGATGCTTCGCAGTCAATTCATGAGCACTCCGAGGATGCCCAGGTCAGAGTGGTTACAAGGGCAGGAAGTTGGATGGCCTCCCTAGCCCAAGAGACCAGAGCCATGAAGGATATGGCCGCAGTTGATCCTGTTCCACTTGTGGTACAAGACGATCCTGTAATTGGTGATCAGAGTGTTGAGAGTAGTATGGTGAACAATGACCTGAGTGACGTGAATTGCTCTGATAGTAATCCAGACGAGTCTATGTGTTTGGGGTGCCCTAGGAGCAGGGATTTGTCGGACGTGGATGAGTTGAAATCCCAGATGAAGGATGACGACTCGTTGAAGCAGTGTAAGGAGCTAGCCAGTAAGTCTTTGAGTGGATACCTGTGGGTTGATGGGTTACTTTTTCATAGAGTTGTTGGGCCAGACGGTGAAGAGATAGATAGGCTGGTGTTGCCCAAGCTCAGGAGAGCGAAAGTCTTGGAACTAGCACATGACAAATGTAGTCATGTAGGGGTGAGGGGCATGGGAAAGCTCCTTAATGCCAAGTTCACTTGGCCAGGCATGAGTAAAGACGTGATTCAGTATGTTAAGTCATGTGATGTCTGTCTCAGAGTTAATGCTGCTGGCAATAAGGCAGCAAAGATGGTTGAGCAGCCGATCATTCGGTACCGTTTGACTCGATTGCTATCGATATAGTCGGGCCTCTACCCAAAGCCAAGGGTGGAGTGAAGTTTCTGCTTACCTATATTTGTATGGCCACTAGATGGCCTGAGGCAGCACCTATGCGGACTTGCTCTGCTCATGAGGTGACTAGCTGTCTGGTTGACATTGTGTCTAGGACGGGGATCCCGATGAGAGTTCTATCAGATCGGGGTAGTGTTTTTATGGGACAAGTGATGGCAAACATATGTGACATGTTGGGGATAGATAGGATTGCTATGTCTCCTTACAGACCCCAGAGTAACGGGGTTGTTGAGCGGCTTCACGGCACACTAAAGCCGATGTTGGCTAAGGCTGTGGAGTCAGGCGTTGACTGGGCGTCTTTCTTGCCGTTGGCACTATTCGCCATTAGGCTGGTGCCCAATAGGGACGTTGGCTATTCTCCTCATCAGTTAGTTTACGGTAGGAACGTGTTAGGTCCTCTTGATCTGTTGTATTCTGGCTGGGTAGATGATGTCTTTGATAAGGTAAATGTGGAAGAGTGGGTGTTACTTCTTCAAGATAAGCTAAAGTTGCTGCATGATTTGGCTATGGCCAATGAGAGTCAATGTACAGAGAAGAGGTGTCTGTCTTTTAATAAGACTAAAAGTGATCGGTGTCTGGAAGTAGGGTCTAAAGTGTTGCTTAGGATCCCAGGGATGCATGCTTCCCTGCAAGCATCCTGGGAAGGGCCTTACGAAGTGCTTGAGAAAGTCTCTCGTGTAACTTATAAGGTATGGAAAGGTGAAGGACATCCAGTCCGTGTGGTACACATAAACAATACTAAGGTGTATGGTGTGCGTGAGACGAATGTGCATTCTATCAGTGTGGTAGCAGAAGAGGATGAGGAAATGTGTGCTGATTGGGATCGTAAATCTGTTCTCAGTAGTACTAATTGTGATGGATTTGAGGGGCGTGAATTGGCTGAGGTTTTATGTGCAGTAGATAGTTACTTTTCTGATGCTCCAGGTACTTGTAAGGTTGGGAAGTGTGTGATCAAGTTGTGGGATGGAGCTGAGGTTGTGAATTTACCTCCACGTCAGTTGCCTGTGGGGATTAGAAAGGGTGTGGAAGACGAACTTGAGAAGATGCTGAACTCTGGTGTGATTGTCCGCACTGACTCTGAATGGGCTAGTCCATTGGTCCCAGTTCGTAAGAAAGATGGCTCTGTGAGAATCTGCGTTGATTTTCGTGAATTAAACCGTAGAACCCCACTTAGGCGATTTTGGCTGCCAACTTTGACAGAAATTCTTGAGAATGTGGGATCTAGTACTTGTCTGTCGAAACTGGATTTGACTTCCGGATTTCATCAGGTTAAAATGGATGAAGCTAGCATGGAATTAACCTCGTTTGTGTGCCCAGCAGGAAAGTTTATGTTTAAACGTATGCCCTTTGGGCTTAAAAATGCCCCGGCGATCTTTCAAGCCATCTTGGAAGAAGTGCTGCGGCCAGTGAGTAGTGTGAGTCGTAACTACATAGACGACGTTATTGTGTTTAGTCCAGATTGGGGAAGGCATTTGGTAGATTTGAGGAAGGTTATTGAGTGCTTGGGAGAAGCTGGACTTAGAATAAAGAGGGTGAAGTGCGAGTTTGGGAGGAAATTCATGGAGTATTTGGGCCATCAGATTGGTTGTGGGTGTGTTGCGGTGCCAGAGGCTAGGGTAACTGCCATGGCTGAATTCAAACGGCCAGTGTCAAAGAAGCAGTTGAGATCATTTCTTGGGAGTATGAGCTACTATCGCAAGTTCGTTGACGGTTTCTCCAAGTGGTCTTCTGTCCTCTCCCCGGCTACTGCTCTCTCCTCGCCAGCTCGTGTCGTTTGGACTGAGGAGAGGGATACGGCTTTCAAAGCCTTGCGTGAGTCTTTATGTAAGCGTGTCGTGTTATTTGTACCTGTATGTAGTGATTTATTTAGTTTATATACTGATGCATCTGGCGGTGGTGTGGGGGCGTGTCTTCACGTCACCAGAGGGGAAGAAGAGCTACCGGTGGCATTTTTCAGCCGCCAACTGAAGGGAGCCGAGCTGAACTACTCAGTTACGGAGTTGGAAACCCTCGCTATTGTTGCTGCCGTGTCGTATTTTGACTATTATCTGTATGGTAGAACTGTGACTGTCTTTACAGATCATCGAGCCTGTGTCTCCTTGCTAACCAGCAGCCATCTGCGCTTCTAATTACGTAAGTTAGGTAAAGCGTTCACAGTTCCAGTATTTTTCAATTAACGAGCTCTGAGAATCCTTAGTGGCGGTGGTAAGTCAATGCGCTCTTTGTCATGGCTATAAGCCGTGCGCAACAGTATTTACTTGAAAATACATTGTCCACTAGACTACTGCGAAGGTAAGTCTGTGTAGGTGCACGTCCAGTTGTGTCAAAGCATTGTGTGTTACAACCACTACTTAGCTAAAGAATATCACAAAGAAAACTTTTAAATAACGTGTATTGTTTTGTTGTTGTTGTTTTCCTTCCAAGCAGTTGCAGAGAGTTGTTACTATGGCACTGAAATCCCTTTACCCTGTATGCTAAATTAAAAAACTGGACCTTATTTTCAGTAGCTTCAGTGTTAGAAGTCAAAATCATTCATATAAAAATAGTATAGTCTTTAGGCTCGCTCGCCATTTGTGCTCAAGCACACCACTAGTATATATGTATGTATGTATGTGGGATGGTACGTATGCCCTTTAAACGCGCGCGTGTGGAACTTTTTTCTCTAGAAGACGGCTTTAGGCTTGACCCCAGTTTATTCTTAAGCTCCAATGTGTGAGAAAATTCCTGCGAAAACGCTTGCTTTTCAAGAAACAAAAAGTTGATTCGACAGGTTACTATGGCATTGAAGACCCTTTTCCAGACTTAATTTCAAAACTTCGCCGTTTTATGGGGGGATACGGAGTGCCGGTTGTTGGTTGTCAAGAGCCGTTGGTAGTCAGAATGCCGTAGTATTAATGCTAAGGAAGCTACTACTTCTCGAGGGAAGCTGAGTAGTAATTCCATATTTGTTAGCTAAATATGCAAAAATAACTCTGGCCTTTCTTTATTGTAGCTAAGAGCTTGTCAACAGTCTGGTAAATTCAAATAGTCAGATTGGCTCAAATTTGGTACTACAAAAGTTACCACTGCTCAAGAAAATGAGGTAAGAAAGTAATTTTGTATTTGTGTGCTAAAATTGATTGTATTTTGTTTTTGTAGGTGAGAGCTTGTTGTCAAGAATTCAAGGTAATTCAGATGGTCAAAGTAATTTCAATTTGATACTACAGAAGTTATCAATACTCAAGAATGATGTAAGTAGTAATTCCATATTTGTTGGCTAAAATTACAAATAATAACACTGGTTTATTTTTTATCGTAGCTGAGAGCTTGTTCAAGAGTTACTGGTGATTGAGATTATCATGTTTGATACTACAAAAGTAATCATTAATCAGGTAAGAGAGTGATTTTGTATTTGTTTGCTGAAATCAAATGTCATAACTGCTATTATAGTGTTTGCATGAAGTAAGCTAAAAATAGTAACATTTTATGTTACCTAACTATCAGGCTCGCTTGCCATTTGTGCTCAAGCACACCACTAGTTGGCGAGCGAGCGTAGCAAGCGAGACACTTACAGGGGTAACACAATTGAAAATCGGGGATATTTGTGTATTTATATGTATGGACGTACGTATGTCATTTTGTACTTTGACCCTCCGTATTTTTGTGTTCGCTCGGCGTTCGACCCCGTCCCAAACTTCACTAAACAGAATCCTCCGGTTTAGCGACCATTACCTGTATCACCTTAAAAATTGAATTGTTTACCGCTTTGAATTGTTTTGTGGGTGCAGTTAAAACTAAAAAACTTATGGGAGCTCCATTTCTATTTGAGTTAGTGGCGGTGGTAAGTTAATACGCTATTTGTCACAGTTATAAACCCTACTCAACAACATTATTTTACTTGAAAGTGCATTGTCCACTAGACAAATCACGAAGGTAAGTCTTGCGTAGGTATGTTCAGTTGTGTGAAAGTATTGTGCATTACAACTACTATTAAGAACATCACAAAGAAAATTTTAAATAACGTGACTTGATTTTGTTGCTTCTTTTTCAATTCAAACAGTTGCCGGGAGCGGTTACTATGGCATTGAAGCCCCTTTACCGCATACGTAATTAAAAAACTCGACTTTATTTTAGTAGCTTGAGTATTAGTTGTTAAAATCAATCATTTAACAATAGTGTAGTTTTAGGCTCGCTCGCCATTTTTGTGCTCAAGCACACCACTAGTTTATTTATATGTATGGACGTACGTATGTCATTTTGTACTTTGACCCTCCGTATTTTTGTTCGCTCCGCGTTCGACCCCGTCCCAAACTTCACTAAACAAAATCCTCCGGTTTAGCGACCATTACCCGTATCATTAGAAATTGAATTGTTTACCGCTTTGAATTGTTTTGCGGGTGCAGTTAAAACTCAAAAACTTATGGGAGCTCCATTTCTATTCGAGTTAGTGGCGGTGGTAAGTTAATACGCTATTTGTCACAGTTATAAGCCCTACTCAACAGCATTTACTTGAAAGTGCATTGTCCACTAGACAAATCACGAAGGTAAGTCTTGCGTAGGTATGTTCAGTTGTGTGAAAGTATTGTGCATTACAACTACTATTAAGAACATCACAAAGAAAATTTTAAATAACGTGACTTGATTTTGTTGCTTCTTTTTCAATTCAAACAGTTGCCGGGAGCGGTTACTATGGCATTGAAGCCCCTTTACCGCATACGTAATTAAAAAACTCGACTTTATTTTAGTAGCTTGAGTATTAGTTGTTAAAATCAATCATTTAACAATAGTGTAGTTTTAGGCTCGCTCGCCATTTTTGTGCTCAAGCACACCACTAGTTTATTTATATGTATGGACGTACGTATGTCATTTTGTACTTTGACCCTCCGTATTTTTGTGTTCGCTCCGCTCCGCGTTCGACCCCGTCCCAAACTTCACTAAACAAAATCCTCCTGTTTAGCGACCATTACCCGTATCACCTTAGAAATTGAATTGTTTACCGCTTTGAATTGTTTTGCGGGTGCAGTTAAAACGCAAAAACTTATGGGAGCTCCATTTCTATTCGAGTTAGTGGCAGTGGTAAGTTAATACGCTATTTGTCACAGTTATAAGCCCTACTCAACAGCATTTACTTGAAAATTCATTGTTCACTAGACGAACCACGAAGGTAAGTCTTGCGTAGGTATGTTCAGTTGTGTGAAAGTATTGTGCGTTACAACTACTATTAAGAATATCACAAAGGAAACTTTAAATAACGTGATTTGATTTTGTTGCTTCTTTTTCAATTTAAACAGTTGCGGGAGCAGTTACTATGGCATTGAATCCCCTTTACCCCATACGTAATTTAAAAACTCGACTTCATTTTAGTAGCTTGAGTGTTAGTTGTTAAAATCAATCATTTAACAATAGTGTAGTTTAAGGTTCGCTCGCCATTTGTGCTCAAGCACACCACTAGTTGATAATTGTTACTAATGTTAGCTTCTTAAATTAATAAGGTTAAGAGTTTGTTCGATATATAGTTTTTAGTGATTGATATAGTGAAAGTTTTATAGCTCTACTGCATGCTTCATAAGTGATTGTGAGTTCAACTAAAACATCTGCTACTCACATGACAAGCAGTACTTTTAATGCATTGCCTATAAGATGTTACTTTCAAAAAATGATAGTAAAAATATGAAAGTCACCTTGAACACCATGTCACTTCTCCAAACTAAACTATGCTATGATGCAAATTGTGGTATATCCATAGTTACACCACACTAAAGGCTACATGCCTGAGCATGACTCCTAAAGAAAGTAGCTAGGGTGGTCTTTGTATACTATAAGTATATTAATAATAAATACATTCATGTGTATTAGCTGTTGTTCAGAGTCAGGTCATTTTTTCTTGAATCACATGCCCGGTTATGAAATTCTTAACCATTATAAGGCGATATAACGACAGTATATTATTCATACATCTCATTCCAAGAGATCAGTATTATAACTTAATACATTTCTCGCCTGCATGTACGGTGCTTCCAACTTAAAGAGTGGATTTTTTGAAACTACTGTATAGACCCTCACTACAGTTATTTAACATACACATACCTTTTCTTCATCATCCCAATAATGTTTACAATAGTAAAACTGCTTGTTTAGAGAATGGAAAACGGGGACAGAACTTTTCTCATTCACTCTAATACATTTTACGCCTTTTTTTTTACGTCAAGATTTTGCGGTAGTTCGTCATTAAACGTAACTAGTTAACGAGCTAAGGTCGAACGGTTATTTCCCTGAGCGGTAAGACGGGACTTTCCCTAACTGCAATCGGCTGTATGGATTCCCATCGTTCTACTAGCAGCAGTAAACGAAGTCGAAATCAGTCACAGAATTGTTGGCTGGTATATTACTAACTTGGAGCCAAGCTTATCCAAGAGGTCATCTTTTTCAAGAGCTGAAGAAAAGCTGAAGGAGTTTAATACTCCCAAGGCTCCCAGCATTCGGTATTCTGACAACATCAGGGCGATGCAGTTGGAGTCCTACGGGTTGTGCAGCTCCAGACGGAAGCTAAAACGCTGGCCGCGATAGGCAGTAACGCCGTAAAACTTGATACCTGCTAGGGCCTGAGATACAACCGTAGCTAAATCAGCCACTGTGCAACAATTAGCGGTAAACTGGCGCCCTTGCACAAATACGCATGCGCTGTTTTATGACGTCGCGTTTACGTGTACTATAGGCCCACAATCCTATGTAAACATCATCATTTGATGACCCTTACCGTGCATAATTTTTTTTTGGTGAAAAACAGCCACAACTCACTTAATTTTCAAGGTATAGCTACCAAAGTTATACATAATAATTTAAGGCAATTTTACATCATGTGTCAAAATTTTAGAGATATAACTCAATAAATTCAAAAATCCTGGCTTAAACACTTTTTTCTTAAAATTTTAAATATTTCGAGATTCAAATTTCGTGTGCCCACAAAATTAGGCTCATATGAAACTTCAGGTATTAAAGTATCAGTATACCAAGTTATAGAGATAAGGACAAATAATTTCTCTTTTTTCAGCTTAAACACTTCCAAATTCACTGTCTTGAAGCTCCCAGTTCCATCACCTATAACCACAAAAATAACCACAAACCCACAAAATTGTTTTGTCTGTATGTTAATATGACATTAGTGTATAATAATACAAATTTTTAGCTTTATATTACACATACTTGAGTTAAGCTGGAAGCACTGTATGTTACAACTGAATTTTAAATGAGTTGAGTTAGTGTTTCCAATAAAGTGGAGGAATCTAAGAGTTGAACTATTCGAAACCTATATGGTCCCCTCACTGGTCGCAGCATAGGGTATGTTATTATTACTAGAATTTCGCTGGGGTTGCACTTCAGTGCTCTTCTTTACATCTGATAAAGTTATAACAACCGCCATAGCGTATCAAAGTCTCAGTATAGTTTAAATCAAATTGATGACATGAAACCAAATTGATGATTGTGAGTTCAAGAAGAAGTGTACAAATAAAGTGGGACATGACAGAATGCATGACAACAGGTGTAAATTAACAAATTAAGCTGGAATGTTCATAGCGTCTTTTCCAGTCATCGTGAAGGGGGAGGGGGGGAGGGGGCAATTCATCCTTGGTCTGGAAGATCCGTTAGCAAGAGTTGCTTTTCATGGGCACATGTACATCTAGTTGAGCAGTAGCCTGGCTAGGGCTAGGGCTAGGGCTAGGGCTAGGGCTAGTTGCCTTGTTCTCCAGCCATGCTATTCACTTTCCCCTCCAGCTACTCCTGTCCTGTGTGGTCACATACCATGTCTACTCTCTCTATTCAAATCGCGTCCTGTCCCTCCATCATCTTGGACCATGAGCTTGCCTTTGCACCAGCAACCCTTGGAGATTCCCTTTTTGTCCACACATACACAACAAACACACACAGAATAAAAAGTATGTATGTATATATACCATTTTTGGTGGATCATAAATGTTGACATCACAATTATGAATACTCAGATATGCACTAGAGTACTAGATAAACTAAAAATATCCATCTATTAATACTAATAAAAGTTACCTTTGATCATTGAGACCACCTACCGTAACATGAGATTGACAGTTAGATTGAAACCAAGCGAGGTTTTATTTTATTTTTTTTAAGTATGCTACAGTTGATACACAATAACTCAGCAGATGAACAGTTACAAAAAAATTAGTAAAGATTGCCACATTAACCTACAAAATAATATGCCAGTTAAGGTGTAATTGTATATACTCATTTCATGACTACAACTGTGTACCATTACCTCAACCATTAGTCTTGCCTTAGTTGAAACACAATAGAAATAATATTTCACAGTCAAGATTGCCACATTAACCTACAAAATAATATGCCAGTTAACGTGTGGGGTCGGGCCTAAAGTCAAGACCGGGCGTGGTCGGACCACGCCCGCATCGAACTGTTTAAACTTAACTATATTTTAGTCATGCATTTGTTTCAGTTAATTGTTGTCCACAGTAAAGTTAATCATTATTGTGCAAGTCATTGGTGTTGATCCATAGGTGTTATTGTGCGTATGGTGCCTGTGCTGTAGTGCGAACTAAACGCTGCAGTGCAGGAAGTCTAGCTCGTGTGTGTCATCGTGTGTCAGTACTCGTCATAATTTATAGGCAGGCCTGCTTGGTTCACTAAATATACGAGCGGCAATCTGACCAACCTGAGCACAGTTATTTCGAGAAAACTGCGATTAAAACTTCTTATTCAATTTCTCGCGGAGTTAACGTTGAATTCCGTAATCTAACCGGAAGTCCGCGTTACGGGTTACGTAAGACTGTTACTTATGCTTGGAAAATGGTGGCGATCAGCTGAACGGCAGTAAGTCATAGTTGGGGCCGCTTACTTCATGGGGGAGGCCTTACTCAGTTTAGACCCTACATTGTGTAAGAGTACTAGACAGGTATGGCTTTAAATAGCACTAGATGCGTATAGACATAATTTTGCAGGCCGTTTTGTGCTTCTTTTTTTTCTTCTGTTTCCAACAGTTTGATAGTTACAGTAAGTCATGGTAACTATAATACAGTCACTCTTTTAGAAATGATCAACTAGCTTGGTTTGTTAGTTCACTGGCTAGCTAAGTTTAGAATTATATTTGTCTTGCAGCCAGCTTGTTGCCTATTTTGGAACAAATGAACAATAGGAATCTCTTTAAATCAATGAACAAAAATGATGGACTTTCAAAATGTGTTGCCTTCTCTTGTTGCAGTGTGATAGAATTCCTCATCATCACTGAAACCTTTGTCCAGTCTGAGACTTGCTGATTCTTCTAGTGTCTTCACAAAAATAGTCCCAGGAGTCTCCAGGTCTGCAGACTCCAACTACAAGACTCCATAAATAGCAACATCAACCTATATAGCTTGATTATTCACAGTTATTATTTCTATTCTGTTGCTGCATTTCTATAACAAAAACTTATAAGAATTTACCCGCGATTATCCGAGATAGGGGTAATTTGTTGCTAGGCAACAAATTGAATTCGCCCACGATTTTCAGTTACTCACGGGTTGGATTTCCGTGCACGCACGGAAGGTCAAAATAGAGAGTAAAAGGTGACTGTGTTTAAACCGGGCGCTCGGACCTTTAACAACGGTTTCAGCCACTCAAATTTAGTGTCAGTGTAGCTAAAGGGTAGGAGATACCTGTGGGCATGGTCCCTTTTCCTAGGCACTGTCACATATATCTTCACTGCAAACCAAGTTTGTAAAGTTGGCAGTGTTAGTTCAAAAGGGGCTCTTCCACACTCTTAGCTAATAAATGTATAGCGACTGCTTTGACCTGGATAGTTAGTTCTTGTAGAGAAAGATAGCTGGGGAACTAGTAAGATTGGCGATTGCTACTATCAGTGTATTGTATTGCTTGTGCAATGCAGCGTGTGATATCGTGAAATATGTCATGGGTCATAAACTTGAAAATACTATTGTGAAGATATCGAGCATTATAACTAGTGGTGTGCTTGAGCACAAATGGCGAGCAAGCCTTAAACTACACTATTGTTATTCAAACTACTAAAATAAAGTTGAGTTGTTAAATTACGCATATACGGTAAAGGGGATTCAATGCCATAGTAACCACTCCCCTCAACTGTTTGAATTGAAAAAGAAGCAACAAAATCAAGTCACGTTATTTAAAATTTTCTTTGTGATATTCTTAATAGTAGTTGTAACGCACAATACTTTCACACAACTGAACATACCTACGCAAGACTTACCTTCGTGGTTCGTCTAGTGGACAGTGAATTGTCAAGTAAATGCTGTTAAGTAGTGCTTATAACTGTGACAAATAGTGTATTAACTTACCACCGCCACTAACTCGAATAGAAATGGAGCTCCCAGCACCCGCAAAACAATTCAAAACGGTAAACAATTCAATTTCTAAGGTGATACGGGTAATGGTCGCTACACCAGAGGATTCTGTTTTGTGAAGTTTGGGACGGGGTCAAACGCGGAACGAACACAAAAATACGGAGGGTCAAAGTACAAAATGACATACATACGTCCAAACATATATCTAAATAAACTAGTGATGTGCTTGAGCACAAATGGCGAGCGAGCCTAAAGACTATACTATTTTTATATGAATGATTTTGACTTCTAACACTGAAGCTACTGAAAATAAGGTCCAGTTTTTAAATTTCGCATACACGGTAAAGGGATTTCAGTGCCATAGTAACAACTCTCTGCAACTGCTTGAATTGAAGGGGAAAAACAACAACAAAACAATACACGTTATTTAACGTTTTCTTTGTGATATTCTTTAGCAAAGTAGTGGTTGTAACACAATATTTTGACACAACTGGACCTGCACCTACACAGACTTACCTTTGCGGTAGTCTAGTGGACAATGTAATACTGTTGCGCACGGCTTATAACCATGACAAAGAGCGCATTGACTTACCACCGCCACTAACTCGAATAGTCCCTTAAGTTTTAAAGTTTTAACTGCACCCGCAAAAGAATTAAAAAAAGGTAAACAATTCAATTTCTAGGGTGATACGGGTATTGATCGATAAACAAGAGGATTCTGTTT
>WLWD01001710.1_pt1 | contig 127204 bp, 99 predicted proteins | sample 6712731 | NCBI WGS metagenome assembly WLWD01 (sample SAMN12718690, study PRJNA576275) | sponge metagenome | isolation source: marine sponge | host: Mycale hentscheli | place: New Zealand: South Island, Marlborough, Capsize Point | collected 2014-11-01 | reverse complement strand
CCAAGCCACTGACCCAGCCTTCTCCTTAACCAAAAGTGACAGAACTAAAAAAATATTGCATTTTGAATTTATTACAAATGCGCAATAGATGGACAAAAGCTATTCACAGTGGAGCTGTTGTTGGGTCAAGGTGATATCAGTTTATGCTCATGTGCTTCAAATAGCTATGCTAATGTTACGTCTGATATAGCTGTTCTCCAATAAAATTTGTGTAGCCAGAGGGTTGTGAGAGTACTACTAACCCATGGAGATGAAATGGACATCAGGACCATTATCAACGACCATGAAATTTTTTTTTTTCAGTGATGGTTGAATGAGAAACTAGTAACTTTGTGCGGCCGTATCAAGGCTTTAGTTCACCTAGACAAACTCTTTACCCACTGCTATACTGGGAAGGGGTCTGGTGGTATTAGTATTCAAAAGGAATGTAATTAGTCCTTTACCAGGATGCTCCATAATTAAAATCTAACTGAACATAAAAGTATCACACTTGGGTTTTTGGCTAAAAGCACATTACTGCTGTATTTAGATATGGCTTTTAGAATTCAGGAAAATGCCAATCATCTATGGAGACTCAGTGTAAGCATTCAAAACCGTTTCCTTACCCTGTTGGTAGTATTATCTCTACCACTTACAAGCCCAAAAATTAGTTATAGATGCAATTCTTTCAACCCTTCCCACCATCTTAATCTTTAGTCACTTTCTCTGCTTAAGTTCACAGCCACTCCTCAGTGGTTACTACCAAGTTCTACAAGACTGCAAGTAAGCAGTGGACGTTATTAGGAGGAAGAGAGAGGAGGAGATTTGAATCAGAACTATGTTCTAATTATATCATACATTTCCCAGCATAGGGGTAGGTAAAGGCAGGGTTTCATAGAGACTATGGCAATGCTGGGATTCCCTCCCCCCACCCCCATCCCATTTCGTTCACCCTCCATACTTTTTCCCTGACAAAACATTTTAAGAAAAAAATTAAAAAGATATATGAAAAATCACAGCCTTACTGTACTGTTAGTTCGTTTAAAATGTCAAATACTTCTTTATAAAGTTGAGGTGCATAATTCATAATAGTTTGTCCTGTTTCCATCTGTCTGACTTCAATATTATCATTTGGCTAAATTAACTCTACAAAATCCCCCCCCCCCCTACCTCAACCCCCCACCCCTGTATAAATCACCTGAGACAAAACCTACCTAAAAATTGTAAATGATGCTTCCAGGTGAGCGGTTTTCCTCCGATGTCTCATGTATAAGTTTGCAACGTTTCTTTTACTCCTCGTAGTGCAGCCACGCCCTTTTCTCCCCAGCTGGTAGTAAAGACCCTTTACCAATCATTGGCCGTGATGCGTGATGGTATAAATTCTCCAGTTTTCGCGTATTTTGTGCGCGGTGGTGTGAGTTGTAGGAGGTAGATGGTGAAGGTCAGGCTAGACGGAGCCCCCCAAGACCAAGATAGATGTGATTGAGATGAAGTAAGTGGTAGTGATTTAGTGTGGGTGAACTAGTGTGATCGTAATTTGTGGTGTGCGCTATTTGTATAATGTTTGAGTTTGACTTAGGATAACTACAACTTTTTAATGACCAGTTTTGAAAATTGAAAATTGTATTAGTATCTTGCAGCAGTAAAGCATCATAGATGCAGCCCCCAGAATATATGCTGAATAAATCTGCTGCGATGTTGGTTCAAATTTTTGGCAGTCATTATATAGTAGTAGACAGTAGCTAGCTACTTCTAAATTGTGAATGCATATTTTATCTGGAACTTGCACGTAGTGATCAGGCAACTGACTATAAAACCCTAACCTCAGTCAAGGGTTAAATATTGTGTATTTTTATAGATTCACTGCTGACAAACAGGGATAGAGCTGCAGACACAGATTGTATTGCTTGGCATAACATGGGGCAATGTGAGTACTGAGACATTGATAAGGAGTTACTATTGTGTTAAAAGTACTTGATCACATTTTAGCACACATTCATATTTACTCAAGTCAGGAGTGTTTGATGACAAGCACATGTTTGGGCTATATTTAGAATCAGGAGTTTAACACATCTTGAGGTTAGTTTCATTAACTTTTTTTCTCATCTCTATTTCAGGCTGTTGGGAGTTCCACCATGCTATCTGCAGCATTGATGGAGCTAAGAGGACACTGGAGCTTATGAATATAGAAGTCTGAATAGGTCTGACTTTACTCTTACAGTGCACCTCCACTGGACAGTTGACACTGTGGAATAGCCCCCAAATGATTCTAGTAACGGCAGATACATGCTGCACTTCTATATTAACGGTGAGATTCTGTTTTTCTAGTTAGTAGAGTACCTCCACATACTTAATGCTTGGATTTTGTAGCTGATATTTGAATTATAAGATAATGCACAAAGGTTGCGTGATGATCACTTATAACGTTAGAGTGGAGAGGCTAATATACATTAGTGACCATTGGTTGGAAAACTGCATCATGTGGCACAAAAAATTGAGAGTTCGTTTAGTTTAACATGTCTATTGACAAGACACCCTATACCAATATATTGAAATGTCACCTCTTTTAGGATTGCTGGTGACCTTTACCAAATACCATGATAGCTAGACTCCTTGTGTAGGATTAGCCTAGTAACTAAGATACACCTTTAATAGTGCCTATCACAGGACTGTCAACTCTCTCACAATAACTGTTTAAATACTTTATGCTTGTCAGATACCTAACGTGTGATTGCTGACTAAATGTGAGTCCTGGTGAATGGGCATGTTAATTGGAATTAGGGACCCTTTACCAAGTTCTAGACTGGGTTACTGTATTTGACATACTTTACGGTTGACCAAATGCCTGTGACACAACCTCAATATTTTCCAAGGTTTTAGGAATTCTTTACTAAATATTCAAGGCACCCTTTACCATGAAATTGGTTGATGTAGGATCGGGAACCCTTTACCAAGTACTTGTGTTACCTTATTGTGACAACACACCCTTTACCATTTATTTGGTTAACCAGGTTCCAAGTACCTGTTTAGATCAGGAACCCTTTACCATATATCTGATTTACGTTGTTGTGACAAGACATTCCTTACCGAGCAGATGTGTTCTAGAAGATTCATAGGGAGTGCTAAACATTACTATTTTAAAATGCCATATGTTATTGATAAACGTTATTATCTGTATTAAATTAGAATGATGTGGGTTTGGGCTCGATTAGGTCTGGATACTCGCTCCCTTCTCTCGCTCGCACCTGGAGACAGCAAAGTAGTTGCTGCCACCAGAGTGTATGCCTCCTGCTGACTACCCGGCGAACTGTACCCGCCCGAAGGAATAGGTTTTAGGTAGGATTAAATTACTTTAAACACAGGATAATGACACACAGCGAATTGAGATGACATAGAACTAACTCAAACCATGAGACACACAACTTAAATACTAACACAAACTCCCGCCTACTGTTCACACAAAATGCTGCAATGTTCTGGTCTTGTGATCGTACAATCCTTGCTAACACACATACACACGCTACCTACTGCACATGACCATAAAACTCAACAAAAATACTTCTGACTACAAAACTTAACATTGATAAAGATCTCATGTGGGCAGGCCCACAGTGGGGTAGGGGCAAAATTCTAGTAACTTTTACGGCTATCCAATTTAGCGTAAATTCTATAATTGTGGAGCTAGATTAACAGCAGTAATTTGTTGTAAGCTATAGTTTGATTGAATGAAATAAGTGGCTTGATAGACCGTGTAGGCAGCAATTGGCAGCTATACTATCATATAGCACTTGTATACAGTTCTGTTTCTGATCCAACTAAAGATCCCTATAAAATGACTTCAGTGAACCTTTACTTAATAAAGTTTTCTTATTCCACTTGGTGAAGTCTGTGTTATATACACTTTATAGACTAAAGGTTTGTATTATAGGCACTTATGTAAACAATTTCTGATCCTGTGGGACCTTGGAAGGATCTGTATCGTAGACATTTCATGTAGGTAAAGGGTCACAGGGACATCTTTAAGGTCCGTAGCATGGGCACTTTGTATTGGTAAAGGGTCACAGGCACTCTATAAAGGTCTGTATTATAGACACTTCATGTTGGTAAAGGGTCACAGGCACTTCATAAAGGTCTGTATCATGGGCACTTTGTATTGGTAAAGGGTCACAGGCACTTTATAAAGGTCTGTATTATAGACACTTCATGTTGGTATAGGGTCACATGCAGCCTATACAATCATATAGCACTTGTATACAGTTCTGTTTCTGATCCCACTGAAGGTCCCTATAAAATGACTTCAGTGAACCTTTACTTAATAAAGTTTTCTGATTCCACTTGGTAAAGTCTGTGTTATATACACTATAGACTTGGACTATTTTAAAAAGGTTTTTGTTATAGGCACTTAGGTAAACAATTTTTGATCCTGTAGGACCTTTTGGAAAGATCTGTATCATAGACATTTCATGTAGGTAAAGGGTCACAGGGCCGTCTTTAACGTCTGTATCATGGACACTTTGTATTGGTAAAGGGTCACAGGCACTCTATAAAGGTCTGTATTATAGATACTTCATGTTGGTAAAGGGTCACAGGCACTTCATAAAGGTCTGTATCATGTTTGTATTGGTAAAGGGTCACAGGCACTTTATAAAGGTCTGTGTTATAGACACTTCATGTTGATAAAGGGTCACAGGCACTTCATAAAGGTCTGTATCATGGGCACTTCTTATTGGTAAAGGACCTTGCTTAAGCTATATTTGAAAATTATTTGATCGTCATAGTGTGAGTGTATGGTGGGGAGGAGAGAGAAATATTTTAGTTTGTTTTTAGCTATTACATGAAGTGTGCAGTAAGACTGGTAGGGAACCGAACAGTCAGTTTGTACACAAGTGGGTATCAATACAAAAGACACTTAGTAGAATGTTTCCAATCATATAGTGTTGATATGATACTAATAGGTTAAATGAAAGTGTGAGTGAACTTCATAAAGACTTCAAGAGAAAGTGTGGGAATGGACATGACTTGAGTGTCAAATTATGTCCATGGAATAATAAACGAAGTTGGGTCCTTATTGTCTTCTAAACATTACTATTGTTGTTGTCGTCATTTTTAAACAAGTGCAATATATGTTTTATTTATATTTACTTTTGAAAAAAGTATGACATGCTGAGATTTGGGAAAGGGTATGGAATATCCGAAGTCAATTACCATTATGTTTTGTTGTTTTTTGTTTATTGTTGCTGTTTGTAGATCACAGCTGACATGAGTGATGAACAGTTCTAATCATCCTGGCTGTATGAAGAAGTCCTGAGCATCTTCATTCATTCATGAACAGTTAATTCTTCACCTATCACACAGATACAATGTCACATCACGGACTAATATTTATTGCATTTGCTGATTACTGGAATACATTTTACACACTAAAATATATGGCTATAAAGTGAGTATTGTAGAACACCATTTGGAGTGTTGTAGTAGCTAGTTTAAGGGAGTATCACAACACCCCATTGGTAGAGTATCAATAACACCATATTTGGTGCATTATGTGCCATAATAGGGGTGTAGTAGAACTTGGACATGGGTGTACCACAACACCCCATTTGGTATAATAAAGGGTGTACAGGGGTGTAACTGAACACTTCCTCTAGGTGAAATGGAAACACCCCATGCGGAGTAGTACAGCCAGTGTTACCTGGACACCCCAAAACGGGATTCCCATACACCCCATTTTTAACAGTGTACGTAGCTGTGTCACATAACTTGTTCATTCTATTGTGAACATTCTATTGTGGTATTTGTGTATATATTCTGAATTTAATCAAAGTTTCTTTTATCACCCCTCCCCCCCCCCACCCTCACCCCCTCCTGGATACTAAATCGCTCTGAAAAAATAATGAACAAGACAAAATAATAAATATGGGTGAAATTTGTACTCAAATTACCAATCTTTTAACCTTTCAATGTTAGCTTGCCTCTTGAAAAATTGAAAAATTGCACTTTCTATTTAATCCCCTTAGGTAAACAACCTAAAAAACACCTGTTACTTCATGTTAGTAGTGTTTTAAAGCTAACTATATAATATTGTGATCCCCACCCCTCCCCCCCCCCCCCCCCCCCCCCCCCCCCCACTCCCCCTCCCCAACTTTTTAATGCAGATTAACTTTTTAAAGATTAGTCTAAACGATGATTGAAGTGTTATTGCATATTAGTTGAGGGTTTGCACCATTGGTGCCTTATTTTAATTGGCAATTGAGCTAGCATAGAGCCAAGAAAACCACATTATAATGACACAGCGTTTGATATGCTCAAGCATCTCAACATTCCACAGTGCAGTTAAATAAATATATATATTCACCCCATCCTTATCTAATTAGCAAATCATCTCTATTCATTGAACTTTCTGCTGACCCCCTAGCTACCAACTCGCATACAAAAATGTATTGCCTTCTCCTCTTAAAACAAACACCTCTGATTAGTGAACCCTGACAATGCAACTGACTTCTACAATGAAACGTGAACCACATATCAAGCAAATACTGTAATAGTAATTGGCGAGCGAGACACTTACAGGGGTAACACAATCGAAAATTGGGGATGTTTGTTGGCGAGCGAGCGTAGCGAGCGAGACAGTATAAGGGGTGGATAATGCAAAATCGGGTATATGTTATATGTATATATGTATGTGGGATGGTACGTATGCCCTTTAAACGCGCGCGCGGGAAACTTTTTTCTCCGAAAAACACGGCTTTTTAGTGCTTGACCCCAGTTTATTCTGAAACTACAGCATTAACCAAGCCTTACTTTATACTTAAGCTCCAAAGTGTGAGAAAATGCCTGCGAAAATGCTTGCTTTTCAAGAAACAAAAAGTTGATTCGACAGGTTACTATGGCATTGAAGACCCTTTTCCAGACTTAATTTCAAAACTTCGCCGTTTTATGGGGGGATACGGAGTGCCGGTTGTTGGTTGTCAAGAGCCGTTGGTAGTCAGAATGCCGTAGTATTAATGCTAAGGAAGCTACTACTTCTCGAGGGAAGCTGAGGTAAGTACGTAATTCCATATTTGTTAGCTAAATATGCAAAATTAACTCTGGCCTTTCTTTTTTGTAGCTAAGAGCTTGTCAACAGTGTCTGGTAAATTCAAATAGTCAGATTGGCTCAAATTTGGTACTACAAAAGTTACCACTGCTCAAGAAAATGAGGTAAAAAAGTAATTTTGTATTTGTGTGCTAAAATTGATTGTCTTTTGTTTTTGTAGGTGAGAGCTTGTTGTCAAGAATTCAAGGTAATTCAGATGGTAAAAGTAACTTCAATTTGATACTACAGAAGTTATTAATACTCAAGAATGAGGTAAGTAGTAATTCCATATTTGTTGGCTAAAATTACAAATAATAACACTGGTTTATTTTTTATCGTAGCTGAGAGCTTGTTCAAGAGTTACTGGTAATTGAGGTTATCAGAATGGTTGCTGTTTGATACTACAAAAGTTACCATTAATCAGGTAAGAGAGTGATTTTGTATTTGTTTGCTGAAATCAAATGTCATAACTGCTATTATAGTGTTTGCATGAAGTAAGCTAAAAATAGTAACATTTTATGTTACCTAACTATCAGGCTTGCTCGCCATTTGTGCTCAAGCACACCACTAGTATATATGTATGTGTGGACGTACGTATGCCATTTTGTACTTTGACTCTCATGTATTTTTGTGTTCGTTCTGTGTTCGACCCCGTCCCAAACTTCACTAAACAGAATCCCCGGGTTTAGTGATCATTACCCTTATCACCTTAGAAATTGAATTGTTTACCGCTTTGAAATGTTTTGCGGGTGCAGTTAAACTAAAAAACTTATGGGAGTTCCATTTCTATTTGAGTTAGTGGCGGTGGTAAGTTAATATGCTATTTGTCACAGTTATAAGCCCTACTCAACAGTATTTACTTGAAAATTCATTGTCCACTAGATGAACCACGAAGGTAAGTCTTGCGTAGGTATGTTCAGTTGTGTGAAAGTATTGTGCGTTACAACTACTATTAAGAATATCACAAAGAAATTTTTTAAATAATTGACTTGATTTTGTTGCTTCTTTTTCAATTCAAACAGTTGCGGGGAGTAGTTACTATGGCATTGAATCCCCTATACCACATATACGTAATTAAAAAACTCGACTTTATTTTAGTAGTTTGAATGTTAGTTGTTAAAATCAATCGTTTAACAATAGTGTAGTTTAAGGCTCGCTCGCCATTTGTGCTCAAGCACACCACTAGTATAGTACGAGTATTTTTACTTAATTACCGAAAGGATTTGAGTATTTCACGAGTACTTTATGATGTTCTGTACTTAAGTGTGCTTAAGCACGAGTACCAAATCACTTCACCTCATATCTGGGAGTAAGATATTTCTGCTAAATGTAGAAAGTGTGAAATGCTATTTCACATGAATCTGATCTTATCCTTTCCCTTATTAGACACTTACAGTGCTAGAGTTACACTCAGTGTGATAGACAGATAGATAATTATATCTAATTGGCGAGCGAGCGAGACACTTACAGGGGTAACACAATCGAAAATCGGGGATGTTTATTTATTTATTTATTTGTATATATGTATGGACGTATGTATGTCATTTTGTACTTTGACCCTCGCGTTTTTGTGTTAGTTATGTGGTTGACCCCGTCCCAAATTGCACTAAACAGAATCCTCTGGTTTAACGATCAGTACCCGTATCACCCTAGAAATATTGAAATGTTTACCGTTTTGAATTCTTTTGCGGGTGAAGTTAAAACTTGAAAACTTAAGGAACTTCCATTTCTATTCGAGTTAGTGGCGGTGGTAAGTCAATGCGCTCTTTGTCATGGTTATAAGCCGTGGCAACAGTATTTACTTGAAAATACATTGTCCACTAGACTACCGCGAAGGTAAGTCTGTGTAGGTGCATGTCCAGTTGTGTCAAAGCATTGTGTGTTTAAATAACGTGTATTGTTTTGTTGTTGTTTTTTCCCCTTCAATGCAAGCAGTTGCAGAGAGTTGTTACTATGGCACTGAAATCCCTTTATCGTGTATGCGAAATTTAAAAACTGGACCATATTTTCAGTAGCTTCAGTGTTAGAAGTCAAAATCATTCATATAAAAATAGTATAGTCTTTAGGCTCGCTCGCCATTTGTGCTCAAGCACATCACTAGTAGTATTGCACTGTGATAGATAATTCATTATATTGCATGGCTTAAGGATCCAGACACAACCCACCTGCCTCTAATCACCACTTGCCTCTAATCACCACCTGCTAACAACAACTACCCACCCCATTCCAGAGCTAGCTACCCTCCTCTCAACAGTATATAGTACTTGCCACTCCCAAATACACCACAGCCTGTCTCACCACACTTTTCTCCCCAGACTTACGGTCTCTCATTACATCTTTCTCCTTCAGTGCTTGCTGCACGCCTTCCTTGCTCTTGGTGACATACTCTATTTTACGTTGGAAGAAATCCAGTGCTCCTTTCCTGTCCTGCAAATTTGAAAATACCCTATTGTTATGTGTTTATTAAATCTAACACCAGATCGTGGTCACACTTCCCACACAAGCTAGTATTATCAAAAAACTACATCTACTACACACTCCATTTAAGTCCCACCATCTGAGCACTCTTGAGCCTGGCACATTTCTCTCTCCACACTCAGAAGAATGGCTACTGAATTGACTACATTTGCTGGTCAAAGTCAAACCTCCACTTTCTGGGACTTGTATGTAAGTGCTGCTAAGTATATGTATGGAAACAACATCGTGGTGCTAAGAAAGCCGTGGGTCCTGGACATTCTTGACAACATCTCCTTTGCCATCTACGTTGAGTCTACCGGTCAGCAAGTCATAGAGAAGACGAGAACTGTGGTAGATATCACCACCAAAGAGTATACAAACCGCTCATACCAAGAAGTGGACGAAACTTTACTGAGAGTTAAGAAGAACCGTTTCTCTTCCAAGGAGAGCCAGTATCAGTTCAGACCACTCGACGGAGTGAACTGGGGGATGGGCGGGAACATCGGTGCCAAGGTGATGGGCTTGTCCATGTCTGGAGGCTACTCGGTAATTGGCGGTTACCACAACACACACAAGTCCAGCAGCAATGCCTTCGAGGCAGATTTCAACTTCAGCTACGAGCAGGAGGAGAGGATAAAAGTGCCTCCTTTGAGCCACATGAAGGCTACCATGACCTCTTACATAATCAAGTATGAGCAGGAGTACACTCTGCGGTTCTGTATCCCGTCTGCTTACGAGTTCCCCGTCATGTATAAGAACATATGTAACCAGATGTTCTGTAGCAACACCACAGGGTACGTGACAGCCTCCCAACTGCTGCTCACTCTGCCTCACTTCAAAGACGAGTATGGGATGGCTAGCTTCATCCAACAGGGCTTCCTGTCTTGGATGGGGGAGGGAATTAAGGTGGACAAGAACGTGACGTTGCTACGACAAGAGGGTGTGGCACCGCATACCGGTGGTGGTGAGACGTTGCTACGACAAGAGGGTGTGGCACCGCATACTGGCGGTGGTGGGGTCACTAATAGCCTTGTGGGAGGCAACCAGTGCGAGAAGACGGATCTAGCAAGCCACAGCGCTATATAAGTCAGGCCTGACTGGACATGAGCAACACTCACAGTGTCCTTTATTCAGAGTGTCCATTATTCAGAGTGTCCATTATTCAGAGTGTCCTTTATTCAGACTGTTAATTATTATAATCAAACCAATTAACAATGTTTGACTATTTAACTTTTGCCACCTGCTGTTGAATGGTAGGATCAATCAATTCTCTATTTTTACCCCCCTAAAGCCACACCCACACTCATAGCCTTACTAGCTAAAACAATATAGGATCACATCAAATATGGCATAATAATGGACTGATTGCATGTGCCTAGCTGAATGGAAGCCTCTAAGCTTTAAATAAGTTGCTATTTATGGAACTAATAACAGCATAGTGTAAGGATATAGTAAGTGCAGTAGTCTAGCATACACTGGCGTTCAATATACACCACACAAGTACACGAAATTTCTACGGCTTGACAGGGAGGAGTCATCATTAGTTGGCAAGCAAGACACTATACAAAGGTGTATTGAGAATCAGGGATATTTGTTTATATATGCAGACGTATGTATGTCATTTGTACATTGACCCTCGCTAATTTGTGTTTGTTCGGTGTTCGACCCCGTTCCAAATTTTACTAAACAGAATCCTCTGGTTTATTGATCATTACCCGTATCGTCCAATGGAATTGAATTGTTTACCGCTTTGAATTCTCTTTTGTGGGTGCAGTGGCAGTGGTAAGTTAATGCGTTCTCTGTCATAGTTATACACTCTACGCAACACTGTTGTTCTTACTTGAAAATCCATTGTCCAATAGTCTAACCACAAATGTAAGTCTTGTGTTGGTATGTCCAGTGAACAAGTATGTGTGAAAGTGTAGTGCTTAATGTTTAGCTAAAGATTAGCACAAAGTGAATGTTTAACAAATACATATTTTAGCTTCCTTTACACAGCTATTTGGCTACTACAGGTAAGCATGTCTTAACCCTCTCTTTCCTGAATTGTTTTGACGCGCGGGGAAAAATCTAATTTTCTATTGCAGAATAGAGCATTGCCGTTTTATTTTTTTAACTCGATGCTGGCTGGGAAAACCCCATAGCAACCATATATCACTAAATAGACCAAGAGTTTGGGATTCCCCTCATTTTTTGATTGAGAAAATTGAATAATATTTAAGCCATCTACTAATATTTAAAAAAAAAAATTTTTTCCCCCCAAAAAATCCACTTTTCCCATCAATAAAAAAATAAAATAAAATAGAAATAATATTGTTTGATGCATTATATACCAATATTATATTAGTTCAACAATAAAATATGTTGTTTGTTGTGTGTGGTGCTGATTGTGATCATGTAGGAGACATCTATGAGTGTCCACAAGGAACGTATGCCATCGGACGTCGAGCTCCACTACAAAACAATTTCATATACACAAAAACACAAACAACAAAGATATTTGTAATACAAACAACAAATTATTCATGATCCTATATAATTGCAACTTTATGATGTATTGTATGCGGTTTCATACAGGATTTTTGTTTGGGGTGGGGCTCCGAGTGTACTTCGCCACACCCATTTTTTGGAACCTACACTACTTTGATGCACATCTTTGCATACGAGTCTATACTTCACACTGATGATCAGTGTTCGGTCCTATGCACTAAAGGCTCAGTTATGATAGGAACATAATGGGATACAATATCAGACTAAAAATAAATGCTTCCTAAATGTTCATTTCTATTCAACTCCCAAAATTCTAGGGGGGAACCCAGCGCTAGCCTCCCACTGTATGAACACCTGCTATGTATACTCCACACTGTACATGAGAGAAACATGTATTGAGAAAGTGTACTTTGAAAATGAAAAGCAGTACAAGCACACACGTGGAATTCAACTTACCCGGCATGGATGGTGTCACAGACTGAACGATCCCTCCCATAGGATCCGGAACCTCCATACAATACCAAAAAAACACAAGACAACAATGACATTTGTAACATAACTGCTGGCCTCGCTGAATTGAGCCCCCCCCTCCCCCGTCATTACTTTTCACTGACATTCTTGTACCATAACCCCCCCCTCCCCCGTCATTACTTTTCACTGACATTCTTGTACCATAACCCCCCCTTCCCCCGTCATTACTTTTCACTGACATTCTTGTACCATAACCCCCCCCTCCCCCGTCATTACTTTTCACTGACATTCTTGTACCATAACCCCCCCCCCCCCAGCCCTAGCTGGACACCCAAATATCAGTAAGTTGAAAAAATGAAATTCAACTTACCCGGCATGGATGATGTCACAGACCGAAAAAGACCACCGAGTTCGTTCTCTCTCAGGTTGGATCCGGAAACGCCACATACTGTTTGTTCATGGTTGCTCTCTCTCTCTTTCCACAAATGCACGCACACACATACACACACACACACACACACACAAGAAAAAAGAAGCTACAGGTGAATACAGATCATAAAAATAAATGTATATTTTATTATACATAAATTGACTGGTGTACACACACACACACACACACATGAAATTCAACTTACATGGGCATAGTAGTCACGATCCAAAAAGATCCAGAGTTCCCTCCCAGGTTGTATACGGAAGTGCCACATACTGTTTGTCCACGGTTGCTCTCTCTCATTCCACAAATGCACACACACACATACACACACACACACTAGAAAAAAGAAGATACAGGTGAATACAGATCATAAAAATAAATGTATAATATAAATTGACTGGTGTACACACACACACATAAATGAAATTCAACTTACATGGGCATAGTAGCCCCGATTAGAAAAGACCCCACCCCCCCCCCCACCCCCGAGTTCGTTCCCTCACCGGTTAGATCTGGAAGTGCCAGAATAACATTTCAACTCCACGCACACACATATACATCGAGTGTGAAGCTCCACTACAACACCACAAAAACACAGACAACGACAACGACAATAACAATACATATTACAACTTTTGGGATGTTCAGGGAGGGGGAGGGGGGGGGGGGGAGCAGCCACAAATATCAAAGTCTGTGGTCCTTTACACAAAAGATTATGGAATATCAATGGGTGTGTTGTCATCTTTCTTCCACTCTCCTCCTACCTCATCCACCCGACTCTTGTTCTTCAATTCCCGCCTTCTCCGACTGCGAGGACGTCCAGAACGCGGAGCAGGAGGAGCCACTTCCTCTTCTTCATCACTGGAACCTGCTGCCTATTCGTGTTTCATCATTGGAAGACTCAGGTCCGGTATCCTCTCCTTCATCACTGGAAGACTCTGCTCCTGTCCCCTCATCTGCGTAATCGGGGTCGGTGACTGCATTCACATCTGGTCCTAGTAGTATATGTGGTAAAAAAAAATTTAAATTTTTTTGAAAATTTGAAATTGTTAAAAAAACCACAAGCCACTTTCAAATCTCAAAACTCAATATATATATATATATATTATAGCTAAACAGCTTACTCTATCTCAATATAGCTATAAATGAGTCCTTTCCACAACAGAAGCTTGCTATTTTTCAAGAGAAAGACAAGAGAAAGACAAGCTTACCTCGATCATCTTCTTGACTCCCATTTTCAGTATCAGAGTTGACGGGGTCTGGTCCACCAACCCTGATACAGGGCCTCCTATAGCCCTAGATGTCGTCTCCCTTCTCTCCCCTTGATCCTGAGTCGCTAGAGTCAGCATCAAGCAAGTCTAAAACTTGCACCGCATTGTAACTTCTAGACGCCATCTTCAAAAAAATGACTTTGAAAAAAATTTTTTTTTGCATAGTTACCGGGGTCACACGGCACGCTCACTTTTTTCCTATGATGTATTAAGCATTACCTAAGACTGTACGTAATAGGGAGGTCCCCAGTTGAACTGGCGATTTTATAAAAAATGGAGAAGACAGTAAGTCAAACCGCAAAGTCTTGGTCGGCAAAGAAGCAGTTGTTTCAATGTGTTATGGAAGGCTACTGAGCTCAAGCAATTTTTTGCTGCTTCTACAAAGCTCTGGAGATGACTGGATCCATAAATGAAGCTGCTGTGAAGAAGGTAACTTTTTTTAAAATTCGACGGAGAACCGATGTTTGTTTTTTTTGCCGAGGAAGAAATATAAGCAACTGCTGTGAGGTACTGTCGAGGCAGTCCTGGCTGAAAGCTATTTTAGATGCTTCTCCAATGCATTGGGCACCTGTGTATGCAATCTGAACGTTCTAGCTATAAAGTAACTATTTTTAAAAATTCGGAGAAACCAACCGGTCTCACCCCGCTTTAAAGCGGGATCCGGAACGAAAGGGTTAATATAGGGTTAGATTCAAACCTGTCAGTAATTACTTAGAAAATGCCTGTTTTTTTTGTTTTTTTTTGTTTTAAAAAAAAAAAGTCAAACAGTTACGGCGAGTGGTTACTATGGCACTGAAACCCTTTACCTTATCTATGTAATCTATAAACTACGTTTTTTTAGTAGCTGGAGTGTTGGAAGTTAACATTCATCTTGCAGCAGTATTGAGGTTTACGTAGCCTCACTTGGGAGCGCTCGCCATTCGTGCTCAAGCACATCACTAGTACTCCTCTATAGCTGTTAAGAACTAGAGCTGACTATTGCTTTCTAAGAACAAATCAACCAAAAAACAACAACAACAACATACAAACAAAAAACAAGAAACAACCAAAAACCTTTACTATACAATATTTCAGTGACTTTAGGAAAATGTGCATATAATCAAACCTTCTCCACATAGTAGTTAGTTCCAATGTCGACCAGTACCTTAGAAGTGCTACCCAACTGCCCTGGGACATACATCTACACATACAAACACACACACACATACATACACACAAGGAGTCAAGGATTTAACAAGCAAACTAAACAATGAAATGAGTTTTGATGAAGATGGAGTGAAGGATACGGAGGAGGTCAGAGGAACCAGCACGGACTGACCTGAAGGAAACACACAAATAAGAATCTAGTCAACTCAAATTCAACATCCAGTGCAAGTATCCGCAGATGTTAATGTAGTTAATGATCTGGTGAAGTCCACCCTCTCACCACGTCTACTGACCACAGCAACGTGGTGCCAACTGTAAAATGTGTTCTCACTCGCATGAACCAATAAGCCGCTAGCTTCACACACAAAAGTTGGCGAGCGAGTGTGGCATCGCGAGCCACCCACCAAGGGTTCTTCTCTCCGAGCCTCTTGTCAGTATACAGTGCATACAGTTGCACTTTGACTTTAGTGTTCCTAAGCACAATGTTCGAGCTGCTAGACTCGCGAGACTGGAATGCTTGCTAACTAAAGCATGTACCTCACAACAAGCTCAATACTTGTGTGTGTGTGTGTGTGTGTGTATATATATATATATATATATATGTAGTATATATGTGCATGTATGTAATGGTTAAAATTATGAGTGCGCATGTGGGAGTAATCGGGAGTTCAATTGAAACTCGGGTAATCCTGTAGTAATTTACAAGTGCACTGTACGTTATGTGGTACCATTTTCTTCAGATTATAAAGCCACTTCTCAGCTTTGTCTGGTGCTAATAGTAATTAATTATTAGGTAAGAGAGTGAGTGAAGCGAGTGTGACACTATCAGTGGTAACACAATTGAGAATCAGGGATATTTGTTTATATGTTTGGACGTACATAATATCAATTTTGTACTTTGACCCTGGCATTTTTTGTGTTAGTGTGGTGGTCGACCCTGTCCCAAACTTCACTAAACAGAATCCTCTCGTCCATCAATCTTTACCCGTATCATCCAAGGAAATTGAATGGTTCACCACTTTGATTTCTTTTGCGGGTGCAGTTAAAACTTTAAAAAACTTACCGGAGTTCCATTCCTATTCGAGTTAGTGGTGGTGGTAAATTAATGTGCTATTTGTCATAGTTGTAAGCCCTACACAACAGTATGTACTTGAAAAAACCACGAAGGTAAGTCTTGTGTTGGTATGTCCAGTGAACAAGTGTGTGTGTGTGTGTGTGTGTGTGTGTGAAAGTGTAGTGCTTACTGCTTAGCTAAAGATGAGCACAAAGTAAACATTTAACTAACAAATAAATCTTACACAGCTTTTTGGACTACTACAGCAATTGCATGTCTTAATACAGGATTAGGTTCCAACCTGTGTGGTAATACAGGATTAGGTTCCAACCTGTGTGGTAATACAGGATTAGGTTCCAACCTGTGTGGTAATACAGGATTAGGTTCCAACCTGTGTGGTAATACAGGATTAGGTTCCAACCTGTGTGGTAATACAGGATTAGGTTCCAACCTGTGTGGTAATACAGGATTAGGTTCCAACCTGTGTGGTACAGGATTAGGTTCCAACCTGTGTGGTAATACAGGATTAGGTTCCAACCTGTGTGGTAATACAGGATTAGGTTCCAACCTGTGTGGTAATACAGGATTAGGTTCCAACCTGTGTGGTAATACAGGATTAGGTTCCAACCTGTGTGGTAATACAGGATTAGGTTCCAACCTGTGTGGTAATACAGGATTAGGTTCCAACCTGTGTGGTAATACAGGATTAGGTTCCAACCTGTGTGTAATACAGGATTAGGTTCCAACCTGTGTGGTAATACAGGATTAGGTTCCAACCTGTGTGGTAATACAGGATTAGGTTCCAACTAGTGTGGTAATACAGGATTAGGTTCCAACCTGTGTGGTAATACAGGATTAGGTTCCAACCTGTGTGGTAATACAGGATTAGGTTCCAACCTGTGTGGTAATACAGGATTAGGTTCCAACCTGTGTGGTAATACAGGATTAGGTTCCAACCTGAGTGGTAATTCCTTACAAATACCTGTTGTTGTCTTTCAAGTCAAACAGTTGGGACGAGTGGTTACTATGGCATTGAAACCGCTTTACTGTATATACGTAATTAAAAAAACTCGACCGTTTTTAGTAGCTGGAGAGTAAGAAGTAATAATTAATCATATAACAATACTGCAGTTTTATGTAACCTCGCCATTTGTGCTCAAGCTCTACACTACTTGTTTCTTCATGTCACCTGAAATGTAGTCAGTGGCTACTATGATTAACAATTCTTTACCAGAAATAATTTCAAGAAACTCGATCAGTTCTTTACTAGCTGATAGCTTGTTGTCTCCATAGTAACTGGTACTTCATAAGAACAATTAAATTATTGAAATTAGATACATAGAATGGAGGCTAGAAGTCGAGGGGTCAGACATAACCAGTTTTAGTGTATGAGATTTTGAAACCCACCAGATTTCCTCAAGATTTCTAACTGATTCCCGGATTTCTAACCTCTATGAATAACATAAAATCAATTGATTTCCGTATTTCTCGCCTGATTTCTATATTTCGCGTGGAAATTGTCAGATTTCTTGTGGATTTCTAAAACTGGTACTACATTTCTGGATTTCTGTGGTTTGCTTTGCTAGTGTAGATTTTTGGATTTCCTCAAGACAGTGTACAAGATTCCTTCTGTGTCGCTGGAACTCTAACTTAAGTTCACTGCAGCTACATTACTAGCTAACATACCAGCTTTCATACAGACTATGGGAGCCTCTCTAACTTAAGTACACTGCAGCTACATCACTAGCTAACATACCAGCTTTCATACAGACTATGGGAGCCTCTCTAGTTCTGGTCCTTCAACACCAATTCGTATTAAAGCATAGATGCTGTAGTTTTTTTTATAGTGACAGAGGAACTTTATATTGCTTAGGTCCTCTAGAGAGCAACACTATAAACTTAGTCACTCCATTTTGAGGGCAAGGTCAATTAGTGTCCCTCTGATTGTGTTTAGAGTCCCTCCTACTGTGTAGTTAAAGAGCAGTCGCTACATTTGTAAAGTCACAAAAAACAGTGTCTACATAATGTGGTCGTCATGACCGTGAAACAGATTTCAGATGAAAACTTGACAAACTGGTGCCACCTCCCTTCCCTAGCGAAAAATGCTGTATGAATCCCCTGCATATGAAGTTAGGCTAGTTCACTCACCACTTATGCAGATCTACACACTTGTTACACACAAATAGCTTTAGCAGTATGTACCTTCTTTGGATTCTCCCAACTGCTCCACTGCCTCCTTTGACTGTACCAGTTTACTCTGTACTACTTTGAGTTGTTTCAAAGAAGAAATCAGTAATTGAATATCCTGAAAAAAAATATTAGAAATTATACTCCGAAAGTAACATGGACATAAAGCTCCTTTCACCTCCTCCAACTGTGACTTTAGCTGTTGCAGCTGTTCCGGACTATTAATACCTCCCAATACGCCCGCACTCGGCTGCTGCTGCTGCGTCTTAGTTGAGGCCATGACACTCGTTTTGTCTCTCTCAGGTAACTTTTTACCTACCGCTACGCGGGGAAGGTTGTTCGTTTTCACAGAGAGACCCTTTACCTATAGTCTGGCTACGCGGAAATACGCATCCGCTGGACTGCGTTGCGTTCTCTCTTCTAGCGGGGATGTAATCTATTATTTTCAAATGCCAATAGAGTTTGCAGTTCACAATACGGTACAAAACATTTTTAGATATCATTGCATGAGATCCATAGATTGTAATTGTTCCACATCTTTTTGTACATTCTTCTCCTCTCCCAGCCACGACAGAATTTCATGCTGACAAAATCGAGCCATTCCATACTGCTCTTGGAAACTAGGCAGAGAATGCAGAAGTTGGGAGGCAGTAATGGTACCAGTGCTGGAGCCACAGCACATCTGATTGCAGCTTGTTTCATAGGTGACTGGAAGGCCATAGCTAGCTGGAATACCAAACTGCAAAGTATAGCCTTGCTCGTATTTGATGGCATTGGTAGTGACCCTCACTTTCACTTTGCTCAAAGGTGGTATTTTTTTTTTTCTTCGTGTTCATAACTGAAGTTTAGACTTGTGAACTCCTCGTTTCCCTGGCTGTTAGTGTACATTGGTCCTACCAATGCAATCCCCCCACTCATAGCGAGCCCCATCACCGTGGCACCAATGTTACCAGTCACACCCCAATTCACTCCATTACTAGGAGTAAACTGATATTGATTTCCTGCATTGTAGTTCTTCTTCACTCTGATCAAGGTCTCGTCAATTTCCTTGTCTGAATTATTGATGTACTCCTTACATGTAATGTCTGCAACTGTCTTTGTCCTTTGAATGACCTGCTGGTCAGAGCTATGCACTGACACAGTGAAGCAAAGTTTGTTCAGATCGTTAGTTATGCGTGCTGTCTTGACCACTTTGATATCGTTGCCATACATGAACTGTGCAGCTCCGACGTACATGTCCCATAGTGTCACTGTAGTTTCCCACGAGGCAAAGGTTGTCATTTCACCCTGTTCGACTGACATGCGGCTAGGGAGAGTAAGTTAGCATTGGTAAAGATGGTCAAACGCGCAACTGGACTAAAACAAGCAAGGAACGGCAATGCACCGTGGTTAAATAATTTGACGTTGGGTTTTCTAGATGGAAAGTAATTAAACTTAGATAGCTCAATAAGACCCATAGCATGGGTCCAATCCACCTATTATACTCTTTGTTTTTGTTTTTTAATCAATAATCTCTGGCTAGTTACTGCTTTGGTAATCATGTAGTCACCTAAAATGAATACATTTTTATCTAAAAAATTGTCTACCTTCTTCAAAAGCATTGCCACCACCAATCTTGGGCATAATTAATCTGTACATGACTTAGAGGAAATAAATTCATTATTAGCAAAGCTATATCAATAGTACAATAAGTGTTCACCTAACACAGGAAACATACACACATAGCTATATAGCTAGCTACAGTTTGTTAGCTAATGATAGTTACAGCAAGTTGGTTCTGTATTATTTTTTGATTGCATTTCAACATATTTTTGTGAAATTGATTACATAGCTTGCTTACTAAATCCACAAAAGTGTAAATGAGAAAAATTCATTTCAATTTTAGGCTAAGTGAAATATTACAGTAAAAACTCAGTGAAGTCATCAAAAAATTAGCAGCAACATTATATAATTTTCTTCATCCAAGGTTTTAGCAGAGACACCTTTCTAGTGCACCCACAATGAACATAGTTTACATGATACCCACTCACATGTTCTGGGTTTGAAGTTGGTCATCTTTCTTACTCAAATTTCAGGCTCGTAATATGTAAATAATTTAGTTTTAATTTCGTCAACTGATGGCTTTGGAGTGATTTGATTCCCACTATTCTTCTTTTTCTTGTTGTACCCAAGTGCCGTAGGCAATGTGTGAATACCATAGCAACACTTTCTTGTGTAGTAAACACATGTATATATAACCTGTGAGGACGTATATTTATAATACATACCTCCCAAATTTCTGCCCTGTGAAATATTTTTGTCCGACTGTGTGACTCATCAAAGCATACTGAGCAAAAATAACTACTTGAACTACACCGTAGATAACGTATCGTAGCCATTTCTGCACAGCACACACAGCATCGCTCATTCTCCGGCAAGGCTTCCATCTCCACAGCAACTCACAGCTCAGGTCTAATCTTTCTCCATACTTCAGTAGACTGCTTCTGGTTGATTTGATGGAGAGATGGTAGTAAGTCAGCAGCAGTAGAGTAATCCTCCTCCTTTGCCACAACTGTAAAATTGCTGGGTGAGTTCTCTTGGGAATCATCACAGGCTGGTTCACAAGTAGTAACACCCCTAGGAACAAGGTGGCTGGTAGTTTTTCGGGAAGTAGACCTTTTTGTAAGTTTAAAAGATCCTAATTTCACGTTCAATCGCTTCGTCATGTTTACTCTAAATGTAACGCTAATAAAGGGATAGTAATAATTAGAAATTATAAATAAGAAAAAATGAGCACCTATGGCCACCGCAAGTGGACCAGGGTGCGCGAATTTTATTACCACTTCTGGTAGGCTGGATGGGGTGTCCGAAGCGGGTGCAAATACGCATCCGCTGGACTGCGTTCTCTCTTCTAGCTGCTACGCACGGAAGGGGTGTAATCTATTATTTTCAAATGCCAATAGAATTTGCAGTTCACAAAACGGTACAAAACTTGAAGTGTGTGTTTTATAAATCATTGCATGAGATCCATAGATTGTAATTGTTCCACATCTTTTTGTACATTCTTCTCCTCTCCCAGCCACGACAGAATTCCATGCTGATAAAATCGAGCCATTCCATACTGCTCTTGGAAACTAGGCAGAGTCTGCAGAAGCTGGGAGGCAGTAATGGCACCCGTGTTAGAGCCACAGCACATCTGATTGCAGCTTGTTTCATAGGTGACTGGAAGGCCATAGCTAGCTGGGATACCAAACCGCAAAGTATAGCCTTGCTCGTATTTGATGGCATTGGTAGTGACCCTCACTTTCACTTTGCTCAAAGGTGGTATTTTTTTTTTTCTTCGTGTTCATAACTGAAGTTTAGACTTGTGAACTCCTCGTTTCCCTGGCTGTTAGTGTACATTGGTCCTACCAATGCAATCCCCCCACTCATAGCGAGCCCCATCACCGTGGCACCAATGTTACCAGTCACACCCCAATTCACTCCATTACTAGGAGTAAACTGATATTGATTTCCTGCATTGTAGTTCTTCTTCACTCTGATCAAGGTCTCGTCAATTTCCTTGTCTGAATTATTGATGTACTCCTTACATGTAATGTCTGCAACTGTCTTTGTCCTTTGAATGACCTGCTGGTCAGAGCTATGCACTGACACAGTGAAGCAAAGTTTGTTCAGATCGTTAGTTATGCGTGCTGTCTTGACCACTTTGATATCGTTGCCATACATGAACTGTGCAGCTCTGACGTACATGTCCCATAGTGTCACTGTAGTTTCCCCCGAGGCAAAGGTTGTCATTTCACCCATGGCTTCTAGTAGTTCACCTGACAGTTTGAATCAACAACACAAGATGGCAACAGACACACCCAAATTGATGAACCTATGAATATTTGTATAACAGTTCATGGAAAAGTTAAATTCATTATTCACATTCTCTTGACTGTCTAATATTGCAAGCTGGTTAAGTCACTAGGGGTGGACAGAATGAGGCAGACTGAAGAGGCCCGGGAATGGAGCAATGGTTAGTAATTGCAGGAGTAGTATTTGAGTTCAGTTGCTATTGACCATGTTAAAGGAATCCTATGATGATGATGTCATTAGTATCCTAGTGGTGGTGCATAACCAAACCAAGGAGAATAGAGTTAGGCTCTATATTAGAGACTAGAGTGGTAGAAGTATTTGAAACACTATTATTGTTGTTGTTTGTTTGGTTCTAAAGTAAAGCAATTCTATTTAATGCATCACATAATTCATTGTGTAATTCATAGAATTAAAATGTAGCATAGAAATATTTAAAATAAAAATTTAGAATGATCAATTGGTGTCCTCAGAATAAAGTGAACTCCTTGTTAGTGGCTCCCATCTCATCCACAAATCTGTAGTGGTAAACACAAACTGTTGATGATCATAGCTATGATATATAGTGTGAATATGGTGGCTTCCTACCTGGTCATTTCACTGTTGACATAGGCATGTCTCTTCTGGTAGGTCCACACATCTGTTTCCTTCTTCTCCAGCAGCCATCTTCCGTAATCTTGTGTTGTGGTAAGCGGTCTCTTGTAGAGTTCATTAGGTCCCAGTACATTGCGCTGATGTTTGTGATGTTTCTCTGCATATTTTATCTGTGAGGTGTAGACAGGTACTTCCTTACGACTCCTTCTTCTTCCATAGAGTTCTTCAACATGGGTCACTAAAGAAACAATGCAGGAAGTTATAGACCTTCTTCTTATTACAATGCAATAATATTACCTAGTCTTTCCAAAATTCTTACATATTAGTTGCACATCTTTTTTACAATTTTTTTTTACTCAGCTCAGCAGCACACTGATTCTTAAGATATTATTGTTTGAATTGCACGCTTGCCAATTAAAAGGTGACAAACTGCAATTATAGTATACAGTCTAAACAGCATAGCTAATCAAATTCATTGACACTGCCCAAAGTTGCATAATATTTCAATAACACAGCATCTATAATGGGATACTTGCAATTACATGGGTGTAGACAAGTACTCTCAAAAGGAGGGGGCTTAAAGTTGATCACACATTCCACCCACGCATTTAATTAAAATCCTGTTTTTGCAAGTATTTCTATACTTGAGCTACAGTTATAAAGTATAACCTATTTGTACATAAAGATCACTCTAACACTTCATATGGGAGGTTGCTAGAAACTTTTTTTCAAAGTGTAGAAGAGTGGTCTTCCACCAATACTTTCAGTTAATTTGTATGACAAAATATATTATACAAGTTTAGAGACATTTTTAAGGCATTAGTGTATGACTGCCTTTAATTTGGGATGGAATAGGGAGGTAGGAGGTTACAATTGCAGGTGTTGGTATGGGTGAAGTGTGGACAGATGTAATGGTGACATCTATATTAGTGGTGGTGGTCACAAAAAAGCTGTTTTACTGGAAGCAGAAATGGCATGGAATACGAAACCAACACCATCACTACATGTGTTGTTTCTTTTTACAACAATAATAATTACTGTTTCTGGTTAGCACAATGATTACTGCTGCAAAAATAAAATTCAACTATTCAAAGTCATATCTTTATTATTAATTTAGTCTACAACATTCACTTTCGTCTAAATTAGGGAGATTTATATAGCCCCCTAGCCCCACCCCCTGCCTACAGCCATGAATTATGACTCAGTGCTCATCCTAAACACAGCAAGGTGTTACACTATAATACAAGATCATTGAGTTGCCATATAACAGCATCTTGATTAGTTATCTAATTACTTGTTTGTCTCTCTAGCGGTATTTTTCTCTGCTGGTCTTGCTCAACTGCTTGCTGCACCTCAGCTGAAGCAAGGTCTTTCTCCCTGTCTGTCTCAGTGACATTCACTGTTGATGTAGTCGGGCTTTCTGAAGATGTTGTAACAGTGGCTGAGGGAGAAGAACTTTCAAAATCAGTAACTGTCTTTATTGGGTTTTGTAGCCCCACTTGAGTCAAGTTAAAGAAAGACATAATTCTATTTAATAACAATTTCTACTCGTACTAGTGGTGTGCTTGAGCACAAATGGCGAGCGAGCTTTAAACTACACTATTGTTAAATGATTGATTTTAACAAGTAACACTCAAGCTACTAAAATAATAGTCAAGTTTTTAAATTACGTATGCGGTAAAGGGGATTCAAAGTCATAGTAACCGCTCCCAGCAACTGTTTGAATTGAAAAAGAAGCAACAAAATCAAGTCACTTTATTTAAAGTTTCCTTTGTGACATTCTTAATAGTAGTTGTAACGCACAATACTTTCACACAACTGAACATGCCTACGCAAGACTTACCTTCGCGGTTCGTCTCTAGTGGACAATGAATTTACAAGTAAATGCTGTTGAGTAGGGCTTATAACTGTGACAAATAGCAACTAATTCGAATAGAAATGGAGCTCCCATAAGTTTTTGCGTTTAAACTGTACCCGCAAAAGAATTCAAAGCAGTAAACAATTCAATTTCTAAGGTGATACGGGTAATGGTCGCTAAACCGGAGGATTCTGTTTAGTGAAGTTTGGGACGGGGTCGAACGCGGAGCGAACACAAAAATACGGAGGGTCAAAGTACAAAATGACATACATACGTCCAAACATATATATAAATAAACTAGTGATGTGCTTGAGCACAAATGGCGAGCGAGCCTAAAGACTATAATATTTTATATGAATGATTTTGACTTCTAACACTAAAGCTACTGAAAATAAGGTCCAGTTTTTTTATTTAGCATACAGGGTAAAGGGATTTCAGTGCCATAGTAACAACTAACTCTCTGCAACTGCTTGGAAGGAAAAAAACAACAACAAAACAATACACGTTATTTAAAAGTTTTCTTTGTGATATTCTTTAGCTAAGTAGTGGTTGTAACACACAATGCTTTGACACAACTGGACATGCACCTACACAGACTTACCTTCGCGGTAGTCTAGTGGACAATGTATTTTCAAGTAAATACTGTTGCGCACGGCTTATAACATGACAAAGAGCGCATTGACTTACCACCGCCACTAACTCGAATAGAAATGGAAGTCCCTTAAGTTTTCAAGTTTGAACTGCACCCGCAAAAGAATTCAAAACGGTAAACAATTCAATTTCTAGGGTGATACGGGTACTGATCGATAAACCAGAGGATTCTGTTTAGTGCAATTTGGGACGGGGTCGAACACGAGAGAACACAAAAGTACGGAGGTTCAAAGTACAAAATGACATACGTACGTCCATATATATAAATAAACTAGTGATGTGCTTGAGCACAAATGGCGAGCGAGCCTAAAGACTATACTATGATTTTGACTTCTAACACTGAAGCTACTGAAAATAAGGTCCAGTTTTTTTAATTTCGCATACAGGGTAAAGGGATTTCAGTGCCATAGTAACAACTCTCTGCAACTGCTTGAATTGAAGGAAAAAAACAACAACAAAACAATACATGTTATTTAAAAGTTTTCTTTGTAGCTAAGTAGTGGTTGTAACACACAATGCTTTGACAACTGGACATGCACCTACACAGACTTACCTTGGGGTAGTCTAGTGGACAATGTATTTTCAAGTAAATACTGTTGCGCACGGCTTATAACCATGACAAAGAGCGTATTGACTTACCACCGCCACTATAACTCGAATAGAAATGGAAGTCCCTTAAGTTTTAACTGCACCCGCAAAAGAATTCAAAACAGTAAACAATTCAATTTCTAGGGTGATACGGGTACTGATCGCTAAGTCAGAGGATTCTGTTTAGTGCAATTTGGGACGGGGGTCGACAATCGAACTAACACAAAAACGCGAGGGTCAAAGTACAAAATGACATACATACGTCCATACATATATCTAAACTAGTGATGTGCTTGAGCACAAATGGCGAGCGAGCCTAAAGACTATACTATTTTTATACGAATGATTTTGATTCTAACACTGAAGCTACTGAAAATAAGGTCCAGTTTTTAAATTTCACATACAAGGTAAAGGGGTTTCAGTGCCATTGAATTGAAGGAAAATAACAACAACAAAACAATACACTTTATTTAAACGTTTTCTTTGTGATATTCTTTAGCTAAGTAGTAGTTGTAACGCACAATGCTTTGACACAACTGGACATGCACCTACACAGACTTACCTTCGCGGTAGTCTAGTGGTGGACAATGTATTTTCAAGTAAATACTGTTGCGCACGGCTTATAACCATGACAAAGAGCGCATTGACTTACCACCGCCACTAACTCGAATAGAAATGGAAGTCTCTTAAGTTTTCAAGTTTGAACTGCACCCGCAAAAGAATTCAAAACGGTAAACAATTCAATTTCTAGGGTGATACGGGTACTGATCGATAAACCAGAGGATTCTGTTTAGTGCAATTTGGGACGGGGTCGACCACATAACTAACACAATAACGCGAGGGTCAAAGTACATGACATACGTACGACATACGTAGTGTCTCGCTCGCTACGCTCGCTCGCCAATAAATATCCCCGATTTTTTCAATAAAATAAACAAACATCCCCGATTTTAGATTGTGTTACCCCTGTAAGTGTCTCGCTCGCTACGCTCGCTCGCCAACAAACATCCCCGATTTTAGATTGTGTTACCCCTGTAAGTGTCTCGCTCGCTACGCTCGCTCGCCAATTATTTTTCTTCTTGTGCATTTTTCCACGTACGGCTGCTTAGCGACGACATAATTGGGGGTGGAGTTCTAGAACTACGTTAACGGGTGTGGCTTATGGTGGCGCAAAATTGGCGGGAAAAGCTGCTGAACTTGTCTCGAGCGACGATTGTCCCTCGAAGTCCGAGAAGAAGAGCGGGTGAACGATACTCGCTGTACGGAGCCTTACAATGGCTACTACAAATTTTGGAGGAACTTCCTCTGAGCTACTCGCTACCTACTCTAATTTAGGCTTCTCTCACGGGAACAACGAGTACGCGAGGGGAGAGGAGTGCTTAGGTACCTCGGCAAGTTAAGCTGCCTTTATGAGATACTTTATGTTGTGGGCGCTGTTTTAGCTTGTGTGAAGGACTTGATCAGAGCTCTCAGGACTGATGACAGTCAATGTGAGATAAGAAGGCAGCTGGGAAGAGCAGGAATTTTGAAAAAGGTATGGCATGGAGGTTATGTCAATTGAGGGCCCAGAGGAATGGAGGTGTGAGCTATGAGGCTTCATATACAGCCATTTAGCTAACTACTAACATTCTTTATGATGTTTCTTGGGGATGAGCTTAGTTGGGTGGAGCCCGACCTTTTCTAAAGGAGAGAGGTTGGGTAACAGGCCTATAAACAGTTTTGTTCTCCGCTGCAGCGTATGTTGCAGTCCAATCAGATCACAGTGCGGCTAAAAGCCAAGCGAATGAGGTGGGTGGGTAGGAATATGCCTATGTTGCGGGGAGACAATTACGCGCATGGAGTGATGCACGTGGGTGTAAAGACTGCCTACTAATTGTAAATCCCATGCAATCTGTTCGTAACTTGCTGATTCAGCAAGAACAAATCGGGATATAGGCTTGTTATCCGACCTCCTCTCTCAGGTTAGGAGGTTGGGCTCCGCCCAACTAGGATGAGCTTGGCTTTTTTTTTTCTTTTTCTTTTTTTAATTCCCTTTGTTTTATAAGTTGGTTGTGCTACTTCATTGTAAGTGAAAAGTCTGAGATGCGATGGATTCTAGAAGGATGTTACAGCACGCAAGGTCAGTTATGGGATCAGGTATGAGTATATTTGTGTGATTGTGTGTCGTAGGATCTATTCCACATCCTGGTGGACTCGGGAGATGATCCTGTCCTGCGTAACGATGTGCTTCGCCTCTTAGTTAACCTAACGCAGCCCGCCTACTTGTGCTTCGGCAACACTTACCCGAAGAACAAGGAGCGAGGGTTGATGCGTGCATTCATGGAGGTCAACTACCACTTGCGGACTTACAAGAGTGCCTTCACGTCTGAGACGGTGATGGATGTGCTGGGGTCAATGCTCGCTGACCTCTCGCAGAAGGTATATTGAAAATTATTATACATGAGTAGTTGTAAAGAAACAGAATATGGAACAGGTAGGAATTATTAATTTGTAATTATTTCTACTAATTTTATCTCAGTTCTTTTTTTCCCTTCTGTTATGAATTTCATTATCCTCCCCAAGTTTGTGTTAATTCTTGTATAGTAATTTTCCCCTGTGTGGTATAGTAATCTTCCCCTGTGTGGTATGGTAATCTTCCCCTGTGTGGTATAGTAATCTTCCCCTGTGGGGTATAGTAATCTTCCCCTGTGTGGTATAGTAATCTTCCCCTGTGGGGTATAGTAATCTTCCCCTGTGGGGTATAGTAATCTTCCCCTGTGGGGTATAGTAATCTTCCCCTGTGGGATATAGTAATCTTCCCCTGTGGGATATAGTAATCTTCCCCTGTGTGGTATAGTAATCTTCCCCTGTGTGGTATAGTAATCTTCCCCTGTGTGGTATAGTAATCTTCCCCTGTGTGGTGTAACACAGTGTAACACATTGTGATTGCAGGAGTGGGAAGATAGGGAGGATGAAGATATCATAGTCATTGAGAGGATCCTCCTCCTCATCAGAAATATCCTACACATCTCACCAGATCCCAGCGAAGAGCAATAGGTAAAGGTTATCAAAATGACAAGGTCTAGTTTAGTGAGTGAAGTGAAAGGTAGTGTTATCTACAGCTTATTGGGTAGAGTTTCATGATTGCAAACTCTTCAGTGCTATGTTTGGTAGTGGTAGGTTTGTGAGCATGCTCACTGGCCAGTGCACACACCCACTAATGTGGGCGTGCTATGCTACTTGTGTGTATTATTTGTAGCGTACGGAGGATGACGTCAATCTTCACGATCAGATCATCTGGAAACTCCACGACAGTGGCATGAATGAGTTGTTCCTGTTCCTTAGCAGCAGTTCCACTGAGGTATGTGCATACATGTGTGCATTGTTGTGAACGTTACATGATATTCTCTATTTAGAATCAGTGGTGTGTTCACGTGTTGGAAATCCTCTTTCTACTTTTTAAAGAACAGGTAACTTACTTCTGATGTAGACTTTTAATTGAGTATGTTCACATTGTCTGGGGATATGTGACACTGGGTTATGATGTTCATGATATGGAAATGGTCATCTGAGGCAGTGGTCATCTCGATATGGTGATAAACATCAAGTGTGTTTGTGTGTGTGTGTGTTATTTCCAGTCTGCGTCCATTCTTGCTAGCACTGGTAGAGCAAAGAGTCGAGAAGAGAGAGAGAAGTCGGACTTGTGAGTTTGAAGAATGTGGGTGTGGTTTCCAAACACTCGGATAAGCTATTGTTTCACAGATCTTTGCAGTAACACCATATAATAGCTTGAGCACGAAGCAGGATTGTGGTCATGTATGTATGTGTGTTAGGATGCTGGATGAAGTTCTGGTTCAGGCTAGAAAAGCCAAGAAGAAGTCGCTAGAACTTCGTGGGTCCCGGCACTCTAGGTTTGGTGGGACATTTGTTGTTCACAACCAGAAAAGTATTTCAGGAAAAGAAAGAATTTTCCACAAACCCATATCACGTAAGTTTAAACTTGTAGTACTAGTAGAGTGCGTGCTACTGTATTAGTCACTGGCAAGTACCCCGCCACACAGTGGTGCTTGATGTATTGCAAAGTAAGAATGCAGTAGCATCAGTTATTTGATTCATTGTTATCATTCTCTACCGTTGGTTATAGTCAGGTGGCTTAGTGAAATTATCGTTACAGAGCGGACAAAAGCATGGAATTTTGCATGAAGATCTCTTATAACCTGTTAAGTAATAATAGGCTAGGAGCCCACCTCAAAATTTTAGCGTTCACGCCCAAGAACAAAATGGCTGCCATTAATTATTAGTCATGTCAAGTAATTTTACAAACTGAGGAAGTTTGATGCAAGATTGATTATTAAATGTCAAAATGATTAGATAGTGGTGATAAGTGACTATGATGATCATTTAGGTACTAACGGAGTCATTACACTTGCATTTGCAAAGTGGTGAGCATTGAAGATTGGATCTGACACACTTGCATCTGGTATAGTCTCCTTTGCAGGAGCATTTTACAATTTCGCTACATGTTCTGGAAACTTCTGGGATTGTAATCCACATTAGGATCCACAGTCCTGATGCAGAATCCTTGGTCCATGAAAATTCCTGTGGTGATGGAATTATTTGCTGAGTTTGCATACAGGTAGTCCAAATTCCAGCTTGGTACAATGCCCTCTGAGTATGCTGAAGTAGAGCATCCTGTGTGGGCGGTATTCTGTCTACAGGATCTAGACTTTCGGCAGAACAGTTCTTCCCTTGCGTCATTGACTGAGGTCAAGGGGCTGGTTTTGTCATACATTATAACAGTAAATCTCTCAATTCTTTGAAAATGAACGCAGTGTATGCTTAGGTGTTCAAAAGTATGACAGGCAAGGTATTGGAATGTATCCGTGACATCTCTGTAGGCCTGCCAGGCTTGCCATGCAGTTTTTTTGCCCTTTCCCTTGAAGGATGACGTAGTGTCACAGCCGGTCAGTGCATGAAATACTGGTAGACCTCGGGATCTTGGCTCTCCGAGGACTGAACAGATGGAGTTTATATAGTAATAGCAGTAGTTCCTTCCCATCCCGAAGGCAACCCAGATGTCTGCTTGAGGTTGAATCTCAGTAAGTTCATGAAAAGCACCAACAAGGATTGTGACAACATCTGTGTCTACACTGCGTACTTTTATGGACTTCATACCATTTTGCAGTGCATGTGAAATGTGCACAACAACCCTTGTGTCAGCTTCCTCATGGTTGCAGTCTGCCACCTGGTAACTAGAGCCTTTGCACAGAACTGACTTTCCTGATGTGACAAATACACTCTTACTAGGTGGAAAATCATACTCAGCAACCTTGGTTGAAAGAAAAGAAAACGGTTCCTCTTTGTTCTTTGAGTCACGAAGGAAATCAATCCAGTTTCCAGGGAGTTTAGTTGAGCCAGATACTTTCCTTCGTACACCTTTTCCTCTTTTGTTCCTAGTAGATTCTTTTAAACTATCTGAAAGATATGTATCCCACACAAGATCCAACCGTGTTGTATTTTCTAGCTGTTTCACTAAGTGAGGTATAAACAACTTATCTGCATATTCATTGAAGCAGCCAACTCCAGAGGTTGGTAAGCTATGGACAGTGACAGGACCATCCAGTACTATGCAGTCAAACGTGGTAGGTGGCTCATTCTCTCCAGGTTGCTGAATACATTGCAGCAATTCAGATTTGGCACTTGGTAAGTTGAGGTTACCTAGATCTGACAGAGATGGTGGGAAAGACTGCATCTCATGAGAGCAAAAAACTCTTTTAGGTCACCATCACATCACAATTGTCCAAAAAGAGCCACATTGCTTTCAAGAAGCTTCACCTTTTTGTTCTGCTTTGATGTTGCTTTAGGTAGAGGTCGCTTCAAGATAGGAAGATAATTTTTCTTGATTGGGGTATGGATTAAGCAGGAGCAATCTTCAAGTACATTAGTATAGTACTCTTTGTACTGTTTGGTGCCAGTATCTTCCAAGGAGTAGAGCAACCATCACAGATTGATGTGCACAATCACGACTATCAAGAGTGATCAGCTCTGGAAAATCATCTAGAAAAGGGTTGCCCATTCTCTGTATGGTTTTGTAGAGGTTACTAACCTGCACATGAAATTTCTTCTGTGCTGCAAATCCTTCTTCGTGATGTTGAAAATTCTGGAAGTGTTCTGAGTCAACATTATCAGGAAAATACTCATCCTCAAATTGTTGCTTCAGTCTGACCAGTTCTGGCCCTGTTAGCAACCGGATTTTCAGTAAGACCTATGCAACCACCAGAGCCTTTCACATAGGCATTTTCTTGCTCGTGTGCTTGATCTACTGGTATTGTAGAAAATCTGTTGTTAGTCTTTGAAACAACCCAATAACATCTTTTTTCAAACTCATCCTTGATGTACTCTGGTAATGTTCTCATGTCTCTGATGTGAACAGGTAGCCACCTTGAGTAGTTTATATGGTCCAGGGCAAAAAATAATGGTACAAGTTTCTCTAAAACTTCCACATACAAAGGAAAGTTACTCTCTCTGTGGGCACGGACAAATATAAGAATAAGGGTTTCATAATATTTTAAAAAGAGATTTTTAAGCAGCTGCATTTGGTAAAGTGTGAAGGTTTAATAGTTTCGGTTTTTTAAATGGCGGCCATTTTGTTCTAGGTGATAATCATCTTGGGCTCCTAGGCTAAAATCAATCAGTATGTTGTAAAGTATAATGAATAAAAATTTGGTGCTTTTGTCCGCTTCGTAACAATAATGTCAAAAAGCTACACTAAGCTACCTGACTATTAAGGTTACATAAGTTTCCCTCTCCTGCTCTTTTTTTTTTAAACTATCTCAGCTTTTCTTATCCCCCACCTTTCCTTTTTTTCAGCTCTTTCTTCTTGAGTCATGGAGTCCCTTTCCCTTTATCTACCTCTGCTGCTTCTGAATCTCTCTGTTCTTCTATCATGATTGTGGGCTTATTCTTTGTGAAACTTTTGCCTTCTTTCAAACTCTTTTTTGTACTTTTGCCTTCCTTTTTGAAACTTCCTCCGCCTATACCTATTCATTCCACCGATTTTTAGTTACAATTAATCACTTGCCTTTTTTACCTTCTCTATCACTTTCACTTCCTTTAAACCATGTATGTCGCCTTCCTCATCTGTTCCACCCGGTGTTACTGACTGTGATGACATTTTACCCATTCAGGAAATGACGATGCTCTACCAAACTGTTTAAGCTCATGAATTATTCATGAACACACCGTTGTCGTTACTGACACACAAGTGTAATATGTATTATATAGATTCTCAGCTGAAATAATTATAATAGTATCCATTAAGTCGACATCGGGTCAAATTATAATTAAACATATATTGACTGTTAGAACAGAGAACATTTGCTATTACTAACCTCAGTGTGCATGCCCGAGAGGGTTATAGTAGTCATCCAGTCTGTCTGTCTGTCTGTCTGTCTGTCTGTCTGTCACGTTCTGATTTTGGAGATTACTGACAATTAACAGTTGATTTAGGTATGAACTTACTCAGGATGAAGATTTAAGACCTTTTTTTTTATTTCGGACTAATCGTGGAGAAAATGCGAAGCTTTCAGCTCCGCCTAGGTACCAGCTTTTATGGGCAACACCCCCTAGCGTCATGTCATAATCATGTGAGCAAATAATTTCTGCAGCCAGCGGTGTAGCTTGCTTTGTGCTCATGGAAGTTAACGGAGTTGAAAGGAGTGAAGTTTTGCTTTGAAAATGTATACAGGTGAGTGTTTCTGGCTAGTTTAGCTTCTTCTCTTATGAAGACAGCGTTTCCATGTACCATTTTCATTGGTCGAGCTATATTGATGCCTCATTAAAATAGCTAACAGATTGCTTGTTCTTTTGGGTTATATTGTAATAGCTAAGTAGTGTTTAGTAGTGCTGAGGGTTCGCACCTTTGGTGCTTCATTGTATTAATAACTAGTGGTGTGCTTGAGCACAAATGGCGAGCGAGCCTTAAACTACACTATTGTTAAACTATTGATTTTAACAGCTAACCCTTTCGTTCCGGATCCCGCTTTGAAGCGGGTGAAGACCGATTGACTTCTCCGAATTTTTAAAAATAGTTACTTTATAGCTAGAACCTTCAGATTGCATACACAAGTGCCCAATGCATTGGAGAAGCATCTAAAATAGCTTTCAGCCAGGACTGCTTCGACAGTACCTCACAGCAGTTGCGTTTATTTCTTCCTCGGCAAAAAAACAAAACATCGGTTCTCCGTCGAATTTAAAAAAAAGTTACCTTCTTCACAGCAGCTTCATTTATGGATCCAGTCATCTCCAGAGCTTTGTAGAAGCAGCAAAAAATTGCTTGAGCCCAGTAGCCTTCCATAACACATTGAAACAACCGCTTCTTTGCCGACCAAGACGTTGCGGTTTGACTAACTGTCTTCTGCATTTTTTATAAAATCGCCAGTTCAACTGGGGACCTCCCTATTACGTACAGTCTTAGGTAATGCTTATTACATCATAGGAAAAAAGTGAGCATGTTGTGTGACCCCGGTAACTAAGCAAAAAAAATTTTTTTTCAAAGTCATATTTTGAAAGATGGCGTCTACAAGTTACAATGCGGTGCAAGTTTTAGACTTGCTTGATGCTGACTCTAGCGACTCAGGATCAAGCGGAGAGGAGGGAGACGACATCTACGGCTATAGGAGGCCCTGTATCAGGGTTGGTGGACCAGTCCCCGTCAACTCTGATACTGAAATTTTATATGGGAGTCAAGAAGATAACCCCGGTAAGCTTGTCTTTATCTTGTTTTTCTCTTGAGAACTAGCAAGCTTCTGTTGTGGAAAGGACTGATTTAGCTATATTGAGATAGAGAAAGCTGTTTAGCTGTAATATATATATTTTTTTCATTGAGTTTTGAGATTTGAAAGTGGTTTGTGGTTTCTTTGAACTAATTCAAATTTTCAAAATTAATTTAATTTTTTTTTACCACATGTACTACTAGGACTTGATGTGTATGCAGTCACCGACTCCGAAGGGGACTCAGATGAGGGAGATAACTCAGATGAGGCGACAGGAGCAGAGTCTTCCAGTGATGAAGAAGAGGATGCCGGACCTGAGTCTTCCGATGATGAAGCAGATGAAGAGGCAGCAGGTTCCAGTGATGAAGAAGAGGAAGTGGCTCCTCCTGCTCCGAGTTCTGGACGTCCTCGCGGTCGGAGAAGGCGTGCACCGAAGAAGAAGAAGAAGAGTCGAGTGGATGAGGTAGAGGGTGAGTGGAAGAAAGAGGACAACACACCCATTGATATTCCATATCAATGTGTGGCTGGTCCTCGTCGAGGTGTGGTAAGTCCTATGTGTACAATTCTAGATGCATTTTATGTTTTTTTTACGACTCAAGTGTGGGAATTACTGGTGTCTGGGACGAATGCTTACGGTAATAGAATAATACCGGGTAGTTGGAGAGATACCGATGAAAGAGAGTTGAAGGCGTACCTGGGCATTCTTATTGTAATGGGTATAGTTCAACTCCCGCGTTTGGCGATGTATTGGTCGACGACTCACGAAGAGTTTGCTCCTGTTTTAGTTCGAAAAGTAATGCCCAGGGATCGTTTTTTTCAGTTGTCGAGGTGTTTACATGTAGATGCCACCGACCCGTCATCGGTTACGCAAGTAGCCGATTACGATAGACTGTATAAGGTGCACAAGCTGCTTGACCTAGTCGTTCCCAAATTTGAGTCTGTATACACTTTACATAAGGAGTTGAGCTTAGATGAGGCTATGATTAAGTTCAAAGGTCGTCTTGGGTTCAAGCAGTACATGAAAGACAAGCCAACAAAATGGGGTATAAAGGTTTTTGTGCTGAGCGATGCTAAGAATGGCTATATCTATCGACTTGAGATTTACACCGGCAAAAACGAAACATTAGATAATGCTACTGGCTTGTGTAGTCGTGTAGTGCTTGACCTCATGAAGGGTTTTGATTATAGTGGTCATACTCTCTACACGGATCGTTATTACTCCAGCCCTAGGTTATTTTTTACTTTAGGCAAGATAGGAATTGGTTGTTGCGGTACCGTTCAGAATAATCGGAAGGAATTTCCTGTGGTTTTGAAAACAAGTAAGTCTAAGAAGAACAAAGGTAAGTACGATTATCGATCAAATCAAACCCTCACAGCTATGGTTTGGTATGACAAGCGGCCTTTGTATATGCTTTCGACCATCCACAAGCCTACTTCTAGCTTACCTACCACCGTATTGCGTACCCAGGGCACTGGATCTCGCATAGCTGTTGACTGCCCCCCGTGTCTACCGGACTATCAAAAATACATGCGCGGCGTTGACAGGGGGGATCAAATGATAGGTTACTATAATATAGGTCGCCGGTCTAAAAAGTGGTGGAAGCGTGTTTTTACTTATATTGTCGATTGCTCCATTTATAATGCTTATGTGCTTTTTTCTTGTCAAAATCCTAGTTCGAAAAAACTGAAGTTTAGGTTTCTTGAGCAGCGAATAAACTTAGCGAAAGCATTGATAGGTTCTTATTCAGGATGTAGGAAGCGTGGTCGTACCCCTCAGGTAGATAGTGAGCATCTAAATAAGAGTTTAGGTCATTACCTTGACAGGGCGGAGCGTAAGGGTGAGTGTGTCGTGTGTAAAAGCCGCCATGGTAAGCGTCGTGATACATTGTGTGTGTGTACTGTATGTAAAGTGAGTTTGTGTAGTCCTTTGGCGCGCGGTGAGGCGCGCGGTGAGAGTAGAAATTGTTTTAGGGAATACCACACATTGTCAGACTATTCACAGAAATAAATTTAAAAAAAATAATAATAATAATGAAAAAAAATAACAAAAAATAAAACAGAAAAAGCTGGGGGAAATTTTTGTATTTATTCATTATTTCTTGATTCACCTGCATTTTTTTTTTTGAGAGTTGAATATTGTAGTAGCACTTCCGGGGAGGGATCTAACTCGGGGGGGGGGAAACTCTGGATCTTTTTGGATCGGGGCTACTATGCCCATGTAAGTTGAATTTCATGTGTTATGTGTGTGTGTACACCAGTCAATTTATGTATAATAAATTATAAATTTATTTTTATGATCTGTATTCACCTGTAGCTTCTTTTTTCTTGTGTGTGTGTGTGTGTATACGTGTGTGCGTGCGTTTGTGGAATGAGAGAGAGAGCAACCGTGGACAAACAGTATGCGGCACTTCCGGATCCAACCTGGGAGGGAACTCTGGATCTTTTTGGATCGGGGCTACTATGCCCATGTAAGTTGAATTTCATGTGTGTGTGTGTGTGTACACCAGTCAATTTATGTATAATAAATTATACATTTATTTCTATGATCTGTATTCACCTGTATCTTCTTTTTTCTTGTGTGTGTGTGTGTGTGTGTATGTGTGTGCGTGCATTTGTGGAATGAGAGAGAGCAACCGTGGACAAACAGTATGTGGCACTTCCGGATCCAACCTGGGAGGGAACTCTGGATCTTTTTGGATCGGGGCTACTATGCCCATGTAAGTTGAATTTCATGAGTGTGTGTGTGTGTGTGTACACCAGTCAATTTATGTATAATTAATTATACATTTATTTTTATGATCTGTATTCACCTGTAGCTTCTTTTTTCTGTGTGTGTGTGTGTATGTGTGTGCGTGCATTTGTGGAAAGAGAGAGAGCAACCATGGACAAACTGTATGCGTCGCTTCCGGATCCAACCTGGGAGGGAACTCTGGATCTTTTTGGATCGGGGCTACTATGCCCATGTAAGTTGAATTTCATGAGTGTGTGTGTGTGTGTGTACACCAGTCAATTTATGTATAATTAATTATACATTTATTTTTATGATCTGTATTCACCTGTAGCTTCTTTTTTCTTGTGTGTGTGTGTGTGTGTATGTGTGTGCGTGCATTTGTGGAAAGAGAGAGAGAGCAACCATGGACAAACAGTATGTGGCACTTCCGGATCCAACCTGGGAGAGAACGAACTCGGGGTCTTTTTCGGTCTGTGACATCATCCATGCCGGGTAAGTTGAATTTCATTTCAACTTACTGATATTTGGGTGTCCAGCTAGGGCTGGGGGGGTTATGGTACAAGAATGTCAGTGAAAAGTAATGACGGGGGAGGGGGGGTTATGGTACAAGAATGTCAGTGAAAAGTAATGACGGGGAGGGGGGGGGCAATTCAGCGAGGCCAGCTGTTATGTTACAAATATCATTGTTGTCTTGTGTTTTTTTGGTATTGTATGGAGGTTCCGGATCCTATGGGAGGGATCGTTCAGTCTGTGCCACCATCCATGCCGGGTAAGTTGAATTCCACGTGTGTGCTTGTACTGCTTTTCATTTTCAAATTACACTTTCTCAATACAACGATTGTTTCTCTCATGTACAGTGTGGAGTATACATACCAGGGTTCATACAGTGGGAGGCTAGCGCTGGGTTCCCCCCTAGAATTTTGGGAGTTGAATAGAAATATACATTTAGGAAGAATTTATTTTTAGTCTGATATTGTATCCCATTATGTTCCTATCATAACTGAGCCATTTAGTGCATAGGACCGAACACTGATCATCAGTGTGAAGTATAGACTCGTATGCAAAAATGTGCATCAAAGTAGTGTAGGTTCCAAAAAATGGGTGTGGCGAAGTACACTCGGAGCCCCACCCCAAACAAAAATCCTGTATGAAACCGCATACAATACATCATAAAGTTGCAATTATATAGGATCATGAATAATTTGTTGTTTGTATTACAAATATCTTTGTTGTTTGTGTTTTTGTGTATATGAAATTGTTTTGTAGTGGAGCTCGACGTCCGATGGCATACGTTCCTTGTGGACACTCATAGATGTCTCCTACATGATGACAATCAGCACCACACACAACAAACAACATATTTTATTGTTGAACTAATATAATATTGGTATATAATGCATCAAACAATATTATTTCTATTTTATTTTATTTTTTTATTGATGGGAAAAGTGAATTTTTTGGGGGGAAAATTTTTTTTTTTTTGAAATATTAGTAGATGGCTTAAATATTATTCAATTTTCTCAATCAAAAAATGAGGGGAATCCCAAACTCTTGGTCTATTTAGTGATATATGGTTGCTATGGGGTTTTCCCAGCCAGCATCGAGTTAAAAAAATAAAACGGCAATGCTCTATTCCGCGGTAGAAAATTAGATTTTTCCGCGCGCGTCCAAACACTCGTCTAACTCAATCATTTGAAAATGATCGACCCACAGTGAACCAGAACCATAGAACTAGGCATAACTGTCACTGACTTGACTAAATATTGGAGACTGCCCTGCTGGAGGTAACTGATAGAGATCTCCTCTGACCCCACCAAATGGAATATCAGGCAATACAGACTTGATCTGCTGCAATATCTTATGAATTACTAATAACATTATTGGCACCAACCATACTTACTTCAACAATGATCAATAACACCAACTTAGATAATTTAGACCTCAATAAATTTAATTTGTCGTGACCAAGAGGTTGGAATCCACCATATTTACTAACACCAAGAAATGCTGAGTGTACAGTCATACCATTGATCAGAAATGCAGCTATACCAGTTGGGGCTGTTAGTAATATCGTGACATCATCGGGTTCTATTGTACCAGACAATTTGAGTTAGTTTGAGAGCATCTGAATGTATAATGTATCAGTTTGATCACATGTGATTTACCAACACCACCCGGACCACTCATGAACACAAAATATGGCTCTATTGGTTTCCCTTGTTTCAATGCAAGAACTGCTTTTTTACACCATTTACAATGAAACATAACCATCTGTTTCTGTTTGACATTGAGGCCTCTCACAAGTTCCCTGTATTGACTAGGTGGTATCTCCTGCTGCCTAGCTGCAGTTTCAAATCGTGCATGTAAACCACTATCATTTGTTGATGTGAATAAATTAGCATTACTGTCAATGTCTTCCTGAGATACATCAGTAAGCTGTTCTGAACCTTGGGCAAGAGATTGAACTTGAGCTGACTCAGTATTAGGGACTATATGGTTCCATGCATGATCAGGAATGATATTTCATCCATATCTATGCTTTCCATATCAGCCAGGGTATATTTTCGTTCATTGGCAAGAAAAGCCTGTTTGACATGGTGAAATGCTCTTCATAGGTAGAATAGCCACCAAGAATCTCTGTTGTTTCATTGTACCAAGGATAGTAAAGCTCTTTGTTGTAACTTCTAAATATAATAATGGCTTGTTTTTTTACGTTTGTTCATTGGTGGATACTTGGTAACATAAGTGGCAGCAAACTTGGCTAGACACATGGAGTGTAATTCATTTGGCCTGTGTTCATATCTATCTATTAGATTGTTTTGGAACACATTGGTATCATCATCATTACATATAATATGAAACTACTTTAGTTTTGCTTTCAAATTCTCTAACCACAAAAACCACAGGTTGCCATGGAAACGAGATTCTGCTGATTAATTTTAATGAACTATATGATCTTTCAGGGCATTTTTATTTTTTAACACTGCAATTCTCTCATTTTTAGAATTAGTATCAACAAACACTACAGATCTGCTCAACTGTTTCATTGGTAATGACAGGATTCTGTACATAGCTTCTTGGGCACTAACTTCTCTATGGGTAAGGAAAGCAGAACCAACTCTACACATTTGCATTTTTAGCTCTTCTGTTCTGGCTTCAACTTGCTACATTTTTTTAACAGTTCACCCATGGATCTTTCTGATTTCATGATATAGGAGGCAATGTACATAACACAAGCATAAGCATCTTTAATCCACATTGGGGCATCTTTAATCCACAACAGACAATGAGCATGTGGGGACCCTCTGGCTTGAAATTCTATTCTGATGGCATACTCATTTAGTTCACCAAGTGGATTGGCTGGGGACTTGAGAAATTCATGGGGAAATGTATTGAGCCTGTGTATTGATAATGCCTAGCAGCTGTAACTGGGTTATGTCTGATCCAGTAGGACTTGCCTCCAAAAGAAAGGGCAGCTACTTGCTCATCAGTGTAACTGACTCCATATTGCTTGGCTATTGCTTGAATTATATTTGGTCATTTCATGTCTGCGGCTGACAATGTGAAAAACCAACTGGGAGTTCCAAGTTGCGTATCATGGCTAACAACTCATAAAATGTCTTTTGATAGTATGCTGGAGAACCTCGCACATTTTTCATGAATCTGTAAGCATTGTCATTACGAACACACTGACTCACTATAGTTTTATCTCTGGCTTGCTGGGCTGTAAAATTTCTGCCTGGTTTTTGTCTCCAAATAAAATTGTGGACATCATCTAGGATTGTTTGGCTTCAACAATGTACTGGGCAACAAATAAATATTCAGTATCTCTAGCAAATCTACCATCTACATCAAGGAGTCTCTGATTAAAATACTTGCGATAAGTTATTTTGTTGGGTCTCTCAGTGGAAAAACACCCACTAATAATAGGAAATTTATCAAGATTTGTATCAGCCATGATAGGCAATGGTCTCTGACCTTCAGCTGGTGCAACACAAACTATTTAATTACAAGCTTCAGGGTTTTCAATAGTCATCATGCTGGCAAGTGGGCCGCCTGTAATTTGTCTGGTGTGCTCATCATCATCTTCCATGACATTGTCATCAAATACTTGCATGATGTGGTCATTACTATTTGAGGAAGAGTTGCTACTGGTGTTATACTTTGTGTTAGGTGTGGTAATATCAACATGCTCGGAATCTTGCTCACTATGGGACATGGGTATTGGATTAAGACTACACAAGTGACTATTGGACACGTCTGGTGTTAATGAGGGATTATTTAGAATAGAATGATTCACAACATTTACACTGTCACTTGTAGATACAGGTATCACTTGTTTGTCTAAGCCAACCAAATGGTACTGCATGATAAGTCCAAGATTTATTTCACAATACCTCTCATCATTGACTGGATTAGTTACTGACACTGTACTACCAGATTGTGTTGCATGGACTACCTTGATTGTTACATTCAACATAATTATTAGCTATTGTTGCGATAACAACATGGTCGCCCCACGAACACTTTCTAACTCTGTCTACACATCTGGGAAATGCTAGTTCAGACCTGGTATCAACATCAGAGACTAAAGAAATCCTGGCATCTGCAGCACTGGGGATTTCTATGCCACAATTAAACAAACTATCAGATTCTATAGGAGACACGATAAATGGCTTATTAACATATCCCTATGTTGTTCTAGATAAATGGCGACAAGTTCGCTCAAATTTTATATAGTGGTAGATATGACATTGTTATTTTCAAGTTGTAAAGATGGCATGATATAGACAGTTGCCATCTCCAGGAACATTATAAATAGAGAAATGGTTATTACTGGCATATTGGTCAAGATTTTGTTTAGCAGAAGTTAAAACATTCATACTACCTGCAGGCTTATCGACACTATCAGTTGGGATCACTATGATCTTAGGTTTATTCGTAGTAATGTCTATTAATTCAGAACTCAATAAACGATCACACTCAGTATTGATTTCAGTTGTACTGGTATTACTAGCAGGCTTGGAGTTAGTAATAGACTCTGTATTGGCTGGTATAATACTTTTACTACTGGCTGACATAATACACTCACTATTGGCTGATACAATACACTCACTATTAGCTGACACAATACACTCACTATTGGCTGACACAATACACTCACTCTTGGCTGACACAATACACTCACTATTGGCTGACACAATACACTCACTATTGGCTGATACAATACACTCACTATTGGCTGACACAATACACTCACTATTGGCCACAATACACTCACTATTGGCTGACACAATACACTCACTATTGGCTGATACAATACACTCACTATTGGCTGACACAATACACTCACTGTTGGCTGACACAATACACTCACTATTGGCTGACACAATACACTCACTACTGGCTGACACAATACACTCACTATTGGCCATAATACACTCACTATTGCCTGACACAATACACTCACTATTAGCTGACACAATACACTCACTATTGGCTGATACAATACACTCACTATTGGCTGACACAATACACTCACTATTGGCTGATACAATACACTCACTATTGGCTGACACAATACACTCACTATTGGCTGATACAATACACTCACTATTGGCTGACACAATACACTCACTATTGGCCACAATACACTCACTATTGGCTGATACAATACACTCACTATTGGCTGACACAATACACTCACTATTGGCTGACACAATACACTCACTATTGGCTGACACAATACACTCACTATTGGCTGACACAATACACTCACTATTGGCTGACACAATACACTCACTATTGGCTGACACAATACACTCACTATTGGCTGACACAATACACTCACTATTGGCTGATATAATACGGAACGAAAGGGCTAACATTCAAACTACTAAAATAAAGTCGAGTTGTTAAATTACGCATATGCAGTAAAGGGGATTCAATGCCATAGTAACCGCTCCTTGCAACCGTTTGAATTGAAAAAGAAGCAACAAAATCAAGTCACGTTATTTATACTTTTTCTTTGTGATATTCTTAATAGTAGTTGTAACGCACAATACTTTCACACAACTGAACATACCTACGCAAGACTTACCTTCGTGGTTCGTCTAGTGGACAATGAATTTTCAAGTAAATACTGTTGAGTAGGGCTTATAACTGTGACAAATAGCATATTAACTTACAACCGCCACTAACTCAAATAGAAATGAAGCTCCCATAAGTTTTTGAGTTTTAACTGCACCCCAAAACAATTCAAAGCGGTAAACAATTCAATTTCTAAGGTGATACGGGTAATGATCACTAAACCGAAGGATTCTGTTTAGTGAAGTTTGGAACGGGGTCGAACGCGGAGCGAACACAAAAATACAAATATACGCGAGGGTCAAAGTACAAAATGACATACGTACGTCCACACATATGTACAGTGCTTCCAACTTAAAGAGTGGATTTTTTGAAACTACTGTATAGACCCTCACTACAGTCATTTAACATACACATACCTTTTCTTCATCATCCCAACAATGTTTACAATAGTAAAACTGCCTGTTTAGAGAATGGATAACGGAGAAAAGCACTTTTCTCATTCACTCTAATACATTTTACGCCATTTTTTTTGTCAAGATTTTGCGGTAGTTTGTCATTAAACGTAACTAGTTTACGAGCTACGGTCGAACGGTTATTTCCCCGAGCAGCAACACAGAACTTTCCCTAACTGCAATCGGCTGTATGGATTCTCATCGTTCTACTAGCAGCAGTAAACGAAGTTGAAATCAGTCAGAATTGTTGGCTGGTATATTACTAACTTGGAGCCAAGCCTATCCAAGTGGTCATCTTTTTCAAGAGCTGAAGAAAAGCTGAAGGAGTTTAATACTCCCAAGGCTCCCAGCATTCGGTATTCTGACAACATCAGGGCGATGCAGTTGGAGTCCTACGGGTTGTGCAGCTCCAGACGGAAGCTAAAACGCTGGTCGTGATAGGCAGTAACGCCGTAAAACTTGATACCTAGGGCCAGAGATACAACCGTAGCTAAATCGATCGTACCGGTGTAACAATTAGCGGTAAACTGGCGCCCTTGCACAAATACGCATGCGCTGTTTTGTGACGTCGCGTTTACGTGTACTAAAGGCCCACAACCCGCTCTAAACGTCATCATTTGATGACCCTTACCGTGCTTAAACATTTTTTGGTGAAAAACAGCCACAACTCACTCAATTTTCAAGGTATAGCTACCAAAGTTATACATAATAATTTTAAGGCAATTTTACATCATGTGTCAAATTTTTAGAGATATAACTCAATAAATTCAAAAATCCTGGCTTAAACACTTTTTTTCTTAAAATTTAAAATATTTCGAGATTCAAATTTCGTGTGCCCACAAAATCTGGCTCATATGAAACTTCAGGTATTAAAGTATCAGTATACGAAGTTATAGAGATAAGGAAGAATAATTTCTCTTTTTTCAGCTTAAACACTTCCAAATTCACTGTTTTGAAGCTCCCAGTTCCATCACCTATAACCACAACAATAACCACAAACCCACAACATTGTTTTGTCTGTATGTTAATATGACATTAATGTATAATAATACAAATTTTTAGCTTTCTATTACACATACTTGAGAAATTATAGCAGAATTAGCAACCTTAACCAAAAAGCTAAAAAATCCACTCTTTAAGCTGGAAGCACTGTATATAAACGTATAAACATCCCCGATTTTCAATTGTGTTACCCCTGTAAGTATCTCGCTCGCTCGCCAATAATAATAATAATAATAGTTATTATTATTATAATTATTGTGTCTAATAAGTAAATTCTAATTATATTTCTGTTATTTCTCTGGCTAGGTCTAAATGAAACGTCTTACGATGCTGAGAAGAAACCTCGTAGAATCAACAGGTTGCGTCGGCCCATCCATGACCTGCCCAAGGATCGTACGTCAACTTACAGCATACGACTAGTCCTGAAGAACCTGTGTGTCCAGTTCCTTCACAGCTCATACAACCACTTGATGAAGACAGTCAAGGTCAGTCCTCAAGGCATAGAGCACACCACTGTGTGTTATGTGACCGTGACAGGAAAGCCAGGCACAGCGTGACCCCATCAAAAATAGTTTTTCTGCACTTGCCTATTGTCAGTATACAGATACCAAGCTCTCCAAGTTTTATGACCGTAGTTTCAACGCTGATGTAGTCTAACTGTTTCAATCTTAGGCTTCTTTAATACATTGTAAGAAGTTAATTGATCTTTCCCAGCATTTACATGTGCTGCTTGCGTGGACATGTTGGGACAGACAGATGACGGGTCTGAGATAAGTAAAGTTTTAAAATAATGTGATAATAACTTGATGAGGATCCAGCATCCATCAGCTTCTCTGAGCAGTTCTGTAGCTTCTGATGAGGACAACTCAAGGATGACTTTCACACCTCCCACATTTATTAAACAATACTACCAGGGCAGTATAGAGAGAGAATGGGTTTACCAGCACTGCCAGGGCAGTATAGAGAGAGAATGGGTTTACCAGCACTACCAGGGCAGTATAGAGAGAGAATGGGTGTGCCAGCACTACCAGGGCAGTATAGAGAGAATGGGTTTGCCAGCACTACCAGGGCAGTATAGAGAGAGAATGGGTTTGCCAGCACTACGAAGGCAGTATAGAGAGAGAATGGGTTTACCAGCACTACCAGGGCAGTATAGAGAGAGAATGGGTTTACCAGCACTACCAGGGCAGTATAGAGAGAGAATGGGTTTGCCAGCACTACCAGGGCAGTATAGAGAGAGAATGGGTTTGCCAGCACTACCAGGGCAGTATAGAGAGAGAATGGGTTTGCCAGCACTACCAGGGCAGTATAGAGAGAGAATGGGTTTGCCAGCACTACCAGGGCAGTATAGAGAGAGAATGGGTTTACCAGCACTACCAGGGCAGTATAGAGAGAGAATGGGTTTACCAGCACTACCAGGGCAGTATAGAGAGAAAATGGGTTTACCAGCACTACCAGGGCAGTATAGAGAGAGAATGGGTTTACCAGCACTACCAGGACAGTATAGAGAGAGAATGGGTTTGCCAGCACTACCAGGGCAGTATAGAGAGAGAATGGGTTTGCCAGCACTACCAGGGCAGTATAGAGAGAGAATGGGTTTGCCAGCACTACCAGGGCAGTATAGAGAGAGAATGGGTTTACCAGCACTACCAGGGCAGTATAGAGAGAGAATGGGTGTCCAGCACTACCAGGGCGTATAGAGAGAATGGTTTTTACCAGCACTACCAGGGCAAGTATAGAGAGAGAATGGGTGTGCCAGCACTACCAGGGCAGTATAGAGAGAATGGGTTGCAGCACTACCAGGGCAGTATAGAGAGAGAACTGGGTTTGCCAGCACTACGAGGGCAGTATCGAGAGAGAATGGGTTTACCAGCACTACCAGGGCAGAGTATAGAGAGAGAATGGGGTGCCAGCACTACCAGGGGGCAGTTATAGAGAGAGAATGGGTTTGCCAGCACTACCAGGGCAGTATAGAGAGAGAATGGGTGTGCCAGCACTACTAGGGCAGTATAGAGAGAATGGGTTTGCCAGCACTACCAGGGCAGTATAGAGAGAGAATGGGTTTACCAGCACTACCAGGGCAGTATAGAGAGAGAATGGGTTTGCCAGCACTACCAGGGCAGTATAGAGAGAGAATGGGTGTGCCAGCACTACCAGGGCAGTATAGAGAGAGAATGGGTTTACCAGCACCACCAGGGCAGTATAGAGGGAGAATGGGTTTGCCAGCACTACCAGGGCAGTATAGAGAGAGAATGGGTTTACCAGCACTACCAGGGCAGTATAGAGAGAGAATGGGTTTGCCAGCACTACCAGGGCAGTATAGAGAGAGAATGGGTTTGCCAGCACTACCAGGGCAGTATAGAGAGAGAATGGGTTTGCCAGCACTTACCAGGGCAGTATAGAGAGAGAATGGGTTTGCCAGCACTTACCAGGGCAGTATAGAGAGAGAATGGGTTTGCCAGCACTACCAGGGCAGTATAGAGAGAGAGCGAATGGTTTTACAGCAACTACCAGGGCAGCGTAAGAGAGAAAGAACAATACGGTTTGCCGCACTACAGGGCAGTATAGAGAGAGAATGGGTTTGCCAGCACTACCAGGGCCAGTATAGAGAGAGAATGGTTACCGCACTACCAGGGCAGTATAGAGAGGAATGGTGTGCCAGCAATACCAGGGCAGTAAGTTATAGAAGAGAATGGGTTTGCCAGCACTACCAGGGCAGTCAGAGAGATGAATGGGTTTGCAGCCACTACGAAGGCAGTATAGAGAGAGAGAGAAGGGTTTACCAGCACTTCCCAGGGCAGTAAGAGAGAGACTGGTTTAACAGCATACAGGGCAGTATAGAGAGAGGAATGGTTTGCCAGCACTAACAGGGCAGTATAGAGAGAGAATGGGTTGGCCAGCAACTACCAGGCAGTAAGAGAGAGAGAGCATGGGGTTGCCAGCACTTACAGGGCAGGGCAGTATAGAGAGAGAATGGGGTTACCAGCACTACCAGGGCAGTCGTATAGAGAGACAAATGTGTTTGCCAGCATACCAGGCAGTATAGAGAGAGAATGGGTGTGCCAGCACGACCAGGGCAGTATAGAGAGAGAATGGGTTTACCAGCACTACCAGGGCAGTATAGAGAGAAAATGGGTTTGCCAGCACTACCAGGGCAGTATAGAGAGAGAATGGGTTTACCAGCACTACCAGGGCAGTATAGAGAGAGAATGGGTTTGCCAGCACCACCAGGGCAGTATAGAGAGAGAATGGGTTTACCAGCACTACCAGGGCAGTATAGAGAGAGAATGGGTTTACCAGCACCACCAGGGCAGTATAGAGGGAGAATGGGTTTGCCAGCACTACCAGGGAAGTATAGAGAGAGAATGGGTTTACCAGCACTACCAGGGCAGTATAGAGAGAGAATGGGTTTTCCAGCACTACCAGGGCAGTATAGAGAGAGAATGGGTTTGCCAGCACTACCAGGGCAGTATAGAGAGAGAATGGGTTTACCAGCACTACCAGGGCAGTATAGAGAGAGAATGGGTTTGCCAGCACTACCAGGGCAGTATAGAGAGAGAATGGGTTTACCAGCTGGGATGAATCCCTTCTTTAGTGCAGTCCTGAGTTGGATATGTCGTCTTGAGTTTTGCTGGCCCCACCCACTGCACTACATTGTCACGGCTGTATGTGTGTGTGTTTGTGTTGCTAGGAGAGCATCATGCGTCGCCGTGCGATGGAGAATGACGAGATGTACTACTTGTGGAGTCTGCAGTTCTTCATGGAGTTCAGCCGAGTCCATGACTTCAGGGCGGACTTAGTGGGGTGAGCACCAAATAGAACACATGCTCTTTATTTAAAGCACATCATCAGTTTATGAATTAACTTCCACAAATCTTTATTGGCTGTATGTGTGTGTGTTTGTTTGTGCATGTGTTTGTGTGTTTGTGTAGAGAGACCCTCCAATTGCCTGCTCTCCATTATGTCATCACTCTGTGTGCTAACTATTATGAGAGTATGGTTGTGGAGAAAAGATCCACCATCAATGCCCGACAGTGGGCGCAATGGTCAGAGAGAGTCAGATGTTGACATTTGTCAACAATTGCCGTTAAACTTGCAAATTTTATCCGATTCTGTCAAGTTATTGAAGAACTAGCATATTTTATCTGTTAAAGTATAGATGGTTATACATCTAGTGATTCAGTTATAATATATTATGTGATTATAACTTAACCCGACGTTTTGAGTTCTTGCTGAAGTCCTCTTCAGGGGTCAACTGAGGTCGAACTCTCCGTGGTGATAACAATGTAAACAGCAAGATTTCTGGAGGGTACGCTTACTGTCTATTATATCCTGGAGGTGATTTGCATGCAGCATGGACAGCCAGCATCCTGGAAGCTCTAAACCTATGTCTCTGTTCAACTTGTTGTTGTCAGGTGTCATCTGTATGTGTAGAGCTTCCTAGATCTTCAACTCACGATTCTTACCGGCTCAGTCTACAACTCTTACCTCTTCCCATTTAATGGGGTGAAACCTTCTCATCACCTCTCTTACAAGCATCCTGATGTTCTTTCACTCTCTGCTCAAGCCTTCTAGTTATTTCACCTATGTATACTTTACCACAACTGCAGGGTATACTGTACTGTACACTATATGGATGACTCTGTGGTAACAGGTATAGTATCTTTGACTTTAGTAAGATGTGATCTTAGTGTCTCACCCGACTTAAATGATGTTTTGATGTCAATGTCTCTACACACTCTCTGAATACTCTCACTCAATCCTGCTATGTACGGAATAGTATGTAAGTATCAAACCTTTCTCTTGCTCAGTGTCTGTGATCTTTAGAAGGTAACTCTTTAGAGCCTGCCCTAATGGTTGCGTTGTCATAACCAAGTACTTTGTGTAGGTGTTTCTCTTCTTCCTTCAAGTTTCCACTCGTATTAGTTACCCTCCTAGCTCTCTGATACAAGCCTCTCACTATTCCTCTCTTTACATGATTAGGTTGATGAGACTTAAAGTTAAGGTATCCATCTGTGTATGTAGGTTTTCTGTACACAGTGGCTGTAAGCACACCACCACTCCCTCTCTTTAATACGCAATCTAAAAAAGGTAGCTGACTATCTCCCTCTGATTCCATGGTGAATTTTATAAAAGGTCTTACAGAGTTTAAATGGTTCAACAAATGTTTTTCACTGTTGCATGCAAATCACCTCCAGGATATAATAGACAGTAAGCGTACCCTCCGGAAATCTTGCTGTCTACATTGTGTTATTATATTACCATGGAGATTTCAACCTCAGTTGACCCCTGAAGAGGACTTCGGCAAGAAGTCGAAACGTCGGGTTAAGTTAAATTAACTATTATTGGCTGACAGAATTAAGTAATATTTTAAACACTTTTTTATTCTTCTCTTCCTTTTTAAGCACAGGCTTCACTACGCCCTGAAGGCGTATAAGGAAATACTGCTGCACATCCAGGAAATGGAGAAGTCCCCGGACGAGACTCTGAGGGAGAGTGCAAAGGTCATCGTGAGCAACATCCTGTACCACCCGGAGTATCGGGAAGTGTTGGTGACTCTCCTGCGGAACTTCCAGGAAGTGTTCCAGACTAGAGCAGCTCTCCGAGACCTGGTGGAGACCGCACACGTATACATACACATGCTAGAGGTGCACTGTCAGCAAAACACGCATGTCATGACGAAGGAGAGGAAGAAGAGAAGTGGAGGAAAGAAGAAGAAACGACAAGGTCAGGGAAGTGGGTGTGGTCAAGAAAGTGGGCGTGGAATAGGAAGCAGTGGTTATGTTGTGTTGAGGGTGGTAGATAGTAAATATAAGGAAGGTTGAGAGGTAGAGGTGATTATAAGGTAAAGGGAGGTTGCAACGGTAAAGGGTGGTTGTCAAGGAAAGTGTAATTGTGATGGTAAGGGATAGCTGCAAAGGGTAGGGGTGAGGTAAAGGGTGGATGCGGATAGATGCGAGGTAAAGGGTAGATGCGGATAGATGCGAGGTAAAGGGTGGGTGTGAGGTAAAGGGTGGGTGCGAGGTAAAGGGTGGGTTGAGGTAAAGGATAGATGTGAGGTAAAGGGTGGGTGCGAGGCGAAGGGTGTTGAAAGGTAGGTGTGAGGTAAAGAGTAGATGTGAGATATAGAGTCGACATGCATGGAAAAGTAGCCAACACATTGGGTCGGTCGATGATCTGTTGGTATTTGTGACCTATAAATTATTAGCGCTTATGATTGATTTGTTAATTGTGGTGTTGGTAAAGGGTTATCAGGACTAAAAGCACTAAATGAAGATCAGCTAATAGACTTGTGGGAGACTATTGATGCAAGAGTGGAGGAGCTGATGGAAGGGGTGGAGCCTCTTCCCAGAAGCCACTCCCCTTTCAACCCTGCAAGCCAAGTGTCTGTGGAAGAGCAAAAGTGAGCAAGTAATGCACTGTGTGTCAGTTATACTCGTCTGCATGATGACACCTTACCAGTAACTAGTTTATGGTCTACTTATGCAAGTAATTTGCTGCTTTATTGTTTCCTACCATTCGAATGGTTTCGTTAAAGAAGTTAGTAGAAGGCAGACTAGTATGTGAATGTTAGAGTGAGTGGGTTGGAGTGGTAGCTGTAGTGAGTGCTAAGTTGGGATTGGTAACTCTGGGTATTAAAACTGATTCTTCATTTTTCTTTTTTTCCCTGTGAGTTATTTTTTTGTGTGTTAATTAGAATGGGTGCCATGGGGATGATCAGAATGCTACTCATTGAAGCCAACCATCCAGAGGCAGTCTCCCTACTCAGAGCAGCAAGGTAACCCCTTACCCCCCCTCCACACACGCACACACACACACACACACACACACACACACACACACACACACACACACAGGGTCCAACAAACTCCTCTTTATGTGTCTTGTTTTCATGTGTAACTTATTTTTAGGGATTTTTTTTCCTTTTTTCCCCCTTTGCTTGTTATGTCAATTTTTGCATAACTGAAATTATTTCCAAGTGTGTATTCGCTTAATAAGATTTGTAACAACTACTGTAGCTGGAGCCTTTCTATTGATTTATGTGTAGTAAGACTTGGTCAGCTAATTAAGTGCATTTCTCAATACACTAAAAACATAAAACAAAACAAACAGAACATGTTGTAAGATGTATATGTGTGCTCTGTTGCTAATACTCTGTGGATGTCGACTTGTGGTCACTATGGTTACTCAGGGAGGTGTGGCCAGGGGAGGAGTTTGGCACTCCTGGTCTTTCTGTGGATGAAGAAATGGAAGTGATGCAATCCATTTTGTACAAAACCACTGCTGGTGAGTTGGCTCATTCCCATTCTCATTCCAGACCTGTTCCTATGTTTCTATTCCAGTACTCCCCTTGGGTCACTTGATGGGTGGAGTCGATGATGAAGATGAAGAGGGAGGGGAGGAGGGAGAGGGAGGAGCTATGGAGTCGGTGGAGATGCAGTTCAACATCAAGAGCTACTTAGAGAAGTAAGATATCTTGAAGCAGTGAGAGATCTGCTTGAGTCACAGTACACTCTGTATAAAGAGACATTAATTGGAAAATCTTTCATCATCTCGGAATTCATTATTAAGGATCTTGAAATCTTCCCCTTAAGTTTCTTGCATGACTTCACTGATTTTTAAAAACCATCTTTAGCACACTTCTTCCAAGAATCTTCTTCCAAGAATCTTGTAAGATTTCCTGTTTGGTTACTAACTTTGCAAGAATTCAACCAGATCTTGCAAGAATCTTACCCAATTTCCAACACAACAACAACAAAAAAACAAAACCTTACAAGAACCTGACTGACTGGATCTTGCAAGATCTTGACTGACTCTTGTACGAATCTTACAGATATTCTTGTAAGATCATTTGTATGCCTTTCTCAGTGTTTGTCTTCCAATTCTTGTAAGATGGTGTGAGATCCTTACTTTGAATCCAGCAGGAATCTTGCAGGAATTATCATGCAAGATAATTGCAAGAAATGGCTGAGGATTCATGAGAAGGTGTTAGATCATGCATGGTATCTCCAATAAGGAGTGTGCATAGAGTTTTACATATGTAACCATGTGCAGGAAAATCGGGCCAAATGTGGTGAGCATAACATCGGGAAAATATCAATTCACTTCTTAACCTCTTCACTGCAGTAACCACTGTACAGTGGTTTGAAATGTCTTGGCAAAATCATCTTTTACTCATGTCTGCATTGCTTCAGTTGAATGCTCTAGCTGCAGAAGTTAGCTATATAGTTAGTATGTGATGGTTGAAGTCTTTACTTACTGTGGCATCTCTAAGGCCACAGTGTAAGCATTGAGGTAGCTTTCTGAGCCCGAGTTTTGACTTACTTCAAAATGGCCACCGGGGAGGGGAGTCTATTGTTAGGTAGTAGACCGGGATTAACAGCCTCGGCATTTTGGATGGTGAATCTAGTCAACCAGAAGGTGCAGAAGATGTTTATACCTACAGAAGTCATTCAACAACAAAGAGAGAGAGAGTTGCTCTGTGAAGGAATCCAGGTGTTAGAACAAAGGAGCTGTGAAGATTTGCATGAGATGAAGTAGTTATACTGAACTCTGAATTAGCTACAGATAGTCAACTTGAAGAGTCCAATTGGATGCCAATGATGGTAAAGTTCAAAAATATTTTTTTGATGGGGCCCGCATTGTGCCTGATTTTCCTGTGCACTGTCACATGTTGTGTTGAAATCCCTTTCCAAGTATGATGAATGAATTCAAGTTTGGGTTGGTAAGCTAGCAACACATCTCTTAATGCACGTGCCACAACTCTTCTCGTACAGTGCTGATTGTCTGTTTTTCTCTGTGATATGTTTGTGTGTTTGTGTGTAGGTTTGCCAATAATAAGATAGTTCGTGTGTATAGCCTTCTCTTGAATGACTACAAGAAGAACTCGGACTTCACTAACAATGCTGTTGTTAAACTTCTCTACTACATCTCCAATGATCTCAAGATGGCGCCTCTTCTGTTCCACATCTCTATCTTCACCACTCTGTCCGTTATTTTACAAGAGCCACACATACCACGATTCAAGGTGAGATGGAGCGAGAGAAGTGGCAGCAATGGCCAGTTGTGTGAAATATTGTCAGCACTAACGTGCGTCCACACACTTCACTTTCTCCCCATGCCATCTCTGTCCTACAGGAGCTCTTGCTAGTTTTATTGTATCTGACGTTCCACGTGGTTGCTAGGAGTCAGCACATGGTTGCTAGGAGTCAGCACATGTTTATATGAGTGTGTGTGTTGTTACATGTGCAGAACTTGCAGAAGTGCGCATGCTATATTGTGAGGAGTTTCTTTGAAATGGCACAGAAGAACTCCCTGATGTTTGTTGAGCTACTGGTGTGGAAAACGTCTAGAGACTGCTATGAATTGGAAGAAGGCTATGGAACCATTCAAAGAGAGAAGTGAGGAGGGGGAGGGGGAGGGGCAAGTCTTTCAGAGTTGGGAGTGTAACTACCTTTAAAGTGTATATATATATGTAACCATACACAAGTGTATATATATATGTAACCACACACAAGTGTATATATATATATATATGTGACCGTCTACGGGAAAACCGAGCACAACGCGGCGTGCGTAAATATCGAGAAAAGATCGATCGATTTCTTAAAAATGTATTGTTTCAAGCCGACGGAAGGGAACGGTTAGGTCTATTATAGCGGGAACGACTTAAGCTACGACGATAAAACTTGGAGAGCTCAATATCTGGACGCCGACAACTCCGTAAGTGCAAAAAAAAAATTTTTTGAAGGGTGCCGCATTGTGCCTGGTTTTCCTATAGACGGTCACATATGTAACCACACACAAGTGTATATATATGTGACCGTCTACAGGAAAACCGGGCACAACGCGGCGTGCGTAAATATCGAGAAAAGATCGATCGATTTCTTTAAAATGTATTGTTTCAAGCCGACGGAAGGGAACGGTTAGGTCTATTATAGCGGGAACGACTTAAGCTACGACGATAAAACTTGGAGAGCTCAATATCTGGACGCCGACAACTCCGTAAGTGCAAAAAAAAAATTTTTTGAAGGGTGCCGCATTGTGCCTGGTTTTCCTATAGACGGTCACATATGTAACCACACACAAGTGTATATATATGTGACCGTCTACAGGAAAACCGGGCACAACGCGGCGTGCGTAAATATCGAGAAAAGATCGATCGATTTCTTTAAAATGTATTGTTTCAAGCCGACGGAAGGGAACGGTTAGGTCTATTATAGTGGGAACGACTTAAGCTACGACGATAAAACTTGGAGAGCTCAATATCTGGTCGCCGACAACTCTGTAAGTGCAAAACATTTTTTTTCGAAGGGTGCCGCGTTGTGCTCGGTTTTCCTGTAGACGGTCACATATATGTAACCACACACAAGTGTATATATATATGTAACCACACACAAGTGTATATATGTATGTAACCACACACAAGTGTATATATATATGTAACCACACACAAGTGTATATATATATGTAACCACACACAAGTGTATATATATATGTAACCACACACAAGTGTATATATGTATGTAACCTCACACAAGTGTATATATATATGTAGCCACACACAAGTGTATATATATATGTAACCACACACAAGTGTATATATATATGTAACCACACACAAGTGTATATATATATGTAACCACACACAAGTGTATATATGTATGTAACCACACACAAGTATATATATATATATAGCCACACACAAGTGTATATATATATGTAACCACACACAAGTGTATATATATATAACCACACACAAGTGTATATATGTATGTAACCACACACAAGTATATATATTTATGTAGCCACACACAAGTGTATATATATATGTAACCACACACAAGTGTATATATATATGTAACCACACACAAGTGTATATATATATGTAGCCACACACAAGTGTATATATGTATGTAACCACACACAAGTGTATATATATATGTAACCACACACAAGTGTATATATGTATGTAACCACACACAAGTATATATATATATATAGCCACACACAAGTGTATATATATATGTAACCACACACAAGTGTATATATATAACCACACACAAGTGTATATATGTATGTAACCACACACAAGTATATATATTTATGTAGCCACACACAAGTGTATATATATATGTAACCACACACAAGTGTATATATATATGTAACCACACACAAGTGTATATATATTTGTAGCCACACACAAGTGTATATATGTATGTAACCACACACAAGTGTATATATATATGTAACCACACACAAGTGTATATATATATGTAACCACACACAAGTGTATATATATATGTAACCACACACAAGTGTATATATATATGTAGCCACACACAAGTGTATATATGTATGTAACCACACACAAGTATATATATGTATGTAACCACACACAAGTATATATATATATGTAACCACACACAAGTGTATATATATATGTAACCACACACAAGTGTATATATATATGTAACCACACACAAGTGTATATATATATATGTAACCACACACAAGTGTATATATGTATGTAACCACACACAAGTATATATATATATGTAGCCACACACAAGTGTATATATATATGTAACCACACACAAGTGTATATATGTATGTAACCACACACAAGTATATATATATATGTAACCACACACAAGTGTATATATATATGTAACCACACACAAGTGTATATATATATGTAACCACACACAAGTGTATATATATATGTACCACCACAAGTGTATATATGTATGTAACCACACACAAGTATATATATATGTACCACACACAAGTGTCCCACACACAAGTGTTATAGATATGTAACCACACACAAGTGAATATGTATGGAACCACACACAAGGACACACACAATATATATATGTAACAACACCAAGTTATATATATGTAACCACACACAAGTGTATATATATGTAACCACACACAAGTGTATATATATATATGTAACCACACACAAGTGTATATATATATGTAACCACACACAAGTGTATATATATATGTAACCACACACAAGTGTATATATATATGTAACCACACACAAGTGTATATATGTATGTAACCACACACAAGTATATATATATATGTAGCCACACACAAGTGTATATATATGTAACCACACACAAGTGTATATATATGTAACCACACACAAGTGTATATATATATGTAACCACACACAAGTGTATATATATATGTAACCACACACAAGTGTATATATATATATATATATATGTAGCCACACACAAGTGTATATATATATGTAACCACACACAGGGAAATTTGCAAGTGTATGAGATACTTCAAACTATTGAGTTAGTGTTTATTTTTCTTATGTTTAGAGAGAGACTGACAATGGCCTCTACTTGGACTAGAGAACAAGAAGAAGAATTAGACACTCTTTACAAGACTTACTCTGGAGAAGAAGGTATGAAGTTGCTTAGCAAATAGCTGTCATATTCTTTCACTGGCTTTTCCCTTCTTTGTCCAGATATTGTGGGATGCATTGAGGCGGCTTTGGAGGGGTCGGAGGTGAAACGTAGTCGTAAGCAGATATTTAACCAGATAGTATTGCAAGGTTTAGTGAGTGACAGAAAGACTCTCCACAAGAAACCTCTGAAGAAGAAAGAGGTGGGTGATGTAGCTGATGTTGTTGGAGTGGTTGCTTAGGGATAAGTTTATGTTACACTAGCTATGTATCCTAGCAGGCCAGTCTGGGGTTTTATGTCGTAGCTGAAATAACAGACAAACAAACAAACAAACAAACACTCTTAATAAATGAAACAATCAAACCAATGTTGTTGTTGGTGCTGCTGTTGTTTGCCTCAGGGAGAATGGAGTGAGGAAGAATTGACGCGGCTGCGTGAGGTGTACGGTGAGATTCAAGAGTCCATGTTGGGTGCGGAAGAGAAGGTGTTAGTTCAGCAAATGTCGGATCACTTCCCTCATCGTGGAGTCAGGGGTGTGGCCAGAAAGATGAGGGAGGAAGGATGGCTGCAAGGGAAGAGTAGCAAGAAGAGGACGGGAGGAAGTGAGAGAGAAGCTGAAGGAACCAAGAGTAAGCAGAATTTAAAATGGAAGACTTGAAGAATGAATATACATAGTGATGATATGGTGATTACGATGATGATTATTATGATGACTATGATGATTATTTTATGATGATTGTGGTGATGATGATGACTATGATTATGTATAGAGATTCTGAGTGCATCATATGTGGACACGAGTGAGGATGAATCCAGTGAAGGAGAGAGTCGTCTAGCCACACACAGCAATGGCAGTGGAGGAAACAAGAAAGAAACCAAGAGTATGACCATTCCTTACCACATTTTAGCAGACACTCATTTATGCAGTGTGTAGTATGCAATTAAAGTCACTTGTGGGTCTTGTCACACGTGGGTTCCTGTCACATGTGGTCTCCTGTCACATGTGGTCTCCTGTCACATGTTGTGGTCCTGTCACATGTTGTGGTCCTGTCACATGTTGTGGTCCTGTCACATTAGGGGTAGACAATATCAGACTTTTATCATATTGACTAACTAACTCAATGTTATCACTTATGACTAATTATTGACTACATTTTGAGGTTTAATTACAACATAGTAAATGGTAGTAAAGTAAAAATATCATGTGCTAATGAGGGAAATTTAAGAAGAAACAAAAATGAGAACAACAAAAAGGTGGGGGGAAAAAAAAAGAGAGAGAGAAAAGCTAAGAGTAGGTTAAAATGGTCTTCCAACAGACTTGGCATGGATTTGTTCCAGGTGGATTAGTTGTGAGCGTCCTGTCCTGGGCTGTAGATCGAGGGTAGCAAGTTCAATCCCGGCTGTATGGAGAGAAAAAAAGAAGAAAAAAAGGGAAATTTTTTTTCTTTGGGGGCTTTATGCAGTACAGTTTTCTCAAAACTGATGCCGAATAATTTTTGTAACTTCGAATAAAACGACTAAATATATCGAAATACCCTCCACTCCTAGTCACATGTTGTGGGTCCTGTCACATGTGGTCTCCTGTCACATGTGGTCTCCTGTCACATGTTGTGGGTCCTGTCACATGTGGTCTCCTGTCACATGTTGTGGGTCTTGTCGCATGTGGTCTCCTGTCACATATTGTGGGTCCTGTCACATATTGTGGGTCCTGTCACATGTGGTCTCCTGTCCCATATATTAGTACAGCTATCCCATTTACCACACTGTATAGTTGGATTCACTCTAGATGTGTAACTATATCTGTGTGTATGTATGTGTGTAGAATTTAGAAGTGCATCGTATGTGGATACGAGTGAAGAGTCTTCTAGTGATGAAGATGTACGTCAAGCATCTGGAACGAGTAATGGCGTCACTTCTAGTTCTGCTACTCAGAGAAAATCAAATAGTTAAGTCACATGTCAATGTCATATGACAGAGACAATGTCACATGACAGTCAATGTACAGTGTTGATATTCTGTCAATGTCACATGTCAGAGTCAATGTCCAATGTTGGTATTCTGTCAATGTCACATGACAATCACATGTCAGAGTCATTGTTCAATGTTGGTATTCTGTCAATGTCACATGACAATCACATGTCAGAGTCATGGTTCAATGTTGGTATTCTGTCAATGTCACATGACAATCACATGTTAGTGTTTTATTACTGTCTCTGGTTAGATTTCAACTCTTCTTCGATAGACAGGAATGATGATGAACGTGGCAATCACACTACACCTCACCATGGCAACCATCGTGGTGTCTCTTCCCGTAGCAGTGGAGGTGACGTGTCCCAGGAGTCTGCTGGTGTGTCTCAGGCAGTGTCCCAGCTTCGTGTGGGCGGGTATGAGGAGGAGCTTCAGTGGCTGGAGGCTTATCTACTGGATGAAGCTAGAGACAGGACTGTGGATGGTGAGAAAGAGAACAATACAGAGTTTCACTAAATGTAGAGCTGGTGATGTTCGATAAATAACACCTAACAGTCGATTTGTTCAAACTGAGCTTGCAGTGTTCATCAGCTTCCGGCCCAAAGTTAGTCCACGGGGCAAGACTATGTTGGCTTCCTAAGCTAGACTTTGAACTCTCTTCCCTCGCAGCCATTGCTAGCTACTTACAAACTTGGTTAGTACCACTGTATAGCCAAGTTTGCAAACAACCGGACTGCCGTACCTCATGGCTGCCATGGGCGTGGTGCTTGTTCAGGACCTGAACACGTGAAGCTCCCGCAGTAATTTAATAACCTATACCAATAATTTCGTGAGAACCAATAATACTATGGAAATACAATTGAAACATTGTCTCCACTACAGTATATAAGTTTGTTTGTTTTATTGTGGTGCAACAATAATTCCAGTATATCACCCAGCTCTAACTGAATGTACTCAAATATTGGATTATATTTGAAATTTGAAGGAATTATTTTATATACATAGTAGAGTTAACCTTTTCACCTGACTTGTCAGGCTAGTTTTAAGTTTCTCTGGACTGTGTTATAGAAAAAGAAAGAGGAATTGCCGGTAGATTACATTGTTTTTATAATCTTGTACTCGTATACAGGACTGTATGTAGCTAATTCTGAGTCCAGTATAACTACTTCATCTCATGCAAATCTTCACAGCTTGTTTGCTTTCAGAAGCTGTAATGTTTCTGCAGCAAGCTATGAAGAAGAGTTTATACTTCACTTAATAGATTAATAAACTACTCAAGTAACTATAGAGATTGACTGAACAAGAATAAACAACTTTCCCGAGGCATTCTTTCAAACAGCTATTAGATGAAAGGATTCTGTCTTTCAGTTTCTGTCATTTGAAGTGTATGACAGACTCCAAACTCTAATAATCTATAGTTTAAAATGTCGGATGATCCAGGGTTTATTTTAAATTCAATGCATTTCCATGGTAACTGCAGACTTTATAGACACACCTAGGCATAATAATATGTGTGTCTATGTGTTTATTGATTGTTAATGTTTGTACGTGCAGAAGAGTGGGAGGAGATGAGCATTGTTGCTCCGTCTAACAGTAGAATAGCCCGGTCACTGCAATCACCTCACTTCAAAAGTCTTCTAAAATCCCTGGGTCTTCAACCACCAGTTCCGCAGGTAGAACTAAATTTCACAGTGAATTATATATACACGCATGTATACTCACATATACACACATGTATACTCACATATATACACATACTTGTGTAACACAGCCTGTATTCTTTGTCCCTGTTCTTATCTTTTTGTTTTTAATTTTATTCTATTTGCTGACTTGGCAGGAACCGTTTTGGAGAATTCCCTCTTCAATGCCTCCTGAAGCTCTCAGGCGATCAGCAAGTGCCCTCAAGGCAACTGACTCTCTCCTTAATTCTAGTCACATGACTTCCTCTAATGGTCGTGTGACTCACAATGGTAATACGGAAGCAAACTCGTCACAAGAGTTGGATTATGATGAGCTCTTTGAAGAAGAGAGGACAAAGAAAGATGCTTTGAAGCTGCTTCGAAAGATGAAGAGAAAATCGCCATTAAGAACACCTCCAAGAACTCCCAAAGCAAACATCAAGAAGCCCAGGCTTGGTTTTAGAAGTGAATTTTTTGAATCAGATGGTTCAGAATCAGAGTCTGGACCTGAGGTAGAACAACAGAATGGAAGCAGCAATGGAGGAAACAACAAGAGATTCTTGGACGATTCTGATGAAGAAGAGAGCAGCAGTTCGAGTGAGAGTGGAGAAGATGTGAGTGTAATGGAGCACAGCAGTGGTGGTGTGGAGGACAGCAGTGGTGGTGTCGAGGACAGTCAGAGGAAGGAGCTAGGGAGAAGTGACAGTGAAGTCAGCGAAGATGAAGGGAAACTGACAATTCCAGAATAGAACAAGACCTCACTTTATTTATAATGGTTACCATAGCTATATTTATAATGGTTACCATAGCTATATTTATAATGGTTACCATAGCTATTTTTTACTACATAATTACACATTAACTGATCTTACTCCTTCCCCCTCCTTCTCTCCCTGCACATTCCTTGATCTGAAGTGCAGTATTCTAGAATACGCTAGAATAATTCTTCATGTTAATTGATTTATCTCTTGCTCACATTAGTCCTTCTATTTCCATTATACTGTTGGTGTCTTTATATTGGAGGCTAGACATACCTACCAGTGATAGGGTCAAATATTCAATTATTACACGTGAAACAACTAGAAGGCTTGGGAGCCAAGGGGATGCCTGTAAGAGATGTTAGGGTGTAAGCTTCCGTTAAACAAATCTTGATCTTGGGATTTTTTTTAAATTATTATTTTTTTTTACTGTTTATGTATTATTTTAAATGCTATTTTCATGTTATAGCTAGTTATATGATGGCCTTTAATTAAAGGACTTTCTACAACAATATAATTATAGTTACTGACCATCTCCACGCATCCTCATAAACCCATTGCTATCCATTACGCTGTTGTAGAAAATGACAGGTGCTCTAGTGTGTTGCTTTAGGTATTTAACAACTTGTTTGAAGGATATTGCATCAATCAGTGCATTTAGAAATGACATTCTGAAAATGTTATAATTACTGTGTAGGGATTTGGTTGATATGTTGTGATGCTGGATATATCTGCCTATTATTCCTTCCTGAAAGGAACCAAATCCTACCAAGACCAAATACTTTGCCTGTGAGAGTACTTCTTGTTCAACATTAGCAACGAATCCACTCTCTCTCTTGAGAGAATTGCCCCTGACTGACAGAGTTGGGTTAACAACTCCCAAAGTCTTCAGTTGTTTCCCTATTCCTAGTTGTTTGGCGATGCCAGCACAGTGCACACCACTGCAAGTTGATGACCCTCTAGTCTTATAGTCCGTGAAGGTAACAACATCATTTATGGAATGATTGTGCATTAGCTGGCGAATAGACGACATTAAAGAGCTAACACAGCGAGTTAGACCCTCGTGTGATAGTTTATGTCTGATGAGACGTTCTAGTCTTACATGTACTCCCAAATATGGCGGCTTTAATTTTAAAGTATTCTTCAGTTCTTTGGCTGACTCAAGAACTTCCAAACTGTGTGTAACAGAGTGTGGAGAATAGCCATAGTTACGCTGGTGGAAGTCGGGATCAAAGTAAAAGAATATATCTGGTTTGGTTCTGATTCCATTCCACGACGTAAAAAATATTAGAAATTTTGATTTATTTTGTCTAGCTTTGTGTGTTGTGAGCTTCAGTATTGAGTTATCTTTTAATAGTTCTCTAAAATTTATTCTACGAGTTTGCTGAAGGCAAATAGCAATTACATTTCGTTTGGATAACATTCTCCAAGTTTTGGTTCCAGCATGAGTTGCCATATATGAATGAGAAAGTTTTGCACACCTTTTAGTTGATGAAACTTCAATTGCTGTCCAGTGAAGAAGAATCAATGTATTGGATAGTGTGTGGTCTTTCAGAATGTCTAGTGAGCTAATAATCAAATCGTAGTTGATGTGGAAATGTTATTTGAAGTCGTCGTTTAAGTGTCTTATGTTGAACAAATTCCCAAGTGTCCATTGATACTCCAGAGACAGCGGACAGTGAAACTTGGATTTGTGGACGCTAGGTTCAGCGAGTTTCATCTTCCAGGATTCTGCAAGGTCTGCAAGTTGATACAAGTCATACATAGCGGACTCTATCTGCTCTCCAAACACTCCTACTCCTAGATAGCCAAACCATTCCACACTGTTTCTCGTCTCTACCAACTCCGAGCTGTAGTTCCCTTTGTTCTCTAAAATTACGTGTTGATCACAGAGGCGGATCTAGAGATTTTAAAAGGGGGGTTCTTTTTTTTAAGCAATAACCATGCCCACCTAATAGTTTGAATAGTGCTAATTAAAGATTTAACTATAACATTTTTGTAATAAAAGTTACAGTGTCAAAATTAAGTAAATAGCTTGCTGAAAATCAATAAACAAATAAATGATCACAAAACAAAAATATTGCATTTGCTACAGTTGAATTCTGTGATTACTAGCTACCTTGAACTTATCTACAACTATAGTCTTAGAATCCCAATTCATATCACCATAATGTATCATCACAACTAACTATAGCGAACATAACATCATGCAAATATTTGAACAATTCAAAGAAACATTCATAGGCTTCATGACGATAGACCCAGCGAGTTCTGCATAAATCTATAACTTTCTTAGATTTAGTTTTCTTGTCTAATACTAACTCTAAAAAGGTTTGCCTTTTAGGACTGTTTTTAAAGAAAAACGAAGACTCAGTAACAGTACCATTCATATTTCGTATGGATCGTAAAGAACACGCTTGGACTATGCACAGATTAAGTATGTGAGAATTGCAGTGAACATACAATGCTTTATTGTTTTCTCTATTTAATATTCCTTGAACACCATGTCTAGCTGACATATTCGAGGCCCCATCATAACCTTGGCCTCTGCAATTCTCAAACTCCAAGCCATATTTCACTAAAGTACTCTTTAATATTACAAGCCAGAATTTCTCCAGTAACTCTGTCAGTGGATATGAAATCCAAAAATTCTTCACGAATGGATTTTGTATTATCTACAAACCTCAAGACAATGCTAACCTGTTCTCTATTTGATACATTAGTAACTTCAGCACAGAGAATTGAGTAATATTTAGCTTCCTTAATTTCACCTAATATTCTATCTCTGATGTTGTCACCAATTATTTCAATTATTTCATTCTGTATCGTTTTACTGGAGTAAACTGCATTCTTTGAAGCTTGATTGAAATGAGCTGCAAGAACAGTATTACCACATTGGATACTGTAGTTTAGTATTGCCATAAAGTTTCCCTGGTTGCTACTGAGATCGCTAGTTCTATCATCTCTGTGACCACGTAGAACAATACACTGTTTCCCACAAAGATGTATTGCAGAAGCTATATACTTTATTATTGTTAGGTTTTTGGCTATCTCCTCTGTCCTAATATTCTTTAGCTGATTATCAATAGCTTTTTCAGGTGCAACATGAGTAGTTTTTAAAGCCTCTGCTTGAGTCATAGACAACTTGTGATAATGTTTAGAATTATGAGAAGAAAACCTACTAGATTTTTTTGTCCAGTGATTAAACTTCTCGGTAACAAACTGATTTTAAATTTTCTTTAGTTGCAAAAAGAACACAAGGCAAGCAAAACAACCCATCTTCCTCCTTACTGTACACAAACCAAGGATTGTCAACTAAATAAGAATATTGACAACTTCTACTACAACCATCAAGATATCTACCAGGAAATTTAAAATCTCTTGATGGTTTAAAATGATAATCAAAATAGCATATTTTTTTGAAGAAGAAAAACATCTCACACCCGCTTGAGATGTTGATTTCAAAAGTAATCCAATGTCAACACAGGACTCATCAAAATCACTAGAATACCTTAAAGATGGGCCAGGAGAGATTACGGCAATAGTATTATTGGCACAATGTTCCATTACGGAACTTGCATTATTAACAATTACGCCATCCAATGACATTGTTGAAACAGGTGGTACCATACTGGTTCAGGCACAGAGAATGATTCAGACCCTGAGGATGAACCAGGCAAAGAGAATGATCCAGACTCTGAGGATGGACCAGGCACAGAGAATGATCCAGGCCCTGGGGATGGACCAGGCACAGAGAATAATCTACGCCCTGAGGATGGACCAGGCACAGAGAATGATCCAGACCCAGAGGATGGACCAGGCACAGAGAATGATCCAAACCCAGAAGATGGACCAGGCTCTGAGTCTTGTTGAGGGACTGGAGAGGGAGTGAGCACGACAGATTGACCAGGCGTTGAGGAAGAGCCAGCAATTAAAGAGAGCGCAGGCTCAGCAGGCACAACAGATGGCTCAGGCTCTACTTCACCCTCTTTATCAAGACTCAATCTGCTCCTTCTGATATTTACATATATATAATAATTTATATTATATATATATTAAAATACAAAACCATGCTTAGATAAGATTATGCGTAGTCTCAGAAAGTATATAAAAAAAAAACAACAACAACAACTTACTTTGTAGAAGGAGAACAGGACTTTCTAAAAAACAATCTAATTTTCTCTGGCTCATGTTGATCTTGAGGTGCTTCCACCAATTCGATCTCACTAGCTACTAACTAGTAAACCTCGAGCTTCAGTGACGCCTTAACAACCGTGTCGATTTGCCAACTAAGCGAACGGCTCGGGCTTCTCGTCTTAACAGCCATGTCGATCTGCCTAACGGAAGGCAAAGCATAGTCCGTAAGAGGTTTATAACACTGGAAACGACTAAAGGTAATAGTGCAGCGAGGTGGGGAGCAAGTAATTTGGGGTGTGGCTGTGTGTAAAAGGGGGGTTCGGACGAACCGAGTCGAACCATACTGGATCCGCCACTGGATCACCGAAAGATTTGACCATAATATTAGCATGGGATAATTTGAGATAAAAAAATAAGACAGCACAGAATATAAAAATTGATGACAATAAAAATGCCTTCTTGGTAACTCTGGACATAGCATCGGCAGGCCCCCGTGTGCTAGGAGGATTAGCTAGCTATGGATTAGGCGAGGGTTTGGCAACGTCGTTGAGACAAAGTAACCCACCAAGTCCCGCCCCCTACGCCCTGTATGGTAAAGGGTCTGGCCCTGTACTTAAGCCGCGCGCGCCCTACGCAGTCAGTGAACGATGAAAACTGCACACAGCTACTAGCTAAGGCTGAAATAAATTTTGCTTCTTTACCCTAAATTTTAAAGCTATCTAGCTATCTATATTTACGTAGCAGAATTTCCGTAATCAGATAGTTGTATAGCATCATTGAAATGTAGCCTTCTAGTACTCTTTCTGCTGAAAAACTTCTAGCAGCATCTTTAAGGAGTCATATATTATTAATACCCTTTAACCCATTTAAGTAACTGGGCTTAGTCTTTGCAACATACAACAGCGTCAAATGTAAGCTTATTCTCATTGGCCTAATATATGAATACTAAAATGACACAAACGTTCCTCACCAAAGAAAGATTTTCCACAGAATAATCCTCTAGTTCCCTAAAAGAACTGGCACAGTCATGTGCATAACCGACTAGCTAGAGATCAGCTACTGTATTACAGAACTCCACACCCGACTAGAAAGGGAAGGTTCCGCGATTGTTTTCACAGCTGTGTTTTATATAGTGTTGTATGCATTGAATTTTAAAAAAATTACAACTTGAACACACTTTTTCATTTTAATTCTCTCCCATTATGCCTGCAACATCTACAGAAGATAGAACATCCAATTGAAATTCAGATCAGTTACATAACGCCGAGTTGTTGGCAGTGGTTGAGCATCAGTAGTGAACTTGTAGAGATCCAAGATTCTATTCATAACTGTGGAATACTCTTGAAAACTTGCTGGATCTTGGTCCAAGTTTGAGTATCCTGTTCCCTTGCCATTATGCTTAAAGCAAACAGTGGCGGCATTGTGACTTCATTAGAAACCATTTTACCACCTAGACTAGAGAAATATCTGACTATATAAGTGACATTTTTAAATACTGTACAAAGTCCACTATACATAATATATCTCACATCACAACTCGGGTGGAAACCCCACATATTTTTCTGTTCATTACACTACCCACGCTAGCCAGTTTTTGTAGGTTTTCCTTTAACTGCTGACTCAGCATAAAACCAGCTCACCTGAGTACCACTACAGTGGAAGTGCTAATAGTGAACTCTCTGAGCAAATTACCTCTATTTAGAGAACATTTAGCTTGCCCCCTACAACAGAAAATGTATTCCTTATCACCTCTTAAAGTAAACAACCTCGTGTTTATGAACTGAAAAGCCTGGTACCATTAAGTTCTTCTCAGTTTGAAGGTTTTACTGTACCCTAAACTGACCGACCATCTTCCCACTATATTTTGTCTTAGACTTTGATACCAATGTTCAGGCTAACTTACGAAGCTGGACAACACAAGCTCCCCATAACAATGCCCACATGTAAGAGTAATTTGGAAGTATAATATGTAATAATTTTTGGGGTATCAGTTACAAACAAAAAGAGTCCTGACAAAGAGATCCATGAACAATTGCTGTAAATTACTGCCATTTTTTTTTTTGCATTTACAAAGTTAATTCAATAGGTTGTAAAGAACTAAAAAAGTAAAAAAAACAAAAAAACACATCACTCTTCAATGGTGATTCCAACTTATTCTGATTCATTGTGCATTTTTTCAGATGCCTCCACAACAGGCATTGGTGGCACTCTCTGTGTATATAGAGATTCCCAATGGCAACCATGTAGTTTCTATTCTAGACAACTCATTCCCAGGGAAAGAAACTATGCTATTTTAGATTTGGATGCTTTGGCATTGTTAGCCACTGTTCACCACTTTCATTGTTATTTGTCTGGTGTTTATTTTAAAGCCTTCACTGATCATAAGCCTCTCATTAACATTTTGGATGGTCAGCCACCCTCAGCAAGGTTGCTTATGTGGAAAATTGAATTAGCTGATCTGGGGAGGTGAATTCAGTGGCAGACGCCCTCTCCAGACAGTCCTGGACATCAATGGAGGACTCCAACTCTTCAGAAAGCAGCAAGTTAGCAGCAACCTCTGAAGGAAGGGTGTGTGTGGTATAATTACCTCATCTCTCAAAGGCACTGTTATGACATTGACACTCACTGCACACTCATATTGTATTCTGTTACTTCTATTATCAGCTATTCACTAATAATGTTGCACTAACATTCCATTCCCATACTTCTACTTTACACCTCTTGTTTTATGCCATGTCATTCTGTCATGCTTGTGCTGTTTGGCCCTTCTATATAAAGGCTGAGCAATGCAGGTAAACTCTCAGTATATGTTCATGCTTTTCAGTGAATTCTTAATTACAGCAAAACTTAAACAGAATTGAGAAATCTGTCTTGGGAGCTGCTGTAAAGCTTTGAATAGCTAGACTAACTGTTGAGTTGTACACTCTGGTGGCAGCCCACTCTGGTTGTTTCCCCACACATTTGTTATATCAAAGCAGTTTTTTTGTTTACAAGTAATTTAAAGCAATAAAAATCAACAAAACTTGTGACACTAGTGATAGGACATAGAGGCATGGCAATTAAGGAGGCAATAGGAATATTCACTACTCTTCTTTTCCTCCTGAGTATCCCAACTGAACAAAACACACAGAGAAATAGTAAAAGTAGTTTAACTTAGTTAGACATAGTTAACGAAGATGTAGCCCATGCATGATGTACATGTGGGTAAAGGGTCAGCAAAGGACGTACAAATATGGCACCCATGTGAAAAGTAGTCACATGCAAAGAAAAGCAGTGGTACACAGACACAAGTATGTTTGTGCTGATAGCTAGAAGCAACTAGCCCACACTCAGGCTCATTGCCTATCCTCACACTCAGGCTCACTGTCTATCTGTTCACACACACTGTGTTCAGGTCTAGCTACCTGAACAAGGAGAGGTCTTTAGCAAACAATAAACTAATATGTGCTACATAACTCATTATCGTCTAATCATATTCATGATCCATCCAGAACCACCACAAACTGTACCATGTCATCCCATATATATGCACTGTAAGTTGTCTTGGGAAAATTAGTCCATCATAAGTCAAGCTCAGTGAATGCAGACCGCGTTACCTGCTAGTGGCTTGTTGCTGTGGTTGAGCATGCCGGCATAGTATCCGTACATCATGCATGGGCTACATCTTCGTTATGGTGGGCTCTGGTCCTTCGATCCAGTACCAACCTCCAGCTCAGGGATTTACGACCCCTGAACACACTGAGGCCCACTGTCTATCTGTTCTCACACTATCAGGCTCACTGTCTATTTATTCTCACCACAGGCTCACTGTCTATCTGTTCTCATATTCAGGCTCGCTGTCTATCTACTCACACTCAAGCTTGCTGCCTATGCATCTACGCTGCCCCTTACTCAATTATGACTAATTAGGGCATGCAAATCTACACTACCCCTCACTATAACTTGGTAGAATGTAATCAGTTAGTACCAGTAAATAGGATAGCTCTTAGAATTCGCAATCCACATATCATTATTCCAATCAAGAACTAGAGAGTGAGTTTATAAGTAATGGTAGCATATAAGGTTAGAATTTCCACCAAGCAGGGTTTGAATGCATGGTCTGACAGGTTACTTTAGAAACTTTCATCCAGGGCACACTTGGCAAGATTTATAGGGCATGCTGCCCTCCGCTCATTCAATCTAGGTATAATTATGTGGACTCTAGTCCAATAGCTATTTCTCAGCCATGCAGTTCCCACTGCCTAAACTACTGCCTCACTCACCCTAATTATGACAGGAGAGCAAGCCCCACTGCACATTAAGTACTTTGGTATGGCACATTGTCGTGTGGTGAACAGGTTGGGATCTGCTCAGACTTCAGTGTATGGTGAAAGAATATGTGAGAAAGGAAAATATAGGGTTAATTAATTCAGGTCTCCTGGAAGGCTGCAGTTGTTCTATTGGTGAATTATAGTTAGTAGTAAGTGGGTCACATGTCAGGGTTACCCAAAATAGACATGGTGAACCGAGACTTCTATGTATTTGCAGCTTCAATGATGGTGACCCTATCTCCTTCCCCGAGGTTTAGTACCTAGATTTCTATGCCCACATCATTGTGTCGGTGACAGGGGTGAAGGATTAGGGGTCAAGGGTCAACTCAGTCACTACTAGCCAATGGTACCCTCATGTTGTATGTTAAACGTGATTACGTTTCAAGAGAAATATTATCAGCTGACACACACTGATGTTAAATTTTTTAGTGATGTTCTTTAATCTAATTAAGTGAATCTGTTGTTGTAACTGAATTGTGCATGTTGTTGTTCCAAGTCATTTATTGTGTTTTGTATAATTATATTGAGGATTTGTGTGGGTTGGCGATCACAGGCCACGGAGAACCTTGATTGGCTCAATCGGGTAAAGGCTATAAGCCTGAAGGTAAGTCGCCAGAGGTAGAGGAGAAGTTCGACACACACTTACTCATACGCTCTGGTGACCTGCTGCCACCAGAGTTCGCCCTCCGCACCCTTTGACAGAGTATTAATCTGTAACTAACAGAATGGGAATATAGGGGGAACTAAACTGACGCATGCGTGACTAAGGTTTATAAGTTTCAAGTCACGCATGCACACATATAAATGGGGGTGTGGTCCACGAAATACATCCGGACACAAAATACACAACATGACCTGCGCCTACACTAAAATAACAAAAATACAGAAATACATACAATGCTTATAATACACACATAAATGTCCTTGTATGACACACACACAAATGTTCTTAATCTTCATGCTTTCTCTTCTATCTTCTCTCTGTCTTCATCTCTTTCTCTTTCTTTCTCTTTGTCTGTCATCTTCTCTGTCTCACTTCTCATTCCTCCGCCCACAATTTGTACATACTCTCCTTGTGCTATTTTAAATTAAATTCATACTTTGTCGTTCAATATAGTTCATGTTGATACTTGTGGTAGGTGGATGGGCGGCACAGATGTTACATGAAGTAGTCTAGTGCTACCAGAGATTTCTTTGCTGGCAAGGAACAAGGAAAGGTGAGTAAAATTAATTACTCAGGGTTACTCGAATTCTTCCCTCCCAAACCCATGCAGAGCTTTATGAGCAATTCAAAGTTGAGAAGAATCTGAGAGAACTCATCCTTCTCAAGTGATGATACAAAACATTCTGATTGTGATGATCAGGGGCAAGCCAATTGTGCCTGTGCAGTTGGTAGTGGGTGAGGAGGTGTACTTGAAGATCATAAGATGATTTACTATAATAATTATAATAAATCAACCATAAGTAGATGAATGCCATAGAACAGAGTGTCCAATGTGATGTGCACATATTCAAGTGTTCAGTATAGGGAATTGATTTTAATTAATAACAGGGACTTCTAAATGTCCATGTATAAATGACCGTTAAAAGTATAAAACTGTGAATCAGCATTGAAGTGGATTCTGTCACCACAGGTTTGCCAGCAGTAACTCCAGCAATAAGGTTTTGTCTTTAAGAATGACTCAATACGATGTCCAAAAATACATCGCAATCAACTGAAGACTTTCAATCATTCAGTCATTCTCGGCTGAAACAATTATAAGAATAGAAAATTTTTCTCTGTTTTAGCAGCCAATATGTTTAATTATAACTTAACCCGATGTTTTGACTTGTTACTAGTTCTCCTGAGGGATCACTGAAGTCCACTCTCAGTGGTGATAAAAGTAGCAAGATAACCGGTGGGCACACTTACTTTTTAATATATCCTGAAGTTTGATTTGCACACACCATAGACAGCCAGCATCCAGGAAACTAATCTATTTCTCTATTAAACTTGTTGTTTTCATGGTGTCATCTTCAACTAACAATTCTTAGTGGCTCTGTCTACACTTTCTACTTAATGTGGTGATGTTGCATGTTCAGCAATGGCTGAAGCATTCTCTTCACCTCTCTTGCAATTATCCTGATATTCTTTCATTCTTTGCTCAAACCTTCTAATTGTTTCACCTATATATACTTTACACAGCTGCAGGATATTCTACTCACTATGGATGACTGATCAATATAGTATATATAGTCTTAATTTATTACCTGGCTTAAATGCTGTTTTGTGGTCAAAACTCACACTCAATCCTGCTATATAATGGAATAGCAAGAATTAAAACCATTCTACTACTCAGTATCCGTTTAAGCTCAGAAGTTAACTCTTTAGAGCCTGCCCTAATGGTTGCATTGCTATAGCATTACCTTGAAGTACTTTGTTCATTCTCTTCTTTTTTCATGTTTTCACTCACGTTAGTTCAATCTCATTGACCCCTGAGGAGCTAGGCTTTAGTAAGAAGTCGAAAATAATTAAAAGTTAAACATATATTGGGGGTTAATAAAACAGAGAAAAACTTCTATTTATAATAACTTATGGGTACTATTGAAATGAAAGCACCTGCTGGTATTTCCCCGAAACTCTTTGTTCAAACTATTCATAAAAATATTCCCCGGTTGAATAGGTGGTACAAGTGGTAATGAATTATTCAAGTGAATACTTCAATTAAAAACAAAACAACTACATATATAGCTACCTGAATATAGATTTCAATGACATGCATATATGAACTAAAAATAGACTATTTCTAAACAATAAGCAATTTTCAGCTTCTCTAGAGTGTGAATCTACATAATGATCTAGCATGTCTATAACTCTTGTTTATCTTCAGTCATTTAATCTGCCATTATTCTTGCTACATCAACACTAGAGGGAACAGTCAATTCTATGTCCAGTTCATCCACGGTATATTGACTTGTTGCAAGTGGTTGAGCAGCAGTGGACGTATTGTAGAGGCCAATGATTCTGTCCAATACTACAGAATAATTCTGAAACACTTCTTTGATTGTTGTCCAATTTTCAATGCTTCTAGTCTTCATAACGTTGTTTAATATAGGCCGTGGCATATTGGCCTGATTTGCTACCATCGTCCCTCCTTCAGTCGTAAATACTGCAGACTCAGCAGTCCAAAATGTTGCAAGTGATTCAGCAATTTTACTCATTCCTTCAAACGTTTGATCCAAATTGGCGACTAATTTACCTATGAGCTGAGAAAAAAATATATTTTAATAAGTATACCTAACACTGGACAAACATTGAAATATACCTGTCGTTTTCCCACTACAGATTGGCCATCAAATGAATTTTTTAATGATTGATAATCATCTTCAATTTGTTGTTGTGCTTGTGATTCAGAATAAGTAGCTTTTGCTGCTGCTAAAGCACCAGTAGCCGCTGCAGTTAATGTAACTATCGATATTTCTACTGAAGAAGACATTCCAGCTGTTTCAAATACAGCATATGATAGAACAACAAAATTTTCTTTTTTGTACTTTTCATTAGTAGTGTGGACACGCCCAGCTAAATCCCTCGACCACTCTGCAATTACCTCAAAAACTCGACCCAGTTTTTTTGTCTGACCACCTAGTGATTCAAGTTTTCTGACATTTTCACTGTGAGCATTATTAGGGAGATCATCATAAAAGGAGATGACTTCATCTATCCATTGATCAGATATCTTTGACGCAAGGCTCACTGTCTGATGGCCCAATGACTGAAAGCTAGTTGCGCTCTGATCCAATGATGTTATAAAGCTTGAGCTTATAGCGAACAATCCACTCCTCAAAATTAGGTCGTGATTTTGTTGAAATAAACTCAGGACTGAGCTATAAGAATCCCTACTCTCAACTAGAAGGTCGACAGCAGAACTAGCAGCACTCTGGGCCATGATAGATATACAGCCTGTGAGTTTCCAAGTTGTGACTGTTACTGCACAGTAAAGATGTTGTTTTATAGTTTGCTAAATGTAGTTTTTCATTCCAGAGAAAGGAAGAGAATGGTAGCTTTATTAATAGAGAAGTTGTGCTGCAAGAGCATAATACTAATGAATATAATTGTTATTATAGGATCACTATGTTATTTACTTGGTACGGAATGAGTTTTAGGTATTAAATAAAAAAAAAATACATTCCCAAACTATCTTGAATGAACTAGGATTAGCTATGTACCTGTGAAGACAATAAGAAGCCATAGCCTAAAAACAATAGAATCCTGTGAAAAATTGGAACATTTCTTTGTTAAAATGTCAAGTTACTTGTGTGGAGGATATTACAGCATTATATCAAATGCAGCTGACACTAGATACTGCTACCTATTGATACATTATATCTAATACAGCTGACACTAGATACTGCTACCTATTGAAACATTATATCTAATACAGCTGACACTAGATACTGCTACCTATTGATACATTATATCTAATACAGCTGACACTAGATACTGCTACCTATTGAAACATTATATCTAATACAGCTGACACTAGATACTGCTACCTATTGATACATTATATCTAATACAGCTGACACTAGATACTGCTACCTATTGAAACATTATATCTAATACAGCTGACACTAGATACTGCTACCTATTGAAACATTATATCTAATACAGCTGACACTAGATACTGCTACCTATTGATACATTATATCTAATACAGCTGGCACTAGATATTGCTACCTATTGAAACATTATATCTAATATAGCAGCTGGCACTAGATACTGCTACCTATTGATACATTATATCTAATACAGCTGACACTAGATACTGCTACCTATTGAAACATTATATCTAATACAGCTGACACTAGATACTGCTACCTATTGAAACATTATATCTAATACAGCTGACACTAGATACTGCTACCTATTGATACATTATATCTAATATAGCAGCTGGCACTAGACACTGCTACCTATTGATACATTATATCTAATACAGTTGGCACTAGATACTGCTACCTATTGATACATTATATCTAATACAACTGACACTAGACACTGCTACCTATTGAAACATTATATCTAATACAGCTGACACTAGATACTGCTACCTATTGAAACATTATATCTAATACAGCTGACACTAGACACTGCTACCTATTGATACATTATATCTAATACAGCTGGCACTAGATACTGCTACCTATTGAAACATTATATCTAATACAGCTGACACTAGATACTGCTACCTATTGAAACATATCTAATACAGCTGACACTAGATACTGCTACCTATTGAAACATTATATCTAATACAGCTGACACTAGATACTGCTACCTATTGATACATTATACCTAATACAGCTGACACTAGATACTGCTACCTATTGAAACATTATATCTAATACAGCTGACACTAGATACTGCTACCTATTGATACATTATATCTAATACAGCTGACACTAGATACTGCTACCTATTGAAACATTATATCTAATACAGCTGACACTAGATACTGCTACCTATTGATACATTATATCTAATATAGCAGCTGGCACTAGACACTGCTACCTATTGATACATTATATCTAATACAGTTGGCACTAGATACTGCTACCTATTGATACATTATATCTAATACAGCTGACACTAGATACTGCTACCTATTGGAACATTATATCTAATACAGCTAACCCGAACTGCAAGTATTAACTGTAAACACACACAAAAATAGTAATCCAAAGTTTAGTACCAGTAATAGTAATGATGGGATGACCAACCGATAGTGAGGGTTCCAACAGAGAGGGAGAATTTTTTTACCAGCAGTGCAGCAACTCGTCGAAAGAGATATTATCAGATGAAGTTATTGTGTGGTAGTTATTATTAACGCTCAGGAGCTATGCTCCAAATAGTCAACTCTTTGCTCAGAGAGAAAGGAAAGCTATAGAGAAATGTATGACAGTAAGTAGGTAATGAAGTGAGTAAAAGAAAAGAAATGAATGAGACATACCGATAATATTATTAATGCAGTCATGCATACAAGAATGATTGTTAGAACAGAGAGAGGAAGAGCATGTGATAGTATAACTACAGAATCAGCTCAAACAGCTAAGAATTCAGTATAAGTGTTATTGCATTGACATGAACTGTATGTGATAGCACTGCAAAATGACGTACAGTTCTTGATTAGCCTATTTATTAATTGTGATAGAATAGGTTTTAGGGGTAAGTCTACAATGGATTCCAAGACAATCCAAAATTAATCTGATATTGTACAAGATTGTACTATTGAAAGCTTATGTTCAATAAAGAGTTTAATTTCTGCTAATACTAAAACCATAAAACAAAAAATAAATTAGCCACTATTATATAATTATATACAATGTACATAAAGCAAGAAATTCTGAATATTGTTTCATACTAGTGTAAAAATGAAAGTAAAGCACTGTGTCTATAACTAGCACTAGAGACATCTTCTTTGGCTATTAATTCTCCATTATATTTGCTACATCAATAGTGGAGGGAACATTCAGTTCAAAATTCAGTTCAGTTACAGTATAATTAGTTAATGGGAGTGGTTCAGCAGCTGGAGAAATCAGGTAAAGGCTAATAATCCTATTCATCACTACAGAATAATCTTGAAGTACTTGTTTCATTGACGTCCAAGTTTCGATATTTTTACGCCTCAAAACGGTATTTAAAACAGGTACTGGCAGTCTAGTCTCATTGGCTACCATCTTCCCTCCGAGACTCTTGAATTCGTCAGACTGCGCAGTCCAAAATGTTGCAACAGATTCAGTGATTCTATTCATTCCATTAAGAGTTGTCTCTAAATTTTCAGCTAATTTTTTTATGATCTGAAAAAACAACAATACAATTTTGATAACCAACAATGAATAGGAAGACAATGAAGCAATACCTGCATTCTGCTCTCCCAGGATTGGCTGTCAAATGATTTTCGTAATTCTGCAAGATCTCTGTCAACTTGACTTTGAGCTGCTTGTCCAGACACAATGGCCAATATTGCAGCTATAAATCCAGTAATTGATGAAGTTCTTGATATTTGTATAACAGTAATAAGTGCTACAAATCCAGATTGTCCTAAGACTCCTTGTGATGCAATAGTATAACTTTCTGTTTTTAACTGTTCTCCAGCAGAGTGCACACGCCCAGATAGATCCCTAGACCACTCTGCAATCACTTTGAAAACACGACCGAGTTTCTTGGCCTGCCCACCTAGCAACTCGAGCTGACTGGTATTGTAGCTGTGTGTATTATTAGGGAGGTTATCGTAAAAGAGGATAACTTGGTCTATCCACCGTCTGGTTACTACCCCAGAAAGGTCTACTGATAAAAGAGCCAAGGAACGAAAGCTATAAGCACACTGATCTAATTTTAGTGTGAAGCTGCTGGAGAACATTGCTTGTCTCAAACATAAGTCGTGATTTTGTTGAAACGAGCTTAACACTGAGCTAAAGGCTTCTCTACTCTCGATTAGAAGGGTTACAGCAGACTGAGAGGCATCGTCACTAGCCATGGCAGATAAACTACTTCAAGTTAACGTGAGTGTAACAAGAGAAAATTTCTGTGCTTCAGTTTGATATTTGGAACTGCAATGTTGTAGTCTTTTATAGTTCACTGAGATGCAGTTAAACATTAAGACAGAGGAAGAAAAGGTAGCTGCTTTTAATATTAGCTGTGGTAGTGCTGCACAGTACTCTCACTAGCTATATTAACACACAGGAGATAACTTAACTATTCCTTATGATGGAATGAGTTTAAGGCTAAAAGACTACAAAATTGTATTCCAAGACCGTCAGGAATGAATGTGAATGGGATAATTAGCTACCTATGGTGACAAGTGAAACAATAGATAAGTCAAACCTATAACAATAGAAACCAGAAGGGAAAATAGGAACAGTCCTTTATTAGGGTTGTAGATAACTTGTTACTTCCATGTAGCAAAACATCATTATTTACAACAGACGGTTACATTGTTGCTACAGAAAACGTTTGCTTCAGCTGCATCAATAGCTATAACAATTTTTAATACATTTGAAATGAGTACAAGTAGCTGGAGAATCACAGTTCACTGCCAACTAATTTGTTATTAGGTAAATTTGTCTTAGAATTTTTATTCAAATCCATGCTTGCACATATCTTACTGGAGTTATGTTATTATGACTTTGTGAAATGAAACACAAAATTGTTGTATAGTTCCTAGTCTTGTACTTTTAGCATGGCACAGCATATAGGCTAATCCTCTCGTGTTACGTGCTGATTCATTCAGTAATTACCGATTTTATCTGCTAAATTATCAATTAACCTACCTCAGAAACTCTTAAGATGTAGTCATTAAATTCCTCAAAAACATTATACATAACTAGTTTTTCCTGGCTCACACTCATTTGCAACAGCATAAGATCATATGACTTTCTCAAAATATCTAGTATTTAATAAAATTTAAGTGATTGATTGGGCTAGAAGTGGTGAGTTTGTTACCAATAGCATGAACAATTTATAAAAAAACAATTTTCCAATCATCTCAAGTTTGGATACCAAGGAATTATTACAAAACATCAAATGCAATAGACACAGGCTGACCTGAAAGGGACCCTATGGTAGTAGAGAAGGAATTATTAGGTCATAACGAGCACATGGACTCTTACTGCAGTGGTGTAGGAAGATTGTTTGATATAGGGGGCTCCAAGACTACATGTTTTGTGGTTTAAATGTGTTCATGTAAGAAATCACTTCATTAGATTGTGCTCCTAAATTATGGGGGTGCTTGAGCCCCCGGAGCCCCCATTCATTTCCATGAACTCTCCTGCATGCATTCATTCACTATTGAACTATTCATACTTATTTAATTTTCTAATCTTACACTAACTTGTTTTATTTGTTCTCTTGCATCATCTTCTGTTTCCTATTGTCAGGCAATTATAATAGAAGCCTTCAGCCTTGGCTGTTCTCTCATATTTGTGTTTCTGTTCAATGTGTTTGAAAGTATATTCCCTAATATTATTACAATAGGATTCTGGTGGCAGGTATCTTTTCTTTGAGACTTAAGCCTTGGAGGAATCACCAAACATCAGGTTAGGCTCAGAGGAGTAGCAATATGGGACATATTATAAGTTCTTTGGTAATATGATTTAATTAACTAGAGATAAAATCACTGGCTGTTACCTCTACATACTAAGTATTAAGTATTGAAAAATGTTTTAATACCATTTTGTGCTTCATTCACAAAAACAGGACTGAGATGCTTTAATTTGCCGTTGTTAGTAGTTGACTTTGCTGTTGCAAGAATTCTGATTTATTTTACCTAGCTACCACTGGACTAGTTACTTCATACTTTGGTTTCTTTGTCACTGTTGAGGTCAGTGTAAGCCTCCTCACAAAGGTCAGTTGTGGCTTGAACTGTAGCAGTGATTGAAGAAAAATGTAGCTTCCACAGTTTTCTTCAAAGGACCAGAAGAATTACCAAAGTCCTCACTCCAAACTCTGTGATACATGCACACTATCCGAGCCCTACAGACTCACAGACCCATTGTCCCGACAGACTCACAGACCCATTGTCCCTACAGACTCATAGACCCATTGTCCCTACAGACTCACAGACCCATTGTCCCTACAGACTCACAGACCCATTGTCCATACAGACTCACAGACCCGTTGTCCCTACAGACACACAGACCCATTGTCCCTACAGACTCACAGACCCATTGTCCCTACAGACTCACACACCCATTGTCCCTACAGACTCACAGACCCATTGTCCCTACAGACTCACAGACCCATTGTCCCTACAGACTCACAAACCCATTGTCCCTACAGACTCACAGACCCATTGTCCCTACAGACTCACAGACCCATTGTCCCTACAGACTCACAGACCCATTGTCCCTACAGACTCACAGACCCATTGTCCCTACAGACTCACACACCCATTGTCCCTACAGACTCACAGACCCATTGTCCCTACAGACTCACAGACCCATTGTCCCTACAGACTCACAGACCCATTGTCCCTACAGACTCACAGACTCCCTACAGACTCACCCATTGTCCCTACAGACTCACACACCCATTGACTACAGACTCATAGACCCATTGTCCCTACAGACTCACAGACCCATTGTCCCTACAGACTCACAGACCCATTGTCCCTACAGACTCACAGACCCATTGTCCCTACAGACTCACAGACCCATTGTCCCTACAGACTCACAGACCCATTGTCCCTACAGACTCACAGACCCATTGTCCCTACAGACTCACACACCCATTGTCCCTACAGACTCATAGAATCATTGTCCCTACAGACTCACAGACCCATTGTTCCTACAGACTCATAGACCCATTGTCCCTACAGACTCACATACCCATTGTCCCTACAGACTAACAGACCCATTGTCCCTACAGACTCACAGACCCATTGTTCCTACAGACTCACAGACACACTGTCCCTACAGACTCACAGACCCATTGTCCCTACAGACTCACAGACCCATTGTCCCTACAGACTCATGGACACACTGTCCCTACAGACTCATAGACCCATTGTCCCTACAGACTCACAGACCCATTGTCCCTACAGACTCACAGACCCATTGTCCCTACAGACTCACAGACCCATTGTCCCTACAGACTCACAGACCCATTGTCCCTACAGACTCACAGACCCATTGTCCCTACAGACTCACAGACCCATTGTCCCTACAGACTCACAGACCCATTGTCCCTACAGACTCACAGACCCATTGTCCCTACAGACTCACAGACCCATTGTCCCTACAGACTCACAGACCCATTGTCCCTACAGACTCACAGACCCATTGTCCCTACAGACTCACAGACCCATTGTCTCTACAGACTCACAGACCCATTGTCCCTACAGTCTCACAGACCCATTGTGCCTACAGACTCACAGACCCATTATCCCTACAGACTCACAGACCCATTGTGCCTACAGACTCACAGACCCATTGTCCCTACAGACTCACAGACCCATTGTCCCTACAGACTCACAGACCCATTGTCTCCACAGACTCACAGACCCATTGTCCCTACAGACTCACAGATCCATTGTGCCTACAGACTCACAGACCCATTGTCCCTACAGAGTCACAGACCCATTGTCTCCACAGACTCACAGACCCATTGTCCCTACAGTCTCACACACCCATTGTCTCCACAGACTCACAGACCCATTGTCCCTACAGACTCACAGACCCATTGTCCCTACAGACTCACAGACCCATTGTCCCTACAGACTCACAGACCCATTGTCTCTACAGACTCACAGACCCATTGTCCCTACAGACTCACAGACCCATTGTCCCTACACACTAACAGAACCATTGTCCCTACATACTCACAGACCCATTGTCCCTACAGACTCACAGACCCATTCTCCCTACAGACTTACAGACCCATTGTCCCTACAGACTCACAGACCCATTGTCCCTACAGACTCACACACCCATTGTCCCTACAGACTCATAGACCCATTGTCCCTACAGACTCACAGAACCATTGTCCCTACAGACTCATAGACCCATTGTCCCTACACTCACATACCCATTGTCCCTACAGATTAACAGACCCATTGTCCCTACAGACTCACAGACCCATTGTTCCTACAGACTCACAGACACACTGTCCCTACAGACTCACAGACCCATTGTCCCTACAGACTCACAGACCCATTGTCCCTACAGACTCACAGACACACTGTTCCTACAGACTCATAGACCCATTGTCCCTACAGACTCACAGACCCATTGTCCCTACAGACTCACAGACCCATTGTCCCTACAGACTCACAGACCCATTGTCTCCACAGACTCACAGACCCATTGTCCCTACAGACTCACAGACCCATTGTGCCTACAGACTCACAGACCCATTGTCCCTACAGAGTCACAGACCCATTGTCTCCACAGACTCACAGACCCATTGTCCCTACAGTCTCACACACCCATTGTCTCCACAGACTCACAGACCCATTGTCTCCACAGACTCACAGACCCATTGTCCCTACAGACTCACAGACCCATTGTCCCTACAGACTCACAGACCCATTGTCCCTACAGACTCACAGACCCATAGTCTCCACAGACTCACACACCCATTGTCCCTACAGACTCACAGACCCATTGTCCCTACAGACTCACAGACCCATTGTCTCCACAGACTCACAGACCCATTGTCCATACAGACTCACAGACCCATTGTCTCTACAGACTCACAGACCCATTGTCCCTACAGACTCACAGACCCATTGTCCCTACAGACTCACAGACCCATTGTCCCACAGACTCACAGACCCATTGTCCCTACAGACTCACAGACCCATTGTCCCTACAGACTCACAGACCCATTGTCCCTACTGACTCACACACCCATTGTCTCCACAGACTCACAGACCCATTGTCCCTACAGACTCACAGACCCATTGTCCCTACAGACTCACAGACCCATTGTCCCTACAGACAGACATCACAGACCCATTGTCCCTACAGACTAACAGACCCATTGTCCCTACAGACTCACAGACCCATTGTTCCTACAGACTCACAGACACACTGTCCCTACAGACTCACAGACCCATTGTCCCTACAGACTCACAGACCCATTGTCCCTACAGACTCATGGACACACTGTCCCTACAGACTCATAGACCCATTGTCCCTACAGACTCACAGACCCATTGTCCCTACAGACTCACAGACCCATTGTCCCTACAGACTCACAGACCCATTGTTTCTACAGACTCACAGACCATTGTCCCTACAGACTCACAGACCCATTGTCCCTACAGACTCACAGAGCCATTGTCCCTACAGACTCACAGACCCGTTGTCCCTACAGACTCACAGACCCATTGTCCCTACAGACTCACAGACCCATTGTCCCTACAGACTCACAGACCCATTGTCCCTACAGACTCACAGACCCATTGTCCCTACAGACTCACAGACCCATTGTCCCTACAGACTCACACACCCATTGTCTCCACAGACTCACAGACCCATTGTGCCTACAGACTCACAGACCCATTGTCCCTACAGACTCACAGACCCATTGTCCCTACAGACTCACAGACCCATTGCCCCTACAGACTGACAGACCCATTGTCCCTACAGACTCACAGACCCATTGTCCTTACAGACTCACAGACCCATTGTCCCTACAGACTCACAGACCCATTGTCCCTACAGACTGACAGACACATTGTCCCTACAGACTCACTGACCCATTGTCCCTACAGACTCACGGACCCATTGTGCCTACAGACTGACAGACCCATTATCCCTACAGACTCACACACCCATTGTCCCTACAGACTCACAGACCCATTGTCTCTACAGACTCACAGACACATTGTGCCTACAGACACACAGACCCATTGTCCCTACAGACTCTCATAGACCCATTGTCTCTACAGACTCACAGACCCATTGTCCCTATAGACACACAGACCCATTGTTTCTACAGACTCACAGATCCATTGTCCCTACAGACTCACAGACCCATTGTCTCCACAGACTCACAGACCCATTGTCCCTACAGACTCACAGACCCATTGTCTCTACAGACTCACAGACCCATTGTCTCCACAGACTCACAGACCCATTGTCCCTACAAACTCACAGACCCATTGTCTCCAAACTCACAGACCCATTGTCCTTACAGACTCACAGACCCATTGTCCCTACAGACTCACAGACCCATTGTCTCCACAGACTCACAGACCCATTGTCTCTACAGACTCACAGACCCATTGTGCTTACAGACTCACAGACCCATTGTCCCTACAGAGTCACAGACCCATTGTCTCCACAGACTCACAGACCCATTGTCTCTACAGACTCACAGACCCATTGTCCCTACAGTCTCACACACCCATTGTCTCCACAGACTCACAGACCCATTGTCTCCACAGACTCACAGACCCATTGTCCCTACAGACTCACAGACCCATTGTCCCTACAGACTCACAGACCCATTGTCCCTACAGACTCACAGACCCATTGTCTCCTACAGACTCACAGACCCATTGTCCCTACAGACTCACAGACCCATTGTCCCTACAGACTCACAGACCCATTGTCCCTACAGACTCACAGACCCATTGTCTCCACAGACTCACAGACCCACTTGTCCCTACAGTCTCACACACCCATTGTCTCCACAGACTCACAGACCCATTGTCTCCACAGACTCACAGACCCATTGTCCCTACAGACTCACAGACCCATTGTCCCTACAGACTCACAGACCCATTGTCCCTACAGACTCACAGACCCATAGTCTCCAGACAGACTCACACACCCATTGTCCCTACAGACTCACAGACCCATTGTCCCTACAGACTCACAGACCCATTGTCTCCCACAGACTCACAGACCCATTGTCCCTACAGACTCACAGACCCATTGTCCCTACAGACTCACAGACCCATTGTCCCTACAGACTAACAGACCCATTGTCCCTACAGACTCACAGACCCATTGTCCCTACAGACTCAGACTCATTGTCCCTACAGACTCACAGACCCATTGTCCCTACAGACTCACAGACCCATTGTCCCTACAGACTCACAGACCCATTGTTTCTACAGACTCACAGACCCATTGTCCCTAAAGACTCACAGACCCATTGTCCCTACAGACTCACAGACCCATTGTCCCTACAGACTCACAGACCCATTGTCCCTACAGACACACAGACCCATTGTTCCTACAGACTCACACAGACTAACAGACCCATTGTCCCTACAGACCCACAGACCCATTGTCCCTACAGACTCATAGACCCATTGTCCCTACAGACTCACAGACCCATTGTCCCTACAGACTCACAGACCCATTGTCCCTACAGACTCACAGACCCATTGTCCCTACAGACTCACAGACCCATTGTCCCTACAGACTCACAGACCCATTGTGCCTACAGAATCACAGACCCATTGTCCCTACAGAGTCACAGACCCATTGTCTCCACATACTCACAGACCCATTGTCCCTACAGACTCACAGACCCATTGTCTCCACAGACTCACAGACCCATTGTCCCTACAGACTCACAGACCCATTGTCCTTACAGACTCACAGACCCATTGTCCCTACAGACTCACACACCCATTGTCCCTACAGACTCACAGACCCATTGTCCCTACAGACTCACAGACACATTGTCCCTACAGACTCACAGACACATTGTCCCTACAGTCTCACACACCCATTGTCCCTACAGACCCACAGACTCATTGTCCCTACAGTCTCACATACCCATTGTCCCTACAGACCCACAGACTCATTGTCCCTATGTGAGGAGCCCTTAGAGAGTTTTCCTCATGTTTACACCGAGAGTTGCTAATCCTAGTACAAAACTACTTCATTGAAGATATCTAGCATTGAATAAACCACTTATTACACTCCAGAGTGATATGGCTAGATATTGTACTCTCAGGCTTTATTTTCACGCTCTGGCTCATAAAAATATATTAGCCTGCTTGTGTTTTGCCATATCACATTCTGACTCATGTAATAAGTACTATATATTCCACCCTAGATATCTTCATGTATCATAGTATCTAATAAGTTTATAACTAGTACTAGACATGTCTATCTCTTCAGCCATTTAATTCCAATTATTTTTGCTGCATCAACACAAGAGGGAACAGTAATTCTAGGTCCAGTTCATCCACAGTATATTGAGTTGAAGTGGTTGAGACTGTAGTGAAACAGTCACTACATTATTAGAACTTGAACTATTACACTGTGTTATATTATTATTATTTCTAATTAGGTTTACCTGTTTCTCCCTGGTGTCAAGAAACAGCCATCAATAACTACTATCATTATTTCACTTATTCATTCACTTATTCATTCACCCGTTGTAGTTATCATTTTCTTTCATATTTCGTCGATGTTCGTCAATCGTCGATGTTCGTCGATGTTCGTCGATGTTCGTGTTTCCAAGTTATATTTTGTTTATTTATCTTCGTTCTTTCAGTTGTTGTATTTCCTGCCTAGTTTAAAGATTAAACTCTTTATACACCTTAAGAGTTAACCCTCCAGGTGATTGGGCAGCCCCAGCAACTCTGGTGGCAGCCTACTCGCAAGTATATTCAGTTAACCCTGAAAAGCTTGGATCCTGTGGCCTTCAGTTAACCCTGACTGACCCGGCTTCCTCACACTTGGCGGCAGCGGTGAACTAGATTCTCGGGCGACTTTACTGGTACACCTGTTGACTCGACTTGATCTGAGCACATCTATCCCGAGAAAACGCCATCGCTATCCTGTTACGCCTACTACTCGCTCGGTGACCCGTTTCCTCCCTATTTATCGCTCTCTGCTGACTACTTTGGTCCTGTTGTTTGAATTCATCTCATTGTGATAAGTTATTGTGTTTGTATTATTTTACCTATCTTTACAAAATTAATATTCGTTTTCAGCTCATCTGTTAATGACACTGTTGTAGCTTTACTTCAATTTTTTTTTTGTCAAACCATTGTTTGTGTCATTTTTTTTCCCTTTGGCAGCCTACTTGCAAGTATTCAGTTAATCCTGAAAAGCTTGGATCCTGTGGCCTTCAGTTAACCCTGACTGACCCGGATTCCTCACACTCTACTATAGAAAGTTTGTCCCCTTCTTTGCTGATTTATGTGTTAGTTTGAATCACGCTCTGACTATTACCGAACCTGACATTATTGTATGGTCAACGACTATAACAGAGTCATTTCATTCTATCATTTCTAATATCTGTCAACGAACTATTTTAACTGTTCCTAATAAAGATGATAAATTTGTTGTGTCTTGTGATGCCTCCTCCTGTGGAGTTGTAGTTCGAGAAGACGGAGAATCACCTGTAACATTTTACAATTCTGACAGATCACAAGGCCCTGGTGAACTTGTTTGACTCGGCTATTCTCAACAATCGTCTCTGGCGTTGGAGGATTCAACTTCAAGACTACGACTTCAATATTGTCTACCGCCCCGGTCAGGACAATTATGTTCCAGACGCTTTGTCGCGCCAAGGCTGGGACCCCTGAATTTCTTTAAAGGGGGGGAGATGTAGTGAAACAGTCACTACATTATTAGAACTTGAACTATTACACTGTGTTATATTATTATTATTTCTAATTAGGTTTACCTGTTTCTCCCTGGTGTCAAGAAACAGCCATCAATAACTACTATCATTATTTCACTTATTCATTCACTTATTCATTCACCCGTTGTAGTTATCATTTTCTTTCATATTTCGTCGATGTTCGTCAATCGTCGATGTTCGTCGATGTTCGTCGATGTTCGTGTTTCCAAGTTATATTTTGTTTATTTATCTTCGTTCTTTCAGTTGTTGTATTTCCTGCCTAGTTTAAAGATTAAACTCTTTATACACCTTAAGAGTTAACCCTCCAGGTGATTGGGCAGCCCCAGCAACTCTGGTGGCAGCCTACTCGCAAGTATATTCAGTTAACCCTGAAAAGCTTGGATCCTGTGGCCTTCAGTTAACCCTGACTGACCCGGCTTCCTCACAGAGACTAGCAGTGGAAGTATTGTAGAGGCCAATTAATCTATCCAATACTTGACTAAAATTATTTTGTGCTTCCAACTCAACTAGGACATAATATTATGTAGCTAATAGAATGGTTTCTCAGAACACTTGCAGACAGGGCTGAATCCATCACTGCTCACTGCTGCTATCAGTTACAGGCATAACTACAATCAATTTGGCCAGAATTATCACATGATTCAATAATTCCTTTTGTGTAGGAAGATAAGCACACTAATTACAAGGGACTACTCTAGATTTTTTCCACCCAAGCCCAACAGTATTTGTAAGGTATTCTGATTTGTTGAGATGAACGTGCAATAGAAGCCAGTGTGTCTAGGCATAAATCCGAACACAGAGCATAGGTAAAAAGAAGACAGTATGAAGGACCAGCTCTGAGCAGTAACATTGTGCACTGAACTGCAGAGCTTTTAGTGAGCATGTACCCAATCATCAATCAGGAAGCAGGTGAAGGTGAAGATAATCACAGACATTCCTAGGTGGAATATGTGTAATAGACTTAAACTAACTATAACACATGAACTTATAATTCAATAACTTAGAACATTTAGACTAAACTATTTCTATTATAAAAAAGACAATAAGAAGTTCTGAATCTAAATGTGATCATGTATCTAATCAGTCCTTTTTTAGCACTCTAGTCATGTTTATCTTCAGCCATTCTTCTCCTCCATTATTCTTGCTACATCAACACTAGAGGGAACAGTCAATTCTATGTCCAGTTCATCCACGGTATATTGACTTGTTGCAAGTGGTTGGGCAGCAGTGGAAGTATTGTAGAGGCCAATGATTCTGTCCAATACTACAGAATAATTCTGAAACGCTCTTTTCATTGTTGTCCAATATTCAACATGTTTAGCTGTATTTAAAACAGGCATTATAGCCTGTTTGGCTACCATAGATTTTCCTTGCCTTGTAAATACGTCATATTCAGTAGTCCAAAATGTTACAATAGATTCAGCAATGCTACTCATTCCTTGAAATGCTTTATCTAAATTATCAACCAGCTTACCTATGAGCTGAGAAGGAAATATATTTAATGAGTATTACCAACAACAAACAAACAATGAAACATACCTGTTGTTTTCCTGCTACAGATTGGGCATCAAATGAAAATTTTAATGCTTCCAAACTATCATCGACTCTTTTTTGTGCTTCTTCTTCGGACTGACTAGCTTCAGCTGCAGCTAAAGTTCCAGTAGCAGTTGCAGTAAGTGCAACTATCGATACTTCCATTGAAGAAGACCTTCCAGCTGTTTCAGATAGGGCAGCAAAATGTTCTTTTTTGTAATCTTCATTAGCTGAGTGCACACGCCCAGCTAGATCTCTCAACCACTCCACAATCACCCGGAAAAGGTGACCCTGTATTTTGGTCTGACCACCAAGAAACTCGAGTTGACTGGTATTTCTTCTGGGAGCATTTTTAGAGAGATTTTTGTAAAAGGATAGGACTTCATCTATCCACTGATCAGATATTTTTGATGCAAGGCTCACAATATGAAGTCCCATCGAATGAAAACTAAGTGCGCTCTGATCCAATGATGTTATGAAACTTGAGCTTGTAACAAACAATCCACTTCTCAAAATCAGGTCGTGAATTTGTTGAAATAAACTCATAACTGAGCTATACGTTTCTCTACTCTCAACTAGAAGTTGGCCAGCAGAGTAAGCATTGTCATCCATGGTAGTAGTACACAGCCTCTGAGTTTCCAAATGTAGAAACATCTGATACTCTTTTGTTAAATAAGGCTTGTAAAATGAAACAATAAAATGATTAAGACAAAGATTGACAATACTTGAATGGTGTAGTGAAGAAGGTGAATAGATATCTGAATAAATGTGGTGACTCCATGCCTGGAAGTTCATGTGGCTTAAGCTACCTATGAAGACAATAAGAGGTAAGTAGCCTAGAATTTTGTGAAAGATTGGGACTGATTGTGCAACTGTATGTGTATAGCTTAGCTAGATTTTAGTTCCAATCACATAGTTGCCAACTGTCCCAAAAGCTCCCGGACAGTCCCGGATTTATCACTTAGTCACTGTCCGCAACGGAATTGTATTCTTTCTATACTTTGAATCTGTTTACTATGCATAATCTGCCAAAGTATCCACTGTTCTAAAATTTGGAGTGTTTAATCGATTCTAGAATTGCTTTTTTTTTATGAACAAGTGACCGCGCTATCATTGCTTATTTATAATTATTGTGATTTTTGGTGTGGTCTGGGGTGTGGTCTGGGGTGTGGCTTAATGCCGCGGAATTATGATTAGAAAACTTGGCAACTATGCAATCACGCATTTTTTTTATTGATTGAATGTTTGCGTCACGCAGTTTTATATGTACGGCTGTGTCACATGTTAGAAGGTCGTCAATAGAGTGTTCCCAGTCACAAGCCAGGGCGGGGTCACAAGGACTTATTATTTATCAACAACAGCGTAAGATCAGTCATTAATGATAACAATAGTAGCTTATCTATTATAATGCCAGTTACTCATTTGGTGGGTGATAACATTATAGCATGAAACACAATTATTACCGATTTGATCTATCTGCCTAAGAAATGTTTCATTTGGATATGGATGTTATGCTTAAAACTTGACTCAGGGCACATCTCTACCTTCAAGGCTGCAGCGTATGATATCCTAGCACACAAACGCTCTAACTACTTTGGTTTGTGTATACCATAAGAAAACTGTTATAATAAACTATATAACATTATATGTATGTATATAATTGGCGAGCGAGCGTAGCGAGCGAGACACTTACAGGGGTAACACAATTGAAAATCGGGGATGTTTGTTTATTTATTTGTATATACTAGTGATGTGCTTGAGCACAAATGGCGAGCGAGCCTAAAGACTATACTATTTTTATATGAATGATTTTGACTTCTAACACTGAAGCTACTGAAAATAAGGTCCAGTTTTTAAATTTCGCATACACGGTAAAGGGATTTCAGTGCCATAGTAACAACTCTCTGCTGCTTGAATTGAAGGTAAAAAACAACAACAAAACAATACACGTTATTTAAAAGTTTTCTTTGTGACATTATTTAGCTAAGTAGTGGTTGTAACATACAATGCTTTGACACAACTGGACATGCACCTATATAGACTTACCTTCGCAGTAAGTAGACAATGAATTTTCAAGTAAATACTGTTGCGCACGGCTTATAACCATGACAAAGAGAGCATTGACTTACCACCGCCACTAACTCGAATAGAAATGGAAGTCCCTTAAGTTTTCAAGTTTGAACTGCACCCGCAAAAGAATTCAAAACGGTAAACAATTCAATTTCTAGGGTGATACGGGTAGTGATCGATAAACCAGAGGATTCTGTTTAGTGCAATTTGGGACGGGGTCGACCACATAACTAACACAAAAACGCGAGGGTCAAAGTACAAAATGACATACGTAGGTCCAAACATATATACAAACAAACTAGTGGTGTGCTTGAGTACAAATGGCGAGCGAGCCAGATAGTTAGGTAACATAAAACTAAGTATTGTTGCTATGTTTTAGCTTAGTTCATACAAACACTATAATAGCAGTTATGACCTTTTATTTCAGCAAACAAATACAAAATATATAACATATACCATATACCCGAATTTACCTGATTAATGGTAACTTTTATAGTATCAAATATCTGCCATTCTAATAGTCTCAATTACCAGTAACTCTTGAACAAGCTCTCAGCTACAATAAAAAATAAATAAATAAACCAGTGTTATCATTTGTAATTTAGCCAACAAATATGGGAAACTTACCTTACAATTTCCTTCCTGAGTATTGACAACTTCTGTAGTATCAAATTGAAGTTACTTTGACTATCTGAATTACCGTGAATTCTTGACAACAAGCTCTCAGCTACAAAAACAAAAGACAATCAATTTTAGCGCACCAATACAAAATTACTTTCTTACCTCATTTTCTTGAGCAGGGGTAACTTTTGTAGTACCAAATTTGAGCCATTCTGACTATTTGAGTATACCAGTCACTGTTGACAACAAGCTCTTATCTACATAAAAGAAAGACCAGAGCTATTTTTACATATTTAGCTAACAAATATGGAATTACGTACTTACCTCAGCTTCCCTGGAGTAGTAGTAGCTTCCTTAGCATTAATACTACGGCATTCTGACTACCAATGGCTCTTGACAACCAACAACCGGCACTCCGTATCCCCCTAAAACGGCGAAGTTTTGAAATTAAGTCTGGAAAAGGGTCTTCAATGCCATAGTAACCGGTCGAATCAACTTTTTGTTTCTTGAAAAGCAAGCGTTTTCGCAGGAATTTTCTCACACTTCGGAGCTTAAGTATAAAGTAAGGCTTGCTTAACGCTGTAGTTTCAGAATAAACTGGGGTCAAGCCTAAAAAGCCGTGTTTTTAGGAGAAAAAAGTTTCCCGCGCACGCGTTCAAGGGGCATATGTACCATCCATACATACATACATATATATAACATATACCCGATTTTGCATTATCCACCCCTAATACTGTCTCGCTCACTACGCTCGCTCGCCAATAAACTAGTGGTGCGCTCGAATAGCGCAAATGTATGGCGAGCGAGAAGACTCTCTTTACAGAAAAATTACATCTAACTGTAGTGCACAGTGTAACCCTTTCCATTCTCAGTTAGCATCAGAAAATCTAAAGTCTCTGATCCCAGATTACGGAAGTGGACCCATGCATTGTAGTAACAATAACACAACTACCTGAATAAACTTCGAAAGCAGTGGCAAAGAAGCGCAGCTTGACAAAGACTTCACAATTGTTTCAAGAAGAGAGTAGCTATAAACTTTTTGGTTGAAACAAAGTTACGTAAGGCAGTGCAAGGATTACGCGCTCGTTAATTGAAAAATACTGGAACTGTGAACGCTTTACCTAACTTAATTAATTAGAAGCCCGGGCGAAAAATTTTGACGTACGTATACATACATATATATATATATCTGGAACACGACTGATAGTCAGCTTCGCTCGCTTCGCTCGCTCGCTGAATAAATCAATAAATAAATAAACATCTCCGATTTTCGATTGTGTTATCCCTGTAAGTGTCTCGCTTGCTACGCTCGCTCGCCAATTATGTATGGACGTACGTAAGGCATTTTTGTACTTTGACCCTCGCGTTTTTGTGTTAGTTCGGTTGTCGATCCCGTCCCAAATTGCACTAAACAGAATCCTCTGGTTTAGCGATCAGTACCTGTATCATCACCCGAGAAATTGAATTGTTTACCATTTTGAATTCTTTTGCGGGTGCAGTTAAAACTTGAAAACTTACAGGACTTCCATTTCTATTTGAGTTAGTGGTGGTGGTAAGTCAATGCGCTCTTTGTCATGGTTATAAGCGTGCGCAACAGTATTTACTTGAAAATACATTGTCCACTAGACTACCGCGAAGGTAAGTCTGTGTAGGTGCATGTCCAGTTGTGTCAAAGCATTGTGTGTTACAACCACTACTTAGCTAAAGAATATCACAAAGAAAACTTTTAAATAACGTGTATTGTTTTGTTGTTGTTTTTTTCCTTCAATTCAAGCAGTTGCAGAGAGTTGTTACTACTATGGCACTGAAATCCCTTTACCGTGTATGCGAAATTTAAAAACTGGACCTTATTTTCAGTAGCTTCAGTGTTAGAAGTCAAAATCATTCATATAAAAATAGTATAGTCTTTAGGCTCGCTCGCCATTTGTGCTCAAGCACATCACTAGTATATGTTATTTATATAATGTATATTTATATAACATATATACAGTGGGACCTCCAAATAATGGACACTATAGGAACAACTTGTTTTGTCCATAATACAGAGGTGCCCTTTACATAGAGGTTCTTATTTGACTGTTTTCTACCGCATTCAAGAACAGAAACATCATTACAATGAATTCAATAGTAACAAAAAAATCAATGAAAATAATCATGTAAAGTAGTTTGAATGACAGATTTTGAATATAAACATGTAATGTCATTTATTAGGGCATCTTATTTTGAGCTTCAGTGCTATATTTTCTATCTTACAAGAAGTGTTTAACATCTTCCAGTACTTGGATAAAACTTGCCAATTTAGGAGGTGGTGGCAAAATATCCATATCTTCGTCTGATTCATGACAGTTCTCATCATCAGGTTTAGTTAACCGATTACACGCGAATAATAATTCAGCGAGCGAGCGAAGCGAGCAAAGCTGACTATCAGTCGTGTTCAATTGAGATTTCATATATATATAATATATGTATGTATACGTACGTCAAAAATTTTCGCCCGGGCTTCTAATTACGTAAGTTAGGTAAAAGCGTTCACAGTTCCAGTATTTTTCAATTAACGAGCACGGAGAATCCTTGCACTGCCTTACGTAACTTTGTTTCAACCTAAAAGTTTATAGCTACTCTCTTCTTGAAACAATTGTGAAGTCTTTGTCAAGCTGCGCTTCTTTGCCACTGCTTTCGAAGTTTATTCAGGTAATTCTGTTATTGTTACTACAATGCATGGGTCCATTTCCGTAGTCTGGGATCAGATTTTCTGATGCTAACTGAGAATGGAAAGGGTTACACTGTGCACTACAGTTAGATGTAATTTCTGTCCTATTTTTCTGTAAAGAGAGTCTTCTCGCTCGCCATGCATTTGCGCTATTCGAGCGCACCACTAGTTTTAATTGCGCCTTACGTAATGCGGTCACGGGCGCACGCGAGACACAGAGGATTGATTGCCTGGTGGGAGGGTGACACTAAACGAGAGAAAGAAGACGAACGGTTGAAGATTGCCTCGGGGACAGTATTATCGAACGATAGAATACGCTCTAGGCTATTGGGAAAGCATAAATTCGACGCTTAGGAGCTGTTCCCGACTTAAAAATAACAAAGTACTCGCACCGTTTGGCAAAAACTTTTATGGCATCACACCGCGGCTCTTAGTAAGCACTCTAGTAAGGTTGGAAGTATGGTTTCATGGCTGAAGCAGTTTGCTACTGGATCATAGAGGTAAGAGAAAGTATTTTTGTACACATTTGTCTTACAATCAGGAAGAATTTGTTGATATTTATTTAGGGTGTGTATTATTTTGAACTGAGCATCTGTTATATATTTTGTGAACAGAGAAGCTTTTTTTTGGCTTTTGTGTATGAAAAAGAGTACATCACAAATGAATGATAGAATATTTGAGTGTATTTAGTTTGGTACTCCAAGGTGTCTTTACTTTTGATGTGCTGGTAGGCTGCATTGTTGACAGAATAGCTTGTGATCTTACTATCAAGTGCAACTGGTCATAACATAATAGAAGTATATGTCAGAGGGCTCCCTGCAGTCTCACCTGTTATATAACAATATTTATTTTTACTTTTTGCTATAAAGAATGTGGTTGAAATTCCTGTTGAATCGCTACCTTTCAGAATCATCAATTCCGTTCTCTCGGCAGAGTCCTTGACCATCTAGTAACTACTACAGTCACTACACCCATCAGCACTGAAGTCATTCTTCCTGTCATCAAACTCCTCATCACTACCACCAGAGTTACTGCCATCCTGGTCACTGCCATCCTTGTCACTGCCATGCTGTGCCAGGTCAAGAATATTGTCTTCATCACTATGCTGAAGTGCCAGTGTTCCACTTGCCAAGATAGCTTTCTACTTGTCATATAATGAGCAGTTATAGCTGAAGTAATATTGGTTTGTAAAAAAATATTCTGTGTACCTTTATTATTATTATGAAATATATTTTCAATTTATACTTTATAAGAAGGAAGTCTTATTGTTGTGACAAAATTTACTCAACATTTTCTTATGGAAGTCTATGTATTTTATAAGCCTAAAAGATACTTACAACAATATAGAATCGTCTGCAATTGTGATTGGTGGCTTCCTTGACTCCACAAAGCTCTAGGGCGAAGTGGACGCGAAGACGCATTTTTGACGCATTGACGCGTCCTCCGCGGTTATTGATTTTTCCAATTTAGAGACGCGTGTACGCGTCAATCGGGGTTAATCGGTTAAGCTCTGTATGAAATCTTCTTCCCATGTTTCAGCCACAAACTCTGCACAAACTGGGAGATCTGCATCTCCGTCAACATATTCAGTTGCTGGACAACTTTCATCACCCACTGTCTTCTTCATCAGCTCGCCCACTTCCATTCTTACATCAACATCACCAAATGGATCAATTGTACTCACACATGTACTTACAACATCTAATGCAGTTGTCAGAGTTCCAGCAGTTTTAAAGCATTTCACTATCGTATCTGCCTTCACTTCTCTCCATGCATGAGCAATCCAATAAATAGCCATTAGCTACTTCAGATGCTGAATTACATGTTTCAATTTTAGCTAAAACATAATGGAGGAACACTCTTTTGTAGTACCCTTTAAAGTTTTTTTTATGATGCCCAAGTCCAGTGGCTGTAATCTAGAGGTTGTATTAGCAGGTAGAAAAACAATTTTAATGTTAGAATACTTCCCTTTAAGACCTTCAGGGTGACACCCAGAATTGTCTAACAACAATAAAACAGACCGACCTTCCACGCTCATTTTTCGATTAAATACAGCCAACACACTATTCAAGATTTCACTTGTCATCCAGGCTTTCGCCTGACTAAAATACCTCACCGGTAGATTATTTTTTAAGTACACCACGAAAACACCCAGGGTTCTCAGATTTCCAAATTACTACTGGGGCTTCTTTACTCCCAGCTGCAGTAACTAAGAAAGCTATTGTAACTCTCTGTTTAGACTTCCTCCCACCACAACATTTCTTTCCCTTCTCACCAAAAACCCTTCTCAGGCAAAGCTCTCCAAAAGCAACCACACCAGTTTGATCAAGGTTATAAATGTCTTCTTTTCTAAATTCTTTCAAATTTCAGGTAATCTCTCTTTCCAGGACTAAATTGTGACTCTTGAAACATCCCCAGATTCACCCTGGTTTGTAACTTGATACCTCTTTTTCCAGTTTTCAAGCTACCCCATTCGTACCGCAGAAATTTTCTCACACTTCTGAGCATAATTATAAAGTAAGGCTTGCTTAATACTGATGTTTCAGAATAAACTGTGTTCAAGCCTAAAGAGCCGTGTTTTTTGGAGAAAAAAGTTGCCCGTGCGCGTGTTTAAGGGGTATACGTACACACATATATACATACTAGTGGTGTGCTTAAGCACAAATGGCGAGCGAGCCTGCCTAGTTAAAACTACAGTATTGTTACTACAGAATTTATCTTTTAGCTTAATTCATGCAGAACAGTATAATAGCAGTAGCAAACACAAAATACCAAATTACACTCTTACCTGAGATGGTAACTTCTGTAGTATATTAGACTTGAGCAATTCTGACTATCTCAATTACCAGTAATTCTTGAACAAGCTCTCAGCTACAAAATAAACAGGCCAGCATTATTTTTGTAATATTAGCCAACAAATATAGAATTACTACCGTATAGCGGGAAATTTCCGTGGGGTTTAATTTTTGCGGTTTTCGAGGTTCAACCCTTATCCGTGAATAATAAACCCTCGAATTTCATTAATGACAAAAAGGGGTGTGGTCACGCATGGCCTGATTCAGCACAGCAATTTCAGTGATGTCTCTGTTGAAGTACTTCAAGAGAGCGGAGTAAGGAGAAACAAACAGGCTCCCAGATCCTCAAGGTCCACTGTCAGAGCATCTTCAATTTCAGCTGCTAACAGTGAAGTGGAGAAATGTGGACACCTAGAGGCAGCTTCTGGTAAGAAAAGGAGTCACTATGCCAAGTGTACCCCAGAACAGAGGCTGAAGTAGGATGTAGGGCTGCTGAGCATGGAGTGGCATCCACTATTTGCCATTATGCCAGCCAATTCACTTTGAAGGAGACTACGATTCGGTGTTGGAGGGACAGTTATATCAAAGAAATAAAGAAGAGAAAAATGGAGAATAAAACCTGTGAATGTCACTAAGCTTCCTGAGAAGAGGAGAGGTCGTCCGTTATTATTGGGAGAAGAATTGGACAGGCAAGTACAGGCGTACATAACTGTTCTATGCAGCAATGGAGCTGTAGTAAACACAGCCATAGCTATGGCATGTGCAGAAGGTATTGTACGAAGCAAGGACAGCAACTTACTTTTTAGCAATGGTGGTCACATTGCCTTAACCAAGGATTGGGCCGAGAGTATTCTTCACCGAATGGGTCTGGTGAAGAGAAGAGCCAGTACGAAGTCTAAAGTGAGTGTTGAAAACTTTGAGGAGCTAAAAGAACAGTATTTGATAGACATTAAGGCAAATGTTGTGATGGATGAAATACCTGATGAACTTGTAATTAATTGGGACCAAACTGGAATCCACTACGTTCCAGTATCATCGTGGACCATGGAAAAGGAAGGGTCAAAGAGGGTGGAGATAGGGAATCGATGATAAGCGCCAAATCACGGCCGTGTTCGCCTGTTCTATTACTGGAGACTTTCTACCCATCCAACTTATTTATAAGGGTAAGACAAAGAAATGCCTTCCCACGTATTCGTTTCCTTCAGATTGGCACATAACATTTAGCCACAATCATTGGTCTAATGAGAATACAATGGAAGACTACAATAAAGGGATCTAATTCCATATGTCCAGAAGAAGCGGGCAGAACTTAAACTCTCTTCTGATCAAAGAGCCCTTGTATTGTTTGACAAGTTCAAGGGTCAATGTACAAGCTCTATCTTACAGCTGCTGGAAGATAATGATATCAGTGTGGTTATGGTTCCTGCTAATTGTACAGACAGACTACAGCCCTTAGATGTCAGTGTCAACAAAGCTGCTAAGAATTTTTTACGTGGGAAATTCCAGGACTGGTATGCCACGCAGCTTTGTGACCAGCTAAAGGCTGCAGGTGGTGGCAATGCCAAGTTTGTTGATCTAAAACTGAGTATTATGAAACCATTGGGGGCCAAGTGGATGGTCAGCATGTATGATTACTTTCTGTCCAAGCCAGAAATCATAAGAAATGGATTTAAAGGAGCTGGTATAAACATTGTTCGTGAATCATAATAATTATTATTAACTAATGATGTATACTACTGACTTATAGTGGGAAATAATGTCATTTTCTTGTTGTTAAGACATGTAACTAGATGACTGCGCATTGCTGCTTGATCAAATATTATTCTCGAGGGGTTTAATCCATTAGAAATTGCAGTAGATATTGCAATGGCAAATAACCCACAGTCACTCCCACCTTTCTGTTTCTGCACATTTACAAAATTAAGCTTCACTGTCCCAAATAGATTGAAGACCACCTTTTCAGTGTCAGGATCAAGCTCACTGTACATTGAATCGTACACATTAACAACACCACCATCACAGTCAATACTTGATACCACAATCCAGTGGTTTCCTTGACTATGGATTATTTGCAACTGGTTCTTGGTATGTGGGGACAATCTCTTCTTAGATTGTAGTAATGTGGACTGCAATCCTTTAATGTTGGGAAATTCAGCTTGTAGAAAGTTCTGGGCTAAATTGATAGGTATGTCAGATAGTAAATCCCCCTTGGTAATGCTAGTTTCTATCTCCCTACATTCCTGTTCGGTGACGTAAAACGGCTTCTTCTTCTTTGGTTCTGGAGGTTTTTCATATCCAGATTGCAAATCATCCTTGGTTAGCTCAGATTTGGAAGGTTCATCCTTGGTTTCAACCTTGGAAGGTACTGAAGACAGCATTAACTTAATCAGCTTCTTAACTTTGGTAATTTCCTTTTCCCTCCCCTCGAACTTCAATGTACAGGGGAGTTCCAGGCCTCCTTGTGGCAGATCTCCTGAGTAGTGTCTGCTACCAGTCACAGTGCAAGTGATAGATCCTCCACGTCGTAGAAATACAGAACATATTGATGAAATCCTTCTAGGCACATGGCCAACTACTCTGGAAGCCCTCACCATGCCTATACTGCAGATGGATCAAGAGGGTTTCCTAAATCTCTTCTGCAAGGTAGTTGCTCACCAAGATCAGCGTTCCAAACTTCCTGATATACATGAAAGCCCCAATGCTCTCAATGGAGAAAGTGGCCATGCCAGCGCTGAGTAGAAAGTGGGTGTGGTTTAGCATTAATCAACCCATGAATATTTCACCCACGAATTTTCTAAGGCAAGCAGTTCCGCGAAAATTTGACCCCATGGAAATTTCCCGCAATTTGGTAACTTCTGTATTTACAAATTTAAGCTATTTTGACTATCTGAATTACCAGTAATTCTTGACATCTAGCTCTCAGCTATAAAACAAAAGACAATTAATTTTAGCAAACAAATACAAAATTCAAAATTACTTTCTTACCTCATTTTCTTGAGTAGTAGTAACTTCTGTAGTATCAAATTGAACTTATTCTGACTATCTGAATTACCAGTCTCTCTTGAAAACATGCTCTCAACTATTCAAAAGAAAGGCCAGAGTTATTTTTGTAATTTTAACTTACAAATATTAAGTACTTACCTCAGTTTTTCCTCTAGTAATGGTAGCTTCCTCAGCATTGTTATAAGGTATTCTGACAGTGGTAACTTCTGTAGTATCCAATTGCATTCATTCTGACCACCTCAATTTGCCAGTAACTGGTGAACAAGCTCGCAGCTCTACTAAAAAATAACAGCCAGAATAAATTTTGTAATTTTAGCCAACAAATATGGAACTACGTACTTACCTCAGCTTCTCCCAAGTAATGGTGGCTCCCTTGGTTTTAATATTTAGCCGCTCTGGCTACCAGTGGCACTTGACAACGAATGAGCGGTATTTAATAGCCCCCCCCCCCCCTCCAAATGACTAGGTTTTTCTGGAATTTTAGGAGACGACGATACAACACTCGCATGAAGTTTATATTTTAAAAGCAAGCACTGCTCAATGTGCGCAGTCAGTCACACTTGCCCCCATTGAAGTGCAGTTTACGTGGTTGAATAGCTCTTTCTGTGTGTTTTATTTTTTAACTATAATGAGCTATAGTTTTAGACAAAGAAGACACGCTGTACAAGCAGTAGCAGTAAAACTAAGATTAGATACTTCCTGGGCAATGTGAGTACTGTAAGTAGTGATGGTGGAAAATATTATAAATGAATGAAGAAATTACCAACTGGCTTGAAACTTTGGACACAGCTTCAAAAGCTTCAAACTACAGAATAAATATAAATAAAATAAACAGTCAAAAATTAAAAATAATCATTTTTTATGGTAAAGGCCATTCTTCGGAGGAGTCCAAGACTGACAATGAAGATTCTTTTTCAATAGCAACATCGTTCGTGTGTGCATGTCACTGGCCATGTGATCCTTGTAGCAGGAAGCTCTAAATTTTTTGAACCATTTTTATAAAGCCAGGTTTGAAGTTTCTCATGCAGCAAAGCTTGTCTTGAAACTTTATACACACTGAACAGTTCTACTAAATTTCTATGACAGGGAGATTTAATCCCGAGCGGCAGCCTAGCATTGACAACAGTTCTATGGCTTCAGTTCAGAAACGGATAGGTCAACCACTCCAACAAAAGGAAGAGCACTGACAATGGCTATGGTCAAGTGCTGGATAGCCAAGAGCAACTGGGCCCTAACCTAGTTACTTGGCTTACCAATACTGCATCAGATCATTTGACTAAATTAACCAGATGTTGTCCATGACTCAAAGCTATTTCGAGCTCTGAATTTAATGCTTCATTGTCAGTAATCTCCAAAATCATAGCATGATAGATGAACAAAGAGACAGGATGACTGCTATGCCATCTCATGCATGTGCCATGTGCTGTTAACCCCAAGTTTAGCAGTTTTTCATGCTATTATATTTCCTAACATGCTTTTTTTAGAATTAAGTATGTCTTATAATTAAATATTGTAAATGCATTTAGATTGAGATCTAGATATTTGTTTCAGGTAAAGTGATTCCTGAGAAGCACAAGTTCACTGATGATGTGACATTGGCAATATTTAATAAACAAAGCATCAGAAGAAAGATAGCCAATATTCTACTGAAAGGACTCCCTGGATCTGGCAAGACATCGTTGTTGGATCGTCTCTTGAACAAGCCACTTCGTGTGTACTATCCATCCACTGGCATGTGTGAGAAAATAGTCATAGTTCAAATAGGCCCCTCCTCAACACATACTTCAGCTTACACATGTGAAGACAACACATGGAAAGTCACTGACTTTGATGAGTCTGTGGTTTCTCAATTGGATAGTTTCAAAGAGTTTATTCCAGGAAATGCCATAAAAAGGCCACGGCTGCAGCATTATGAATCCAGTCCATACCAGCTAGACTATCCAGGGTCTGACATTCAGTATCACGTGAGAGAAGTACTGAATAAACACAACATAAAAAATATTGCAGATTTGCAAACCAAAAATTCTCTTTACATCAGAGATACAGGCGGACAGGTGGAATTTCAAGAGAGCCTTTCTCTTCTGATTTTTGGTCCTTCTATTTTTATCTTTGTCATGAGAACTGACATTGACATTCATACAAAGAACATCATTCAGTACAGATCAGCCAATGGAGAAATTATCAACCAGTATCAATCCTCTATTTCTACAATGGATGCTCTCATTCAATTCCTTACCAGTGTTTCTGCCATACAGACTACTGAAGACAGTGTTTTCCAGGTAGATGGTGCCTCTGTGTGTCGCAAGCCTATGGTCTTTGTAGTAGGTACACACATTGATAAGCTCGGTTCTGAAGCTCGTGATATTCTTGACAAAATAAACAAAATGTTGCATGACATGATTCATCAAATGAAGTTTTCTCACTTAATTTGCCCAGCTGATAGTCTCTTGAAGAAAGTGATGTATGAGGTAGACAATACCAGTGAAGAAGACAATCAGTTTCACTGTCTTCGCTCTGATATCAACCAATACATTAGAAGCAAAAGTGATTTTGAAGTCGAGTATCCGGTGAGCTACCTTTTGTTTTGCCTAGAACTTCAGAACATCAACGAAACTGTTATCTCTATCAGTCGCTGCAAAACGTTAGCAGAAAATTTTTACATTGATGAAACAGAAATAAAGTCTTTATTAAATTTTTTACATTTCAGAGTAGGAATTATTCAGTACTACGATGTTGAAGGTATCTCAGATGTGGTTATCAAAGAGCCCCAAGTTCTCTTTAACAAAGTCACTCAACTGATAGTAAATACTTTTTTGTGCAGAATACCTCTACCTATGAGTCAACGAGAGAGTTTTTGCCAGAGAGGTATTTTAGAATTCTCAGCATTTGAAGGCCTCATTGGAGACAATGACCAAATGACATCGCAGCAGTTTCTCAAGTTTCTCCTTCACCTTCGTGTAGCTGTTCCCTTTACGGACAACAGTGGAGTGCTCAAATATTTCATTCCTTCAGTTCTGAATCATGTCGAAGAGTCTCCATCAGATACAATTGACACTGTTATTGCTCCTCTTGCTGTCACTTTCAAACTTGGTCACTGTCCTAAAGGTCTATTTGGTATGCTCATTTCCTACTTATTGAATCCTGAAGGAGATCAGACTCTAACATTTGATTTGCTAGAAGATCGAATATATCAAGACCAAGTATCTTTACGGGTAAATTCTTCAGAAGATGTGGACCAAATTTGCCTCAGAAGTCATCTCTCTCATCTTGAAGTCAGTGTTGTCCTAGAGAATTATCCTCCCTCAACTAGTTCCACAGTGATGTATATCCCCAGGGTATCCACACCGAATGAAGTGTGCTGTGGCATTCGATTAACTCTGAATAACTGTCTTCAACTATCTCTCAAAAAGCTAAACTATGACTTCACCAAAATAACACCTATTTTTGGTCTCAAATGTCCTCAGGAAAATTGTAAAAAATTTCATGAAGTTAAGTTGAGAAAGCAATTGTTGTATATGCGCTGCAGTGGTCATTATGGCAGAATAAAACCTCCAGGAAGTGGAATATTTTGGTTTAAAGAAGGTAATAGGTGATATATGTATTATAATATGTCATTGATTATGTATTTGTATGTTACAGAAAGTTCCACCTCATTAATGCCCTTGCTGCCTAGTGCTGATATTTCTTCAACATCACGTAAGTTATTGGAACATTTTGTTGAATTGATATCTTCATAATGTGTCATATGAGTCAGAATGATAAAGTTCTTATAAACAATACATACACAAGTGAAAATACTTTCATCTGAAATTTCTCATTCAAACAAGTAGCTGGAACAATCATGTAATGGACACTACCATCAAGATTGAGAAATAAGTGCAATAGCACAGGTATACATGCTGTTTGAGGGTACCATGAGTGATGTGATGCAAGGGGAAGCAAAGTGGTTTTTCAATGGATTAATGAATACTATTACCTCCAAACTCACAGGTTACCCAGAGTTCCTGAGCCTTTGGCTTTGATTAGAATATGTTAATATTCATGTACCAGCAAGATATATTGTTCCTATAAATTTTCCTCATTGAATATCCCTAAAAGATGAAGTTCTTAAACTGAAAGTGATTCCATAATTTATTATAATATATATATATATTATATTTTACTGTAGGTGACCAGTCTTCTAGAGGGTCCAGCTCTAATACAAGTGACAATATAGCTACAGGTCAGAGTTTCAATACTAGAAGCTTCAAATCCTCTACAAATGATACTTCCACGACTTCTCAGACCTCAAGTAATAATATTAAAAAGAGTAGAAGTGACAAGAAATGTTTAATTGCATTATTACTTGATAAATGTTCATTTCAGGTCCTCCGTTTATATTGAAAAACTTTATCTTGTTGACGTGGACTGATGAAAATGGCCAGACTGAGACTCTGAGGTTGAGGGATGAAATGAGTTCCAAGTGGCAAGATGTCGGACTATTGTTGGATCTTAGTGCATCTCGATTGGATGGTATTTTGGCTCATCGTCTCGGAGATGTCAGGCAGTGTTGCCGAGATGTTCTCCAAGAGTGGATCAGTCGTGGTTCATCTGATTACCCACCAACATGGGAGGGTCTATTGAAACTACTGAGAAGAGGCCTCAGCCTTAATTCATGTGCAGATTCTTTAGAAAGAGCATTAAAATCCATTTCATCTTGATAGACAATAGTAGCACAAACGGCTATACCTTGGTGTAAAAAGTCACAATTCATGAATATCATACAATTACTATGACAAATGGTAGCATATAGATATCAATGGTAGCACTAGTAGCATAGGTAGCACTGGTAGTTATGGTAGAACTGGTGGTATGGGTAGTACTGGTATCATTGGTAACATAGGTAGCACTGGTAACAGGTATCATATGTAGCACTAGTAGCATAGGTAACACTGGTAGCACTGGTAGCATAGATAACAATGGTATCACTGGTAGCATAAGATAGCAATAGTAGTATAGGATTACTGGTAGCACTAGTAGCATAGATAGCACTGGTATCACTGATAGCATAGGTAGCACTAGTCACAAAGGTAGCATAGATAGCACTGGTAACATAGGCAACACTGGTAGATTATGTAACATTAGTAGCACTGGTAGCATAAATAGTACTGGTAACACTGGTAGTGTTGCCTACCAGTGTTACCTACACTACAGTGTTACCTATACTACCAGTGCTACCTATGCTACTTGTGCTACCAGTGTTACCTACACTGAGCACTCGTAACATTGGTAGCATAGGTAACACTGGTGACACTGGTAGCACTATTAGCATAGGTAACACATGTAGCATAGGTAACACAGTAAACCAGTCATGTGACTACAAACACAAAAGGCTTGATGAGACATCCCATGGGACTTTTGTATTGTCCCATGGGACAATCGACGGTGTTATTGGACAACACTCACTGTTGACTAATAGTTTGATGTAATTTACATGCCTTTTCCACCAGGGGTAGGAGAGGGCGTGGAAGTATTAGAGGGCGTGGCAGGGGTGTGAGAGGACGGAATATTCGAAGACGAAGCAGGGGTGTGAGAGGACATGGAAATATTAGAGGGCGTAGTGTTCGACGCAGAGGAAACGGAAGGAGAAATAGACAGCCTCATGAAGTATTGGATGGTCCATGGAAAAAGGAAGAAAACAATGCTTTGCCATGTTTACAAACTTCACGTAATTCCAGTATTAATTTTTGTATTTTAACCTTTAGTTAAAGTCCCTTTATAATATACTAGAAGCACATTAAATAACAAAATATTAATAGTTTATTTTATCTCCATGAAAACTGCAGCATGGCTTAGCACTATTCCTACCTCACTAGTCAATACACCACTGCTGAGACATGTCCTTTCACTGGAAATGACCCTGGTCTCCAAGTGTTCCCGTGGACAATTCTGTATCAATTTGGTAGGTTTTTTACGGACGAAGTATGGGACCTGATCACAGTTGAGACTAATCGATACGCATCTCAACAACAGCAGTGAAGTCTTCATGTTTCTCCAAGAGCTTGGCATGATGTTTCTGTTCCTGAAATGAAGAACTTCATTGGAATTTTGATTCTAATGGGCATTGGTCGATTGCCTCATCTGAGATTGTACTGGACAATTAAATACCCATATAATGTATCTCCTGAGATCAATAAAATAATGTCACTTACGAGGTTTGAACAGATATATAGATTTCTGCATCTCTGTAACTCTGATAGAGAAATTGCAGCTGGTAATCCTGGGAATGATTATTTATTCAAAGTCCGGAGCCTTTTAGACTTGTTGACTCCTCGTTTTCTCTCTGAGTAAAATGCACATGGACGAGCTGTCAGTAGATGAAGCTATGATTCCCTTCAAGGGCAGGCTGGGCATAAAGCAATATTATATGAAAGATAAGCGTACTAAATGGGGAATCAAGGTGTTTGTTTTGGCAGGTGCTAGGAATGGATATACTATTCACCTTCAGGTGTACAGTGGAAAAATTTCTACTCTTTCAAATGCAGAGCCCAGCTTATCCTCTAGAGTAGTTTTAGGATTGTTAGATGGTCTAGAGAGTACTTCACCAAAAATTTACATGGACAATTATTATACCTCACCAGAGTTATTCTTGGCTTTATACAAGAAAAATGTGAATGCTTGCGGTACGGCTAGATCGAGTCGAAAATATTATCCAGGTGATTTAGTAGTGGCCAAGACTGTTGAGACTGGCTTCTATGACTATCGCTCATGTGGTCCTATCTTAGCTTGTGTCTGGATTCTATGAATGTCGCTCATGTGGTCCTATCTTAGCTTGTGTCTGGATTCTATGACTATTGCTCATGTGGTCCTATCTTAGCATGTGTCTGGATTCTACGCTCATGTGGTCCTATCTTAGCTTGTGTCTGGATTCTATGACTATCGCTCATGTGGTCCTATCTTAGCTTGTATCTGGATTCTATGACTATCTCTCATGTGGTCCTATCTTAGCTTGTGTCTGGATTCTATGAATGTCACTCATGTGGTCCTATCTTAGCTTGTGTCTGGATTCTATGACTATCGCTCATGTGGTCCTATCTTAGCTTGTGTCTGGATTCTATGACTATCACTCATGTGGTCCTATCTTAGCTTGTGACTGAATTCTATGACTATTGCTCATGTGGTCCTATCTTAGCTTGTGTCTGGATTCTATGACTATCGCTCATGTGGTCTTATCTTAGCTTGTGTCTGGATTCTATGAATGTCGCTCATGTGGTCCTATCTTAGCTTGTGTCTGGAAAGATAAATGAATTATTCATTTTTTATCTACCATGCATGTAGCTGAAGCTAGTTCTCCAATCACAGTTGAAAGACGTGACAAAGATGGAATCAAAAGAAATGTTCAATGCCCACCACTACTTCCTGACTATCAAAAAATTATGAAAGGAATTGATTGTGGAGATCAACTGATGGGATATTATAACATCGGAAGAAGATCTAGAAAGTGGTGGAAACGTATTTTTTCATATCTCTTGGTGGTATCAGTACTGAATGCATATGTACTGCAAAAGTTCAGTGTGGTGAATACCTCACCACATTCTGCACACTATAGAACTATTTTTTATTAATTACTTACTACTTCCTTAATTTATTTGTTCACTTGCTCAATTAATTTAACTTGTAACTCCATTAGCACCCTCCTCTCAACTTTCCTTTGTTCTATTGACCCTGGTCACTTTCCCCACCTCACTCTCTGTGGTTATGTAATTCCCAAGCTTAGTGTATTCATTCATATTTCTGTTTCCCATGTTCAACACATCTAGATAGTTCATTATATATAGTCTGTTCATTTTGAGTTTTGTCAGTTGTCTGAGTGCTGCAAGAATTATAAATCTTTCAATCTCTAATTCTGATAACTCTTCCAAATTGAACCCTTGGTTGAGGAAGGCCTAGTAATTCCTTGCTTGGTCCAGCAGATTAAACACGTGCAGGATTGATCACCTTGAAACGTGAAGCTAGTAGCACTAGGGCCTATCAGCACTGTGCCAATGCTTTGATATATGATAGTATCTACAGCAGCTTATTCTAAAGTTATAAGCTAAGTATCAGCTAGATGATACTTGACTTGGATATAAACTAGCTTATTCTATATTAGTTGTTATAATTCATGAATTTTTTAATCTAACTTATACTGACAAGTTATGTATAAACTGGAAATATAACTAATCTTAAAACTTTATCTTGACATTAGATAGCAGTATTCACAACATATCAAATAAGCCAAAGTCAAGTCATTGATAAGTAAAATGCATGACTATCTCACCATAGAGAACTACGATCACACCATTTAATCTCTAGCCAAAGCTATTGAAGCCACCAAATTAATATGATCCATGTAAGCTGAGATGATATTTGTATTATCATAGTGTTTTTGTAGTTTATAAGACCTGCACATATTTGTTTAGTTAACTAAAAAATTAACCTAGGACCAAAGCTCAAGTGTGAACAGGAGAAGTCTATGATTACTGTGAGGGAACTGGGTCAGTCAGGATTAACTGAAGGCCACAGGATCAAAGCTATTCAGGGTTAACTGAATACTTGAGAGTATGCTGCCACCAGAGTTGCTGGGGCTTCCCAATCACCTGGAGGGTGAGGAAAAACTGGTGTATATAACTAGAGGTAATGATGAGGGAATGTAATACAAGATGGGAAGAAGATATTTGAATAAATGGACACAAATGTAAATGAACACAAAGTTTGAATGTAATTAGAAATAGGATAAGAGTGGTTAAACATAAAATAAACATGGGAAAATACACAGAGAAACAAAACCATAATGTAAAATATTAACAGGTAAACCTAATTAGAAATAGTAATAATATAACACAGTGTAATAGTTCAATGCAGTTCTAATAATGTATTTCACTACATCTCCCCCCTTTTAAAAAAATTCAGGGGTCCCAGCCTTGGCGCGACAAAGCGTCTGGAACATGATTGTCCTGACCGGGGCGTTAGACAATATTGAAGTCGTAGTCTTGAAGTTGAATCCTCCAACGCCAGAGACGATTGTTGAGAATAGCCGAGTCAAACAAGTTCACCAGGGCCTTGTGATTTGTCAGAATTGTAAAATGTTTTCCAAACAGGTAGTATTCGAAGTGCTTGACTGAACACAGCAGGGCAAGAGCTTCCAATTCGGTAGCACTGTACTTGACACAGTAACATAATGGCCTGAAAATTGTAACTGTCATGCCAAATTCAGTATTTGGTGCAGAAGACAATCCCATCTAGTGATTCCACTCCTGAACTCCTTAGTCATTAAAAAAACATCATTGATATGGTTAAATAATGGTAAAGTGTTGTCATTGCAATTGCTAGTGTTAGTTAACATTGAAGTGTCTGCCTGCTACTATTTTATTGTATAATTCAATATTGTAGCACTTGTGGGAGGCTTGAAATTTTACTCAATAATAACATTTAATTTGGTGGTGCAACCAGCTAGGAGTGGATGGTATTTCAACCTTTAGTCATTTTATTTGGTGTCCCCAGATTTATTCGGTTCAGGGTTCAGTACCCACCTTCCATTCCTAGTCCTGTGTCCATCTGTCCCACCTCCCATCATTAGTCCTGTGTCCATCTGTCCCACCATCCATCCCTAGTCCTGTGTGACAAAACGGTACCACTAGTACTAGAATCACTGACCGACAGAAACACCCAACACAAGCAGAAAATATTTTTGTTTTGTGCATCTGTTGCTTGAACTTGCTAACTTTGACCTGCAGCCTAGGACACTCACTAATCCACTTGGAACAAATCCATACCAAGGCCTAGGACACTCACCACTAATCCAGCTGGAACAAATCCATACCAAGGCCTAGGACACTCACCACTAATCCAGCTGGAACAAATCCATACCAAGGCCTAGGATACTCATGACTAATCCAGTTGGAACAAATCCATACCAAGGCCTAGGACACTCACCACTAATCCAGCTGGAACAAATCCATACCAAGGCCTAGGACACTCACCACTAATCCAGCTGGAACAAATCCATACCAAGGCCTAGGACACTCACCACTAATCCAGCTGGAACAAATCCATATCAAGGCCTAGGACACTAGCCACTAATCCAGCTGGAACAAATCCATACCAAGGCCTAGGACACTCACCACTAATCCAGCTGGAACAAATCCATACCAAGGCCTAGGACACTCACCGCTAATCCAGCTGGAACAAATCCATATCAAGGCCTAGGACACTCGCCACTAATCCAGCTGGAACAAATCCATACCAAGGCCTAGGACACTCACCACTAATCCAGCTGGAACAAATCCATATCAAGGCCTAGGACACTCGCCACTAATCCAGCTGGAACAAATCCATACCAAGACCTAGGACACTCACCACTAATCCAGCTGGAACAAATCCATACCAAGGCCTAGGACACTCACCACTAATCCAGCTGGAACAAATCCATACCAAGGCCTAGGACACTCACCACTAATCCAGCTGGAACAAATCCATACCAAGGCCTAGGACACTTACCACTAATCCAGTTGGAACAAATCCATACCAAGGCCTAGGACACTTACCACTAATCCAGTTGGAACAAATCCATACCAAGGCCTAGGACACTCACCACTAATCCACTTGGAACAAATCCACTAGGACACTCACCACTAATCCAGCTGGAACAAATCCATACCAAGGCCTAGGACACTCACCACTAATCCACTTGGAACAAATCCACTAGGACACTCACCACTAATCCAGCTGGAACAAATCCATACCAAGGCCTAGGACACTCACCACTAATCCAGCTGGAACAAATCCATACCAAGGCATAGGACACTCACCACTAATCCAGCTGGAACAAATCCATACCAAGGCCTAGGACACTCACCACTAATCCAGCTGGAACAAATCCATACCAAGGCCTAGGACACTCACCACTAATCCAGCTGGAACAAATCCATACCAAGGCTGCTGGAAGACCATCATAACCTATTCTTGGCTTTTTCATCCATTTTGTTGTTCTTACTTTTGTTCTTTCATTTCCTTTCATTGTTTTCTTTTTTCCCCTCCTATTTCTATCATTTTTTCCTTTTTTCCTTCACCCATTGTTTTTCTTCCTTTCTTCTTTCTCTCCTTTCAATTTTGATCCCTAATCTTAGCCCTTGCCCTGCTGCCATTCCTTGCTTGTATGCTTCTGCTAAAGAAAGAGTTGAAGCTGAAATTATTAACACGTGATATTTTACTTTACTACCATTGCTGTAATTAAAGCATTTATAACATTTATTTAGTTAGTCAACATTATTAAAAGTCTGATATTGTCCACTCTTACAACCAGCTGTTCATTTTTATCATGTGTAATCCAGGTGTTACTTCACATCGGAGAGCACGAAAGGAAGACTGACTTCATCAAGGAAATTAGTACCTCATACAAATGGGCATGCTTGCATTGCAGTTTTTCTGATAAAGAACTTTCGGAATTCATTCAATTCAAAAAGCGACAATCTCAACCCGTTCCTGTCAAATATGCTGTCTCACATGTAGGCCTTCATGAGGACGGTGTCTGTGCAACAAGTCAACTAACTACAAAATAGCTAGCTTTGCGACTTTCAAGTAGAGAGTGAGGGCCACCTGAGGTTGTAAGGCTCTGGCAACTGAGGCTGGATAAACCGTGAATTATAGTTTCATTCTTCCTCATATTAGGTATGCTTCAAGGTGTAGGATGATAAATGACTACATTGTTTCTGGTTTTACTAAGTGCATTCCTCACATTAGGTACGCTTCAAGGTGTAGGATGATAAATGACTACATTGTTTCTGGTTTTACTAAGTGCATTCCTCACATTAGGTATGCTTCAAGGTGTAGGATGATAAATGACTACATTGTTTCTGGTTTTTACTAAGTGCATTCCTCATTTACCTCACTTGCAGTCATGCCAACTCAACTTGGACATACTGGTCTCATAATGCATATTTACTCTAATCAGCCAGCAGTCATGAACTGCTACAAGTGCTAATACAGTAATCAGCTAATGTTCAAATGTTTTGTTTTACCTTCTTTGACAAATAATTATGATTCAATTAATTGATTGCTGAAAGTCTTCTTCCCCACTAAATGTCACTTCCAAAAAGCTAATGAAATTCATACAGTGTTTAGCCCAGATTTCCCAAAACTAGTCATATATTTATATACTTCAGTTGGTATAGAGCAGCAACAGCCTCAGTTCAACTTCCAATAGTTTGGGGATAAGTCCCTCTGCCAGTCCAAAGGCTTCATAACAACTCCTTCAACCAGTCCTACAATTTCCCCAGTTAAAAGAAAGAGGTGCATGACTAGATCACATGAAGAAAAAAAAAGTACTTCAATGCATTGCAATTACTGCAAAAAGTGTATTTCATTGCGATGTTTATGACCTCAACTCTGCTTCAAGTATTTTCACTTATATATATATATATATATATATATATACATAGTGACTCATTTTCTTAATTATGGATTGGTATTATGAGGGCCTGTCAGATTATGCTCAAAATTTTAGAATTCTTGTTTTTTTATCTAAAAAGATTTATTATTTAAAAAAATCATATAGTATTTAGTATTCAAGTTATTCTAATTATAAGTATAGTACTTGATGTACTAACTTTTTTGCACTCATCATGAATTTTTATCCATTCTATTATCCTCTACCACTTGCTTTAGTTGCATAATTTTCCCTCTCCTGCTCTCTTTCTTCCTGACCCCTTTCCTCATTTCAGCTCTCTCCTTGAGTCATATATTCCGTTCTGTTTTGTCTACCTCTTTCAGCTTGTCAGTCTCTCATTCCCTTCTGAAAGCTTCATCAACTATCACCATCCTTACCTATGAATACACACACTGCCGTGGCTGTCATCGTCATTATAGACACACAAGCGTACTAGAAAATGTTTTCCATTAAAGTCAGAGAAGCAAACTAAGGGGCTAGGCTAAAAGAAAATCTACAGCTATATATTTTAAGTTAGCTAATGTGGCTTTGGTGTGAATACTATATATCTTACCAGCTCTAAATAGCAGCATTTTTTTAGCTCTTCTTAAGCCCAGTCTTTTTCATTTTTGTCTCCTCACCAGATTTTCTTCTGCTGTTTTGACAGCTCAGTACTCCAATTTTCTAGCATTTTTAACCTTTCCAACTCCTCTCTAATATCTTTTCTGTTGATTACTTCTCTTTGCATTCAACAAATATTCTATAACGAAATGTTCCAAATATTGCAATGGAACTTCATAACATGTGCAGGCACATTAGTAGGGCACATGTATTCCTACATACATTGAATCAAAGATCTAGATACTAGAAATGTTTCCCATTGAATTAAGTGAAGCGAGCTAAGAAGGCTAGCCTAAAAGAAAATATAGAATATAAAATCTTAAGTTAGTTAATGTGTTTTTATTTAAATAGCTAGTATCCATGGCTCCTCAAGAAATCAAGTGTCGTTGAAAGATAGAATAGTCATCAGATCCCAAACTAACTATACATATATTTAGAACATCTGAGTCATATCATTATAGTAATGTAAATAATATTTACCATAATTTCAAGTGTTTATATTCACATGGCGTAATGGTACACTTTAATAGATCGCAGTACTACACCTTTGAAGTGTCTGCATGGGTGTAGCATGACACCAGTATAGGTGTGATAAGGGTGTATCTGGGGTGTTAAGAGGGTGGGACTGAACACTATTTTGGGGTGTATCAGTACACCCTAGGAGGCATGCTACAGCCAGTGTAGATAAGCACCAAATGGTGTACTGGAACACTCCGTTTTTTACAATGTATAAATGTAATTTAGAAACTCAAAATTTTTTTTAGTAGCTTTGAGTGTTAGAAGTTAAAATCATTCACATAGCAGTAGTGTAGTTTTAGGCTCGCTCACCATTTGTGCTCAAGCACATCACTAGTATTATACGTAATTCTTTGCAGATCATGCATAGTAAACAGATATGAAGTTCATCAATTTCTGGGACACACAATAGTAAAGTACAATTCCATTGCAGGCTGTGGCTAAGTGATAAATCAGGGATTTCCCATAGCTTTCGGAACAGTTGGGAGTGTTCTTATCACAAAATACGCAGACTAAACAGTAAACTCAGGATTCTCAACTCTCTGACACATCCAATTAGATAGCGTTCACTAGTTTCCATACTATTTCTGGTTTCCATTATTGCTTTAAACAATTTCATTGTCAACTTCTTTTCCTTGTATAATGATACTAACTTTTGGACACTCTTTATCTTCTAAACTTTCTGCAGTATGAATGATGAGACTGTAATTTTGGCAGCAATAAGCATAATATGTCATGATTTTTAATTTGCTGGACAAAGTGAGCATCGCTTTATGTTTTCTCTTTGAGCGTATTACACAAGTCAGTTTCTGCCACACACAAAGACAGGCTAGCAGTGTAACAGATAACTGGCTATGTTGATGTTCTCTTCCTCATCTAGATCAATGGCTAGTAGTTCTGCTAGTAAGCTCTCAAAGAAGAATGCTCCCAGCACTTCTTTAATATAAGATAGCTAGTGACTAATTTAGTCACTGTAACTCTGTGATAGTGTCCGCGCAGAGCCCTACCACCAACTCCTCCATGAATCATAGCTACTCCACCGATAACTGCAGAATCTGTATACATTAGTGGAGTCTCACTCACATGACTCTGTTGTATATAATAGTCAAGTCTACATCTCTCTCTAGTAGCTCATGCAATAGTTCAGCTTCATCATATTGAGATTGATATGGATGCTCAGGTTGATCAGGTTGTTCGGGTTCAGATCTTCAGGGGACTCTTGACTACCAATGCTATCAGTGTTATTACACACATCAAATACATACTTCTCAGCATTAATTCTGGTGATTCTTTTTCACATTCTTTCAAATTATCAGTGTGTTCGTTGAATGGTGCATGTTAAGTCTCAGTATAATATTCAAGTGCTGCCATCAGTCCTCTTCCCTCTCAGTTATGGTACTCCCTACGCCATACTCCCCTGTGATAATGTGGGTGAGGTGTTTCTGGTTCTTACACTCCCACTTCTAATTCTTTATTTCTACCCTTATCTTTCCCCTCTTATCTCTTCTCACTTATCTTCCCATATCAACAACATCATCTCTCAGAACCTCTAGTTTCTCAGCCAGCTCATTCACTCACTCACTTGGTAAGTTATGCCATTTAGTGAATCATCTATCCACCCTGCATATTAAATATCCATAGGTCCACGTAATTGTCGACCATAAACTAATACACCTTCCTCAAAATGACTGTAAGGACCTGTAATGGTAGACCCATTTAAATATAACTATGCAAGCATCAGCTACTTTCCTAGCTGCAGCTGTTTTCAGATGTACAGCGTCAGCCACCTGGTAGCCATGTAACATGAAGTAAGTATGAAACACATCCCTCCCTTCCCAGGAGGTAATGGACCCACTTGTCCAATGCTATAACTTCAAATGGCTGTGTCAATCATATCTGTCAGTACTCTACTTCGTATTCACCTTTGAGCAAGTAATACAAGATTTAACATGTAGTTCACTATCCTCTGCAATAAAATTTTTTTAGTACTAACTATTTTAGTCATTTTCTTACACACAACATGCCCGCTAATTTCATGAGCTAGTCTAAAAGTCATGCTATTCTCTGACTTAGAAACTACCAATCTATTTTAAACACTTGGTCATGCACCATTTGTCTGTGAAACAATGAGCCCCTTGCTCAGTAGTAGTCTCTCTCGGTCCTGTCAGCTAAACTACTACACGTCTGAGGATGGGAACTGCATAATTTCCTGTTCCAACTGCTCAGTCTCTTCCTTATTGTCAGCAACATCTGGTGCACCTAGCTCACACAAACCAATCCAATCATTACCACACAAATTACTTTCCACATTCCCAACATCTGGTGCACCTAGCTCACACAAACCAATCCAATCATTACCACACAATTTACTTTCGACATTCCCAACATCTGGTGCACCTAGCTCACACAAACCAATCCAATCATTACCACACAAATTACTTTCCACATTCCCAACATCTGGTGCACCTAGCTCACACAAACCAATCCAATCATTACCACACAAATTACTTTCCACATTCCCAACATCTGGTGCACCTAGCTCACACAAACCAATCCAATCATTACCACACAAATTACTTTCCACATTCCCAACATCTGGTGCACCTAGCTCACACAAACCAATCCAATCATTACCACACAAATTACTTTCGACATTCCCAACATCTGGTGCACCTAGCTCACACAAACCAATCCAATCATTACCACACAAATTACTTTCCACATTCCCAACATCTGGTGCACCTAGCTCACACAAACCAATCCAATCATTACCACACAAATTACTTCCACATTCCCAACATCTGGTGCACCTAGCTCACACAAACCAATTCAATCATTACCACACAAATTACTTTCCACATTCCTCAACATATCTTCCTGCCTGTCACCTTCTCCCTCTATTTCTTCTGAAGAATCAGCGCAACTACCAGCTTCCAATCAATTCCTCACTCCCAGAACCCATCACACACTCCTCAACTAAATCACAATCCATGCACTCATCAGTAACATCTTTCTCACCCAATTCAAAAGGAGTTGAACATATATCCCGACAATCTTCTTGTCTATCATGCTCAATTTCAGCCATCTTCTTTTTAAATTTGCTATGAGTAATTGGATACACCTCCGTAGCTACTGCTCACTTCTGAAGAGTGTGTTACTTTATCAGTCATTAAGTGTGAAACTAGTAATGGCTTACACACAATAGCTCACTAGTGCACATGGAATCAGGTACTACTGCTAACTTTGTGAAAGACTAAGACTGCACAACAAAACTAACCATGACCAACCTAGCCACGTAAAGTTTCCTTTGAGACTACAAATATTCACACTATCATCAATTAGTTGGTTCAACAAGACAAAACTTTCTGGAATTACTGTTACCTCTGCCGTATACAAAACAATGTCTGCTGCTTCCAAATTATTTATGGTGGATTAGTCAGTCGAAGACTGCAAGACACTTCAAGCAAGTGGCAAAGAAAAGACAGCATTTTTTAGTGACATCTCATCAGCAAATTCACCATCCTCTCAATTTTTTATTCATATGTAGACTATAATACAACTGAGAATAACCAAAGAAAAAAAGCAAAAGTAGTGATAGTATTGATAATCTGGTGCGTGTACTGATGTACAACATGTCCAATAGTATTCCACTATCCATATGTATGACACTTAATCTATACTACAGCTATCAAACTACATTCACAAACCTGAAATTAGGCTCTATCTCACTGCATTCATGTATAAACAAGTGCCCACTATCTTGAACAGAGGAAATGTATGGGAACTTCAGCCTATCCTACAACTATCACACAACAATTCTAGATAAGGAAATTTTAATTTCTGCTAGTGAATCCATTCAGTAGCTAAAGTACAAATTCAATATGTAAAATGCTAGCTATGTCCATTCTAGGCACATATAGAACATACGAAACTATTTTTTACAATAACTGCAATGACCCGTGTGAGTCTTTACAGTGACTGAGACAATGATGCAGATCAACAGAAGTCCTGGTAATTCAGATGGTCAAAGTAACTTCAATTTGATACTACAGAAGCTATCTGATATTTGTGTTTCAGATACAGAATTCATTGCTTTTCTCTGAAACACCATTCTAATGTGAAGCGTTCTTTGTCTACTGATAATCTTGCTCGATTGACCTGTTCCAATACCAAGCTTTCAATTGCTATAATCTAACAATAGAATTCATGTGAGAAATGGAGTTGTGGAAGACCTGATAATTCTGATTATATCTATATTCCCACATGCACACTTTGTAAATCTTAAATATTTTGCTTCAGAAATGTCATAGCTATAACCTCAACATAAAGGCAATTTAACTAGAAGTTGATTTTTCTGAAGAAAATGATTTTTATCTAAAGATTTTTCTTTCTTTTTTTTCATTTGCAGAAACTAGACTAGAGATATACTCTAGCTTATGACAGACACAAGTGTGATATAAAGACTAGAGATATACTCTAGCTTATGACAGACACAAGTGTAACATAAAGACTAGAGATATACTCTAGCTTATGACAGACATGAGTGTGATATAAGGACTAGAGATATACTCTAGCTTATGACAGACATAAGTGTGATATAAAGACTAGAGATATACTTTAGTTTATGACAGACACAAGTGTGATATAAAGACTAGAGATATACTCTAGCTTATGACAGACACAGAAGAATCGAGTTAGGTCTGCTTGCCTGAAAAATCGAGTAAGATCTGCTTGCTATGAATCGAGTAAGGTCTGCTTGTCTGAAGAATCGAGTAAGATCTGCTTGCCAATGAATTGAGAAAAGTCAGCTTGTCTGAAGAATCGAGTAAGTTCTGCTTGTCTGAAGAATCGAGTAAGATCTGCTTGCCTATGAATTGAGAAAAGTCAGCTTGTCTGAAGAATCGAGTAAGGTCAGCTTGCCTATGAATCGAGTAACGTCTGCTTGTCTGAAGAATCGAGTAAGGTCTGCTTGTCTGAAGAATCAAGTAAGATCTGCTTGTCTGAAGAATCAAGTAAGATCTGCTTGTCTGAAGAATCGAGTAAGGTCTGCTTGCCTATGAATCGAGTAAGATCAGCTTGCCTATGAATCGAGTAACGTCTGCTTGTCTGAAGAATCGAGTGAGGTCTGCTTGTCTGAAGAATCGAGTAAGATCTGCTTGTCTGAAGAATCGAGTAAGGTCTGCTTGCCTATGAATCGAGTAAGATCAGCTTGCCTATGAATCGAGTAACGTCTGCTTGTCTGAAGAATCGAGTAAGATCAGCTTGTCTGAAGAATCGAGTGAGGTCTGCTAGCCTGAAGAATCGAGTAAGGTCTGCTTGCCTATGAATCGAGTAACGTCTGCTTGTCTGAAGAATCGAGTAAGGTCTGCTTGCCTATGAATCGAGTAACGTCTGCTTGTCTGAAGAATCGAGTAAGGTCTGCTTGCCTATGAATCGAGTAAGATCAGCTTGCCTATGAATCGAGTAACGTCTGCTTGTCTGAAGAATCGAGTGAGATCTGCTTGTCTGAAGAATCGAGTAAGGTCTGCTTGCCTATGAATCGAGTAAGATCAGCTTGCCTATGAATCGAGTAAGGTCTGCTTGTCTGAAGAATCGAGTGAGATCTGCTTGCCTATGAATCGAGTAAGATCTGCTTGTCTGAAGAATCGAGTAAGATCAGCTTGCCTATGAATCGAGTAACGTCTGCTTGTCTGAAGAATCGAGTGAGATCTGCTAGCCTGAAGAATCGAGTAAGATCTGCTTGCCTGAAGAATCGAGTAAGATCTGCTTGCCTATGAATCGAGTAAGATCAGCTTGTCTGAAGAATCGAGTGAGGTCTGCTAGCCTGAAGAATCGAGTAAGATCTGCTTGCCTATGAATCGAGTAAGGTCAGCTTGCCTATGAATCGAGTAACGTCTGCTTGCCTGAAGAATCGAGTAAGGTCTGCTTGCCTATGAATCGAGTAAGGTCAGCTTGCCTATGAATCGAGTAACGTCTGCTTGTCTGAAGAATCGAGTGAGGTCTGCTAGCCTGAAGAATCGAGTAAGATCTGTTTGTCTGAAGAGAAGATAGGAGACTATGAGAGTTATACGTATGTGTCCGTGCCCTGGTGTGCATGTATTCATTGTGTGTGTAAGTGTTAATGAATAGTTGTATGTATGTGTGTGTGTATGCCTTGGTGCAGAACAGGAAGTATGCAACTTGTGGTGCCAAGTATAAGTGGAGTTTGTGTGTCATATTCAAGCAGTGTGTTGTGAGTCAGCAGTTCTGTGTCATGCCAGTCAAGTCATTGTCTGTGTATATCTCCTTAAAGTAATTTAATACTACTCTATTGTCCAACCTGAGGATGGGCTAAAGGTTCGCCGGGTAGCTACAAGGAGGGCACTTTACTCTGGTGGCAGCATACCGTTGCTGTCTCCAGGTGTGTGAACAGGGCCGTATCGAGACCAGATGCCAGTGTTCCCCCATAGTCTGCTTTGCCTGAAGAATCGAGTAAGGTCTGCTTGTCTGAAGAATTGAGTAAGATCTGCTTGTCTATGAATCAAGTAAGGTCTGCTTGTCTGAATAATCAAGTAAGATCTGCTTGCCTGAAGAATTGAGTAAGGTCTGCTTGTCTGAAGAATCAAGTAAGGTCTGCTTGTCTGAAGAATCGAGTAAGATCTGCTTGTCTGAAGAATCGAGTAAGATCTGCTTGTCTGAAGAATAAAGTGAGGTCTTCTTGCCTTTGAATCGAGTAAGGTCTGCTTGCCTGAAGAAGTAAGGTGAAGAATCGAGTGAGGTCTACTTGTCTGAAGAATCAAGTAAGGTCTGCTTGCCTGAAGAATCGAGTGAGGTCTGCTTGCTTATGCAGTTAAGCCTTTAGTAGCTGCCCTTTCCCAAACTTCTGTCCCCCATACTCACAACTTCCCTACTCCAGATGAACACTGGGACCTGCGATGGAGTGTTTTCCTGCAAGCATCTCGCACTTCTGACTTGACTGTCAGGTACTGGCAGTAGTGATAATGGCTAACCATTGGACAGTATCTTCTGACTTGACTGTCAGGTACTGGCAGTAGTGATAATGGCTAACCATTGGACAGTATCTTCTGACTTGACTGTCAGGTGCTGGCAGTAGTGATAATGGCTAACCATTGGACAGTATCTTCTGACTTGACTGTCAGGCAGTAGTGATAATGGCTAACCACTGGACAGTATCTTCTGACTTGACTGTCAGGTACTGGCAGTAGTGATAATGGCTAGCCATTGGACAGTATCTTCTGACTTGACTGTCAGGTACTGGCAGTAGTGGCTAGCCATTGGACAGTATCTTCTGACTTGACTGTCAGGCAGTAGTGATAATGGCTAACCACTGGACAGTATCTTCTGACTTGACTGTCAGGTACTGGCAGTAGTCAGGTACTGGCAGTAGTGATAATGGCTAACCATTGGACAGTATCTTCTGACTTGACTGTCAGGCAGTAGTGATAATGGCTAACCATTGGACAGTATCTTCTGACTTGACTGTCAGGTACTGGCAGTAGTGATAATGGCTAGCCATTGGACAGTATCTTCTGACTTGACTGTCAGGTACTGGCAGTAGTGATAATGGCTAGCCATTGGACAGTATCTTCTGACTTGACTGTCAGGTACTGGCAGTAGTGATAATGACTAACCATTGGACAGTATCTTCTGACTTGACTGTCAGGTACTGGCAGTAGTGATAATGGCTAGCCATTGGACAGTATCTTCTGACTTGACTGTCTGGTACTGGCAGTAGTGATAATGGCTAACCATTGGACAGTATCTTCTGACTTGACTGTCAGGTACTGGCAGTAGTGATAATGGCTAACCATTGGACAGTATCTTCTGACTTGACTGTCAGGTGCTGGCAGTAGTGATAATGGCTAACCATTGGACAGTATCTTCTGACTTGACTGTCAGGTACGGCAGTAGTGATAATGGCTAACCAGTGGACATATCTTCTGACTTGATTGGTCCTGGTACTGGCTTAGTGCTAATGGCTTGCCATGGACAGTATTCTTCTGACTTTAACTGTCCTGTACTGGCAGTAGTGATATGGCTAGCCACTGGACAGTAAACTTGAACTTGACTGTCGGTACTGGCAGTAGTGGAATAATGGCTAGCCATTGGGACAGTATCTTTGACTTGACTGTCAGGTACTGTCGTAGTGATAATGGCTACCCATGGACGTATCTAGGACTTGACTGTCCTGTAACTGGCAGTAGTGAATAATGGGCTATGCTGTACATTGCATACACAGACACTTTATAAGAGGCAATATCTCCACAGTTAGCTCAATGTGCATGTCTGGAATTCCAGCACAAACTTTGTACAATGGTGATTGTGAAGAAGCATTCAGAGGAGGAACATGGTCAGAAGATAATGAAGGAGGTGCGACTTCTTTCATTTGAGCTATACCAGATGCAGGTGTGATTCCACAAGGTCTGCCAAATGTAGAAGACACTTTCTTGTTCTGTCCACCTCTGAGTTACTAAATATGTGAATTGATCACATATCTATTTCACCTCGTAATTATAATATTTTATTATATTTGATTTTTACCTCACATTCTCCTTTATGTCTACACCATTGAATTGAAAATGATTGTTGGTGGCTTTTGCACAATAAGGAACTCTCTTTTTGTAAGCTTGGATTGTTCTTCTAATTACTCCCTGAAAGCAAAGCAATATTCTGGAGGCCATGAATTCCATATCATCTTCACTGACGTCAGCTTTGAATGTCTCTTGGAGACGCCTACTGTTCCAGATGCAAGAGGAGGATCTCTTGGCAGTCTTCCATCTCTTCCCACACACCCTACAACACTTCTTAAGCTGTTCTTTATGTATTTCCTTAATTTTCCTATCAGTATGTATGACTTCACCTAAAATTTGTTTTCAAGTGACTAATGTATAACTCTGAGATAGTGTCCTTGCAGAGCCTTACCAGCAACTCCTCCATGAATCCTAGCTACTCCACAGATAACCGCAGCCTAATGCTAAACATGAATTCCCATTCCCAGAGTAATACTTTCAGCTACATACCTCAACGCAATTATTTACACCCGTCTCTATCGTTCACGTACTAAGAGTTGCGACATCGGACGCCCGGGAAGTATCCTCGACTTACAAAAGCCAAAGCCCAGCAGAGGAAGCAGAGGTGGAGGTCCAACCCTCTTTGTGCAATAAACGGACACATATGCACATGCGCAGTACTGACTCATCTGCCCCCGCGCCCCTACCCCTAGCGTAATGGCCGCTTTTGGTGGAACGTAGTTCGTTGACTTGCTTGACTTGTTGAGTTGATGTTCTTGACGTGAAGGAGCAGAATAGTGACCGATTTAAGGAGTGACTGTGAGTTAATACGGTAATATCAGTCTATTGTTTTAATCAAATGAAAATTTGAATCAGAAAATGCCTTCCTGCCGGTCAGAAACGATTTGTGGAAAAGGTCGCTGAAATACACTGACCACAGCAAATTTTCAGGCAAAAGTTGGGGGATCTCTGGTAAGAGGGTTTTTGTGGAGTAAATAAGGACTGGGGAGGTTAGAGATTAGAAAAGTGGCTGTGTTCTATAACAGGAAGTGATTGTGTCAGTGATGAGGGAGCAGAGTAGTCTGGCAGAGCTGGTATTTTACCTAGGGAGCAGAGGGTGTGGCTGGCAGTACTATTGTTCTGTTGTGGCCTGTACAATGCATCAGTGATCTAGAGGGTGTGGCTGTTAGTGCTATTGTGTCAGTGATCTAGGGAGCAGAGGGTGTGTCTATTAGTACTATTGTGTCAGTGATCTAGGGAGCAGAGGGCGTGGCTGTTAGTGCTATTGTGTCAGTGATCTAGGGAGCAGAGGGCATGGCTGTTGGTACTATTGTGTCAGTGATCTAGGGAGCAGAGGGCGTGGCTGTTAGTACTATTGTGTCAGTGATCTAGGGAGCAGAGGGTGTGGCTGTTAGTGCTATTGTGTCAGTGATCTAGGGAGCAGAGGGTGTGGCTGTTAGTGCTATTGTGTCAGTGATCTAGGGAGCAGAGGGCGTGGCTGGTAGTGTGTCAGTGATCTAGGGAGCAGAGGGTGTGGCTGTTAGTGCTATTGTGTCAGTGATCTAGGGAGCAGGGGGCGTGGCTGTTAGTACTATTGTGTCAGTGATCTAGGGAGCAGAGGGCGTGGCTGTTAGTACTATTGTGTCAGTGATCTAGGGAGCAGAGGGTGTGGCTGTTAGTACTATTGTGTCGGTGATCTAGGGAGCAGAGGGTGTGGCTGTTAGTACTATTGTGTCAGTGATCTAGGGAGCAGAGGGCGTGGCTGTTAGTACTATTGTGTCAGTGATCTAGGGAGCAGAGGGCGTGGCTGTTAGTACTATTGTGTCAGTGATCTAGGGAACAGAGGGTGTGGCTGTTAGTGCTATTGTGTCAGTGATCTAGGGAGCAGAGGGTGTGTCTATTAGTACTATTGTGTCAGTGATCTAGGGAGCAGAGGGCGTGGCTGTTAGTGCTATTGTGTCAGTGATCTAGGGAGCAGAGGGCATGGCTGTTGGTACTATTGTGTCAGTGATCTAGGGAGCAGAGGGCGTGGCTGTTAGTACTATTGTGTCAGTGATCTAGGGAGCAGAGGGTGTGGCTGTTAGTGCTATTGTGTCAGTGATCTAGGGAGCAGAGGGTGTGGCTGTTAGTGCTATTGTGTCAGTGATCTAGGGAGCAGAGGGCGTGGCTGGTAGTGTGTCAGTGATCTAGGGAGCAGAGGGTGTGGCTGTTAGTGCTATTGTGTCAGTGATCTAGGGAGCAGGGGGCGTGGCTGTTAGTACTATTGTGTCAGTGATCTAGGGAGCAGAGGGCGTGGCTGTTAGTACTATTGTGTCAGTGATCTAGGGAGCAGAGGGTGTGGCTGTTAGTACTATTGTGTCGGTGATCTAGGGAGCAGAGGGTGTGGCTGTTAGTACTATTGTGTCAGTGATCTAGGGAGCAGAGGGCGTGGCTGTTAGTACTATTGTGTCAGTGATCTAGGGAGCAGAGGGCGTGGCTGTTAGTACTATTGTGTCAGTGATCTAGGGAACAGAGGGTGTGGCTGTTAGTGCTATTGTGTCAGTGATCAAGGGAGCAGAGGGCGTGGCTGTTAGTACTATTGTGTCAGTGATCTAGGGAGCCGAGGGCGTGGCTGTTAGTACTATTGTGTCAGTGATCTAGGGAGCAGAGGGCGTGGCTGTTAGTACTATTGTGTCAGTGATCTAGGGAGCAGAGGGTGTGGCTGTTAGTACTATTGTGTCAGTGATCTAGGGAGCAGAGGGCGTGGCTGTTAGTACTATTGTGTTAGTGATCTAGGAAGCAGAGGGCGTGGCTGTTAGTACTATTGTACCACATACTCCATTGTATTGAATGTTGTTGAGTACTTTACCACCCTTTACCATATACTCTATTGTATTGAATGTTGTAGTACAGTAGAACCTCAGAGTTACATACCCCTTGGGAAACCAGGTGTACGTAACTCTGAAAAGTACGTAACTCAGAATATAACATGATTTAACTTGTACTAAAACATTTAAATGACTAAAATATTATGCATACAGTATTTTGGCCATTTAATGGTGTACCCTGGAGATTCTTTTCTGAGTAAACCAGATCCCAGATAAATGGTCCCTGGTGTTTTGTTGTTGTTTTTTCTGAGTAAACCAGAATACACTGCACTATAAATCTTTATCAATATCTCTCCTGACAGGAACCTCTTGTTCAGGCTAAGTGTCACCTGATTCTGCTGAAAACCTTTCTATATTCTTCCTGTCTCTCTATAAGTCTGAAATAGTGGACTTTCCTAAGCCAAACTCCTGAGCACCTCCAGATAAAATATTCCTTGATCTATTATTCTTCCTAATATTAAGCTTCTTCTGATAGTAATTATTTAGCCATTGTACTGCAAATTCCACAAAAAAAATCATCGGACGACCCAGTACCCATTACGATGTTCCTTACGATGTTCCTTCGCAGTTCGGTTAACCGGTTAATTCTGATCTCTGAGGTTCTACTGTACTTCAGAACGAATTGTGTTGTAGGATACTGTCACATGTGATAGAAGATTGTGTTCTAGGATAGTGTCAGATGTGATACAGGATTGTTTTCTAGGATAGTGTCAGATGTGATGCAGGATTGTGTTCTAGGATAGTGTCAGATATGATACAGGATTGTGTTCTAGGATAGAGTCAGATGTGATACAGGATTGTGTTCTAGGATAGTGTCACATGTGATACAGGATTGTTTTCTAGGATAGTGTCAGATGTGATGCAGGATTGTGTTCTAGGATAGTGTCAGATGTGATACATGATTGTGTTCTAGGATAGAGTCAGATGTGATACAGGATTGTGTTCTAGGATAGTGTCGGATGTGATACAGGATTGTGTTCTAGGATAGTGTCGGATGTGATACAGGATTGTGTTCTAGGATAGTGTCAGATGTGATACAGGATTGTTTTCTAGGATAGTGTCAGATGTGATGCAGGATTGTGTTCTAGGATAGTGTCAGATGTGATACAGGATTGTGTTCTAGGATAGTGTCAGATGTGATGCAGGATTGTGTTCTAGGATAGTGTCAGATGTGATACAGGATTGTGTTCTAGGATAGTGTCAGATGTGATACAGGATTGTGTTCTAGGATAGTGTCAGATGTGATACAGGATTGTGTTCTAGGATAGTGTCAGATGTGATACAGGATTGTGTTCTAGGATAGTGTCAGATGTGATACAGGATTGTGTTCTAGGATAGTGTCAGATGTGATACAGGATTGTGTTCTAGGATTGTGTCAGATGTGATACAGGATTGTGTTCTAGGATAGTGTCAGATGTGATACAGGATTGTGTTCTAGGATAGTGTCAGATGTGATACAGGATTGTGTTCTAGGATAGTGTCAGATGTGATACAGGATTGTGTTCTAGGATAGTGTCAGATGTGATGCAGGATTGTGTTCTAGGATAGTGTCAGATATGATGCAGGATTGTATTCTAGGATAGTGTCAGATGTGATGCAGGATTGTGTTCTAGGATAGTGTCAGATGTGATACAGGACTGTGTTCTAGGATAGTGTCAGATGTGATACAGGATTGTGTTCTAGGATAGTGTCAGATGTGATACAGGATTGTGTTCTAGGATAGTGTCAGATGTGATACAGGATTGTGTTCTAGGATAGTGTCACGTGAGATACAGGATTGTGTTCTAGGATAGTGTCACATGTGATACAGGATTGGGTTCTAGGATAGTGTCAGATGTGATACAGGATTGTGTTCTAGGATAGTCAGATGTGATTAGAACTAACTTGCCTTCAATAAGCCTCTATCATAGTTTCTACACCAAATTAGTGTATTTCAGGTATAACTCATTTCTTGTCTTGAATATTTTTTGGACTGGTCATCATCCCATAATCTCAAGTTGT